>Ga0302119_10000133_pt1 | contig 29567 bp, 29 predicted proteins | sample AG5_Tmax_MG_FD_203114 | JGI IMG/M metagenome (GOLD analysis project Ga0302119, IMG submission 203114) | Marine microbial communities from Western Arctic Ocean, Canada - AG5_Tmax | ecosystem: Environmental > Aquatic > Marine > Oceanic | place: Canada: Western Arctic Ocean | collected 2017-10-01 | reverse complement strand
GGACTTCACTCCCGAAGTCAGCCGCCGATTCGACGGGCTTCTGGTGCGCCACTAAGCACCTGTCCGTAAAGTCTTCAAGACTCTCGCCGTCGATAGGCTCCAGCTCGAAGGCTATCCGGCAAAGCTCATTCCGCTTCCACCTCTCCAGCCCCGGCTTTGCGAAGATGCCTGTTATGCCAGTAACGCTGGGGAGCAGATTCAGCTTTCTGGCATCGCGCAAAGTCGTATTCCTTTCGAGGCCGTTTTTGCCAACCTGCGTATGGCAGGCTTTGCCGGCGAGGGTATAAAAATGCCCCCCGCCGACTTTTGGCTTTTCCTTTAGTACTGCCACGGTCTTAACGCCTCCCTGACTGCTCGCCTTACGACGAGCAGCCGGTGGATTGTTTTTCGGATGAAGGTACACACACTAGGCCGCTCAAGTTTGACATGGGCTTCATATGAAATTGCCTTCCTTATATAATAAGGCGATGGAGGGTATGATCCGGGTACGTTTATCTCTCCCACGGGTATGTTTTGGGCGGACAAAGCGTCCATCCATTCCTCCGCATTTCGCACTTTACGTATATCCATGATATCAGAAAGGAGGCGACTGGACTTGAGTGAAGCCGGGAGCCGTCTGCTGGGTCTGGACTGCGGGCTGAACCGGAGCGGCCTGTTGGGCCTGCTGAACTGGCTGAACCTGCTGAACAGGGGCAGGCTGGGCGGCAGGGACTTCCGCCGACGATGCCGGAATCTGGAAGCTCGCCATTTGCGGCACTTGCGCGACTAGCTGATCCATGACAGGAGCTATCGAAGCGATGTCGGCGTAGGTTCTGCCCTTCTGGCTGACCTTGTGGACTACGGTAATCATCGCCCCTTTGCCGACCATGACGACGTAGTCCCAGCTTCCATCCATTACCGGCGGGCCGGCGAGCCAGCCTGTCAGAAAGCCGATTAGTCTGCTCTTCTCATGCGAGCTGATCTTCATCTCGCCCGTCTGAATCATTGACCCGTCAGGCAGGCCGAACAGGAAGCGAGTCATATCCAGAGTTTCCATGACCTCGGGATTTTCGTAGGTCGGGCGTTGATGCCCAAGCGTGTCCTTCGTCGCCAGACAGACGACGACATGTTGCCCCGGCGTGGCAAGACCCTCGACCGGCCATCCGGTAATCGGGCCGTCTGAGGAAGTGATTTGATTTAGTATAGCCATTTTTTTTATGTTTAGTTTTAGGTTTAGTGTGAAAGATGATGATTCAGGATCAATAAAGCATCGCATGTCTTGAGCGTGACGCCCTTCAGACTCGGAAAGAGTCGGACCGCATGATCGCGGAGTTTCTTCTTCCGAGGATTGCCGGTAATGCCCTGAAGGCCGGGCAGTCCTTTCTGCCACTCCTGCGGGCGACTTAGTATAAGAGGGATTCGCATGGCCCTAATGCTTCCGCAAATAAAGCCGTAGTTATATCCGAGTTTAAATGCGTGGCTGCCGGGAATCGCCTTGCCGACGAACGGAGGGACTAGCTCGACGACTGCCTCCAACCCCTTCGAGTCCTCGTAGTTGACCAGCTCATCGAGGTAGGCGAGGAACTCGTCCTCCTCCGACCAAGGGTAAAGCTCGATCTTGTCGAGCGAGCCGAATGCCACGGCGTAGCCTCCGGATTTGCCGGGATCGGATGCGAGCGTTATCCTCACGCCTGCTCCTTGACGAGGGCGGCGATCTTGGCCTCGACGTCAGCCCTGACGAAATTCCTACCGAGCTTCGCGAATTTCAACTTGGACGCCCAGCGGTCAAAAGTGCGTTCGCCGCACTGCAAAAGAGCCATTGTCTCGGCTCTTGTAATTAGTAGGGAATTCGATTTTCGTCTCGTAGTGGCCATAATTGGCGAACTATGGGCAGAAAGTAAAAAACTTCAAACTTTATTTTTTCTCCCGCCCTTTTTAGTAATTCCGCTAATAGCCGGGCATAAGTAAGCGCCGAATTTAGCGCCTTTTAATGGGCATGTTTAGCCGAGGTAATTCGCTCGGCGGGATTGGGCAATGGTGGATTAAGGGTTGAACTCCTATGCGAGTTTCGATTTACTATCAGCTATGTTTTCCCCTGAATACTCTGAAGCCGTAAGTGCCAAAATCGACGAGTGGCTGACGTTGGCTTCTCAAGATTATATTAAGCCAAATACCAAGGGCTACAACGAGCTGCTTAGTTTAATGGCCGACGAGGACCAGATCGTAATAGACGCCGTAGTTAAAGCCCTAAACGCTTCAGAAGAGCATCATCAATCTTAGTGGTCCTTACTCCCATCCTCGCCCTAAAAGCGTCACTCGGATGGACATAGTCTTTGTTCGACTTCTTAAATAAGTCCGGCAGGAAATCTTGGGCTTTAGGCTGAAAACCTTCGGGGACTTTTAAGACGCCAAGCCCCTCGCCTCTCATGGCTGCGTTATAAGTGGAATGCATGGAAGGAGCTTGCCCCCCTGTCATCAGCCCGACGTTTGTCGTTTGCATCAAACTTTTTTGATTAAACATGGCGGGATCGGAAATTGCTGCCCGCATTTCAAAGTTCGATAAAGCCCCGTCTATCTGTCTAACGCCTTTTTTCTTCTGACCCGAGGAGGGTCGGTTTACCATATCAAAAACATTGTTAATGGTTTTTCTTTGTCGCCCGGTCAACTTACTTAAAAAAGCCTCCACGTTTTCCATATCAATATCAAACTTCGGGACTTTGACTTGATCTTGAGAGTCAGTTAAAAAGCCCTTCCCCCCCTTCTTCACTAAACTGTTTACATACCTCTTATCCTTGGCCTTCATGGCAACTTGGGCGTACCTTATATGTAAAGCCGGAGCCATTGTCGGGAAATCTACCGACGTGGGAGCCATTTCCATAGGTATTACGAGCATATCCTCTCCGCCTAATTTTTCTCTTCGATTGAGCATCGAGGTCATCGCATTTTGCTCGTTGGCCCATGCCGCCCCCGGCGAGTGCGCCGAATCAAACATATAGTCTCGACCGCCCTCCAACCTCAAAGGCGTTTTAAACTGCACGTCGTTAATCCCATACATCACATGATCGGTTGGCGTTCGGTCCGCCATAGTGATTAACGCATTCTTGCCGTAGTGGTCAGCTAAATTGACTTCAGGCTTTTCAAAATCAGTACGCTGAACGTCGACCTTCAAGTCGCCCAGCACTTTATCCACAAATCCCGGAGCGTCTATGTTTTCAGTTCCAAATCCGCTCTCGATTGCCCTCGGCTGAACTAGCGCTCCCCTGCCCTTCGCATCCCGCAGGATGGTCGGGACTCGGGAGTCGGACGGGGCTTTTTGGGCCGGCATGTAAAGTCTTAAATTCTCGACGGCCTGCGGATTCTTCGGGAGGTCGAGGACGTGGGAGCCGAACTCTTTTGGGATCGACGGTGGTCCGGAAGCGTAAGGCCCGTATGTAAAAGTGTTTGTCTCCCGCCTGACCTTCCCGCCGCCTATCTTCTTAGAAATCTTGTTGGCGATGGAGACGAGTTCGCGGTCATAGAATGCCTTCATGCCCTCGCCGCCGACCTTGAGGTCGAGGCCGGAGAGTTCAGCAACGCCGTCTTTCATTTTATCCAAGGCTTTGCTTGCAGGCTCTTTTCCGATGTAATCCGCCAGCTTTTCCTTTGCGACTTTTGTGGCAAGCGTTTGGAACTCGCCTAACTCCGCCATGTCGTCTGCGGAGCGAGCCATAATTTCGTAAGTGCCGTCTTTGTCCCGAGTGACTCTAATCGCATCCACCTGCTGGCTCAAATCATACCTCGCCGCCTGACCCTCGCCGTCCAGCCATGCGATTCGGTCATAGCCGTTTTCGAGGGCTTCGCGGATTGCCCGCTTGAGGCCGAGGGCCGGCCAGTTCTTCTTGAAGGGAGCGTCTGGGACTCCTTCGCCCTTTACAGAGCGGATTCTCGCATTTATCGCATTATGCTCATTGGCAAGGGCATTGCTCTCGCCAATCCTCCCCTCGGCCTCCAATGCTTGCCTCTTTTCGAGGATTGATTGGGCCTCCCTGAGAAGAACCGGCAATTCGGATTGATTTACAGGCTGGCCATACCCATCCTTCCGCCCCTTCTGATGCCAATCGGATTGCAGTTCCTCGATGAAAAGGACTTTCTTGCCGTTTGCATCGATGCGGTCGTTCAGGCGGAGGTGGAGCAGGACGTTGTTCTCCCCGAAGTGGGAATCGCGGAAGTAGGGTCGAGCGGCTTGGTCGGCCCTACTTTTCTCAAATCCATAGACGCTCCGGTTCGTCTCCTCGTTTCTCGCTTGTGTCAACAGGTTGGCCAAGTCCTCCCCCTCGCGCAATATCCATTCGTCCTTCCATTTCTCGTAGGACGGGAACTCCGATTCAAACTTCGGCTCGACCTTGATCAGCACCTCCCGGTAATTCGTCCCGCCCGGTTCTTGGTAGTCGGAGAATTTGGGAGGATTCGGACCGCCGCCGGGATCGGTCATTTCCAGCACCTTCTCCTCCAGCCTAGGAGCGTTCCCCCGAACGAATTGGTCCACCTCTGCCTTAGTCACGCTCTTGCGGTCCTTCAGCCAGTCCATTAGGCCGATCTCCTCGGCGTAGGCTTTCGAGCCTGCCGACTTCAATAGGGCCGCTTCAAGCTGCCCCCGGCTAAATTTGTCCTGCTTGATGCCGGGCAATACCTCGTCCCGAATGTTGTCGGGCAGTCCGAGTGCGCGGTCGGCCGGCATAAACAGCATGTTCGGATCGCCGGCGTCGAACGTTCCCCGATTGCCTACTGGCGCTGGGAATGCCGATTTCGCCTGTGATGACTCTAAAGCAACATATGAGTCGCCAGAGCCTTCGTGCCTGTTAGCATAGACCAAACCGTCATAGCCCGCCTTCTTGATTTTTCGGGCAACAGTGGGGGAAGAACTTCCATATTTAATGGCAATTCCATGATCACTTAGCGCATTGATGAAATCCCAGTTTGACGACTGAAACTGTCCAGTGTCAGGAATGCGAAGAGGTTTTTCTATAGACAAATAGACAGGCAGTATGTGTGCCTTCCCGTCAACGATAAGATTCTGCACATTTTCTTTCGTAGCATATGGAAACTTGTCCAATATCCGCGCCGATGCCTGCTCCATAGTCCCAAAATGAAATCCAAAGTCCGCCCCCGGCTGCCCTTTGAATACTTCAAATTCTTGGCCTGTCCCATGTTGCATAACTCGCGGCTCCCCATTCTCATTGACCACTTTTGACCTGCCGAACCATTTCTTGAAGACTGGCGAATCCGTTCCCTTCTCCTGCCATAGCTTCGCGGCCTCGGCCTGCTTGCCCTTCGGAGCGCCTGCCTCGGCGGCCGGCATAAACAGCATGTTCGGATCGCCGGCGTCGAACGTTCCCCGATTGCCCGTTGCGGATTTGATTTGTTCCGGGGAGAAGGCAGTGTAAACCGTCGCATCGCCTGTGCTATCGACTACCCCGTCATGCCCGAGTAAGTCCTTGGAGTTCTGGAGTAGTTCTGCGAGTTGGTTGTCCGGACCGTAAGTTTTGTAGGCTCGCTTGAGATTCTGAAGTATAATTTTGTCAGGGGAAAGCGAAGGACTCGGGTTGTTTTCGATTTCGTACTGAATATATTTTCTGGCTACTTCCTCACGCGACATCCCAGCCGTGTCGATTCCAGTCTGGTGCTTAACTCCTCGTTCAAAGAAGTGCGTATTTTTCCCTAGGGCATAAAGCTCGGCAGCTTTATCCAGCGGAATCTTGCTCTGTGTGAAAGAAGAAATAACAAAAGGGTCATCGAGTGACAGATATACCTCCATCGATTTCCCATAGCCCTTTGCTTCGCTTTTCTTGTCGGTAAAGTAGAATCCCGGCCCTTGCTGACTGAGTCTGGATTCGGTAGACTGCCGGAGGGGATCGAAGGTAGTAAATTCCCTGTCCGTCCCATGATAAACCACCAACGGCTCCCCATTCTCTTCGACTACCTTGGACTTGCCGAACCACTTCTTGAAGAACGGCGAATCCGTTCCCTTCTCCTGCCATAGCTTCGCGGCCTCGGCCTGCTTGCCCTTCGGAGCGCCTGCCTCGGCGGCCGGCATAAACAGCTTGTCCCGCCCATCCGCATTCTTAGCTCGGACCGTCCCCGAGCTGGAAAAGCCGTCCTGCTCGTCCGCCAGCGCCTTGGCCTTGGCGATTTCCGACTTGGATTTGTCCACGTTTATCATTCGACCGAAGCCTTCGCCAGGTATGTCGCCGGGAAGCTCGTCGAATGGCAGGGGAATCGTGTCGTCGGGTTGGCGAGGCATGTAATTGACGGCGGCCCTCTCTCTGGCCGACTGATTGAACTTTATGCCCTTGCCCGAACGCTCGCTCTTGAAAATTCGATCCAGTCGGAACGTTTTGTAGCCAGTCCCAAAAGGCGCTCTTGTGCCGCTGGCATTAGCTCTCTTCCATCCGATCTTGTCGAGAATGGGATTGGCGACTAATTGCTCTTTTTTCATCGCCCCTAGCAAAGCGTTCAGAACGTTTTTCTTGTTGGCGACGTCTCCGGTCAATCCCGTCTCCCCCTTCTCGCCGTTAGCGAGGTTCTTGGCGTATGTCCTGAAATCCTCCCAGACTGCGTTGTCATTCGAGAATGCCTGAGTTTCCGCCGGGAAATGCTTTTTCAAGTAAGTGAGATTTTTCTGAAGCCTCGCGACGTCCAGCAGGCCGACCAAAATGTTTCCGCCTTGGGTAATTTGAAGGGATATGGGGAAGGCTTTGCGGATGGCATAAGAAACTGGCTTCGGCTTTCTCCCCTCCGTTGCCGAATAATAGCCGATCAACATGCCGGCCTCTTCGCCGTCTCCCTCTCGCAAGGCTTTTGCTATGTCCCGCAGGGTCTGGACTTGCCGGGGATGCAATGGGCCTGCCGCCAAGTCGTCGAGCATCGCATCCGACAAGTGATGAATAGTGGCCGATTTCTTGCCTTCTGCATTAGTTTCGATCAGATGCCCTTGGCCGTGCTTTTCTAGGACGCTAATGGCGTGATCGACTGCCGGATCGCGAGCGTTTTCAGCTTCTTTCTTCGTTACGCGAATGGGATTGCCCATCGCATCCTCCTTGACGGAGCCGTCCGGGTTGTGGGCGAAAATGCCCCCTGTGTTCAAAATGTTCAAGACGTGCGGGTCTTTGATGTCCTCGACTGAAAAGGCATGGCTCGCCTCTTGGTCGAAGTCCAGCGGGGCCAGTCCCCCTTCCCTCTCGCCGGAGGGCCTCTTAGTCCCGATGATTTCCTCCTTCCGGAGATTCTTCACTTGGTTGGCGTATTTCTTGACCAGTTTATCGAGTTCAGGGACTCGCTTCATGTCCTTGAAGATGGCCGCCCCGGAGCCTACCAACGGCTTGCCCGTGGAGTCGAAAGGAATGCCGAACTTCATAAGCAGGTTCTTGGTAAATTCCCTGCCCTGCATAGCTTCGACCACTTTGCCGAATAGCTTGGCCATTGGCCCCCGGTCCAAATACTTCTGAAGTTCTCCGGTTCGCATGAGGTCCGAGCCTAGTTCCGAAAAATACTCTCTGCCGATCAAGGTCGGGTCTTCCTCGTATTTCTGTACGGAGTCCGGATCGACGCCCTCGGTTTTCCGGAGCCTCTTCATGTACTGCTCCTTGTAATCGTAAAATTCCTTGGACAATTCCCATCGCTGAATCCCGTCTTCTCCGATGGGAGCCTTTACCGGTTGTTTGTTCTCATCGAGCTTAGTGAAAAAGCCGACCTTGTCCGTAAGCGGATCGCCGAATAGAATGGAATCCACCAATGGCCGCAGTCCATGCGCTTCGAGATGGTGCATACTTTCATGCCTCATGGCGTAGAGCAGCGACTTGGGGCTATCGACGTTCAGGCGAATTACGGACTCGCCGGAGTCTTTCAAGACTTGGTGCGAGCCGGGGGCGCCGTCTCGTCCCCAATTGACAGGAATGACGACTGCGTCCGGGTTGGACAACGATAACGAAGCCACGGCGATTTGCCCCTCGTTCGACATGGAGTCGAATGCCTTCTTTTCCACCTTGGTCAAGTGATCCCGGTAGTAAGCCTTGTCGCCTAAAAGTTTCTGGTAGACTTCTCCCTTGGACCTAAACCTCGCGTATGTTCCCGCCCCTGCTCCTATCGCGGTAAACGGGGCTGAAAAGACCGCCCCAGTCAGAGCGCCTTCCCATTCTCCGCCTGCCGCGAGGAATCCGATGCCGGCGGGAATAGCCGTGCCTTTGGCTACTCCTCCGGCGAACGTGCTGCCGACTTGGCCTACCTTCGCAAGCCCCGTGTCGTCGAGAAATTTAGCGACTCGCCTAGTAGTTTCGGAGACGATCCTCGCCTCCCCTTTGGCCCCTGCTTCGATGCCCTCCGTAGCCGTGTCCAGACCCTCCCTGAACGGGAGTTTTGTAGTCTGACCGGGGAAGATACTAGAAATCGGATGAGGCCCGACTTCTGCCGTCGCTCCCTTCACTCCTCCGGGTATGCCGAACCATCCTTCGGTTGAAAGGGCTGCGGCTCTATCGACTTCCGCCGCAGCCAATCCTACGGCCGGAGTGGGAGTCTTTGAAATACTGCGGGCAAGGTTGTCCGTTGCCCGAGCCAGTGAATATTCGTGGCCGATGACTTTCATGTCTCGACCTACGGAGCCTATTCCGGCGAGGACTCGCGGACCCAGAAAACTCGCAAGCACGGCAAGGCCGGCCCCACCGGCCCCCGGCAGAATCCCGCCGTCATCATCCATTAAATAGCCAACAGCGGCCCCTGCACCTCCAATCAAAGTTTTCATTAAAAGCCCCGACTTCAAGGTTCGTCTCATTTCAGCCAGCTCTTGTGTCGCCGCCTTGAGCGTCAAGTCGCGTCCCGCCGCTTTGTTGGCGGCCATGATTCTGGATAAGGCGAAGTTTTCGGGGACTCGCGTTACCCATTCCAAAGTTCTGGCCAGTACCTCTACTGTTCCGCCTATCCCCCGAAAGGATTGGCCTAGCACAAGCTGGGAAAAAGTTCGCTGGGCGGCGGCGTCCGTAGCTTCCAGAGCCATCTTGTATGCCTGTTTCCCGGCATCCGTTGCGAGGTCTAGGCTTTCGCCGGCTGCTTCTAGAACTTGACCGGGAGCTTTGCGAAGTCCGAGTGTTGCTAAATTGTAAGTTTGGCTCTTGCCCCCATACCGCCCGAGTTTAGCCTGTTGCTCGGCTATTTCCGCATTTACCTCGGCCAGTTCTTCGGCGACTCGTCGAGTCACTAATAGCGAGCTATCGATGCCCCTCGAAGCCTGAATGGCCTCCAGTTCTATTTTCTTCGCGAGGTTGTCCTGCAATCCGACCGCAATCTTCGTAACTTGCCCTTTTAGCCCGATTCGGAAGGGAGACGTCGCCAGTTTCGCCACGCCGGCCCCGGCGAAGTTCTCCGGTCCTAGAAGTAGCTCGTAGGCGAGCGCCATCTCCGGATCAGCGGCCAAAGTGCCTTCCTGTATACGATTGACGACTTCCTCGTCCCCCAAGAAGTTGGCCACGGCTTCGCCCCCTTCTTGGTGGTAGAACATCGTCTTGTCGAAGTCGATGGCGGCGTTGGCATAGTCCAAAAGCGACTGAGGATCGGCATCGTCCATTAGCACGTCGTTGACCCTGCCCACGGAGAAAAACGGATTCCACCAGTTGGAGCGAATGCCGTGCTTTCGCAGGAATTTCTTTGTGCCGGTATAAACGAATGGGCCGGTCATCAATGCTCCCGCTCCCCCTTGAGTTGCGTCGGCCTTCGACTGCAACAAGTCTTCGTTAAGGGCGGACCAGATCAGTTTTCGCCGGTTGGTGGGAGTGTCTTTTAGCCCGACCTTCCCGAGGGATTGCGAGTAATCCGCGCCTTTCGGCTCCCATTCCCCGAACGGCCCGGTCGATTCCCAGTTTTCCTGCAAGCCTCGAAGCCACTTTCCCGCTTCTTGAAATTGAGATAAATTCGGGTCGTCCTCTTCGACGGGTATTGTTTCCCCGCCAAGACGACCTCTCATTAGATTGAGTTTTCGCCGGGCTGAAGTGACGTTGAAAAGTTGTTGTCGAGAGAACTTCTGGCCGCCTTCGACCATTTGCTGGACGATTCCCGCTTCAGTTTCGTCTATATCCGTTTCCGGATCGTCTTGCATCTCTCCGAATAGAAGCGAGTACCATTCCGTATCGGGAGTCTCGAAAAAGCCGTGCTTGGCCGCATTGACTTTAACTTCGTCGGGCAAGGCGGAGAGGCTATACGGAGTTCTAATCTCTTTCGCTATGTTCCAGACGTCTTGCGAACCGGGAGGGCGATTAGGATCGTCCCCGTCCTCCCAGTCGACGTCTATGCCGAGGGTCGGGTCTTGAATGGTCCAGCCCATCAGTTTCTCTTAAAACGCATATTTGATCCGGGTATTTTCGTCCAGCCGGGCTGAATGGAATTTGGCCCGGTTGGCGCGGCCCCTCCGGGGGCAGGTAAAAGCCCCTGCGGAATCAACCGAGCAAGCTCATCAAGCGGAGTTTTTGCCCAGACGTCGGCTTCGGAAATCCCATAGGAGTCTCGAAGATCGAGGGCAATCCCTTCCGCCCCTTCGGATATGTCTTGAGCCGCCCGTTTTGCAAGAGTTTCGCCGACCTCTTTAATAAATCGCTCTGTATCTTTATCGACGTTGCCAGTTGTAATCTTCTCAATCGCGGCATCGATGCGATCAGAAAGTGCTTCCGAGCCTCCGTACCGGACAATGTCGCTATCGGTCAGAATCCCAACCGGCTGGAGCATCCGGGCCAATTTTTCTTTAGCCGCTGTCCCTCCTAGCGGATTACCTGTTTTGAAGAGGGCTTTCATGTCCCGATAAGCAATGAGAGTTTCCCGTTTGGCTCCCAAATCGGCAGTGCGAATTTGCCTGTCGGCGTCCGCTCGCAAGTCCTTCAAACTTATAATCTTGGCTTGCCCGACCCACGCCTCTCGCCCTGCTTTGGTCGGAGGAATGCTTTGGCTTGCCGCCATTTGATTGTAGGCTTTGTTCGCCTCCGACTCCGAGAAATAATATGGCTGCTGCCCTGTCCCGGCAGGCCCGCCTCTATTATAGAGAAGTCCTGCCTCGCGGGAAGGTAGAGCCGCTGCCATCTTGGCCGCCATTCCGAAAGCTAGTTCGGGGTTTTGCCCCTCCTCGACCGCACTCCGCAAGAACCTCTGCACTTGCGGCCTGCCGGGGAACATCTGTTCCGCTGACGATGGTAGAGGGCTTCGCATACTCGGCCCCGCCAGCCTTTGGCGGAAGCTTTCAATTTGATCGGCTTGGCCTTGTTCTATTTTTGCCAATTGCTCCGGGGACATGCCCACCGCTCTCATGGAATCAATAAAAGGTTGGGCGGCCTGCTCGTAGCCTTCCAGTCCCCTCGTCAGGGTCATACCTTCGGGAGTTAGCTGCGTACCGGGGCTGGCCAGTAATCCTTTGAAAAGACTGCGCTTGTCCTCTCTTAGATCAGTCTCGCGTTGGCTGGCCTGCATCGTCTGGGCAAATTTCATAACGTCCAACGTCTCGGGATGCTTTCCGGCGGCATCTGATAGGACGCGAAGCTCGTCGAGGTCCTCCACGCCAACGGCTTCGAGATTGCCTTTGAACTGGTTGAAAACCGTGTCGGCTAAAACTTTCTCCTTCTTTTTTGCTTTCTTATGCTCGCGATGCTTTTCGACCGCCTGCCCCACCGTCCGGCCAATCGACGCGAACGCCTCGCCCCAGTTTCTACCCGGCGCCGTGGCGGCCTGCATGTCCATGCGGGCAATCTGCGGCGCAGGCCCTCTTCCGTAAAATGGTTGTCTCGCCATAGTTTTATCCTTCTTTATCCTGCCCAGCGTCCGCCTTCGGAAAGTCCGCCTGTAGCCATAGCTGTACCCCCGCTAATTAAAGCACTGGTCATTGCGGCCTTATTAGCAGCCGTGGCCGTCCGAGCGTCCATCTGTCCCTGCCAGTTCTGCGTGGCCAAGGCTCCGGCGTAGGCTGATTCCGGATTAAAGATTGCGGGCGAAGCGTCGAGTCCGAATCCCGCCGTCCCGAATTGTTGGGCGACGTTTGAGCCGGTGTTGAACTGCTGGCCCGTCAGAGCGAGCAGAGGATCGCCAGCTCCCATGCCGAAGGCTGCGGAAGCGTTTTGCATTCCCGCCGAAAGCTCCTTCATCCTCTGGGACTTCACTTGCCTGTCGCCCAAGAGCTTCGCTCGCATTCTGTCGTAGTCGGAAACGTTCTGTCCGACCATCCCTCGCTGGGCCGCCATTGCCAGCGACTGCTGGTCGACGTCGCGAGTTTCCTCGGCGGTCATGCCGCCGCCGGCTGCGTAGTCCCTTTGTAGGTCGGATAAAAGATCGCCCGCCCCCGTCATTACGTCCTGCCGAAGACTTTCGGCCAACGGATCGGCGGCTCGTTGAGCCTGAACCAGTTGCGGACCAAGTTCGCGAAGCATGTCGATGTCGCCCTGAACGCCTGCCCGCTCCTGCCGAACTAGGCTCGGGGCGATGTAGTCCTCGAATGCTTCCAGCAGTCCCATCTCCGGGTCGATGCCGAGCTGCTCTAGCTGGATGCGCCTTTCTAAGTTGGCGTAGGCCGGGCGAAACTCTTCTTCGGATGCGTACAGGTCGGGGGCCAGACGAATCTGAGATGCCAAAGTGTCGGAAGTTTCCTTGCCGTAGTCGCGGGCGGGCGGGGCTTCCACGTCCCCTTTCTTGTAGCTGGGAATGCCGCCGGCGGCGGGATTCCCCTGCCCTCCTGCGGCCTCTAGGCCCGCCTCTTCGAGCGGGTTGACGTAGGCTAGGCGTTCGCCCGGAGGCGCTGCCTCGTTCAAAGTGTTTGCGGCCTGTCTAAATGGATCGTTCATGCTGCTAATTTTTTATACATATTTTCCCACCGATAAGTCCTTAATTTTGTTTCGCCGTTCGGCGTGACTCGCCGGAACATGACGAAGGGAAGCGGTTCGACGGCATCCATCATGGCCTTGAGTCCGCCTTGCCCTGCGGCCCACCGGACGTACCAGCAGTCAGGCTTTTCGGCGAACCACTGCCCGCTCGGATCGACTGCCTTGTCAATTGGCTTCAACATCATAAAAAGCTTGGGCGAGGACACTACCAGCCCGCCCACCAAATAGTTATTAAGCTCGGCGAAGAATTTCTTTTTGTCCTCGTAGAGCAAAGCAATCTGCTCGAAGGGCGCGTAGCCCTTCAGCTTGGTAAGCAAATCTGTCTTTATGTGGCCCATCTAGCTATTATCTCCCCGACCTGTTTCGTGCCAATAAACTCCGTTGAAAACGAGGCTGAGAGTGTCGCCGGCCACCATCACAAAATCACTCCCCCCGGACAGCTGCATTTCAGCGCTGGCGTATGTCCCGCCGTCCAATACGGTAAAGGCTGCCCCGGCCACGATTGTCAGCATACGGCCAGCCGGGCAGCCGACTGGCAGAATGCTCCCGAAATTGTCGGTGCTTGTGATTTTTACGACTCTGGAGTCGAGGGATGGGTAAATGGCTCCTTCTACAGTATCGACGGTCAATTCCGGAATGGCATTCGTGCCGACGATGTCGAAAGCCACTTTAGTCTGGCTCTGATTCAGGAATCGGTTGTTCGCGAGAGTATAAAGCTCTTTATTCGTGAATGCATTGTTCACGAGATTCTCCAGATCGATTGAGCCTGTTTCGTCGCCGTGGTCGGCGTCGAAAACATTGTTGCTGATGATCCACCTAGCGGCTGAATTATTTCCAGCCGGGACCGCTACTCCGTTCCAGTCGGGGCCGCCAAACCAAAACGCATAACTGCCGCCTCGAATCGAGCATGAATCGACAATCCCCGACCCTTGGACCACTTTGACCGCATATCCCCCGCTTTTCGTACCCCAGAAGCTACACCCGAGGATTTTCATAGTGTCCGTATCGCCGAAAGACGCTGCGGAGCTTTCCGAGTCGAAAAATACTCCCACCGTTTGGCCCGCCGCCTGACAGCCGATCAGATTAGTTTCCGTAGCCCCACCGTTCGAGGCGGGATTCGAGTACACCTGAAATCCCACCGAGTCGCCTGTTACCACTCCTCCGACAGTTCGGAATGCTGGCGTGTAGTCAGCTCCGCAGCCGAGGAAAGTGCAGGAGTTCGCCCCGTTGACTTGAAATCCTCGGTCATACCCGAAGCTGAAACAGTTTGTGAACTTCGTCCAATCGTGAGTTCCTTGAACTCGAAAGGCCGTCCCGTTCCGCTGGTTGTCGACGTCGTTGCTGCCGTCCTGGGAGGCGATTGGCCAGCAGTGGCAGTTTTCGATGTACGTAACGTCGACGCTTTTCGTTAGGACGATTCCACTTTTACAGTCGATGTTCAGATATTCCGCCCTAAATTGGGCCGCTCCACTAACGGTGGCATCATTTGTGATCGCGATCTCAAACCCGACGATATGGCAATGGCTAATGGTAACGTTCGCGGCGTAATCAACGAGGAAAACCGCCGTACCCGTCCAAGCGTTGGCTTGGGCGTTTGAGACGGGATAAGTGTTCTCATTGTCTTTCCGAAGAATGTGGAAGCCCTTCAGCCCGCAGTTCATTTCCATCCGGATTTGAGCAGCGGAGTCATTTAGCACTAACGCCGCCTTGACGTAGTCCAAGCCGTAGGATGCGTTCGGGGCGTCGTTGTCCGGCGATTCCTTGTCGGTTCGTAAAGTTACGTTTTTCTTGATCGTGAGTTGCCCATCAATCAAGTACCGCTTGTTAGAGGGGACAATTACTACGCCTCCCCCGTCCCCGAGGCTATCGATTGCCGCTTGAAACGCCGGGGTATCGTTCGTAGGAGTGACGCCCTTGGCGTCATCTCCGACTGCCCCGTAGTCCAACACGTTAACAGTGTCGGCGGCTCGGGTGGCTAACGAGCGGGCCGTAGTCGAGCCGGTAGCCGTTATGGTGGCGGCGTTGATGTCGGCCCCCGTGACGGCAGTGTTTAAATTGGCGGCAGTCAGTAGCTCGCCGCTCGAAAATGTATGTCCCGTTGCTATGGCCATGACTATTCGTATTTCGTTGTTAAATTGTTCGAGCTATCGGTCAGCTCGGCCCGCATTCCTCGAAGTGCCATCATGCCTGTGCCGGCAAATCGGTACTGGAGCGCCTGCCCGCGAGTTCGCAGGCTGAATCGAGTTAGAAAGTTTTCGTCGGCAGTCGAGGGGATGCTCGGCGTGAAGGACGACGTCGAGTCCGGATCGCGGGCGTAAAGCGATACGGTCAGGCCAACGCCAGACTCTTTAGTTTCCCCGGCGAAGCTGCCTCTACGGAAGCTTTCGACGTCCAGATTGTCGCCGCCGTAGTGGCGAGTGTCCACCGACCATGCGATTTTTGCCGCCCCGTCGAGCAAGCCCTCTTCGAGAAGGATCAGCTTGCCGTCATTCGTCGCGGCGTAAAGTCGTTCGACAGTTTCGCCTATTGGCGTGGCCCGAACAAAGTCCTTGATTAGGAAAGAATATTCGTCGCGGCTTTCCCATGCCTCCAGCTCGGAATTGAATACGTAAATCTTCGTGCCAGTGCCGTTTTTAAATGCCAGATAGTAGCGGTTGTTGAAATAAACGCTGCGAGCGGAGAGCCGAGCTTCCACCATGTCTTCGGCTAAAATTTGGTTGTTGATCGGCTTGGACAAAGGCTCGGTCCGCAGGTCGAACTGCGTGAGGACTCCTCGCGTGTTAGAGGCGTCCACGCCCACGTCGAAGGCGTAAACGCCCTTGTCCGAAAGAAAGAATATGGCCGAACCTACGTTCTGAATAGTATGCCGCGAAACGCATCCGATGTTGGCGCTTACCTGAGTTATGGCCGCATTCGGAAGAAGCTCCAAATCCGAGATCGCCCAAGTGGACCGCTGTTTAAAGACGATGGCAGCATTCTCGGGGACGGGAGCCATTCCTACGACGTCGTCGCCATCCCCTTTCCCGAAGGTATATTTGTTCAGGACGTCGAAGTTCGACGGGTTGGCTAGGTCGGAAAATGCGATTTCATCCTTGTTGCTTTGAACGGCCAGACGATCCCCGACGACTACTCCATAGTCCGTCTCGGGAATGCCGGGGTCGATGGCGAAATCTCGAATGTCGTTTTCTTCTTCGCCGTCCCATGCCTGCGCAGGCCCACCGAGGTAGAGAGCCGTCAGGGAAACGGGAAGAAAACTCCCCAGCCCTTTGAAAACGATTTCCTTGTTGTTGAATTGGATGCCGCCGTTGCTATTTGGAAAAGTTCCGAGGGAGACGAACACGCCCCCCTCTTGGACAAGCGAATCCCCGGATTCAGTCAGGAGACTATACCGAGTTAAGTCCGGGCTAGTCCCGCCTTCGAGCAGGATTAAATTCTGGTCGTAGCGGACGGTCGAAGTGCCGGACCCGTCCCAAAGCTCCATCGATTTTACCTGAAAAAGAGCTACGTTGTTTGAGCGATTCGAGCCTATGCCGCCAAAGTAATTCGCCGAGTAAGTCGTCGCCCCGAGGTTCACTTTCTGAACGTAGCCGTTGCGAGTTGTCGCCGTGCCGTCAGTTATGCGGACGTTCTGGGCATCCGCCACGAATCCGGCGGGAAGCAGGGCCGAGTCCTCGCGGGAGATGATGCCGCGAACGAGCGCATCGCCGACCTCCCGCATGGGCGAATCCAGCTTTCCTATTTGGCGGAATTTTCTCATTTTAGAATGTTGCGATTACAACACGCTGCCAAACGTTGGCACTCGTGCAGACGTAAAGGAATCCCGCCTCCCATGCGATAGTGCCGGCTGTTCCCGGCGCCGTTGCGTTTGCCGGCGCGTCGGATGCTATCGTCAAAGAGGTAAGAGTTCCCAGCGATGTAATGGCAGTCTGGGCGGCGGCAGTTACTGTGGCGGCAGTGCCGGAAGCGTTGCCAGTCACGTTGCCCGTGACGTTGCCCGTGACGTTGCCGGCAAGCGGCCCGACTAATGCAGTGGCGGTCAGAGTGCCTGTCCCGGCATTATACGCCAGTCCCGCATCTGTTTTCGCGGCTTGATTTCCCGTTGCCGCCTCGAATAAAGCCACTAGACACGCCGTGTCCGCAGTGTCCGCCGTGGCCACGGTGTTAGCGACTGTTGCCGTTGCCGCCGTAGTCGCCGAAGTTGCGGTAGTCGCCGAAGTTGCGGTAGTCGCGTTGCCGGTCAAATCCGATTTCATCAAATTGGCCACGGTAATCTTTTTCGTCGTGTCCGTTCCCGTGACGGCGACGATGGCGAGGATGTCGTCAGTCGCCGGTTTTTCGTTCAAGTCAGCAAGGGCTGTGATTTTGGAATTAGCCATTTTTCTAAGTCGTTATCGTGGCTCCGAGGGCCACTATTTTAAAGTTCGAGCCGTCCGAAACTGCTGCCGTTGCCGCCCCGGAATTTCCATCGCTCACGAAAATGATTTGTCCGGCAGGCGATGCCGAGGGAGCCGTTGCCACGGTATAGGTAGGCAGTGTCATTATCGTTCCGGATATTGTTCCGCCGGTCAGGGCCACGCTGTTCGCCGCCTGAGTGGCGATTGTTCCGAGGCCCAGATTCGTTATGGCAGTCGGCGCTGCCGCTAGGTCGGAAAGGTTGTTCGCGGCTTGCAGTGCCGTGTCGGCTTTTGCCCCTTGCGCCGTGGTGGCGAAGTCGGTAGTCGCGGCCTGCGCCGCCGTACCTAGTACGAGGTTCGTCCGGGCGGTTGATGCCGACGCGAGGTCGGAAAGATTGCTCGCCTTCTGGAGCGAGTCGTCCGCCGTTGTCCCTTGGGCGGCAGTTGCAAAATCGCCGACTGCCGATTTCGAGGCAGTCCCTAGCCCGAGGGCGGTAATTTCGGCGTCCGTAATAGTAGTGGCCTGTGCATCGACTTCCGTCTGATTATACAGGTCGGGGAGTCTTGACGCTTTGACGCTTCCAGTTCCGCCTGCATCCTGACCGATTGCCACGGGTTGGCCGCCGTCCGTTTTTACGAACACTCGGCCTTTCCGAATCAATGTCGTCGAAATGCTCACTTTTTAAGTATCTGGTAAATGCGAATGCACATGAATGCGGCAGTGCAGCAGGCGGCTATAAGGCTAGCCAGATGACTCCACTGAGCTAGGCCAGTGGCAGTTATGAGGCCGCCTATGCCGCCCCATATCGTGCGGTCGGCTAGAATCTCCACGTTTTGACTGTTTCGATGTTCGAGCATCCGCTGAATAGTTCGATGACGGCTATGGCCACTATGATTAGAGCGAAGGCCGTTAGAATTTTGCCCCTTTTGGAAAGGCCGTTAAAGATTTCAAGTAGCTTTGTCATTTTTTTGGCAAATTTTGTTAATTTTCTTCGTGTTCGACCGGGTAATGAAAAGAGGGATCAGCAGGAAGCCGAGAACCACGAAAGCCGCTACTTTTAAAGCAGTCCAGATCGCGTCCGTAGCTTTTTCGATGACGCCCTGCTGGCCCTTCATTTGAGCTTGTACAATCGCTGAAACGTCGCCACGGCTCAAGGCATCCACGGTCTTCACTAAATCCTTGTTCTCTTCTACGAGAGCAGCCCCCTTGCCCACAGACCAGCCGACCAGCGCGCCGCCCCCGGCGGCCACCGGGCCGCCAGCCGATCCTACGGCCCCGCCGACAGTCGCGCCTAAAGGCGCGTAAAAACCGGTACGGGAGCATCCGGACAAAGTGAGCATGGCGAGAGTCATTATAGCGAATAGCCTCATTCGGGCGGCTCGCCGGAGTAGAACCAATCATCGTCCCAGTCCACCAGATCGGACGGGGTGAACAGTTGATCACACTTCCATGTTCCTTCTGTCAGAATCGGAAAAGTGAACTTGCCCTCGTATGAACTTTCGGGATTGATGATTTCCATCGCGTCGGCATACTTGTCGGTTCCGGGTTGCGGGATGCCTAGCGCCGTCTCCACGTCCGAGATGGACTTGGCGGCTTTGGCGGAAGTGTTGAATATCTTCGCTTTCATTTTATGATTCGTAGGGGTGGGTTGCTGGTATTCCGTATTTGTTGGCTAAGTAGTTTACCACGGTGTTCATCTCTCCCCCGTCTAGGTCGCCGTTGCCGTCCACCGTGTAGCCTAAGAGTCCGCGAAAGATTAGAACCTCGTAAAATATGCCACCACCACCGTTGCTAGCGGTTGCTCCGAAATGTTGGTATCCCTCTCCTAAAAACCAATCGCCGCCGAGGGCATCGTCAATGTCCGCTGGAGTTCGCGAAGCGGTGTTAGTGTAGCCCACCTGCGTCCCCTCAAAAACTTTCTGGTCTCCGTCCCCGTCCAATACTGTGATAATTCGTGGGCCTTGACGGGAAATGGTGGTGTAGCTAGAGGGGTAATAGCCGTGCACCAAATTCGCGAGATAGGCTGCGCTATAAGTCGTCATCATAATCCCCGCATCTGCGAAAATAGTAGGTGTCGGATTCCCTGTCTTCGCCGCAGCGACTACGCCCGCATAGTAGTTATAATTGGGCGGCGTTACGGCAACGATAACGGTCATGCCATCCGACCCGGATGCGAATGTGTGGTTCGTGTCGTAAAATCCCAGCGAAGAGGAGGAGGGCATTCTTACGCCATACCCTCCCATCTTCACAAAAGAGCCTTGATCCGCGCCTGTAGCTTGGTCGGCATCCCGGCTATTTCCCGATCTGTCCTCCCAACTGCTAATAGCGACCCCGATAGCCGGGTTGCCCGAAGCATCAGCACCATTGATACGACTTCCATCGTAGTGCATGTCCGGTTGGGTCGTTATGACGTATGGCGTACCAGCCGTGTAAAGCCCCGAAGGGTACGCCAGTTCGCCGTTAGCCTCGTAAGTTTTCCAGACCGGCCCCGTGGCGTTGGAGCAGACGATAATTTGGTTCGTGTCTTCCTGATACAGAGTGTCGCCCAACGCCGGGGTTGCGGGTCTTGCGCCGGTATTCGCGCATGTTAATAGTGTACTAGCCATAATGTTTTAAGAGTTGTTGTAAATTTGCCAACCGGTGGCGGATTTCACGAGGATGTTAAAAGTGTCAGTGGCTAAAGCGATTACTCCCGCAGCGTCTCCTGTCCGGGCTAAGACATTCGCCTCTGAAAGCGTGCTGATGTCTATATTGAAGCCAGCGCCACCACCCCCGCCACCAGACGGCACGCCGCTGATCGTCGCTACCGTGCCGCCGCCGATGCCGAGGCCCATCGATATGCCTGCGATTGGCATTACGAGTTGTAGAGAACGGCTTTGGCGGAGGCGTCGAAAGTTATCGAACTCCATCGCCCATATAGAACGTCGCCTTTAGTGAATGTTTCTGCAGTCGGAGTGCCGGTAATGTTCCCCGTCCATGCCACTATCTGACTGTCCGCCGTAAATTGAATGGCGTAGTAGTCGCCCGTGTGGGGGCCAGCCCCGTTCACGTAGTCGCCTCCCGGTGCTCCGCTAAGATTGTAAACTGATACTTGTCCCATGATTAAACCGTTGTTTGTGAGATTAAAACTGTCGGCCAAAGGGCCGGATAGGAATTGATGACGATTCTATTTTGTTGCTGAAGACGCTCGACCCGGTCGATTTCCTGAAGCAAATATTCCTCCGCCCTCTGCTCTTCGAGATTGCTCTTTTCGTTCTGGGCCTCGGCCCGATAATGGTCGGCGATGCAGGCGGCTAAAAGATGCCGTTCTAGGAATTGCGGGAGGTCCGTTTCCGAGCCGCCATAGTCATTGCTCGGAACTTGCGAGCCTACGACGTAGACGGTCGTTTCCGAAGTGTCTGCGGGCAGGACCAGCCAACCTCCCAGCAGGCTGTAACTTATTTGCCTCGCGGTTCGATCCTCCCAAGGGACTTTATCCCAGACGGCGTATACGTCGAAGAGGTCGGTGGCGTTGTCGATCTGGACGGCCTTGTCGGCCTTCAAAGTGGCGGAGGAAACTGCCGCAACTGTTTTCGTTACGACGTTTATAAGCTCGGGCCATTTGGACCTTGTCCATGCTCCCCTAACTCTGTCGTTCAGGCTACGCTTCAAGGCCGCTTCCTCGGGGACAAGGAGCGTGTCCACTCCGATGGCCGAAGTGAATCTTTCCTTAAAGTGCGTGTAAGTTACGACTCGCATCAATCAAGCTTGCATTCGGGATTGTCGCGGAGGTATTCCCGTTTGAAAGTTGGGTCCGACATGATTCCAGTCCCATGCTGTTGCTCCATTCTCATGTAGCTCGCCATGTCGTAAACTGCGGTAGGCTTGAAGTCGCCGCCGCCTTTGACGTTCTTGTCGGCGTTGGCCCGGATGCGTCTCATGCGATCCTTGTAGCCCGCCTTTTCTTGTGCCTGCTCACGGTCGATACGTTTAGCCAAGGACTCCGAAACTTCGGAATCACTTACTCTACCGCCGGACCCGTTTTTAACGATTATGTTTAGACTCATTTTCCGCCAATTTACTGTTAAGAAAAAAAAGGAGGCCGGCCTTCCCCAAAGCCGGCCCCCTATTAAACCCATCCCTAAAACTATAAAACTAAACTATCGATCCAAGCGCGCGAGGATTGGTAACGCAGAGCGTTATCATCGCTTCAACGAAGGCTCTTGGTCCGCCGCCTAAGTCAGGCAGATTCTGAGTGGTAATGCCTTCGAGGAACTTCAGGCTTACCGTGTCGTCGCCGGGCAAGAGATATGCTCGGCGAGAGTTCAATACGCCTTGTGCAGTATTGTTGCCCTGCGTCAAGATGCCGCCCGAAGTGTATGCCCCATTGCCGGCGACGTTTGAACCTACTGGAGGCGTAGCGTCAGTCGTCACGCAAGTGAACGTGTTTGTAGCTGCCGCTGCCACCTTGTGTGTGCCGTTGGCCGCCGTGTTCCCGAGTACGCCGCTAATTGTGACGATGTCGCCATTCGAGTACCCGTGAGCGGCGGAAGTGATTTGAATTGGAGTCGCATTCGTTGCACCGGTAATCGCTGCCCCTTCTTCCCTACCTAAGAATAGGTCGGGAATGATTTTCAGAGTGCCATACGAGCTGTTGTATTCTGTAATACTCAAGCTCAAGCGGCCTCCGCCGACTTCTTGATTGAAAGTCGCGGACCCGGCTGAAGCTCTCGAAAAGTCAGAAATTTCGTTAACTACGGAAGGACCGGCGAAAAGTCGATAATCGGACTTAGTTCCTGACGCCTCGTACACGGCCTGAAGCAGTGCGCGAAGATCGGATTCGACCATTACGGCGGACCCTACGGAATTAGACAGATCGAATCGACTGCCCGAAACTGCAAGAACGCTTGCGGGAACGTCGGCGACTGCGGCTGAAGGGTCGGACCAAACGCCGAGCCCTTGTGACTGAGCTTTGACTGATCCTGAACCTGCGCGTTGCGATGCACCGGAGCCGATGACGCTTTCGAGTGATCGTTTCAGCTCCAGAAGACTCTTCGCCTTGGAGGCTGAAGTCAGGCTTTCGCCCGGAGCTACGGAAATCATCTGAGCCTGCCGCGAAACAGCGTACGCATTTCTCACTGTTTGCACCCGGTTGCCGAGGCGAACGCGAGAATTTATCTGGTCAGTGAAATCGGCGTTGAACGAGAGATCAGTCCCGTCAAGCTCCCCGGAGATGTCCGGACTAGCGAGGACATCGGCCAACCACTCGGTCAAAACGGCCTTCGGTGCGGCGCTATGAGCGAGTGTTGAATACATTGGAGTGGTGGTGCTCTCCACGAAACGCAAAATATTTCCTAAATTTTCACGCGCCCCTTGTGTTGCTGTTACATTATAACTAGTTGCTACTGCCATTGTGTTGTTTTCCTTGAATTTTAAATATTTAAGTTAGTAAGTCTGCGAACTGATCGACTGATATGTTTCCAGCGGATATGGCGTCCTTGACTCTCTTTTTTTGTCGGTCGTCCTTGTTTTGCGGAGGCGGTGCTACGGATTCTTCGAGCGTTGCCGGCGGAGTTTTTGCCGTCCTCTTTTTGGCCGGCGTCTTCCCCTTCGACTCTGCTTTCAATGCCTGTATCCCCTTAACGAGCGTGGCGGCTACGAAATCCCCGTTTGGTAGGCCGTCCAGTACTTGCTTATACTGCGGGCCGTTTCTGACCTGCTTGAAAAGCTCGTAGTTTTCGCCCTCCTGCTCGGCTAAGAAAGTGAAGGTCGAACTCGCGTCCGTCTGCCACTGCTGCTTTGCCTGTAGGAATTGCGCCCGCTGCGGAATTTTCTCGGTCAGGTACTCGTCGGCGGCCCCAAAGATTTCGCGGATTTCATCCCCCGAATATTCTTTGTCCCCGTCCTCCACGTAATCCTTTCCCAGATGTTGAACTGCCCATTTCTTGGCGGCGATTGCTTCCTGACGAACTTTCTCCAAGCTCGTCAGATCGGCTATCTCCTCCAGAGCCGGCGAACCTTGCGGCGATGCCTGCTCTTGCGGCTGGGACTTCAGAGTTGAGATTTCGGCCTGTAATGCCTCCACCTTTTCCTCTGCCGTTTTGCTTCTGGCGGTAAGTTTCCCTACCTGTTTCAAAAGCTTCCCCAACCCCTTGGGCGGCTCCACTTCCGATTCCTCTTCGGCCTCGTCGGCTTCCGATTCCTCTTCCGTTTCCTCTTCCTCGGACTTTGACTGTAAAAGAACGTCTTCGGCTTCCCCCGCTTCCGCCTCTGCCGTTTCACTGGCCTCGGATTCGGGCGTTTCCGGTTCGGGCGATTCTTCGACTCGCTCTATAAAAGAGTTTGCCAATTCCTCGACCGTGGTCGGAATCTTTGCGCTGTTTTCATCTGCTCCCGAATCTGTACCCGGAGCCTCGGTAGTAATTGTTTCCGTATCCATATCTGCGTTTTAAGAAGTTCGCCGTCTTACCTGCGGACAATGTCCGCCAGATTTAATCTTAGCACTTAGGCCGGCGAATTTCTCAACAGACTTAGAGGAGGTGGAAGGCGGCCTTGTAAGGCTCGTATTTCCCCTTGCTCGTCGGGTTGTGCGGGAACAGCTTTACCGCCTTGGCTTTGCCGGGGAGGGCTTTCGGGAATACGTACCATGTGCGAAAGTCAGGCTGGTCGACGTACAGGGCCATGAAATCGAATGCGTCCGGGGCGTAGCTGGCGATGACCACTCGATATCCGCTATTCTCGCGGTAGCGCGTCCCTTTGATCTGAACTCGCTTCAGTCCCAGCCGGCTATCAGTGATGACGTCGTAGGGCAAATAATCCCCTTCGGGCTGGCTGACCGCGATGCCCCGCTTCAGGCACTCCGTAGTAAACAGGCTCTCGTAATAACTGCCCTGCCGTTTAGCCGAATCCCGGTAGTCAGCCGTCATCCTCGTCGTCGAGGTCCATGTCCGAGACGAAATCGACGACATCCTCGTTCATCCATTGGCCTAGGGCATGTTCCATAATTTCGGCTAGGGTATAATCATCGAGGTCCGACTCCTCCAAATAGCGATTCAGCAACGCCCGCACTTCGTGGGCGAACTGCTCATGCGGCGTTAAATTAATCTTCCTCGGCATGGCTGAATACTCGAATCAGACGATCTAGGGCCGCTATCTCTCCGGCCAACCGAGCTAATTTCTGAGGGTTGTCCAACTGGTCCGGACTCTGGAAATCCATCATTGCCGTTTCCAGCTCGATGCGAACGTGGTCCACGATAACTCCCCAGTCCTCGCGCGCGCGCATGTTTTTTAAAGCTTCCGTTAAAGTCATGTGAAAAATATTTTAGCTATTTGAGCGAGGATTAAAAAGAGAACGTCGGTAATGGCTTCACGCTCGAAGAAGAACATTGAAAAAACTACCAGCAAATACAGCTCCTTCTGGACGTGGCCCATCAACCAGTCGCCGGGACGTTGCCGGGCGGCGCTCCCAAGGCTCCCGTTAGAGCGTTCCTTTGTTGGGTCTGCTGGAACTCTAATTGCGAACTATAGTTCTGGAGTCTAGCCGCGAATTGTTCATCCGACTGCATTCTTTCCTGAACGTCCGATGCAGGGATTTCTTCCGTTCCTTCGAGATACTGCTGTAGCATTTGCATTCTCAACTGAACGTTTGCGTTCTCCGGAGCGTTCACTACCTGACCGCTGAAGATTTTCGCGATGTCCTCGCTCGTCTCCATGATCTCTTTGTTCGTGGCTTCCTGCGCAGGAGCTATCAATTTCGAGGCAAGGCCCGGATCGATTGCCTCTAGGAAAGTTTGAAGGAAAACGTCGTAGCGAGCCTGTCCGCTTCTATCGAATTGAGAAAGGATCGTGCCGACAGTCTCAAGCTTTTTGACTACCGCCGCTTCGTCGGCGTTATTCGCATTCCATGAGAGTCGAAAGTCATAGTCGTCGGCGGCCTCGTCCATGAGGAGCTGAACGCCTTGTTCCGAGCCGGTAACTCTGAACCACTGTTCAGGATTTCCATACTGCCTTTCCATCGCCCAAAATTGGCGAAGAACTTGTGTCCAACCATGCAGCCAATTATTGACTAACGCTTGACGCATAACGTTAGCCTCGACCGCATCCGCCTCGCTAGTGGCCCGCCCAGTGACTTTGTCGGCCAGTTGGCGGAGCTGCATTTCCACCTCGGTGGATGCAGGCGAGTACTTCGGAATTTCCATAAAGCCAGCCTCGCCACGCCGGCGGACAGGTATAACTGAGCCGGGTCCGATCTGCTCGGGCTTTCTGCCGATAAGCACTTCCATAGGCGGAACGGTAGACATGCTCGCCCTGTCTCTTCGAGCATCCATTTCGGTCTTTACGGCCAACTGATAGGAGCGAAGTAATTCAGGATAGCCCCGACTGTCGAACAGCCTGCGGCTTAAATGTTCGCGAGTTATTGCGACGAAAGGATAGCCATCGCCGTACATGTCTGTAGTATACTTGGCATACCCTTCGACCGACTCGCTGAAAATGGTTGTGGTGCAGATCGGGACGCCGTCCTCGTCGATTTCTTTCCTGTAACAGGTAATGAGGCGAATAAGCCCCTCGTACTGATCGAGCGAGCCGTAGCCGCCCGTGACGTAGGTATTGTAAACTTCCGTACCTTGAGCGGGAAACGCTCCCTGCGTGTTTTCTATGACGTCGTCTACGAAGTCCGAGTCCCAGTTCGCCGTAGTCTCCATCGCCTTCGCCTGCTCGGGCGTCAGATAATGAACGCAGTAAACCGCTCTGGCGTTCTGCAAGTCCAGCACGTTCGAGTCCACGATGAGATCGCGGCCCAGCTCATACGCTTTTACCGATGGACGGTTGGCCGTTACCTTCTCCGATGGAATCTCCGTAACGCCGTCCTTCCGAAGCTCATTTACCATGCGAGTGATTCGGCCTTTGCGAAGCTTCGGGAATACGCCCTGAAGCATTTCCACTACCGTCTCCTTCATGTCCGGGTCGAGAATAGCCGCCGCCACTTCAGGGGCTTGCTGCTCGATTTCCGCTATGGACAGAGGCTTGTAAATTCGCTTTATTTCCCGCTTCCAATAAACGCCCAAGAAGGCAATGCCCTGCTCGAGCAATAGATTCGCCGCGACTCCCGCCTCCCGTGGAAGCTCCGACATCGAGTCGAGCCGCCAGCGCATGAAGTCAGTGACTACCTTCGCCGTCGTAATGTCGCCCGATTCAATCGGAGACGCTAAAAGATTCCCCTTGTTCAGGCTTCCCGTCAATAACGCCACGTCCCCGTCAATCAAAGGATTGATAAGATTCGCCTCTAAATCGGAACTTCCATTCCAAGGAAATGCGTCCGGGCCTTCCTTCTGACCGTTCCTACCCTTGCCCGGCCATTCGTTGCGACGACTCTCGCGAGCCTCTTCGGCCTTGCTCTGCCAATAACTCAAATTGTTCCGGCATCTATCGAGGTCAGACTTCAGGAAGTCTACGTCGGGGCTGTCACGGTCGAACTCCTGAACTTCTTTTTCAGTTTCCATATCAGATTATCTTACCACTTTCTCACTTAATTTTCTCAATGCCTTGACCTCGATCCGCTGGATCGTGTCGTTCGATACGCCCGTGAAGTCAGCAATCTCATCCAACGAGAACTGGCGAGGCTCGCGGCCCTTCAATATGGCCAAGCCCTCCTCGACAGTCATCGAGGTCAGGAGGGCGTCCAGACGGCGACCCCGCTCCGCTATCGTTTCAGACAAGTCGGTAGAGTCCCGGCTCATACTCGCACTCAATGACCTTGACTACGGCGTTCGCCCGGAAATTGAAGCCGGGCCGGACAACGCACTTTGCCAGCTCCGGGTTTTTCCGCTCCCCGAAGTAAATCTGAATCAAGCGAGGATTCGGGAACGGCTTCAAGACTCGGGCCTCTACCGGCCTCGGGGTTGGGTCCGGCGGGGCCGGCTTGCCGCTCATCCGCTTGACCACCATCTGACAGGTGCTGCGAGCATAGCCGCTCTCGTTGGATAGCTTGGTCCAGCTCATGCCGGCCTCCCGCAACGCCACGATCCTTATTTCCTCCTCCTCCGTTAGTTTTCCCATGTTAGTATCCCCTTGGTTGACTGATTGCCATGTCCTCCTCCTCGTAATGCTCGAACGCCCCGACCGCGAAATATCTTAGTAGGTCGATGAAATCCTTGGAAAAATCCTTGAGATTCCCCGGCTGATATTCCTGAAGACATGAAATGGTATTCTGGCATTCCTCCGAAATCATTAGCCGAGGCTTGTTTTCCAAGCTCATTGGCTGATCCGATTTCCATGCCAGCAAATTGTTTATCGCCTGCAAGCCAGTCTCGATGTCCAGTGCTTCCGCAGGATATACCGTAACGCCTTCGTCCGCCAGGTCGTCTATAATATTACTGCTGCCCTCCGCCTTCTGGTAGGATGCCGCCCCAAGGCGAGGGTCGATTATCCGATGACATTTCCTGTCGCCCTCCATCTCCTTGATGGCCTCGACGTAGTCCAGTATCCCGTAGCCGTTAGGATGAGCCGCCTCGCCGGCACGAAGCTTGTCCCCGCCCGCTACGTCGATCCACGCCCCGAACGTTCCGAAGTCCGGAAACTCCTTTACTACCCATGCGACGTTGTGAGCGTCCACGCCGATTAAAGCGATGCTCCAAGGCTTCGCCCCGGCAGGATCGATTACCGTTACCCATGTAGCAGGGTTGTTCTCCGGGTCGGATAGAATGGGAATCTTTTCCGGCTCCCGATAGTTCCGGTCCGAGAGCAAAGGGAAAATTGCCCGCGAGGCTTTGACTGGGACTCCGTAGGCCCGGCACAAGATTACGTCCCGCTTCTCCCCGTCGAGCGTGGCCTTCATGGCCTCCCAGCCCCCGAACGGATTCTCCGCCGTGTGGAAGTACACGATTGACGAGGCTTTCCGTAGGGGCTGCTGGATGAGCGGGACTGTCTCGCCGGGGAGCAGGTCCGCCTCGCAAGACTTGATAGTCCTAGCCCCGGTAAGCAAACTCTTCACGGTGGGATTCCAGCCGTCAACGGCGGTAAAACTAATCAGCCCTTTCGCAGAGCGAACTACGCCGTCAGCCTCTTTGTGCGAGCGAGTTATACATCTGTAGCGAAGTGTCTCGATCCACGGGAGCGGCACAAGCTCGTCAGCCCAGTAGCCTATGTTGTGAGTGCCGTTGATCGGCGGGGCCGGGCAGCCGATCTCCCCGCCCTCGATGGTGCTGATATCTTGGGACCAGTTACGGAAAATTGCCACACTCTTATTTGGCAGTACGAACTTGGCGGCAGTAAAGCCGTTCTTGATCGAATACGTTAAGTATCCAGTTGGAGTGCGGCCTAAACGCTTATGCTCCGGCTTCAGGTACTTGAAAACGAGGGCTTGCTGAAACTGGATCGAGTTAGCCGAAGTTTCAGTCAAGCACCAGATGACCGTTCCGGGGTTTTCAGTCAGGCATTGAACTACCCTCTTCGCGCATAGCTCCGATTTGCCCGCACGATTGCCGCCCATAAGCAGAAGCTCCGAGTGGGATTCGAGCTGTTCGTCGGCAGTCTTCCACGGCCCAAGCTCAAACCCGAAATCATAAGGGCTTTCCCTCTCCGCCGCTATGGCCGCCTCGCGTCTATTAAAATAGGCCAGAATCTTCTCCGCAGACATGGCCTGCATGTCCTCCGGGGAAAGAGTGGGTAGGGCGGGATGCGATGTCCAGTTAAGGGCCACGTTTACATTGTATTACATATTCTCTCTTTTGCGACATTTAATGTCGCGGATAGGAGAGTATTCGGTATAATGGCGGGATGGACGTCTTCCTAGATGCGGGGTATATGGCTGGGGCCGCCTGTCTAGCCAAAGATCGCCGAGCGCGTTGCCGGGAGCTTGGCCGGGTCGATAAGTCGGCTGGAAAGACTAAAGAGGAACTGGACGCTCTGGAGCTTTTAGGGGCCGCCGGCGAGATGGCGTTTGCCTTGGCATTTAATCTTAATACGGATTGGGGCATCCGGTCCGGCGGGGCCGACTTCATTCTCCCGAAGAAAAAGACCGTCGATGTGAAAACCGTCGATACGGATTGGGGAAATCTTTTGGTCAATATATCAGCGGCCCATTACGATGGATATGTTCTGGTCGAGAATGTAGGCCATATCTGGGATGGACGGTTTGTGCTGCGAGGCTGGGCAAGCGGCAAGGAGGTTAGGGCAACGCCGGTTGGAGAGCATTTTCCGGACTGCCACTTCCTATATCGACGCGAGCTACATGACTTCAATAATTCCAATTGCAAAAATTTTTTAGAGGGAGCCAATCGGTTGGAGCTGCCGGCAGCCCGGCAATCCAACCCCCCCCGCCCCCCCTTCGTCCCTCATCTG
>Ga0302119_10000131_pt1 | contig 29735 bp, 24 predicted proteins | sample AG5_Tmax_MG_FD_203114 | JGI IMG/M metagenome (GOLD analysis project Ga0302119, IMG submission 203114) | Marine microbial communities from Western Arctic Ocean, Canada - AG5_Tmax | ecosystem: Environmental > Aquatic > Marine > Oceanic | place: Canada: Western Arctic Ocean | collected 2017-10-01 | reverse complement strand
TGGAGTCGCAAGCGTCAGGACACAGGATCGGAAGACCGTTGAACTGGTTCGCAAGCATTGTTGCGGAGTCAGCCAGGTCGACCTTGTCGTCACTGTTGCAATCACCACGCTGGAAGATCTCCTCGGGAACAACGTGCACCAGGGTGTCGTTGCGCTCGTAGAGCCGGAGCGATTCGAAGTCGATGACCACGTTGTTGTAGAGTGTCACGTCGCCATTACCGTTGATGTCATTGCACCACTCGATCAGCTGATCTTCGTTGCACTCGGCATCCATATCGACGGTGACGCGCATCTTGCCGATCAACAGACGTCCATCCGCTCCGTCGCCGGAGGTGGCCATCGTCTGTGGCAAGGTCTGGCCCTCGAAGGGCGGCAGAGCGTCGAGCAGGAGTGCCACGATCAACTCGCAGCCGTCTCCGTCGTCGGGATCGTCATCGACCTGAACAGCGGTGTACTCGACACCGACCTGATCGAGGATCGAACCGTTGAACTCCCAGGAATCCTCGTGAATCGTCAGGTTACAGTCGTAACAGACGGTGAAGGTGAAGCCCTGGATGTAATCGTCTTCGTCAGCGTAGAAGAAGCACAGATCACCGGTCTGGCCGTGGTACGCATAGTTCCCGGCACCTTCGTCGAAGGCAGTTTCCATCCAGAGGATGGTGTCTTCGGCGGGGATTCCAACGGGCTCACAGATGAAGTTTCCACTTTCCAGCAGAGGTGCGACCGACAGACCCGACACGACGATCACGTTGTCGAGACGAGGCTCTCCAAGGGTGTCGTTTGCAAGAGTCAGGGTGCTGGATTCGGGTGCGGGAGGAGTTCCTGGGTCTCCGAGCACATACACGTTGGCGTTGTTACAGGAGTAGGTGTAAGTCGCGATGTGTTGGCCATTGCCCATCGGAATGGTCTGCCCGTCGAAGGGTGCCGTAAAGTCGACCACGACTCCCATTGTTCCACCGTTGGGGAAAATGTTGGATAGCTGGAATTCTGCATTGGCAGCATCCGTAGCTTCACCGGTGGTAATACTTTCCAGAGTGAGGATCGCGGGATCATGAGTCACCGCAGTGACGAATCCTTGCACTCCGCCGAGGCTATTGTCGAGCAGAACCCGGGCATCGCCGGTGGTTCCAGTTCCGTCTGCCGGAGCCGATCCGCCCTCCATGATCATCGAAGCAGGGGGGGGCTCGAGCAGAGTCAAGGTACCGTTATTCAGCCCCAGACCTTCCGAGGCACCGATCGAGAGTCCACCTTGCACGATCAGATTGTCGAGCGGTGGAGAGTTCAGGGTGCCGTCGGTGAACGCGATCGATACCGGAGTATCCCCGGTCACGACCGTTTTTGGGGTCAGTTGAAGGGTCGCGATCTCGGTGCCCGAACCTGCGGGGATCGTATCTCCGGTGAAGGGCGGTGAAGAGTCCATCACCACCCCGAGCGTGGCTCCTCCGGGAAGAATCTCCGGGACCATAAGGTCGGCAGAACCGGCCGTGCCAGAAGTGCTGATGTCGGTGGCGGTGACCATCGAGTCGTCATATCCGATGGCGAGCACGAAGCCCTGGACATCGGACGTGGCATCCATCGTGATGCTGAGACTCGTTGAACTCAGACCCAGAACACTGCCATCACTGATGGTCAAAGACTGTTGGGCAGAAACCATTGATCCGAGTGACAACACTAAGACTAATGTTGAGTACAAAACTGTAAGAGGACGCATAACACCATCCCTCCGAATTGGGAGTACAAACTCCGGGGCGTCCGGCTCAATTCAGAAAAACTCTGAGATTCGAGCCAAAGTGATTAACCGAATACATACGAGGCGCAAATAATTAGCGAGGGCCACTTTGGCCCCTGCCAGCTCAACGTCTTCACCCAACTTCATGAGCGAAACTCTTCCTGAATGTTAGCGTGGTATGTATTGCCGGGCAAGGAGATGTTATGTTGACTTTGCTGACTATGTAGGCCGGATTGTTAATAGTTATGTATTGGAAACTACGCCGCCGCCGCGGGGGTCTGCTACACCGACAAGGCCTCGGTGTGGGGTGCGGGCGATCAACTGGAAATCGCCGATGTTACTTCTACGAGCGCATTCGTGACCCAGAGCCTGCAGAGACTGTTCGGTGGAGGTCGGGACGGCGGCCTCGAGGAAGATGCGATCTGGCAGGCATTGATGGTGGATCTTGGGTGCGGTGATCGAATTCTCTGGAGAAAGTTCTAACCGGGTCAATCCGAGCAGAACCTGAAAGACATTGGTGATGATGGTGGGGCCGCCGGGCGTGCCGAGCACCGCATCCACATTTCCTTCTTCATCGAGCAAGACGGTCGGGCTCATCGACGAGAGTGGTCGTTTTCCCGGTGCGACTGCGTTGGCGGATCCCTGGATCAGGCCGAAAAGGTTTGGTTCGCCGGGGTGGGCGGTGAAATCGTCCATCTCGTTGTTGAGCAGGAACCCTGCCGTGGGAACCAGCACCTTGCTGCCAAAGGAGCCGTTGAGAGTGGTGGTCACAGCCACGCCATTGCCGTGGCAGTCGATGACGCTGTAGTGGGTGGTCTGCTCACTTTCCTTGACCGGTGGGGAGCCCTTGAGGAGTTCAGCAGAACCGGACGCAGAGGATCGATCGATGGTGGCAGCGAGCCGGTCCAGTCGCTTCTTGTCGAGCAACATCTCCAACGGGCAGGCCACGTGATCGGGATCGCCCAGGTATTGATTTCGATCGGCAAAAGAAAGTCTCATCACCTCGGCCAGGAGATGGTACAGCTGCGGCGATTCCGCATCGGTGCTGCCGATTTTGAAATGTTCGAGCATCCTCGACATCTGGGCGAGACAGATTCCACCGGATGAAGGGGGAGGCATCGACACCGCAGAACCGCTGGAACTGGGGAACCGGATCGGCTTCCGCTCCACCGGACGATAGTCGAGGAGGTCCTTGGCGGAGATCAGTCCTCCTCCCCGTTTCATCTCGATGACGATGTGGTCGGCGACTTCCCCATCATAAAAGCCTGCGATTCCTCGTTCGATGATGATCTCAAGAGTCCTTGCCAGATCCGGCTGGCGAAACAGCTTTCCCTCTCCGATCACTTCTCCACCGGGGAAAAAGGTATCTGCGGTCGCCTCGAAGCGGAGCATCGATTTCTTCGAAGCCACCAGCATCCGGTGAGTTCTGGCGGGCAACAGGAAGCCGTCTTGCGCCAGCAGCCTGGCCGGTTCGATCACCTGTCGACGGGTCAGGGTTCCCCATCGCTGGAGGGCGGTGAGCATGCCAGAGACCGATCCGGGTACTCCTGAGGCGAGGTGCCCCAGCAGTGAAGCGGAACGGTTCCCTGCTTCAGCGGCATGAGTGAACATGTCGGAGGTGGCGGCCCCGGGAGCGACTTCTCGGAAGTCGAGGGAGACTTCTGAGCGTTGCTCCTTCTCGCGCCCGATCGAGCCGACCAAGAATCCACCCCCCCCGAGGTTGCCGGCAGCAGGGTAGGTCACCGCCAGGGCGAATCCGATCGCAACCGCCGCATCTATCGCATTGCCCCCCTGTCGTAAGATATCGGTGCCCACTGCGGCGGCGAGGGGTTCTGCTGCGGCCACGATTCCACGGCCCTTTTTCACATCGACCATCGGTTAGCCTCTCCTCTTCTGTGGTTTCACTTCGATCACTTCCGTCTGGTTTCCGCGGGTGAGGGCATAGTGGAATTTGGAGCCGATGGCACCAGCACCCCAGGCGCCACTTTTCGAGAGTGCCACGAAAGCGGCCTGGACTGCCGGGTTCTGCCCTTTCCTCATGAGGATCCGGTCGAGTGCTTCCTCGATCGCTTCCTCTGGAGTGGCACCCTTTCGCATCCACTCGACCACCAGGAAGGAGCCGCATACCTTCGAGATCTCCTCACCCATTCCGGTGGCGACGCAACCTCCGACCGAGTCGTCGGCGTACAAGCCGTGTCCCACGATGGGGGAATCTCCCACCCTCCCGGGTAGTTTCCAGGCCATGCCACTGGTGGTGCACGCCGCAGCGATGGATCCCTCGGAACTGAGAGCGACCTGTCCGAGGGTGTCGTGTCCCTCGGGGTCGCCGAGACGGTCGGGGTGTTTTTTCAGCCACTTCTGATAGGCGGCTCGTGCTCCGTCGGAAAGGGTTTCCTCGCCGGAGAATCCCTGCTCTTCAGCGAAGGAGCGGGCGCCGTCTCCAACCAGGATCAGATGAGGAGAGTTTTCCATCACCTTTCGGGCGACTTGCACCGGGTGGCGGTACCCAGTCAGAGCACAAACCGCGCCTCCATCCAGTGTGCTTCCATCAAAGATTGCGGCATCCAGCTCGACGTCGCCGTCTCTGTTGGGGAATCCTCCGTATCCCACGGTGGAGATGGCAGGATTGGCCTCGGCGGTCATCACGCCGCGCTCCACCGCATCGAGAGCGGTGCCACCCGATTGCAAGATCTGCAGGGCTTCAAGATTCGCTGCCTTGCCAAAGGGCCAGGTCGAGATGATGACGGGCAATTCGGTGGCCGTCTTGCCCGACCCTTCCTGCCCTCGGACCCCGGTAGAAGCGAGGAAGCCGACCCCGGCTGCGGCTCCTCGGAGCAAGAAAGTTCGCCTCCTCATGCATTGCTCCTTTCGAGCCAGGTCAGCGCAAGCCAGTACAGATGAGAGTCTGGTGGATCACGTACTCTCCGGCAACCCTCGCACTGGCCAGTGCATGAGGCTAGGATCTCGACCCGGAAGGACACCGAACAGATGCGACTCGACCTCGATGTACTGAATCCCGAGCAACGAGAGGCGGTGGAGCACCCGGGGGGGCCGCTGCTGGTGCTGGCTGGAGCGGGCACCGGAAAAACCCGGGTCATCACCTACAGGATCGCTCACCTGATGGCGCATCAGGGTATCCAGGGAGATCGAATTCTCGGGATCACCTTCACCAACAAGGCCGCTCGCGAGATGCGACAACGCCTCCAGCGGATGTACCCAGACCTGGATCCGATGCCGGTCCTGTCCACTTTCCACGGCTTTGGATTGGCTCTGATTCGCCAGGAACACCAGTTATGCGGGCTCCGCTCCAGATTTCCGATCTACGACGATTCCGATGTACGGAGCGTGTTGACCGAAATTGTTCGCCATCTCGCAGGTATGTCCCAAGCAGAAGCGAGGGTCGATGACGTGAAGGGAGTGATTTCCCGCTGGAAGTCGGAGTTTCTTGCACCAGAAAGGGCGCTAGAAGCCTCCGCAGATTCCTTCGAGGAACTGTGTGCACGCGCTTTTCTTCGCTATCGCGATCGAATGAAAGGCCTCAATGCGGTCGATTTCGATGATCTGATCCAGTTGCCGGTGCTTCTGCTCGAGCAAGATGAAGCGGCCAGGAAACGGTGGAGTGGTCGATATGATCACCTGTTGATCGATGAGTACCAGGATACCAATTCCGCCCAGTTCCGACTGGCCCGAGCGCTGGTGGGTGAGCAGGAAAATCTCTGTGTGGTTGGCGATGATGACCAGTCGATCTATCGCTTTCGCGGAGCAGAGGTGGAAAAGATTCTTTCCTTCCGGAAGGACTTCCCCGCGGCTCATGTGGTCACACTCGAGCGGAATTATCGTTCGGTGGGGTCGATTCTTGAGGCTGCTCACGCGGTGATTTCTCGCAATCCCAATAGACATCCAAAGAAGTTGATTTCCCAGCGAGGACCGGGCTCTCCGGTTCCATTTCTCATCTGTGATGGAGAGATGGAAGAAGCATCCGAGGTGGTTCGATTGGTTCACGAGGCTCGAAGGAGTGGGCTTCCGCTGTCGAAGCAGGCCGTACTCCTCAGGTCTGCCATCCAGGCTCGACCGTTCGAGGAAAAACTGCGCTTTTACGAGATTCCCTACACCATCATCGGGGGTATGAGTTTCTTCGATCGAAGAGAGGTGCGAGATGTCGTCGCCTATCTCAGATGCGTGGTGTTCCCGACCGATGACATCGCCTTGTTACGGATTCTCAACACTCCGAGGAGAGGTTTTGGTGGAGTCGCTCGGGAACGGATCGACGAACAGGCTCGAAGCAGTGGTAGGGGTGTGCAGGAGGTGCTGAAGGACCCACAGGTGCTGGAGAAGATCTCTGCCCTCGCACGCAAGGGGGCAGGGCAACTGGTCGGGGCCCTCGACATTGCCAGGGGACAGTTGGCGACCGATGGTCGTAAGGCTCTGTGCCAGTTGCTGGAGGATGTCAAGTATGATGACCAGTTGAAGGAAATCGCCGGGACCGATCCGATGGAGCTGGAATCGAGAAGAAGCGTCATCGATGGATTGCTCGATTCGATCTCGCACTACGAGAGCAAGCACGGTCCGGGAAATCTCCAGGAATGGTTGCGCAATATCACGCTGGAGCCGAGGGACGATGGAGGCGAGGAGCAGGGCGAGGTGTTGACTCTGATGACCTTTCACGGAGCCAAGGGTCTCGAGTTTCCGCTGGTCCATCTGGTGGGAGTCGAGGAGGGCCTGATCCCTCACCGGAGAGCGCTGGCGGAAGACGGTGATGAGGGAGAGGAAGAGGAGCGTCGTTTGATGTACGTGGCGATGACCCGCGCGATGGATCACCTGATCATCTCGATGGCACGGCAGCGGCGACGATATGGCAAGGACATCGAGTGTCAGGAGAGTCGCTTCTTGCTCGATATTCCTCAGGAGCATCTGGTGCGGCGCGAGATTCAAGAGCAGGAGCGTCCGGTGCTGGAGGGAAGCAGTGCCAGGGATCGATTGCAGCAGATGCGAGCGCGGCTCGGTGAGGTCGACCCGCAGGAATCTTGACGGGGCGCAGGCCCGCACTGGGTTCGAACTTCTGAACTCGAACTTCTGAACTCGAACTTCTGAACTCGAACTTCTGAACTCGAACTTCTGAACTCGAACTTCTGAACTCGAACTTCTGAACTCGAACTTCTCGAATCCGCTACCTCAGAGTCCTGTCCTCAGAGTCAGTGACTTCGAATCCACTTCGAGGCGGCGGGACTCGGTTCAGAGTTCTCGCCGGCGCTCCCTTGCCCGCCGATCAGAAAGATAGCGGTCAGCGCAAGGATGGCGAAGACTCGGAGCAGGCCGATGGGAACCAGTGGCAAAGGTTCGGATGGGAGAAGAACTGGAAGAGGCTCGACTGCCGGAGAGTTCGTCGAAGGGGAGATGAACTGCTGGGAGGAGGGCGTCGCGATCTCCAGCGCAGTCTCATTCTCGGGATCGAATCTGGGCGACAGGGGTAGCGGTGGATGACTGACGATATCGAGCCACTGTGACTCCCGACTGGGAGATTCACGGGTGGCCTCGGAGCCCTCTTCAGGGGTAGGTTGTGGGGTATTCAGGGGGTCCTGCTGCATCGCTGCCTCCGGCGGAGTTTCGGTTCTTCCTCCTTCTTCTTCGACTCTTCTGAAGCAAACCTTGAGCCTTTCCTTGAGAGATCCGCACTTCCAGAGCATGATGCGACGATCCAGTTTGACGATGAGAATCGCAGTCATCGCAGATCCGAGGGAGGAGATCCGTCTTGTCAGATAGCCTGAAGGTCGGTCGAGAAGTCATCGAGCAGGAAGCCAAGGCGCTCCATGCTCTGGCCGAGGGACTCGGCGATTCATTCCGCGAGGCGGTCTCCCGCCTGAACGGGGCCAGCGGCCGGGTGTTGGTTTCAGGGGTTGGAAAGAGTGGCAGCATTGCCCAGAAGGTGGCGGGCACACTGGCCAGTACCGGAACTCCAGCACTGTTTCTCCACCCCATCGAAGCGCTCCATGGCGATCTCGGAGTGGTCGGAGAAGGGGACATCTTGCTGGCGCTCTCGAAGAGTGGCCAGACCGAGGAACTGGTCCGTTTTCTCCGGCATTTTCGCCGATTAGGAGCGGCCATCATTTCCATCTGCGAGAACTCCACTTCTCCCGTTGCACAACTCTCCGATGTGGTGGTAGAGATTCCAGCGCTGGGTGAGGCGGGGCCTCTCTCGCTCGCTCCCACCACCAGTTCGGTGCTGCAACTGGCGGTCGCAGATGCGCTGGCGATGTGCTTGCTGGATGCACGTGGGTTTACTGCGGAGCAGTTTGCGAGTTTCCATCCGGAAGGAACCCTCGGCCGCAGGTTGCTGGTAAGTTGCGAGGACCTGTCACACCAGGGGGATGCTCTCCCGGTGGTGCGGGAGGATCAGTCAGTGGCAGAATTGTTGCTCGAGATGAGTGGCAAAGGACTGGGAATGTCCTGCGTGGTCGATGTTGAAGGTGTTTTTCGCGGTGTCTTCACCGATGGGGACCTGAGACGATTGCTCACCAAGGCCAATTCTCCGGTGGAATTGACCATCTCAGAAGCGTGGTCCATCAGTCGCCGCGAGGTGGGTTCGTCGGTGGATCAGGGGACCATCGAAGCCAACGCATTGGCTGTGGATGCCCTGGCAGTGATGCGCGCCCAGGAAATTTCATGCCTGGTGATCGTGGATGAGAATCGATGCCCCAGAGCGGTGATACGCATGGCCGATCTTCTGCGAGAGGGGATCGCCGACCCTGCTGCTGAGGCCTAATTCCGCGGCAGATACCGTCGACCAACGCTGTAGCGGGCACCTTGTTTCGGTGTCTCGGTCGCTTCCTTTGGCAGGAGAATGGGTTCCTCCTTCGATCCATCCCACCCAAGGGTCAGGTCCAGCACAGTGGTTTGATCGAGCAAATGATCCGATAGTTCACAAATCTTTATCCACTGGTCATGGAGGGAGCAGGGATTGTCGGATACGCACTCCGATTGACCGAGAATGCAGTAATTCTTGCGAGTGCCTCCTTCGATCTCTTCCACCACGGTTCTCAAGGAGATTTCCTCCGGTGGGGTGGTGAAGAGGAAGCCACCTCCCGGTCCCCTGAGACTCTTCAGGAGGCCTGCCTTGACCAATGGCTGGACCATCTTTCGGGTGAAGTGTTCGGGCAGTTGCGCCTCTTTACAGAGGGATTGAATGGTCCTGGGATGTTCAGGATTCTTGGCCATCAGCCGCAAGCATCGCAGCGCATACTCGACACCTCGAGAGTAGAGATGAGTCATGGTGTGAATCCTTGACCACACGAGTTTTCGTGGGGGAGTTTGTGAGTGAGGCGAGTGGGTGTAGTGAAGGAATCGTGGATCTCCACAGCCGGAACCGCTGGGATTCCTGCACGAGACGGATCTCGGCTGCAGTGGGTGCTGTTCTGCATTTGCAATACTCCCCGACGATGATCTTTCGAAATATCGGTGAAGTTCGATTCATTGGGCAATGAACCCTTCACCGAATCGATGAACCCCAGGTAATAGATGGGGTTTCAGCAATTTCCAGATCAGATTCAGGCGCACTTCTCAGGACATATGAGGGTACCGGTGATCGGTGGGAGGCAAGAAATTCTCCTTCACGGTCCTGGGAGCGACCCAGCGCAGCAGATTGAGAGAAGATCCCGCCTTGTCATCGGTACCGGAGGCACGGGCGCCTCCGAAGGGCTGCTGGCCGACCACGGCGCCGGTCGGTTTGTCATTGATGTAGAAATTGCCGGCACTGTAGCGAAGACGATCGGAGATGACATCTGCGGCCGGACGATCGCCACTGAAGACCGCTCCGGTGAGAGCGTATGGACTGGTGCTGTCCAGCACGTCGAGGCATTGATCGATTGCAGCATCCTCGTAGACGAATACCGATAAGATCGGCCCGAACAGCTCGGTCTCCATCGAGTAGGACCGAGGGTCATCACATTCGATGATGGTCGGTGAAATGAACCATCCCTGGGAGTCGTCGCATTCTCCACCCACGATGATTTCGCATTTGGGATCGGATTTAGCCATCTCGATCGCCTGCTGAAGCCGTTGAAATGCCCGTTCATCGATGACAGCACCGATGAAGTTGCGGAAGTCCCGGACATCTCCCATCGAGAGTGATCGAGTCGCCTCGACCAGCGATTCTTTGACCTGGGGCCAGAGACTCGAAGGGATGTACATGCGGCTCGCTGCAGAGCATTTCTGGCCTTGATATTCAAAGGCTCCACGTACTGCAGCGGTCACCAGTGAGGGGACATCGGCACTCGGGTGAGCAAAGATGAAGTCCTTACCCCCGGTTTCTCCTACGATTCTCGGATAACTCCGGTAGTTCTCGAGTTGGTTTCCGATCTGCTTCCAGAGATGACGGAAGACCTCGGTCGACCCGGTGTAATGGAGACCCGCAAAACTGGGATCCGCCAGCACCGATGAAGTGACCTCGACAGGATCACCGGGGATGAAGTTGATCACCCCTGGCGGCAGACCCGCTTCTTCCAGCATCTTGTAGGCGTACCAATTGGACAGGATCGAGGTTTTGGATGGCTTCCACAGTGCAGTATTCCCCATCAGTACCGGCGCGCAGCAGAGGTTGGCTGCGATGGAGGTGAAGTTGAAGGGAGCGATGGCGTAGACGAAGCCCTCGAGGGGACGGTAATCGACATGGTTCCAGGTGCCTGGAGGGTTGATCAACGGTTGCTCATGGGGGATCTGATCGAGCGCAAAATGATTGTTGAAGCGGAAGAAATCGATCAGTTCACAGGCCGCATCGATTTCCGCTTGTAAGACGGTCTTTGACTGGCCGAGCATCGTTGAAGCATTGAGCTCATCGCGCCAAGGACCGCACAATAGTTGTGCCGCCCGCTCCATCACTGCGGATCGAACTTGCTGGGGAGCACTCGACCAGTCGACCCACGCATCGTTGGCGGCATCGATGGCCTGTTGCACTACCTCGGGAGTGGCTCCATGCCAGCGGGCGACCACCTTGGAGTGATCGTGCGGGCACCTCTGTTCCCGGATGACTCCGGTGAAGATTTCCTTGCCAGCCACGACGCATGGAATCTCTGGGATTTCGTTAGCCATCGTGTCGAGTCGGCCTTCGATGGAAGTTCTTTCCTTCGAACCGGGTGCGTAGTCCAGGATGGGTTCGTTACCCGGTACTCCGGGGCAAAAGATTTGGTTTCCCATGGGCCTCCTCGTGGCTCAGATTCCTTGGATGAGAGGGCGCATTAGAACGGGACATACATCGAGATGCTACCGCTCGTGGGCTCGGTTCGGTTGCCGCAACCCATCGTTATGGCTAGGGTAGGGATTGGAGTTTCGTGCCCCTTTCGGGCTGAATCTGTTCCCCTCGCCATCGGAGGATCTGCGATGACTCTTTCTTCGTCGGACTTACTCGACTCGGGAGATCTGTTCCAGGATCGGCACATCGGCCCAAGACCTGCTGACATCGACCAGATGCTGGCAGATATCGGGATGGATTCGATCGAACAACTACTGGCAAAAACCGTTCCCGATTCGATTCGATTTCAGGGAACGATGAACCTCGATGAGGTGGCGACTGAAGCCGAAACCCTGACAGAACTCCAGCACCTCGCCGCCCGCAATCAGCAGTTCAGATCGCACATCGGAACCGGCTACCACGATTGCATCACGCCACCTTCGATCCAGCGGGGAATCCTCGAAGCTCCAGGGTGGTACACCGCATACACGCCTTACCAGCCGGAGATCAGCCAGGGTCGACTGGAGGCCTTACTCAATTTCCAGACGATGATCTGTGATCTGACCGGTATGGAAGTGGCCAATTCATCGATGTTGGATGAAGGCACCGCCGCCGCTGAAGCGATGACGATGTGCCACAGGATCCAGGAACGGGCTCGCCGTAATGAGCCTGCGGATCTGTTCTTCGTTTCTCAGAGTTGCCACCCGCAGACGATCGAGATCGTCAAGTCGAGAGCGGCCCCACTGGGAATCGAGGTGGTGGTCGGGGATCACCAGGACTTCACCTTCCCGACGCGCTGTTTCGGCATATTGTTGCAGTATCCAGATACCGACGGCAGAGTCATCGACCTGGATGAGATCAGTACCCGCGCCCACGATGCCAATGCGCTGGTGGTGGTGGCGGCTGACCCTCTGGCGCTGACCTTGTTGCGCTCCCCGGGAGAAGCCGGCGCCGACATGGTGGTCGGGTCGACTCAGAGATTTGGAATCCCGATGGGTTTTGGTGGCCCTCATGCGGCTTACCTGGGAACCAAGGAGAAGCATCAGAGACAACTTCCGGGTCGCCTGGTCGGTGTTTCCAGAGATTCCCAAGGCAAGGAAGCACTGCGACTGGCGTTGCAGACGCGTGAGCAACATATCCGTCGCGACCGAGCGACCAGCAACATCTGCACGGCGCAGGTACTACTGGCGGTTTGCGCCGGGATGTATGCGGTTCACCACGGTCCGGAGGGGTTGACCACCATCGCCAAGCGGGTGCGATTGCAGTGCGAGATCCTCGCCAAAGGGCTTGAGGATCTGGGACACGGTGTGGGCGAGGTGCTTCGCTTCGACACCGTGAAGGTTTTTCCTGCAGGAATCTCAGAAGAAGAACTGAAGAACCGGAGCAGTGCTGAGGAGCGAAATCTACGCTACTACGGCGATGGTGCAGTGGGCATCACCTTCGATGAAACCTGTCAACGAGAAGACATCTTGTCGATCTTGCGAATCTTTGGAGCCACGGCGGGGTCGGTGGATCTCGATTCGCTCGCCGCAGGTTGTGACATGGAGATCCCCGAGGAATTGGCGAGGAATACCGAATTCCTGACCCATCCCGTATTCCATCGTTATCGATCCGAGATGGAACTGGTGCGCTACATGCACTTGTTGGAAAACAAGGATCTCGCGTTGAACACTGCGATGATTCCGCTCGGTTCTTGCACCATGAAGTTGAACGCAGCCGCAGAGATGTTCCCGATCTTGTATCCAGGATTCAGCCGCATGCATCCCTTCGCACCGAAGGAGCAGACCGCAGGATATCAGGTTCTCTTCGATCGCTTGGAACTCTGGTTGCAGGAGATTACCGGGTTCGATGCCGTTTCACTGATGCCGAATGCTGGCTCGCAGGGTGAGTATGCGGGGTTGATGGTGATCCGGGAATACCACGAGACCCGTGGCGATAAAGATCGAAAAGTGTGCTTCATCCCTCAGTCTGCCCACGGTACCAATCCTGCCAGCGCCACCATGGCGGGGATGGAAGTGGTCGTGGTGCGCTGTGATTCCGAAGGGAATATTTCGATTGAGGATCTTGAAGCAAAGATCGCCGAGCATGGGCCGCGTTGCGCTGCGTTGATGGTCACTTACCCTTCGACCCATGGAGTCTTCGAGACCTCCATCCAAAAGATCTGTGATTTGATTCATGAGACTGGAGGGCAGGTCTACCTCGACGGGGCCAACATGAATGCGATGGTCGGACTGTGCCGTCCGGGAGACATCGGCGCAGATGTCTGTCACTTGAACCTGCACAAGACCTTCTGCATTCCCCACGGTGGCGGGGGACCAGGAATGGGCCCGATCGGAGTGCTGAGTCATCTCGCTCCCTTCTTGCCAGGACATCCGGAGAGAAAGACTGGCGGGGAGCAGGCGATTGGCACCATCTCTGCGGCACCCTTTGGAAGTGCGATGATTCTACCAATCTCCTATGCGTACATCCGGATGATGGGGGCCAGTGGACTGCGGAGGGCCACCGAGGTGGCCATCCTCTCCGCCAACTACCTCGCTCAAAAGTTGCAGGAGTTCTACCCTGTTCTATACCGCGGGGAGCAGGGCCAGGTGGCTCACGAGTGCATCATCGACACCAGGGTTCTCAAGGAGAGCGCTGGAATCAGTGTCGATGATGTTGCCAAGAGGCTGATCGACTACGGCTTCCATGCACCCACCATGTCATGGCCAGTTGCGGGAACCTTGATGATCGAACCGACGGAGAGTGAGTCGAAGCAGGAGCTGGATCGATTCATTTCGGCGATGATCGGAATTCATGCCGAGGCGAAGGCGGTCGAAGAGGGAACCTATCCAGCTGCGGATCATCCTCTTTGCAATGCGCCTCACACTGCGGAGATGGTATCTGCCGATCAGTGGGACCACCCGTATTCTCGCGAGAAGGCGGGTTATCCAGGAGCGAAGCAGAAGGCCAACAAGTTCTGGCCTGCGGTCTCTCGAATCGATCAGGCGTTTGGCGATCGCAATCTGGTCTGTTCCTGTCCTCCGGTCGAGGAATATCTGGAATCATGATCGGTTCGTCACATGCTGCGAGGAGTGAATCCTCAGTCCTGATCGGTCTGGATCAGTGCAGCGTGTAATGCGCGGACCCCTCGGACCAGGTCTGCTTCCTTCACCACACAGGAGATGACCAGGTTCGACGAGGAGATCAGGTCGAGGTTGATTTTTTCTTCTGCGAGCACAGAGAAGATCTTCCCTGCAACTCCAGGCTCTCTCGCGATTCCTTCTCCCACGATGTTGAGAAGTGCCACCTCGTCGTCGACGATCCACGAGGCACCTCCCACTTCTTCGACCACCTTTTTCAGGTTTGTCTTTTCGATGAAGGTATTCGAGGGAACCACGAAGGTGATGTCGTTGTGACCCTCGTGGCTCTGGGCCTGAACGATCAACCTGACATTGACTCCTTGATCACCGAGTGCACTGAACAGGCGGGCAGCAATGCCCGGTTCATCGGGTACCGATAGGATCGAGACCTTACTCACATTACGGTCATCGGTGACCGCACGAACTACCACTTCTTCCATCGGTTCATCCTTTCCAACGATTCGGGTTCCTGGACGATCCTCGGTGGCCGAGGCGACCACCAGCGGCACCAGGAATCGACGAGCCAGTTCCACCGACCGGCCATGCAGCACCTTCGCACCTTGATTCGCCATCTCGAGCATCTCGTCGTAACTGAGGACAGCGATTTGCACCGCATCGGGAACGATTCTCGGATCTGCGGTGAAGACTCCGGTCACATCGGTGAGGATTTCGCAGCGTTGGGCACCGAGTGCAGCGGCCATCGCTACGGCACTGGTATCCGATCCTCCACGACCCAGCGTGGTGATCTCTTGCTGCTCATCTGTACCCTGAAACCCTGCCAGAACCACGACCTGATCGTGGGCCAGCGCCTCGACCACTCGATCCGGGTCGACTCGCAAGATCCGAGCCTCTGCGTGACGATCATCGGTGACGATTCCACCTTGCTGACCAGTGAATGAGATGGCAGGAATCCCCAACTCGGTCAATGCCATCGACAGCAAAGCCATCGATTGCAATTCTCCGGCAGAGAGCAAAACATCCATCTCCCTGCGAGGCGGGTTTTCGGTGATCTCCTGTGCCAGGGAGGTGAGGCGATCGGTGGTATCGCCCATCGCGGACACCACGCAAACGACATGCATCTTTTCTTCTCGACAAGTGGCAATCCTACGAGCGGCACTCTGGATCAGTGACGGCGATGCGATGCTGGTACCGCCAAATTTCAAGACCAGGATCGGTTGGCTCAGATCGGAGGGGGTCATGCCAGCTTCTCCACCTGTAAGCCAACCCGATCCACTTCGAGGATCCGGACCTCGCACGGAGTGCCTGCGGCTTCCAGCGCCTTTACCGCGGCAGTTGCGACCTCTGTGCCGGTCTCAGGGTCTGGCAGGAAACCCGCCAGCGTCGGGCCGGCACCGGAGAGCCATGCGCCACGAACTCCATCTGCTTGTTGAAGAGCCGCCAGCGCATCGGCGAGACCGGGGATCAAGGGTAGTCGGAACGGTTGGTGCAACTGATCGACCGCACCCTTCTCGACCGCATCCCAGTCTCCCCGCGCCAGTCCCGAGATGAGGGTCGCCATCGAACTGAGATTCGAGATGATCGCGGTTCGGGGATACCGATCGGGCAGTGCTTCTCGGGCTTGCCGGGTCGGCAATGGGATCGCTGGAATCAGGGCCAGTATTCGAGGCTCCGATTCGATGAAGAGGGGGCTTTGGCTCCAACCACCTTCGCCACCTGCTCCCGCCTGAAAACCACCGGTGATACATGCCGCAGCATTATCAGGGTGCCCCTCCAGATCGGACAGGCGTTGAAAAACTTCTGCTGGATCAGGAGAGCAGTGGTCGCGCAGGACCAGTCCTGTGACGACGCCACAGGCATGGGCTGCAGCACTGGAACCGAGACCGCGAGCCATCGGAATGGTACTGACGATCTTCAAGGAACTGTGGTCGAGAGCATTTCCTGCGATCTCTTCTGCGACCCGGGCGATGAGGTGCGTACGATTCAGAGGAAGCGTGTCGCTTCCAGGGCCCTCAATCTCGATGGAGAAACTATCGGTGGGGTTGTGTTGAAGTTCGACCGAGATCCCCAGGTTGACCGCAATCCCCAGCACGTCGAAGCCGGGTCCCAGGTTGGCACTGGATGCCGGAGCGTGAATTCTCCAGCGACTCATGACAGATCCATCGCTTTGCGCAGGGAGTCGAGGTCCGCATCGACGGGATCGGGGAAGATGGTACCAGCGACGGCTAGATCGGGATCCTTGAGTCCGTTCCCGGTGAGGGTGCAGACGATGGTGCCGCCGGCGGGGCAGATTTCGAGACCTGCGTGGAAGCGTTTCAGCAGACCGGCAACGCTGGCTGCACTGGCCGGTTCGCAGAACACACCTTCCCGAGCTGCGAGGTGGTGATATGCCGCGAGGATTTCCTCGTCTTCCACTGCCAGGATGGTTCCGTTCGATTGTTCGATGGCATCGAGGGCGCCCTTCCACGAAGCGGGATTCCCGATCCGGATGGCGGTGGCAATCGTTTCTGGGTTTTCGACCACCGAACCCGAGACGATCGGTGCTGATCCTGCAGCCTGGCAGCCCATCATCCGGGGTGGGGTTGGAATCCGATTGGATTCCAGTTCCTCACTGTATCCACGCCAGGCTGCGGTGATGTTTCCTGCATTACCGACCGGCAGGAAGTGGCTGTCCGGTGCATGACCGAGTTCATCTATGATTTCAAAAGACACGGTCTTTTGACCTTCGATGCGATAAGGATTGACCGAGTTCACCAGGGTGATGCCTTCCGATCTGGAGATTTCGATGACCCGTTGGAGGGCGATGTCGAAATTTCCATCAATGGGGATCACTCGAGCGCCGTGAATGATGGCTTGCGCCAGTTTTCCAGTGGCGACCTTTCCTGCCGGCAAGACGACCCAGCAGGGGACTCCAGCACGTGCTGCGTAGGCCGCTGCCGAGGCAGAGGTGTTGCCTGTCGATGCGCAGATCAAACCGCGACTACCCTCCTCCATCGCCTTGGAGACGGCCAACGTCATTCCTCGATCCTTGAAGGATCCGGTCGGATTGAGTCCCTCGAACTTGAGGTACACCTGGCGATCTTCTCCGATGGTCTGGCTCAGGGCAGGAGCGGGGATCAAGGGAGTCGAGCCCTCCTCGAGACTGATCACTGGCGTCTCGGGGGAGACCGGAAGGCGATGGGAAAATCGTTCGATGAGGCCAGCCATGGTTACTCCTCGATCCGGATGCGGATAGGTCTAGTGATGGATTTAAGGTCTTCGTCCAGGTGCGAAAGAGCGAGGTCGAGTCGTGTGGTTTCTACCGGATGAGTGAGGATTCGAATCGGCACTACACCGGCAAAGTCGAGAAGGTTATCTGGTTGGTCGAGTGCCGCGATTCCAACCTGCTCCGATGCCAGTGCGCCCGCGACACGGGCCAGCACTCCATGGCGGTCGGGAACCTCAAGGCGTAGGTAGTGGCGAACGGGTGTGGCGCCGGGGTCGGTGATCTTTTCAACTGTACCTGAAGCGGGGTAGGAGATGGCGTCGCCGCGGGCGGCGCGCAAGATATCGGCGACCACGCTGCCGGCGGTCGGCATGCCGCCGGCCCCCTTGCCCTGCAGAACCAGCGATCCAAACGGGGCAGCCTCGAGCAGTACTGCATTGTCTTCCTCGCGAACCGATGCCAGTGGGTGGGAAGTGGGAAGGAAGCAAGGCATCACACCGAGTGCGGTCCCGTCACCATTTCTTCTCATCATGCCGAGTAACTTGAGGCTGAGATCGTGTTGCCAGCCGAACTCGATGTCATGAGGGGAAAGTCCCTCGATTCCTTCGATGCGAAGTTTCTCGATGGGAACACTGCAGCCGAGCAAGATTCTCGCCAGTAGTGACAACTTGTGTGCGGAGTCCATGCCGCTGATATCCAGAGTGGGGTCCGCTTCGGCGAGTCCTGCTTGTTGAGCAGATTTGACCGACTCTTCGAAGGAGAGTTCCTCGAGGCGTCCCAGGATGAAGTTACAGGTACCGTTGAGAATCCCCGTCAGGCGATCGACAGGGCCGGCGGGGATCCCTTGCTGGATCACCTGCAAGATCGGCACCGCGGCAGCCACCGAAGCTTCGTAGTAGAGAGAGCGTCCATGTTCCTTGGCGAGGTCGAACAGTTCATCGCCATGAACGGCCAGCACTGCTTTGTTTGCAGTGATCACATCCTTGCCCTGTTCGATGGCGAGTCGGATCCACTCCCGAGGAGCTTCGGTGCCACCGGCAAGTTCAACGATGGCATCGATATTGGGATCCTCGATCGCTTCGATGGCATCGCCGCCGATGGTCGGGTGGCCGGGTAGATCGGCAGGCACAGTCCGATTTCTGGAAGGATCGCGCACCACGATGCGAGAGACTTCGATCGGTCGACCGGCTCGTACGGCGCACTCCTTACGAGTCGCTGCGAGCAGTTCGACGACGGCTCCTCCGACGGTCCCCAGTCCTAGTAGTGCGATGCGGTAACTCTCCATATCATGAAAGATCGGATCTGGAGGGGCATCGCTGCAATGGATTCCGGAAGAGTGTGATTATTTTTTTGCCGGGCGGGCCAGGATGAAGACATACGGTTGGCCACCGATGCGCAGTCGATTGTTGGCGATCACCAGCGGAAAGCGGCTAGAACGATAGGTACCCAGGCTTTTGCCCTTCATGTCCACGATCTTGACGGTTGCCACTCCCTTCGCATCGATCGACACCCTTGCCTTCCCCAGTTTTCCTGGAAGTAGTATCAGTTTTTCGGCCCCGGGACTCAATCGCTCCCGTTTCTTGGCGTTCAGCTTCCAGTGATCGGAGCCCGCCCGCCGCAGATACTTGCCGTAGCGGGTCAGGGTGTCGGGAATCCCTCCGCTGGTGACACCGACGGTGTGGACCACATCGAGCGAGACCTCCGAGGGAATCCCGGCGGACCGGTTCAGCCAAGGTGGTGGACTCGATGAACTCGAGGATGCGGTCGGTTCCACTACGCCATGACCGATGGTCGTGAGCAGCAGAAGGAATCCAAACGCAGTGATCGTGGCTTTCATGTGGTTCCCTAACCGTTCGAGAGGATGATCATCAAGACGCCTTCATCATCCCCTTCGTGGAGGATGAGGCTTCCATCGCCGTCAGGCAAGTCGAGAACTTCTGCGACCACCTCCGGAGCCGAGTGACGGGTGGCGGAGAGGCCGTCGCGCTGGATGGCATAGATGACTCCGATGCAGAGGATTAACGCCGCTGCAGCGGGGAGTAGTGGCCATCTGGTCTTCGATGGAGATTTCGAATCGGGCAGTGCGCCAGCCCTGCGAAGACCCGTATCGACGCGAGCCCAATCGAGTGGCGTGGCGGCGGGGACTTCCCCCAATGGGTCCGCTTCGATGGCTGCCGACACGACTTCGGCATCGGTTTCGAGCCACTGTCGGCACTCCGCCGAACGAAAACCGCTGCGACCGATGAAGGCGGTTTCCACATCGGTCAAATCGCGGTGCGCCGACGCTTCCACCAGCTCCTGGAATCGTTGCAAGTCGGAGAGTTCGCTCATTGCTCATCCTTTCTGTGGCTACGGCGGGGGCCGCCCGGATCCCAATCGCGAGGAAGAGCCTCTCTGACCTTTCGCCGTGCATGATAGAGCCTCGACATCACGGTGCCGATCGGAATCCCCAGCACTGCAGCGATCTCGCCATAGGAGAGTTTTTCGTAGCAGTGCAGGGTGAAGACGATGCGGTGGGTATCGGCCAGTCGATCGACCGCTTGCTGGATGGCTGCCGCGACCTCTTCGCGCTCGAGCTGCTCCGCGCCCCCCGGTGGCTGGCTGCGGCCGGTACGAAGGTCCGAGGTGGGAGTGACCACATCCTCGACGATGGCCGTTTCCTTGCGAACCTTGCGACGGCGGATCCGGTCGATGGCATGGTTGGTGGCGATGCGATAGGCCCAGGTGAGGAAGCGTCCGGATGCATCGAAGGAGTCGAGACCGCGATGGATGCGAATGAACACCTCTTGGGTCGCCTCGAGAGCGTCTTCCCGGTTGCGCAGCATCCGCACCAGAACGGCAAAGATCCGCTCGCGATGGCGGCGATAGAGACCTTCGAAACCGGCGGGGTCTCCAGAAAGATGGCGGTGTACCAGGCGGCGATCTTCATCATCCTTCTCCACATCGACGGATCTCCCTGACGATTTGGCAGGCGATCCACCGGGATTTTCATCGTCTCCTCGATCAGCATCGGAGGAATGCAGAGGGGATGACGCAGGAGTCGGGGTTTCATTCAAAGGAATGACCCACTTTCTCGAGCTCGATTTCGGTCAGGCGGCGCACCTCTGCCGGTGAGATCTGGAGGACCTGGGCTGCGGACCTCAGGTCGTCCTGTTCTGGTCGCTGAGAGATCAATCGATCGCCGAGCCACGCCTTCTTGATCCGGATCGAGACCCCAGAGATCTCGACCTGAGTCGATTCTCGGCGCAATGTGCTGCGCTGCTGGAGCCGCTCGCGGACTCCCAGGGTGCCGGTCAAGATGTGGATCTCTTCGATCAACCGCTCCCGATCCTCGGGGCGGGCGATGACTGTGAGCCACTGCCCAGGTCTCGATTTTTTCATCCAGACCGGTACCAGCAACGCATCGAGTGCTCCCGCATCCATCAACTGGTCGACCACTCCACCGGCTTCCTCACCGGAGAGATGGTCGAGATGGGTTTCCAGAACTGCAACGGTTTCGCGCCGCAGAGGGCTCCCCTTCAGGAGAATCGCGCGCAGCAGATTGGGCGGATCGGATTCGGGGGCAATCCGAGTTCCTGCACCCCAGCCCTGGGCCGCAGGGGTCCCCTCGGGGGAGTGGAAATATCGATCGGCGAGAGTGGTCAACAGTGCGGCACCGGTCGGGGTCGTCAACTCGCGGCCAGCGGGTCCTGCACAGACCGGGACCCCTCGCAGCAATTCCACTACCGCCGGAGCGGGAATCGGGATGATTCCGTGTGCCGCCTTTACCACCCCGCTGCCGAGGGCCATCGGAGTGACGATGATCTCGGAGGGTTGGAGCCAGTGGATCGCCAGCAAGGTGCCGAGAATGTCGACCTGGGCATCGATGGCTCCGACCTCGTGAAAGTGAACCTGTTCCGGGGTTGAGCCGTGAACGTGTGCTTCTGCCCGGGCCAGGCGCTGGTAAACCTCGGTCGCCTGCTGGCGAACCGGCTCGGGAATCTGCGGATGGTCGAGAGCGGCGATCAGATCGGACAGATGGCGATGGGGAGGGGACTTTTCGAGGGTTTCGACCGTGGCCTTGCAGCCGACAATCCCGCGTCGGGTCTCCGGCGAGAAGTGCAGCCGGTGTTCTGGCAGCGCCGCGGAGAGCGGGTCGATCAGGATGGCCTGCGGCACTCCCAGGTCGACCAGTGCGGCCAGTAGCATGTCTCCAGCCACACCGTGAGAGGCGTCGATGAACAGAATAGGCTGGTCTGGAAACTTTAAGTTGTTCATTTTAAATGACTTACGACTTTCTCCCTGGGGTGAGACGATCCTCACCCTGTGCTAAAGGGGGGGGGCGATCGATGCAACCGGTAATCTGGCAGACTGACCAGACCTCCGTCGCCCCACGCTGGCGTTGGAGGAGTTGTGGGCGAAGACTCGACAGGGCGGAGGTCCTGTGAGACAACAAGGGTTCGTCACGGGACCGTCTTGCGCCTGACCGGGGGATCTTCCAGGATCTTCCAGAGGGTCGGTGCGGCTCCAGGGCGGACCTCGGGGATCTGTGATCGCCGCCGGAATTTGAACCGGTGGGGATGGCGGGGTTTTGAGGTTTGGAAAGAAATGTGCGGGAGGGAAGATATCGTTACGGGCCTCTTCGTTTCGGGACAATCCTGAATCGTCGATATCCATCGCGGTACCTCTCGCAATCACTGAACAAAATACTTTTTCAATACACCTATTGAGAAGAGATCTCCGCATCGATGAGTCTCGAGAGTGTCGAGAAGTGGTGAGTGCACCACAGCACTTGGAGAGCCTTGTCATGGGAGTGATACAGAAGGGGATGATGAGCATGAAAGAGGTGGTCATGGAGCGTAGGACGGATCTCCGTCGAGGCCTCCAAGTGGTAATCGCGATCGTTGCGACGGTGATTTTGACCGTGGTGAGTTCGGGATCCCTTTCGGCCCAGGTTCGGCCAGATGTGCAGCGGCTTCTCGATGAAGGAATTAACCTCTTTCAGCAGGGGAAACTGTCCGAATCTCAACAGAGTTTCGAACGTGCGCTGCTGCTGGATGTGACCTCTCAGGAGGCACTCGATTGGGTGGAACAGGTCGGATACAGCCAGTTGATACAGGTGATTCGTGCCGGGGATGACACCCTGGGTGCCCAGATGGGTTCGTTGTTGCGACTGACATCTCTCGAGACGAAGCGTCGCTCGATGGATTCCGCAGCGATCGCTTCTGCCCTGGATTCTTACTTTTCCGATGGAGATCTGCTCGAGCGGACCAAAGGGCTCTACCTGGCGATCAGCGACCATGGTGTCTACCTGATGCCAGGACTGGTCGAGCGATTGGGGCAACCGGAGCAGGGCGCCAGGGTGCTGGCGATTCAAGCCATCATCCGTCTCTCTGACGACGCTGTGATGCCGCTGTGCCGTAGTTTGCATTCTTCCAAGCAGGGTGTGATCTCCGGGGCCATCGCCTCGTTGCAAAAGATCGGTAATCCTGCGGCGGTTCCGAGTCTTTGGTGGCTCGCTGAAACCAGCAAGGATTCTTTGATCCAGGCTTCAGCGGCGGCTGCTGCCGAATCGATTCTGCCCGGTCTTCGCAAGACTTCTGCCTACCTGCAGCTGACCCGGCTGGCACACATTTTCAGCAATGATTCGGGATGGATGGTTCGCAGTTACCACGACCCAGTTCTGTGGGAGGTCTCCAACGGAGCCCTCACCTACCGGGTGGTGGAGGGCTGGGAACTGAATGAACTCCGTGCGGAGCAACTGATCGCAGATGCTTTGACCATCGAGGCCGATGGCGCCTCCGCTCTCGCTCTCAATGCCTGCAACCTGATGGCTCGCTGGAGTGAGTATCGCGATGTCAGTGCTGTCATCTCGAATCAAGTCGACGCTGGCGATGCCGACGAGTCACAAATGGCCAGCCTACGCGCCAGAAAACTCGACATGGAACGTGTGCGCTGTGCCGCCTACTCGATGCCTGTGGAGGTACTCAACTCAGCACTCGATCTGGCACTGGCCGATCGTCGCCCACAAGCGGCCATCGATTTGTTGACCGCTTTGCGCCTCTACTACTGGGGGATGAGTGACATCGAGGTGCCATCCTCGATTCAGTCTGCTCTGTCCAACGATCACCGTGGAGTGAGATTCGCCGCCGCACGCTGTGTGGCTTATCATAACCCGAGCGGGTCCTTCAATGGATCTGACACGGTGGTCGGAGCCCTCGCCGAAGGACTTTCCGAGGCGAGTCGAAAGGTGGCGCTGACCATCTTCCCCGAGCAAGACGATGCTTTGCGGGTCGGAGCGCTGCTGCGCCGCGCCAATGTTGAGCCGTTCAATGACGCCGATGCTCTGCGCGGACTCGAGCGAGCCATCTCCTTTCCCAAGGATCTGATTGTGATTTCCAGCAACACCGGTGCGATGCCGGCTGCGGATGTGATCCGCAGGCTGAGGGATGATTACCGCACCCGTCGCACGCCGATCATCGTGGTGGCTGAGGATGCAAGTTTCAGCCAGGCTCAATCGACCTATGGAGACGAGGAATCGGGCGTATTTGTCGTCAACCGCTCCATCGATGCGCTGAGATTGAGGAATGACCTGCTGGTCGGCCTTCTTTCCGATTCGAATAGTTCACGGGGAGATTCGGTGGCCACCCAGGCCGCCAAAGCCATCAACTGGATGGCCCGTAGTGAGACCCAGTTCGACCTGTCAACGACCACCGATGCCTTGATCAGCGCACTCGACGTCCCTGTGGATGCAGTGCGGATCCCGACCTGTTACTCGCTGGCCTGGTTGTCCCCCGAGGCTGCCAGTCTTGCACTGGTGCGGGTGGTCGAGGAGGGTGACGACGCCAGTGTCGATCTGAGAGTCTCTGCACTGGCTGCACTCGGAAACATCCACCGCGGAAGCGGGACCGTTGAAGATGCAGTGCTGCGTGCGGTCAAGGGTGCGCTGGCGAGTGACGAGGTCGACCTCATCGAGGCCGCTTCTCTGACTATGGGAAAGATCGGCATCCAGCCGGCGGTGTTCCGCCAGTAACGGTGAACGACTTCAAGAGACATGTGTTCAATAGACATGGAAATGGGGGTGGATCGGTATTCCGATCCACCCCCGTTTCAATTCAACAGTTCAATTCAACAGTTCTTTTCTTGCGGGAGCCTACTGGTTCTCCATCGGTACGCCCTGCACGATAGTGGAGAGCCCGAAGGCAAGTTGCGAGTCGTGGCAGAGGTAGATTTCCTGGATGGGGAGATGCGATGGCGATCGCTTCGATCTGTGAACACTGTGGTTCAGGATTTTCCGCTCCAGATGCGAGTCTCGGCAGCGGTGTCACCTGTCCTACCTGTGGCAAGAAGACCAAGGTCCACGATCAGGTCGAGGTGAAAGAGATCGAAGAGAAGTTTCATCAGGAACAGCGGCGCCAGCAGGAGTATCAGATGAGGCTCTCGTTGCTCAAGGATCTGGAAGAGCGTGACCGAGGTGACGGAATGCGAGGTGGGATCGAGGCGGCGGTCCGTAACTTTCAGCCACGGGTGGGTACCCGAAACCGGCGCCTGAGGTTACTGGGTAACTTGTTGATGGTGATCGCCTGGACCATTCTCAGCGGCTCGTTGGTGTTGGCCGTGTTCGCCATCGTGAGTAGCCGGGACGGCTATGCCCCGCTGGAGGGCCTGGCATTGGTCTTGATGGGGATCTTTGGCTTCTCGGTGGTCAAGTTCCTCTCCGAGGCGAGTCACTCGATGGCGGAGATGGCGGACCGCCAGTGGGATATCCGAGCCTTGTTGCTCGATCTCTGCGAGGAGCAGGATCGACAGAAGGAGAGCGAGAACCGCTGATCGCGATTCTCGCTCACCCCAGAGGTGCTACTCGGTGAAGAAGAAGTCGAGTGCGCCCTTGGCGGAACTGCCAAACTCTGCATCCAGAGTTCCACTGCGCTTCGGCTTGCGGGCAATATCCTCGAAGATCTCTTCCATCTTTTCGCAGGCGGTACGAGCGTAGAGTCGCACCATTCCGACGGTGGTCTTGTCATCGAAGACGGTGGCCAAGATGGTCCTGTCTCCGACCATCGAGAGCTGAATGCTGTCTCGCTTGCCCTGGTGGAAAAGAACTGAGAATTCGTCCTCGCCTAGCAACTTTGCCATCTCCCGGGTTGCGGCGTAGGAGCCGGCAACCAGGGCGGCGACCGATTGCTCATCGATGGAGTCGGTGTCTCCACAACTGGTCACCATGTGACCTTCTTTATCGATAAGGAGGTTGCACTTGCTTCCACTGAGTTCGAGGAACTCGGAGAGGATCGCATCAATTCGTTCGATGTCTTCACTGTAGAAGACGATGCGCTGATTGCGCAGGTGATCGCTATCGGTAACCACTGTATTAATTCCTCCCGAAATTCTCAGGACCAGATCTGAATGATGCCGGCGAGATGAAGCAGCACAGTTGCTGCAACGGTTGAGGCCACGATGAATCCCATCCATATACCCGTCTGACGCTTCCTGCGCCGGGGGGAAGTGATGAGAGTGGGCCGGGTTCCGGTCCGGACCGTGGGCGCCTGAGCGCTGGTCCTCACGACACTGGCCGTGGTGCGAACTCTCGTAGTGGATCTACCTGTGGATGAAGTGGCGGTGGTGTTGAGGGCCTTCGTGGGACGAGTGGCCACTGCGGTGGCGGCGGTCGAGCCTCCATCGGTGGTGACCGACCCCTTGGGGGCGACAACCGAGGGGGATCTACGAGGAGCGTGATTCTCGTTGAGAGTTTCCAGAACCAATCCTGCCACCCTCTTCAGGGTGGGGAAGACGCCGTGTCCATCCCGTGCGACGGCTTCGAAGTGGGGAGCATTCCAGCTGTTGAGCGCCTGCTCCATCTCCTCGATGCTGTACACGTCGGGAAGATCTCTCTTGTTGTATTGCAGAACGATGGGAGTGTTCGAAATGTCGAGACCGTGCTCCTTGAGGTTTTCCCCAAGGTTTTTCAGGCTCTCGATGTTTTCGTCCATCTTTCCACGCTTGGAGTCTGCAACGAACACGACACCGTCGGCACCTTGTAGAACCAGCTTGCGTGTCGAGTTGTAGTACACCTGTCCGGGGACGGTGTAGATCTGGAACTTGGTTTTCATCCCTGCAACTTGTCCCAAGTTCAGGGGGAGAAAGTCGAAGAAGAGGGTTCTGTCACCCTCTGTTGCGATGCTGGTGAGGTCACCGACACTGGGGCCGGGTGCTTTCTGATGCACTACTTCGAGGTTTGTGGTCTTACCACTGAGCCCCGGACCGTAATACACGATCTTGCAGTTGACTTCCTTCAGCGAGAAGTTGATCTGTACCATGTTTCTCTCTCCATGAGCGTCCGAATCCTGTTGGTTCAGGGGGTCCGGATCGTGAGGATTTCTCGTAGCCGTCTTGCGACGCTACGGATTTCTAAAAGACCAGTATTCAATTCAAGGCCCGCGTGAGTCATCACCGCGAGTAATGCCCCGTCGAGGTTGATCAGCAGCAAGTTTCCCTGCTCTGCTTCGATGATGACCTCGTCCGGGTGCTGATTGTCGAGTTGGACTGCAGTACGATTCGCCGCCAGCCGCACCGTCGAGGAAAATGCAGCGACGCACTCCTCATCCATCTCGGTGCCCAGTAGGGAGACCACGGGAATGCCATCGTCGGTCATCACCATGCTGCCCATCACACCTGGTGTGGTGTTCAGTTGTTCGAGGAGGCGCTTCATCGGCTCCGCTCCCTTCCACGATCGCTCTCGAGCCAGCGGCTCAGCGAATTTTCCAGTGATGGTCGGTCGGTGTGGGAGAAGACGATTCCTCCCGCTTCAGCGAGGCCGACCAGCACACCATCAGCGCTTCTGGCGGTGACACGGGCGATCTGACCCAGCCCCATTCGAGTCGTGGCTTGGGTCAGCGACCCTGCCAGAACCGAGAGATTTTCTGTCAGTTCCGGTCCTTGATCGGCGGAAGCGCTACAGGCGGCCAGAGTCCGGGATTCGTCCAGTTCCCACACCGAGAATTCATCGGGAGCGGGGATCACTGCAGTGGAATTGATGCTGTGGGTCGGAGAGGTACCGGTTTCCCACCGAAGGAACAACTCCTGGACATTGGATGTGTTCTCAGCGGGGATCTCAGCAGAGAGAGCCTCCAACATCAGTACCATCGGATCGGAAGGAGTGGCCCTGGAGATCGGCCGCATCACCTTGGTGGCGGCAGAAGGAGCTCGTAACAGGAGTAGCAACATGGCCAGGGATCTCAAGCACTCGCCGTGGCCTGCGTGCAACTGGCAAGCCTTGGTCAGGTATCTCAGTGCCTGGAGGCCAGCCACTGCGTCCTCGTCACGACGGAAGCGCCGCAGGTAGCCGCGGGCGATGGCGAGGTATCCCTCCGGGTTGCAAGGATCCTCTTCGATGGCTGCGTGAGCCCATTCGAGAGCGCCGCTCGAGTCCCCGAGTCGCTCGAGTGCGGATGATAGTCGAGCGGCATCGGCTGCGGAGTAACGTGATTCAACCGCGACTTGAAGTGTGTGGAGGGATTCGCGAGCCAGGGTTCGCTCCAGTTGATCGAGTGCCAACTCACCATCTGGCCAGGGGTGGAAGCGAACCGTTCCTGCACGGAGCAAGCGAGCGGCGGCGAGGCGCTGGCCTCGATCATCGAAGCGATTTGCAGCCTGCAACAACCGGGATTCTGCCCCGGCAGCAAACAGGTCCATCTGCTTCTCCTCGTCATGACGAGGTCTTCTCATCCAGGATTCGATGATTCCCAAGGATCCTCCGGAACTTCTTGTTGGATTCCTAAAACTGTCGATGGTCTGTACTCAAGACTACGATGGTCCAGCCACTGCGGGCAAATCGTCGCCCTGCGCACTTTGTCTGAAGATCCTCAGGGTCCCTTGATCGTCGCAGATCACCAGTTGGCCACCCTGAAACACGGCCGAGTTCAGGTTTGTATCGCCCTGGTGGGTCCACAGAGTTTCCCCAGTGGCCAGGTCAAACACCTGCATGTTTTTCTCGGTATCCCCGATCGCCAGTAACTCCTCGCCGAGCGCGGAGGAGAGGTGCGGTGAGTCGCCGGTGATCGACCACTCGAGGCTGCCGGTGTGGGGTTCGATACGATCGACCGAGCCATCGGATGAGATTCGGATCAGCAGGTCTTCGGTGGCGTGCAAAGATGCGGTCGTACCTTTTACGGGCAGACTCCAGAGCGGCTCTCCGGAAGTCCCATTGAATCCCTCCACCGATTGATCGGTGGCGACGAAGATAGATGTTCCAGTGGCGATGAAACTCAATGGTCTGTGTGGGAGAGAAGCGTGCCAGCGAGTGGACCCGTCGTTGGGGTCGATGCCGATCAACTGATCGGGGGAGGTGACCACCAGGGATTCTGAAGTGGCTTGCAGTGCGCCCCTTCGAAGGCTTTCAAAATGACTCTTCCAGAGAGGGGTCAGTGTTTCAGAATCGTAGGCGTGCACCATGCCTCGGGATGTGATGACGGCGACCATCGAATCGATCGACACCGGAGTGTCTCGTAAGATCCCACCGTCGGTGTCGATTTCTGTTTCCGACAAGATCGCCCCGGTTCTGGAATCGATGCGCATCAGGCGCCCGGTGGTGGTGGTCAGGATCAAGCACTCATTTTTCACCAGTGCACCGCCGAGCAGGTCACCCGATCCTTGTAGAGGGAGATGCCAGGAAGGGTGGGCATCGTCGAGTGACAGTGCGTGGATCTTCGAGTGATCATCGACCACCACGACCAGCGGCACGCCCTGCTGAGGAATGATCGAAGTGAAGGGTACCTCCGGCGAGATGATCTGATCCGGGAGTCGTGACATCTTGAGCGAGAGCGAGGAGTGCTGCCCCGGTTGGTGCCATAACATCTGGGATTCGTGGCCCGGGCTCACGGCGGTCAGCAGAACCGATCTCGCGGCAGGAAGGCTGAGGATCTCGACGCCCGCCTCGTTGCGGGTCACGGAAATCGGCTGGCCGTCGATCAGGACCCTGGACCCCGATGGAATCAATTCGGTGGGGATCTTCAGTATCAGTTGGTCGAGGAGGGGAGAATGAGGGTACTCCTGGACCAGTTGCAGTTGCAGCTGGAGCGCTTGCGATTCTCTTCCCTCGGCTGCCCACTGCTCCGCGCGGAGGAACTGAGTCCGGGCTGAATCGAGGTAGTTTGCCAGTTCCTCTCGCGTCTTCTCGATGGACCTGCGAGTCGTGAGTGGCAAAGCCATGGTCTCCAGTGGCTGCATTGCTGCGAGCGCTTCGGCATAGCGGCCTTCGGTACGAAGTCGCAGGGCCTTGGAAAAGGTTCGCTCCAGTTCACCGGGTCTGAAGACGGTGGAGATGGCCGGTTGCGCTGGTTCTGCAGCCGAGGTCAACAGCGGTGGAGGGGGTGGCAAAACCTCCACTTCCGCGACTGCCGACGAGGGGGAAGAATTCTGAAGAGCCAGGAACACGCCGAGAGCGAGGGCCGAAGCGAGCAGGACTCCGCCACTGCGGCTGGCGACACTTCCGCGGCGAGCGAGGCGTCCTTGCCAGCGGCGATGAGCGTC
>Ga0302119_10000130_pt1 | contig 29966 bp, 24 predicted proteins | sample AG5_Tmax_MG_FD_203114 | JGI IMG/M metagenome (GOLD analysis project Ga0302119, IMG submission 203114) | Marine microbial communities from Western Arctic Ocean, Canada - AG5_Tmax | ecosystem: Environmental > Aquatic > Marine > Oceanic | place: Canada: Western Arctic Ocean | collected 2017-10-01 | reverse complement strand
ATCAACTCCTAACGGTTGGGCGGCATGTTTAAGCATGGCGCCTAACTGGCCTGCACCCAATACCCATACGCGTTTTATTGCTGGTTTCATATTGCTTGAATTAACCTTCCCTTGGATCGGGATTATCTAATATAGTTTGCGTTTGTTCGGTACGGAAATCTTCAATACGCTGGGCCAGTTCAGCATCTTGGTTTGCCAGTATTTGGCTAGCAAGTAAGCCTGCATTAAAGGCTCCAGCACCACCAATGGCCATGCTTCCCACGGCTACGCCACGAGGCATTTGCACAATTGAGTAAAGGCTATCAACACCGCTTAAAGCTTTACTTTGTACTGGCACACCTAGAACAGGCAAACGTGTTTTAGAGGCCACCATGCCAGGCAAATGAGCGGCGCCACCGGCACCTGCAATAATCACTTGAATACCACGGCCTGCAGCTTGGGAGGAAAACGCCATGAGTTTGTCCGGCGTGCGATGAGCAGAAACCACTTCTACTTCGTAACTTACACCCAAACGATCCATAATTTGCGTGGCTTCATGCATACATGGCCAGTCGCTCTTAGACCCCATGATAACGGCAACTTTTGCGCCCATTGGTTATCCTCCAAAAAATGAAGTATGAACTTTACCACAAGGCCCCATAAGGCTAAAGAATGGAAAGTAAAACTAGCCTATTTCCTACCAAATTTGTTAAATTGAGGCCATGAATGTACCTTTAAATCAAATGCACAAAAAAATTCTAGCCTGTAAACACTGGATTTTTGATATGGACGGCACCTTAACCATCGGCGTTCACGACTTTGGTATGATGAGAAGCGAGCTTGGTTTGGCTCCAGGCCAAGGCATCTTGGAGACCGTGCAAGCGATGTCCCATGAAGAAGCGGCACCATTGTGGGACAAAATTGATGCTATGGAGTATCACTTTGCCAGCTTAGCTAAACCCATGCCCGGCGCACTTGAACTCCTCGAACACCTGCAAAAAAAGGGTGTTAAGTTAGGCATATTAACCCGCAACGTCATGCCTGCTGCCCTGCAGACACTTAAAACCTGCAATTTAGATCACTTCTTCTCCCCCCAGGACATTTTGGATCGAGCTTCTTGCGAACCCAAGCCTCATCCAGCTGGGATATCCCTATTGCTGAACCAATGGGGTGCCCGTGCTGATGATAGTGTGATGGTTGGAGATTATTTGTTTGACCTAGAAGCAGGAAGATCTGCAAAAGTAGCCACAGTGCATATCAATACATTGGCGCAGTACCCATGGCCACACGTGACCGACTGGGGTATTGGTCACTTAAACCAGCTCATAGAACACTAAATGCCAATAGCAGTATTGAGGTTAAATTGACCTCTTTAAACCTTAGGACTGCCTTCGGGTGTGGGATGGTGTTGCTTCAAAATACTGCCGATAACATTTACTAAAATGCGGGTATGACACAAAACCACAGGCTAGTGATATATCACTCATGCTCATCTGAGTTTGCGTGAGCAATTGGTGGCATCGTTTAAGCCGTAGTTCCAAATAATAACGCGTGGGTGTGCTGCCTAAATAACGCTGGAATTGACGCTCTATTTGTCGTCGTGTAATGCCAACTAAAGAAGCAATTTCTTCGGCTGACAACATTTCTTCCATGTTGTTTTCCATTAACCCAATAATGTCTTTAAGATTTTTTGGCAACTGGGCATTGGCCTGATAACTAAGGAATGCAGGCTCACCGGCATCATTAATGCGATCACAAGTAAGGATATCGCAAATGCCTCGCACGAAGGGTTTGCCTCTCGCCTCTAACATGAGCTCTAACATCATATCCAAAGCACTATTACCACCGGCACAACTAAAACACTGTTTATCGATAATGTAGGCTTTGTCTTTCAAGTCTATATTGGCAAAACTTTCCCTGAAGCTGGCTCTATTTTCCCGATGAATTGAGCACTTTTTACCATCAATAACACCTGCTTGTGCCAGGGCGAAAGCGCCGTTCCACAAAGATCCTAGAGCCTTTTTTCTAACACCAGATTGGCGCAAAAATTTAATTAATTGAGGTGGCGTTTGCAGATCTACTCGAAATCCGCCACACACTACAAAAGCGTCCATATGGTCAAGGTTAAGCTCCCCTAACGATTGATCAGCCATGACGGCAAAACCCAAGTCGCTGCACACTGGTGCACCATCCAAGCTCACCAAACGAAAGGTGTAAAGTTCATCTTCACTCAGTAAATTAGCCGTCCGTAAGGCATCTAAAGCAGAGGTCAACGCTGCCATGGAGAAGTTTTCTTGCAACAAAAAGGAGAAGTTACGCAGCTCACCTGGCTGTTTATTAGTCACCGGGGCTCGCGCGGTTTCTAGAGGAAACACCTGCGCTTGCGCTGTTGGCTGTATAGAATCATTCATAAGTAAATTATACCACCGAACTTGACGAGGGCACTATTAACTTAAGGAGGGTGGTTTAACGAGACCCGCTCACATGTTTATTAATTCCCAATTGTTCTACCCTCTTTGAGAAGTGACGCAATGACTGGCAAGTATTGCTGCTTAGCTTTGCGATTCATGCCAAAATGGCCCTATTAGTAATATGTTTGAGTTTAAATTATGAAGTTCACTGGTACCGAAAAATACGTCGCCACCAAAGACTTACAAATGGCCGTTAACGCAGCAGTCACCTTGCAGCGCCCTTTGCTTATTAAAGGAGAGCCTGGCACCGGCAAAACTCTACTAGCAGAAGAAGTGGCTGCAGCTTTAGGTATGCCACTAATGCAATGGCATGTGAAATCTACCACCAAGGCCCAGCAAGGCCTGTATGAATACGATGCCGTATCGCGATTGCGGGATTCACAACTAGGCAACGAGCGAGTTAATGACGTTGGCAACTACATTAAAAAGGGCAAACTATGGCAAGCCTTTGATGCCGACGAACGTGTGGTTTTATTGATTGATGAAATCGACAAGGCAGACATTGAGTTCCCTAACGACTTGTTGGTAGAACTGGATAAAATGGAATTTCATGTTTACGAAACGGGTGAGCGCGTTCAAGCTAGGCACCGCCCAGTGGTAATTATCACCAGTAATAACGAAAAAGAATTACCCGACGCCTTTTTACGCCGCTGTTTTTTCCATTACATTAACTTCCCCGACAAGGCCACTATGAAGGCTATTGTTGATGTGCATTACCCCGACATTAGCCAAACACTTGTGGCCGAAGCCATGCAGATGTTTTTTGATGTGCGTGCCATACCTGGCCTCAAAAAGAAGCCATCTACTTCTGAATTAATCGACTGGCTTAAGCTGCTCATGGCCGATGAAATCCCTGAAGATTTGTTAGCCAACCGCGATCGAACAAAAGCCATTCCACCGCTTTATGGCGCTTTGTTGAAAAATGAGCAAGACGTTCAATTACTTGAGCGACTGGCTTTTATGTCCCGTAGAGAGCAGCGTTAATACATTATGTTGGTTAACTTTTTTTACACCCTCAAGCGTGCTGAAATTCCTGTTTCCATCAAAGAATACTTGATGCTACTGGAAGCCCTGCAACAACACCTCGCTTTTGCAGACATCGATGACTTTTATCACCTTGCACGCATCTGTCTGGTTAAAGACGAGGCCAACTTCGACAAATTTGACCGCGTATTTGGGGCTTATTTTAAGCAACTAGAAAGCTTAGAAGATGTGCTTAACGCCCTCATTCCAGAAGAATGGCTGCGCTCGGAATTCATGAAGCAGTTGAGTGATGAAGAAAAGGCTAAGATTAAGTCTTTAGGCGGGTTAGAAGAGCTCCTAGATGCCTTTAAAGAACGCCTTAAAGAGCAGGAAAAACGCCATCAAGGCGGTAGTAAGTGGATTGGCACTGGTGGTACTTCGCCATTTGGTCATAGCGGTTATCACCCTGAAGGCATTCGTGTGGGCGGTGAAAGCCGCAACAAGAGCGCCGCCAAGGTATGGGAAAAACGCCAATTTAAAGACCTCGATGACAGTGTTGTACTAGGTACGCGTAATATTAAGGTAGCTCTACGAAAATTGCGCCAATTTGCCCGCACTGGCGCAGCTGAAGAGCTGGATTTAGACCACACCATCAGCGCTACTGCGAAAAATGCCGGCATGCTAGATATTAAGCTTGTTCCTGAACGCCACAACGCCGTAAAAGTGCTGCTTATGCTCGATGTAGGAGGCTCTATGGACCCTTACATTCAAGTATGCGAAGAATTATTTGCTGCTTGCCGTACTGAGTTTAAACACTTAGATCAGTTTTACTTTCATAACTTTGTCTACGAAAGCCTTTGGCGCAACAACATGCGAAGACAAAACGAACGAACCTCTTTATACGATATTATTCATACCTACGGGCGAGATTATAAAGTTATTTTTGTGGGTGATGCCTCTATGTCGCCCTACGAAATCAGCAGCCCTTACGGCAGTGTAGAGCATATGAATCCAGAACCTGGTCATGCCTGGATGCAACGTCTCACCACCCATTTCGACAAGGTGGCATGGCTTAACCCTGTTGCAGAAGGCCATTGGCGTTACACTCAATCCATTGGCCTTACTCATCAACTGATGGATGACAGAATGTACCCCATGACTTTAAGCGGTTTAAGTGACGCCATAAAGGCGCTGGCCAAGTGAGCTCCTCCTCCAGCGACAATCCCATCATTTGTCCGTGCTTTGATATAGACCAAGTTACCGTAGCAGCTGCTATTGCGCAGGGCTATGATGACTTTCGTAAATTGCGTGTGGTACTTGGAGTAGCTGGAGACTGTGGTAATTGCCACCGGCGTATCAACAAGCTACTTAAAGCCTCCCGCCCTGCCAACACAAAGGCTAAGGATGCCCTCTTGAGACGGCGATTCCCAATGCCCTGGCGGCACATTAGTCATGCAAAGCTAGAGCGAGAATATTCTCCTAGCTCCTGTGTAGATGATTTTATGGTGTATATCAATGATTACATCACCCAATCAAAAGCTGTTCAAGATCAGCTCACTTATAACAGCAACCTTGCTTACAGTGACCACTCAGACGAACTGCTTGATTACTTTCCAGCTAAAGCAGATGGCCCGTTAGTGGTGTTTATTCATGGAGGTTATTGGCAGGAATTGAGTAAAAATCAATCTTGTTTAATGGCCCCAGGTATACTAGAGCAAGGCATCAATCTAGCAGTAATAGACTACACCCTTGCCCCTAAAGCCAGCATTAATCAAATGGTTGCGCAGTGTTGCCGCGCAGTGGCTTGGCTCATTGACCAAGCTCAGGAGCTAGGTTTTGATACCCAAAAAGTCGTTATTGCGGGTAGTTCTGCAGGAGCACATTTATGCGCCTCGGTATTACAAGCAGCGCAACAAAACCTACATGGCCTTAGCTCTCAATCCATTTCTGGTGCGGTGCTGCTCAGTGGTGTATACGACTTACGCCCATTGGTGACTACCTACGTCAATGATCCGTTAAAACTTACAGAACAAAGCGCAACTGATCTAAGCCCAGGCCTTTATAGTAACCGAGGGTTTCCACCTTGTATCATTGCCTATGGTAGCAACGAAACCCAAGAGTTTAAGCGCCAAAGCAAAGAGTACCACCAGCAATTACTCAGCGATGGCGTTAATAGCCAGTGCTTGGAAGTGGCAGGCCGGAATCATTTTGATATCGTGTTTGATCTGGCTATTGAAAGTGCCAACATCAACCAGTGGGTCAACGATTTAATAGCTGAGCCTCATTAATAACTAAATCGAGCCTTAAAGGTTAAGCTCTGCATACCATTGAGCAATGCATAGGCGGAATTGTTTTTTGCCGCCATGGTGGCGTAGCTTAGGCTGCTTTGCCATTGGTCTGTGGGTTTCCAATTCAACGCTCCGGTTAGAGCCCTGAACGCACCATTAGGGGTGCCCATATGCATAAGCGACCAGCTGTACACATCATTATTGAAACTGTCATTCACGCCTAAGCTATAGGTTACGTCTGTACGATTACTCGCCACAGGCGATATCGCTGGCGTGAGGTAACTGGATTGATAATTAAGCCAGTGCTGTGCCGTTACAGTAGCACTCCATTGACGATCCCCATCGTTCAGCTCTAAGCCAACAGCCATATCTAAACGATTAGCAGAAATTAAGCCTGCGTAGCCTAAGTTGTGCTCTAAGCCTTGTTTGTAGGCTATATCAAATTTAACCAAATCGTCATCAATGGCTTTATTCCAACTGTAGCCTATTAATTGGTAAGCCTTTGCCGACGCCGTTGCTGTAGCTAAATTGAGCACCGGGCTATTAGGTACCATACGGCCTACATAGGCGGCCCAATCACTGCCGGCCCCTGTGTGGCCATATTTAACGCCCCACTCTTTCGCCACGTTTGTGGTTAACACCACTCCTGGTGGTGCAGTCACGCTAGGGTCTAAACCAACAAAGCCAGATACTTGCGCCGATGGCATATAATAACTACCACTTAATAACCATTGCGGGGTAAAACCTGTTGCACCGCTGATGAGGTCAGGTGCTGGATTAATCACATCCAGCACTCCAGAACCTTCCACTTCGCCCCAGCTATGTATATAGCGGCCAAGTTTAATGCTGGTTTCAGCTAAGCTGTATTGCAGCACCAGCCGCTCAACTTCCACTAGGCTAAAATCACCTGTAGCCGGTTTTTTTGGGTCGCCTTGCCAATATTGCATAGCCTTAACTTCTAGCTCCGCGTAACCCAATAGACCTACAGGTGCCTCAGTAGATAAGCGTAGATCGGTGGCATGGCGAGTGCGCTGATAACTAGATTGCGGGTTAACCGTCAAAGTGTGCTCTACACTAAGCTGCAAAGGTTTATTTTGTGCAACGATAATACTCTGGGTCGAAAAGGTCTCATCGGCAAACAAATCTGCGCCGTCGTCAAAATCTTCACTCAGCCAATCCTCACCAAGAGCATCATCGCCTAACAGCTCATCGCTTTGTAAATCATCATTTAGTAAGTCATCACCTGCATGAGCCGGCATATTCAATAATGAACCCATCAAGCACAAGGCTACAAAGTTTTTTATCACTTCCATACCCACGGTTATTGCGCCTGCGCCCTTAGGGTTTGCAGGTGCCTTTGCCTAAAGGCTTGGTCGGTTAGCGCCCGTTGCGTTAAAAAACCTTCATCTATATTAAGCCCAAAGGTAATGGCTTTTATTTTCATGTTAGTTAAACGTTGGCTCACTAAATTTTTGAAGGTTATGCTTCTAGCTAACCAAATGCCATTAATCTTCTCAATTTGAGCCATCGACACCTGCTTAATGGAATTACCGTGCTTATCAAACATTTGCATTTTTAGACTTATAAAACGTTCAGTATCTACCCATGTTCTTACCTTGCCATAACGAGTGTGCTGTAAACGTTTTGATGTAGGCTCAGACTCAATCACCGCTACTGGCCGGCCCTTGTATGTTCCTCGCTGCAAAATCTCATAGGTGTAGTCGTCCAACTTGCCTGTTTCTTGGTCTTCAGTAGTTATTTCTGAACCAAACATACTGGTAGGTTCGGTCTCCTCATCATCGCTACCAGAGGCAATGCGCTTCACCTTACCCAGGGCCGATAAATAGAGCCAAGTTTCGTTGTCTTTATTACTGGCATCATAGGTATGGGTTAACATGCCAATGCCCCTTTCGCTGGCAGGCTCTACTATGATGGCAATGGATTTACTGTCTTTATTATTCGCTCCCATATTAATTTGGGCACTTTCTAATACTTTAATACGGGGCTTTTCTACACACTTTAGCTTGCCGTCTTTTGTGCCATATTTACAGGTTGTAAGCTGCATTACATTAAACGATGAATCTGTGGTTTGTAATTGATTGTCGTCCATTTTTTGTACTAGCTCACGGGCAGTCATTTGAGCTTGGGCAGCACCCACCACCGATAAACTAAGACAGAGCAGTACCGCTTTGTAGATTAATCGCATTATTTTGCTCCTGTGAAATTCAAATTCTCAGTTACATTTTGTTGGCCAAATTTAGGTTTAAACACCATGATTAAGGCAGGGAAAAATAACAAGTCGCACAACAAGGCCACAAAAATAGCCAGCGAACCAAACGCACCCACTTTGGCAAGGCCTAAGTAATTACTAAAGCTCAGCATAAAGAAGCCACAACCTAGCACTAAGCTGGTAAAGGTTACGGCTTGGCCTACTTCTTTAATGGTGTCTACCAGCGCCATACGCATGTCACTGTGTTTGGCCAAGGCCATTCTATAGTGCGTAATAAAGTGAATGGTATCGTCTACCGCTATACCTATGATCAATGGAGCGATCATTAAGGTGTCCGTATCTAACGGTATTCCCATCAACCCCATGAGGCCAAATGCCAAGGTGGCAGGGATCATATTGGGGATGATGGACATTAGCCCTGCCTGCACAGAGCCTAAAGTAAGCACCAACAAACCTGATATGAGCACCATGGCTAAAGCCAAGCTTTTAAACTGGTTATTACTCATGTCATCCATGAGTCTCATCATCATGGCCAAGGTGCCCGTAACATGCACATCCATGTTGGGGTATTGTTGTTCATAAGCAGCGAAGGCCTCTTTAATATCAATCTGCACCAGTTCAAAAAACTCTGCATACTCACTAGAGCCGGCATTGCGAAGTTGCACACTAATATGACTTTGGCTGTAATCATCATTCACCAAAGCACGCCGTTCTTCGGGATTTGAACTATTAAATAGATACAAGAGTTGAGAAACTGCTAGATTATCGTCGGGGATGGTTTTGTAAACATCACTACCATCTTGCATGATGGCGTGGGTGTCTTTAACAAGGTCGGCCAAGGAATTAGTACGAATAACATACTGAGAATATTTGTTTTCTATGTGCCGTTGGAGGCGATCCATGGTTTGCAATATACCAGCCTGCATTAAGGCATCGGACTGCTGCATATCCACTAAAATCTCTAAGCTACCGGTGCCCATCATATGCTCATCAACGATGGTGTAAGCTGTTCTTAGTGGTGAGCCTTCTCGATAGAGCTCGGCAATATTGGAGTCTACTTTTACCTGTGTTGCACCGTACAAACACACAACAAACAAACTCACAAAACCAAAATTTACCGCGTGCTTATATTGCTGCACAAAGGCCGGGATTTTATCCAACAAGTCCTGCAGCCAAATACCGCTAAGTAACCATTGCAACCCACTGCGACGTAAAATAAACCGCACAGGCCACAACAATAACCACATCAATTTAAACAACATAGCCACTGGCCATACCAAGTAAGACAACCACAAACGCCAGCCTAGCTTAGGGCCTGACTGAGCCGCTTGTGACTTTTCATTAGGCATGGGGTGCCATAAATCCATTAGAGCGGGCAATAAGAATATGGTGTACAAGAACGCCAGAAATACGCCCGCAGCAGAGGTAACGCCAAACATTACAAACTGGGCCATACCGGTAATGGTTAATGCACCCATACCCGCCATGGTGGTAATAGTGGTGAGTAATATAGGCAAGCCAGTCTTACCGTAAGCTTTGGATAAAGCAGGTTCATGGTCATAGCCATCACGTCTGAAATACACGTAACTACTCATAACGTGCACACAATCTGCCACACCTACGGCAATGATCAACATTACCGTTAAGCTAATGAGCGTACTAGATTCTAAACCTAACCACCCCAAGGTACCTACAACAAATAAAGCACTGATACCGATAGCAATTTGCGGCCATAAGACAGCGCTTGCAGAGTGAAATAACGTCCACAATAATATATTAATCACCAACACCATGCCTAACAGCAACATGCCTGCCTGCATCATGTCATCTACTGCCAGCTCCACCATAGACGCATTGCCTATAGGGTAAAAATTAAACTGGTCTAGAAATTCAGGTTGTTTGTATAGCCTACTCACGGACTCCATAAACGTGAGGTACAGCCCTGAATCCATGTCTTCAAAACGCACTGAAGTTTGGCTGGCTGTGGCATCAAAATCAGTGGCTAAATCGCCAGAAAAGTCCCCTATCAACTCAAATTCGTCATCAGCCATTAAATCGTTGGAGCTTGAGTCAAAGTTCTGTTCAGATGAAGAGTCTAATGAATCAGCCAACGGAATCGCCCCAAAATCTGTAGTCACCATAATGGCGCCATAGCGGTGATTTTTAGAGAACAAGAACAACGGCAAATTACTTTGGGCCATAGCAATGGCTTTAAGTCTCTCGGTTTCGACCGCATCCATGACCAAGTTTTGGATCAATCGAGGCGAGCTTAAGGTATCTCCTGAATTCACTTGTATACGTACATTGGTGAGTGATTGCACTCGTTTAATGTGATCAAGTTTACGCGCTAAATCGGGGGTAATTCCGGCTGCATCTAACTCACTTTGAGTGATGTCTTGCCAGCGGCTAAGGTTGTTTGTGAGTTGGTCTACTAACCGTAAGGAGGTAGGAGAAAACACATCCCCATCTTTGGCTTCGTAAACAATGAATACACCGTCATCGCTACCAAATTGATTCCGAAACTCATCTAAGCTCTGTAATACTGGATCGTCTTCGCTAAACCATGAGTCTAGAGTGATATCAATAACAAACTTGGTGCTGCCTACCGCCATGAAAATGGTGCTGGCTAACGCAAAGGCAATGATGCTCCAGCGCCACGGTCGAAGCTTATTTGGCAAGCGTTCAAAATAGTCACTGATAGCTAACAACAAGTTTTTCACGAAATAGCTCCCATAGATGTGTAGTCTTCCTTAAAAATTATATTGTAGAAGGGTTGCCCAAATCAAACAATGTATAATTTATGTACTATGCTTTTATAATGATAAGAAAGAACCTACTAACTGGATTAATCAGCACATCCATGGCCGTGACGTTACTGACTGCGTGTAGCATTGGTCCCACAATTGAGTCTGGGCAACAGCAGTTAGCTGCAGACATTTACGCCCAATTAGCTTTAGGATATATGGAAAGCGGACACTTGACCCTCGCTGAGCAACGTTTGTATAAAGCCTTGGAGCTAATGCCAAATGGCGATCTAACCCTTAAGGCTGCACAACAATGGCAGACCATGAAACTTATTAAGCCATAACGCACGAAGGAATCGTCGAAATAGCAGGTAAAATGCTGTTTTCGTCACCTGCCTTAGTTATACTTGAGGGATATTTCGTTAAGTTGATCTGTTAAAAGGACTTTGAGCCATGTTGAATTCATCTATTAAAGTCGTGAGTTTAGTGCTGGGGCTGGTATTTATGAGCGCTTGCTCCATGCCTGCCACTACTATCCCAACCGCCGATGGTAAAACCTTAGCTGGTGATAGCCCGGTAGTCGCTAATTCTTACGCAGATATCCCTATCGCTGCCAATGACCAATTAGCAGTGGACAAGTCTTTATTACTTAATACAGGTGAGCAATGGATTGGTCGCGCTGTATTAAAATCTAAGCTAGGTGCAGTGCAGGCATTTGAGTATTATTTGGCCAACATGCCTAACCATGGCTGGATCAGCATTACCGCAGTACAATCAGAAACCTCCGTATTAACTTACGAAAAAGGTAGCCGTGTGGCCACTATTCAAATTGAACGGGGTACTCTGAGTGGCAGCCAAATTTGGGTTACTGTATCGCCTCGCGACGCTATTGCGCAGTAAACTAATCATTCACTTGGTACTCTATTAGCATCGTTTAGCTAGATGTTACGGACTAGGTTTGTACTTTACTTACAGCGCTTAGCCAGCCGTTATATAATTGATCTCTAGCTGGCTTAGCCATGGTTGCCGTAAAACTGCGCTCGCACTGCCACATCTGGCTAAGTTCATCCAATGAAGCATATACCTTGGCCTGCAAGCCTGCCAAATAAGCCACTCCTAAAGCACTACTTTCTACACACGTAGGCCGATCCACTCGTGCATCTAGTACATTGGCTAGGTGGGTCAAAAACCAATCATTCACTACCATGCCTCCATCTACCCTTAAAGTGTCTAAGCGCACACCATCTTTTTCCATGGCTTTTTGCAGATCTTTAGTTTGATAACAAACCGATTGAACACCAGCACTCACAATCTCTTCAATACCCGTATCACGGGTTAAGCCAAAAATCGCACCTCTGGCCTGCGGATCCCAATAGGGCGCCCCTAGACCAGTAAATGCTGGCACCATGTAGACACCGTGATCAATGGCTACAGCGGCCGCTAGGGCCTCTACCTCACTGGCGCCACTAATGATTTTTAACCCATCCCTTAACCACTGAATAGCTGCTCCAGCTACGAAAATACTACCTTCTACGGCATACACTGGTTTACCGTTAAGGCGGTAAGCAATAGTGGTTAATAAGCGACTTGAGGATGGTAGGGGTTGATCACCGGTATTGAGCATTAGAAAACAGCCCGTGCCGTAGGTGCTCTTAGCCATTCCTGGCTCAAAGCAAGCTTGGCCAAATAGGGCCGCATGTTGGTCACCTGCCACACCATAAATAGGCAATGAGTGGCCAAGGATATTTTCTTCTATGTAGCCATAATCGTCAGCGCTATCTTTTACCTCTGGCAACATGAGCTGGGGTATATTGAATAGCTCTAACAGGCCCGTATCCCACGTTTGAGTATGAATATTAAACAGCATGGTACGCGAGGCATTAGTAGCATCGGTGGCATGGATACGGCCGCCAGTTAAGTGCCACATAAGGTAACTATCTACAGTGCCAAACAGCAAATCGCCTTGCGCAGCAAGCCCGCGAGCACCCGCCACATTATCCAACACCCAGCTCAGTTTGGTTGCAGAAAAATAAGGGTCTAACAATAAGCCTGTACGAGAAGTGACCATCTCTTCATGGCCTTCAACCTTAAACTTATCGCAAATACCGGCGGTGCGACGGTCTTGCCATACAATGGCTGGGTAGATGGATTCACCAGTGTGCTTATTCCACACCAAGGTAGTTTCACGCTGATTAGTAATGCCTATAGCGGCAATTTGTTGGGCTTTTAGTCCGCTGTCTGCAAGGCTTTGGCGGCACGCTTGAATGACAGTGTCTAATATATCTTGAGGATTGTGTTCTACCCAGCCATTGTGTGGGTAATGCTGCTCAAACTCATATTGCGCCGAGCTCACGACGGTGCCGTCTGCAGCAAAAATAATACACCGAGAGCTAGTAGTGCCCTGGTCTATGGTGAGAATGTATGCGTCACAAATCAATTGTCGCCTGCAGAGTTAGTAGTGTTAAAAATACCTAATTCATCCCACAACTCATCAACACGGTGCTTAATAGACTCATCCATAGTAATGGTGCGACCCCATTCACGAGTGGTTTCGCCTTCCCATTTATGGGTAGCGTCCATGCCCATTTTAGAACCTAAGCCAGAAACTGGCGAAGCAAAGTCTAAATAATCTATGGGTGTATTTTCTACCAGCATAGTGTCCCGTGCTGGGTCCATACGTGTGGTGATAGCCCAGATCACATCTTTCCAATCACGGGCGTTCACATCATCATCGGTAACGATAACAAACTTGGTGTACATGAACTGTCGCAAGAATGACCAAACACCCATCATCACGCGCTTAGCGTGGCCTGGGTATTGCTTCTTCATGGTCACTATAGCCATGCGATAGGAGCAGCCTTCTGGCGGTAGGTAAAAGTCAGTGATTTCTGGAAACTGTTTTTGCAACAGCGGTATAAATACTTCGTTTAGAGCAACGCCTAACACTGCTGGCTCATCAGGTGGACGGCCGGTATAGGTGCTGTGATAAATAGGGTCTTTGCGGTGGGTAATGCACGTTACCGTGAACACTGGGAAGCTGTCCACTTCGTTGTAATACCCCGTGTGATCACCAAAGGGACCTTCGTCTGCCATATCATCTGGGGCTATGTGGCCTTCTAAAATGTATTCGGCACTGGCTGGCACTTGTAAGTCATTAGTTAGGCAACTGGCCACTTCTGTCTTACTGCCACGTAACAGCCCTGCAAAGGCGTATTCGCTCAAGCTGTCTGGCACTGGCGTTACCGCGCCTAAAATAGTGGCTGGGTCTGCGCCTAAAGCTACCGATACAGGAAAATTTTCACCGGGGTGGGTAATTTGCCACTCACGAAAATCTAAAGCACCACCACGGTGGGACAACCAACGCATGATCAATCGATTTTTGCCAATCACTTGCTGCCGATATATGCCTAGGTTTTGGCGCTGTTTATTTGGCCCACGGGTAATCACCAAAGGCCATGTAATTAATGGCGCGGCGTCTTCTGGCCAACAGGTTTGAATAGGTAATTTTGAAAGGTCTACTTCGTCGCCAGTCATCACATATTGCTGGCATGGTGGCTTACTAATGAGCTTAGGGCTCATGTTTAATACTTGCTTATAGAGCGGCAGCTTGCCCAAAGCATCTTTAAAACCCTTAGGGGGCTCTGGCTCTTTCAATGAAGCTAAGAGATGGCCTACGTCTCGTAGGCTTTCTACACTTTCTGCACCCATACCAAGGGCCACTCGTTTAGGTGTGCCAAACAAGTTAGCTAATACAGGAGTGTCGTAACCTTTAGGGTTTTCAAATAATAAGGCGGGACCTTCTGCTCGTAAAGTGCGATCGCAGATTTCGGTCATTTCAAGGTGTGGATCCACCTCTACTATAATACGCTTAAGCTCACCTTGAGCCTCTAACATGGCAATAAAATCGCGTAGGTCTTTATATTTCACGGTCATAACCTACGCGGCCTCAATTACATCTGTTAGTTGTTTGTGCTAACTATTTACGCTTCATTGACATGAAGAACTCTTCGTTAGTCTTGGCGCCTTTAAGCTTATCCAATAAGAACTCAGTCGCTTGGCCGTCTTCCATTGGATCCAACAACTTACGCAAAATCCACATACGCTGCAACTCATCGTCGCGAGTCAATAACTCTTCACGGCGAGTTGATGACTTACGAATATTAATCGCAGGGAATACACGACGTTCAGCGATCTTACGATCTAAATGAACTTCCGAGTTACCTGTGCCCTTAAATTCTTCAAAGATGACTTCGTCCATCTTAGAGCCGGTTTCAGTTAATGCGGTAGCAATAATAGTTAAGCTGCCACCCTCTTCAATGTTACGCGCGGCACCAAAGAAACGCTTAGGGCGTTCTAATGCATGGGCATCAACACCACCGGTTAAAACCTTGCCAGAGGAAGGAATAACAGTGTTATAGGCACGGGCTAAACGAGTGATTGAGTCCAACAGGATAATCACGTCTTTTTTGTGCTCTACCAAACGTTTGGCTTTTTCTACAACCATTTCCGCAACTTGAACGTGACGTGAAGGTGGCTCATCAAAGGTACTAGCAACCACTTCGCCCCGCACTGAGCGCTTCATGTCGGTCACTTCTTCTGGCCGTTCGTCGATCAGCAATACAATCAAGTGGCAGTCTGGGTTGTTACGGGTGATAGAGTGCGCGATGTTTTGCAACATCAATGTCTTACCTGCTTTCGGCGGAGACACAATTAAGGCCCGCTGACCTTTGCCCATTGGGGCTGTTAAGTCAATTATGCGAGCAGTTAAATCTTCACTAGAACCGTTACCAAGTTCCATGGTTAAACGTTCTGTGGGGAACAAAGGTGTTAGATTTTCGAACAACACCTTATGTTTAGCTTGTTCTGGTGGCCCATAGTTAATGCTACTAACTTTAAGTAAGGCAAAATAACGTTCGCCATCTTTAGGTGGGCGAATTTTGCCGTCTATGCTGTCGCCGGTGCGCAGGCTAAAACGGCGAATCTGGCTTGGCGATACATAAATGTCGTCGGGCCCGGCTAAATAAGAGGCATCTGCTGAGCGTAAAAAGCCAAAGCCATCTTGCAAAATTTCCAATACACCTTCGCCAAAAATGTCTTCGCCGCTTTTGGCATGCCGCTTAAGAATACTAAAAATGCATTCTTGCTTACGAGATCGGGCAACGTTATCGAGCCCCATACCTTGAGCAATCTCGACGAGTTCTGGCATGGTTTTTGTTTTTAATTCAGTTAGATTCATAAGTAGAGGGGCGTCAGTGCGCGCTAGGGGGAAATTAAGTTAGTGGAGTAGTGCCGGTTCAAATCCAGCCGATGAGACAGAAAGTCTTGCTGGATTGATTACAGTCTGTCTCAAGCTGGGTCAAGTGTCAATATTAAAATACGCTCGCTTGACGATAATGCTCTATGGCAACATCAACATGACCCATTTTATGCTGTAACCTCGCCATTTCAGCGTGAGCTTCTTTACTTGCTTGCAAGCTGATACTGGCTTGCAAGTAGTCTTGAGCTTTGCCCCACAGTTCCAAGCGCCTACATAGACGGCCTAAGGTGAGTTGCAACGCTGCGCTATCCTTAGCATTAGCTTGCCAGGCTTCAGCCTTGGTGAGGCTTTTTTGCACATCGGTTAATGGCAAATGTGCATACTCAAGCACTAGCTGATCCGACCACTGCTGCTTAAGCGTTTGCTCTATAAACGCTTGCGTCTTACTAGAGGAGTCACCTTCAACACGAGCCATGGCCTTCGCATAAATGATGATACTTGGGCCATGATTGGTAATGCTTTTGGGTGCTTTGCTCCACAATGCTTGTAATTGATCTAGGCTGCTTTTAGCTGCACTGCCATCTTGTCTTCGGCTTGTACTAAAGGCTCGCCCGTAGGCCAATTGCTGCTGCTGCGCTAAGTGCTCTTGGCTAAGCTGGTTATTACTTCCCACCACCAGCAATAAGCTAATAAGTTCTGGCCACATTTGTCGGCGTTGCAATAAATCCAACAACAGCTGATTGGCTTCTGCATGCGCAGGGTTAAGCTGATGGAGGCTTTGCAATGCATCAAGTGCCGCATCATCGTCGCCTTGATATAGAGAAATGTCCGCCAGCTTCAAGTACACAAGCTGTCGGGTGCCCGGAAACTCTGCTACCAATTTATTTAGCACCTGTTGCGCTTCAGCGATCTTGCCCTGCCTACCCATGGCCGTTGCCAGTGCAGGTAACACCACAATAGGCTGACTGCTAGTGGGCGCAAGTTCAGAAAACTTTTTTTCTGCACGCACGTTCTGGCCATCAGCCAAAGCCAGCAGGCCTTGGCGAGTTTGTAGCTGCATACGCTGTATACGGCTGGTCTCCTGCCAACTGCCAAGCACCCGAAAGGGTAAATTTAGTGCAATAACAAACCGCAGGCTTAAGGACATGGATATAAATACTAAAACTATGCCAAACAATAACACCCAAATGCTCATTTCTATGCTGGTGTCACCCCATGCTAACAACACATAACCAGGGTCTACATTGATTAAAGTACCTAGCCCGGCGCCTGCTAGCAATACCAATAAAATAACGAGAGTTAAGAAGCGCATGGTTTATTCTCCCGCCAATGGCTCAGTTGGAGTGTCGTGCAATGTGGCAACAAAGCCTTGCAAAGCAATCAGGGAGCCACTGATATTTGGCATATTAAGCAATACCTTAACCTCGTCAAGAACGTCAATTTGAGCATATATTGCTATGGCAACAGCATCACTTGGTCGGTAGTATTGAGCTAAAAGTTGCTTCACACCCAGCAAAGATTGATCATAAATCGTTTGCTGGCGGCGCAAAAGGGCCACTTGCGTTTGGCTTAATGCCATTTCAATACGCATACGCACTAATAATTCAGCTGCAGGCGTGAGCAGTTGCTGGTCTTCTTGGGTGCGTGACTGCACCTTAACCAGCTGTTTTAACTCACCCAAAACACTAGCACCCGCGTTTTTAGTGCCCTGCCAAAGGGACTGGGTCCACGTCACTTCTTCTGCTGGCGCAGTAACAGTGTCATTTTCCAGACCAAGGCCGGGCGTTTTATGGGAGGCCAAAATCTCACTTCTAGGTGGAATAAAGGTAAGCTTTGAGGCTAAACCTGAAAGCGCAGCAAGCTGGGCATAAACACCTTCTACATCAACACTTGGAACGGCTGTAAGGGCAGCTAAGTCTGCGGCGATTGCACGCCTAATGCCGTAGGTACCTACTTGCTCACTGTCTCGAATGATGATGTCAGCAGCCTTAAGTAAGGCTATAGCAGACTCACTAGCTTGTTCCATCGCCAAGCGTTGGTTGGCTAAGCGCAACAGATACTCGGCTTCTGCCAACTGCCACTGAGGCAATACTTCACCTTGGTCTAATTGGGTTTTAGCCATCGATTCTAAAGCACCAGCTAACGCTTTATCCATGCGTTTTTGGTTATTTTTTAAGTCTACTTGCTGGGCATTTATAGTGCGCTTAGAGGCATCATTAGCAACGGTTAAGTCGTCCAATTGTTGTGCTAACAATTGCTGCTGCTGTTGCCAATATTGTAAATTGTCAGATTGGCCACTTTGGTCTGTGGTAAGAGCAGCTCTTTGAGATTGTGCTTGCCATTGCCAATAGCCTAAGCCCGCTACCGCAGCGATTAATAACACGACTAGCAACCACAGTAGGCCTGTGTTGGTTTGCACTGCGCTGCTTTTTTGCTTTGGTTTTATCCCACTGGCTCGGTCCACAGGTTTAGAAACCTTAGCCGCTTTAGAGTTGGATACTTGTGGGTCTGCGCCTTTGTCAGGCACTTTAGTGTTGGCTTTGTTCTGGTCTTGTGTCACTGCTTCAGCATCCTTTTTCAGCGGCCTAATAAGCCTGCTATCACTACGCCTTATAACCAATTTGTATAGTTTATTGAAGCGCTTATTTTTGTATTGTCTGCAACAAAGTATCGCACATTGCTTGATTGCTAGCACTACCACTAGCGAGTAATACTTTGTAGCCTAATATTTTAGCCTGCTTCGCGACCCGCGCACTGGGCAAGACTAATATCGTGCGTTTTTTGTCGCACCAGTCTTGGCCACTTAACAAGCGATCAAAATTGCCTAATGTTTCGCCACTTTGTAATATCACTACTTGAGGGGCAAACTCATCCACACTCAATAAATGCTCATTACTGATGGTAGGCATCTGACGTTGGTAGCATTGGGCGTAAGTGACCTTAGCCCCAGCCGTTATCAAAGTATCTGATAGCGTTTCTCTACCGCCACAACCGCGGACAATAAGCACCTTGTGATGGCTTTTAATTTGGGGCAATAAATCAGCCAGCAGCGCTTCACTTGTGTCGCCCGTGTTAGGCCTGTCTGCATCAATGCCTGCCGTTTGTAACTGAGCTTGGGTAGATTCACCCATCGCCCACCACTGCACTCCTACTGGCCACTGTGGCCAATAGTCTTGCACTAGATCAAGCCAATACTGCGCGGCGTTGGTGCTAATCACCACTACATGATCAAAGGTGTCTAGATCCATGGCCCACTGTTTACTTTGCAAACCATCGTTAGATTGAGGGTCTACTGGAACAATGGTTAAACAGGGCTGATGATGCACCTCAAATCCATTGTTACGTAACAATTCGATCATCGCCTTTGCTTGCGCGGCGGGCCTTGTAACCAACACCTTCATGTTTGTCATGGGCTATTTACTGGACTAGTTACTGGCACTGTAGATAGCCTGCAGAATTTCACCAGCACCCTGTGCCAATAGATCTTCTGCGGCGGTAATGCCTAGATTTTCTGCCTGTGTACGTGGGCCTCTAATTTCTGTGGTGAGCACACGACTACCATCCACTTCGCCCACCAAACCGCGCAACCATAATTGATCGCCTTCAAGTTCGGCAAAACAGGCAATAGGCACCTGACAACCACCTTCTAAACGCTTATTTAACGCCCGCTCGGCTATCACACGGTCGGCAGTGTCGGTGTGATGCAGCGGCGCTAACAAAGCCATAGTGGCGGTGTCTGACAAACGACACTCCACTCCCACTGCGCCCTGCCCACCAGCTGGCAAGCATTGCTCGTCTGTTAAGCGGGACTGAATGCGATCATGGAAGTCTAGGCGCATTAAACCAGCGCTAGCGAGGATAATGGCATCGTATAGGCCAGAGTCTAACTTGGCTAAACGAGTATTTACGTTACCGCGCAAATCTAATAATTGCAGATCTGGCCGTAGGGCTTTAATTTGCAACTGGCGACGTAAGCTAGACGTGCCTACTTTTGCACCTTGAGGTAATTCGGTCAAATTATTAAAGTGGTTGCTCACAAACGCATCACTGGGGTCTTCGCGTTCACAGATTACAGACAACCCCAAACCTTCTGGGAACTCCATCGGCACATCTTTCATGGAGTGCACAGCAATGTCTGCGCGATCTTCTAACATCGCCTGTTCTAGCTCTTTAACAAACAAGCCTTTACCGCCCACTTTTGCCAACGGCACATCAAGAATTTTGTCGCCTTTAGTCTTCATTCCTAAAATCTCTACAACGATTCCTGGATGATGGCGCTCTAGTTCTGCTTTAATAAAATAGGCTTGCCAAAGGGCAAGTTGACTTTCACGAGTGGCGATGCGGATGGTGGTCATAGGCTTCAATAACTTTTCGAGAGCTTTTAATAGCTAGGTGAACTTTAATATGTGTTCTAGTGTACCAAATTGCTCTGCTGTGTGTGTGAGAGATGGACAAAGGAAGCTAAAGATAGACACCATGATCATGCTGATTTATTGATCAGTAATAGGTAAAATAAGGGCCAAGCAGTCCAATATTTATTAAGATCTCATTTATGTCTTCTGATTTAACCCCTGAAATTGAAAATCCCCGTCGTATTCGTAGTTTTGTTAAGCGTGCCGGTCGTATGACGCCGTCTCAAGAACACGCTTTGGAACACTATTGGCCACTCTATGGTTTGGAACTCAATCAGGGGCCTTTAGACTTTACAAAAATATTTGGTAACGACCACCCGGTGATCATGGAAATTGGTTTTGGCATGGGCGATTCGCTTTCTACCATGGCTGCCACCATGCCAGAAAACAACTATATTGGAATAGAAGTGCATAGGCCAGGGGTTGGGCGACTACTTAACAACCTGGCAACCCAAGAACTGAGCAATGTACGGGTGTTTTGTGAGGACGCTATCGAAGTGATGGCGCAGTGTATTGCAGATAATAGTTTAGGTGGCGTGCAGCTGTTTTTCCCAGACCCATGGCACAAAAAGAAGCACAATAAGCGTCGCATAGTGCAGCCCTCTTTTGCCCAAGACATTCGCCAAAAGCTTTCCACAGGCGGCTCATTCCACATGGCGACAGACTGGCAACCATACGCAGAACACATGATGGAAGTAATGGAACCTGCACAAGGCTACAGCAACCAAGCCGGTGCCAACGAATACTCACCACAGCCAGACTTTCGCCCTAGCACCAAATTCCAACGCCGTGGCGAAGGTAAGGGGCACGGGGTCTGGGATTTAATGTATCAGAAAGAGTGCTAATTCTCTAACCCTCTAACTCACTATTTGGGATAAAGCACCATTTGTGTGCATCGAAAAATAGCGGCAGTTTTACCAGATCCTTTGTTGCTCACAATTGCATCCCAAACCTGAGTGGATTTCCCTAAGTGGGCAGCTAGTTTGACCTCGGCTGAAGTTGAGGATAGGGTTAACATACCTAAGCATTACAACACATCTACTCTGGTAACCTAATTTATGACTCCTGCGATAGACCAACTCTCTAGTTTAGGTGTTCATCACACTGTGCACGAATATACCCACAACTCAAAAGCGGCGTCATACGGTAGGGAAGCTGCAGACAAACTCGGGGTCCCTCCCCAAAGGGTATTCAAAACACTGGTAGTAGATACTGGAAATGAGGTTTTGGCGGTAGCGGTGCTGCCTGTTGATCAGCAGCTCAACTTAAAGCTTATGGCCAAAGCGATTGGTGCGAAGAAAGTAGTAATGGCAAAACCCGCCGCAGTGAGCCGAAGTAGTGGCTACGTGCTGGGTGGCGTGAGCCCAGTTGGTCAGAAGCGAGCACTTACTACGGTGATAGACCAACATGCTAAAGAATATGGCAGCATCTATGTGAGTGGTGGCCGCAGGGGTTTGGAGCTTGAACTGACTGCTGGTGATTTAGCCATGGCGACCCATGGCTTGTTTGAGATAATTACTTAGGCCACTATCACAGCACTAATTTAACTAGAATTTAGTCGGTAAAGGTAACGTAGCTTGGGTCTAGGTCTACCACCTGCGCACTCATGGCCGCCGAGGTGATGCCCATATCAATAAGGCCCTGCACAATCATGTTACTAAGCTGTTGCTTTTGATCTGTAGTGCGGCCTGCCATAATGTGAGAAGTGGCGTGGATAAAGCGGTCTGAACCAGTACCTGATGTATGGTGATCGTAGCCGGTGCAGCGGACTTTAATATGATCCGTTTCAAACAAACCAGACTTCACATGGGCGTCAAACACACACCGCAACAGCTGGGTGGGGGTAACACTACTACTAAGCTGGTTAGAGATTTCTATAACGCAATGTGGCATGTTAGATTCCTACTGAATTTTCTGATTTATGGTCTTAGTGGTATTGCGCGCTTTGATCGTGCACGGCATCGACAAATACTTTAGCGCTTTCGGGATCCACAAACTGATGAATACCATGGCCTAGGTTAAATACATGACCGTCATTTTTACCAAAATCTGCCAATATACGGCCTACTTCGGCTTGAATGGTTGGAGCGTCTGCATATAACACACTAGGATCCATGTTGCCTTGTAGGGCCACTTTGTCGCCTACGCGGTTACGGGCTTCACTGACTTCTATAGTCCAATCTAAACCTAGGGCATCAGCTCCTGTTGCTGCCAGTTGCTCTAACCACTGACCACCATTTTTTGTGAACAAGATGACGGGGACTGCTCGTCCTTCAGATTCACGGGTAAGGCCGTTAACGATGCGCTGCATGTAATCTAACGAGAAGGCTTGGTAACAAGGGCCGCTCAATACGCCGCCCCATGTATCAAAGATTTGTACCGCTTGAGCACCCGCTGCGATTTGAGCGTTTAGATAGGCAATCACTGAGTCGGCCAATACACTGAGTACTTGATGCAATAACTCTGGGGTTGAATACATCATTGCTTTGATATGGCGGAAGTCTTTACTGGAACCGCCTTCAATCATGTAGGTAGCTAAGGTCCAAGGACTGCCAGAAAAGCCAATTAATGGCACATCACCAGACAATGCACTACGAATAGTGCTTACGGCGTTCATAACGTAGCCTAAGTCTGCATCCATGTCTGGTACTGTGAGCGCTGCCACATCGGCTTCGGTGCGCACTGGCTTTTCAAATTTAGGCCCTTCTCCAGCCTCAAAATATAGCCCTAGGCCCATCGCATCTGGCACCGTTAGGATGTCTGAGAATAAAATGGCTGCGTCTAGATCGTATCGAAGTAACGGTTGCAGGGTCACTTCACAGGCAAAATCGGCATTCTTACAGAGGCTCAGAAAATCGCCAGCTTCAGCACGTGAAGCACGGTATTCTGGTAAATAGCGACCCGCTTGGCGCATCATCCATACAGGAGTTACATCAACAGGCTGGCCCATTAGAGCACGAAGAAAACGGTCGTTTTTTAATTCAGGTTTGGAAGCAGTCATGGCAGGAAAAATAAGGCCTTAAAGCAGATAGTAAAGATTGCTGCTTATGATATAGATCACCTGCCTAATTGTCACGGATTGTGGCAACTATACAAGTGATCTACAGGTGTTCTACGTAGGTAATGCAGGTTTAGGTATAGGGTTTATACTTGGAGATAATCTAAAATACCATCTGCTGCTCTTCGCCCTTCGTCGATGGCAGTTACCACCAAGTCGGAACCACGCACCATGTCACCACCAGCAAAAATTTTCGCATTGGTGGTTTGGAAAGCGTACTTTTTGGCTACTAAATCAGACTCTTGGGCCACTTTAACAAGGTCCCAATCGTTTAACTCAACTCCTGCATCTGCCATCCACGTAGTGGGGCTTGGGCTAAAGCCAAAGGCGACGATCACAGCGTCTGCAGCTAAAATCTCTTCACTTCCTTCAATCACAATAGGACGACGACGGCCATTTTCATCAGCCTCGCCCAGCTGGGTTGTGACTAACTTAATACCTGTGACCTTACCGTTTTCACCCATTATCTCAACTGGAGAGCGGTTGAATAAGAACTGAACGCCTTCTTCCTTAGAGTTAGCCACTTCCTTAACGGAACCTGGCATATTGGCTTCGTCACGACGATAAGCACAATATACGTTGGCTGCAGCTTGGCGAATAGCCGTACGGTTACAGTCCATCGCTGTATCGCCACCACCTAATACCACCACTTGCTTGCCTTTTAGGTCGACAAAGTCGGCTGGGTCTTTTTCAAAATCCATACGGCGGTTAATGTTAGAAATTAGGTAAGGCAAGGCTTCGTGGACGCCTTCTAGGTTTTCACCAGGGAAGCCACCTCGCATCGATTTATAGGTACCCATGCCCATGAATACAGCATCGTACTCTTCCATTAACTGGTCTAGGGTAATGTCTTTGCCAATTTCTACGTTGAGTTTAAACTCAATACCCATGCCTTCAAAGATTTGACGGCGCTTGGCCATAACGGGCTTTTCTAGCTTAAATTCGGGGATGCCAAACGTGAGTAGGCCGCCAATTTCTGGGTAGCGATCAAACACCACCGCAGACACACCACCTCGAGTTAGCACGTCTGCACACGCTAAACCCGCAGGACCAGCACCAATAACAGCTACTTTTTTACCGGTTTCAACCACATGACTTAAGTCCGGGGTCCAGCCCATGGCAAAGGCAGTGTCAGTAATGTACTTTTCTACAGAACCGATGGTAACGGCCCCAAAACCATCATTTAGGGTACAGGCACCTTCACATAAGCGGTCTTGTGGGCATACGCGGCCACATACTTCTGGCAAGGAGTTGGTTTGATGACACAGCTCTACAGCTTCTAGAATATTGCCTTCAGAAACCAGCTTAAGCCAGTTGGGAATATAGTTGTGCACAGGGCACTTCCATTCACAGTAGGGGTTGCCACAATCTAAACACCGATGTGCCTGAGGCTTAGCCTCTACCGGCGTGTAGGGTTGATATATTTCAGCGAACTGGCGTTTACGCAAATCCGGATGCACTTTAGCAGGATCTTGACGGCCTACGTCGATGAATTGAAAATGGTTGTCTAATCGTTGAGCCATAATAGCCTCGCATGCTTAATAATGTGTGTCTAAAAACGTTGAATTATTCTGTTTTAGTTCGAGTATTCGCCATTAGCTGCTGTAAGTTGGCAGCTTTGGGTTTAACTAACCAGAACTTGCTCACATAATCTTCAAAATGCTCACTTAATTCTTTACCCCAGCGACTACCTGTAGCTTCAGAGAAATCATGTAATACACCGCGCAAATAACTGCGGTACTCTTCCATGTGCTCGCCACGAATACGGTGGATTTCCACCAATTCGCTGTTGTACTTGTCTACAAAAGTGCGGTCTACGTCTAATACATAAGCAAAACCACCGGTCATACCTGCACCAAAGTTGTAACCTGTCTCACCAAGTACGGTAACTACGCCACCAGTCATGTATTCACAACAGTGGTCGCCTGCGCCTTCTACCACCGCATGGGCACCAGAGTTACGTACGGCAAAACGCTCACCTGCACAACCTGCTGCCATCACGCTGCCACCTGTTGCACCATACAAACAGGTATTACCCAGAATGGAAGTAACGTTAGACTTAAAGCTAGACCCTTTAGGTGGATAGATAACCAACTTACCACCAGCCATGCCTTTGCCCACGTAATCGTTAGCGTCGCCTTCTAAGTACATGTTCAAACCACCGGCATTCCACACACCAAAGCTCAACCCAGCGACACCCTTAAGGTACACTTCTAATGGCTGCTCAGACATACCGTTGTTGCCGTGTAGCTTGGCAATAGCACCAGACACTCTGGCGCCTACGGAACGGTCACAGTTGGTGATGTCAAAATTAAACGTACCACCTTTGGAGTTAGTGATAGCATCCTGCATTTGCTCCAACATCAATTGGTTCATAAGTCCGGTGTCATAAGGTTGGTTTCTAGCCACCTGAACTGTATGGGGCTGGCTTGGGTCGATGCCTTCTTGGCTTAACAAAGGCGACAAGTCCAAATTACGTTGCTTGTTAGTGAGCGCACCGCCCACTTCTAACAGCTCGGTATGGCCTACCAATTCTTGAATGCTGCGTACACCTAGCTCCGCCATTACTTCTCGAGTTTCTTGGGCAATAAAGGTGAACAAATGTTTCACCATTTCTACGGTACCGCGGAAATGATGATCGCGTAGTTGTTGATTCTGTGTGGCTACACCCGTGGCACAGTTGTTAAGGTGGCAAATGCGCAGGTATTTACACCCTAAGGCCACCATAGGCAAAGTACCAAAGCCAAAGCTTTCTGCACCTAATAGTGCCGCTTTCACTACGTCTAAGCCCGTTTTAAGGCCACCGTCTGTTTGTACCCTAACTCGGCCACGTACACCATTACCCCTTAAGGATTGATGAGCATCGGCAAGGCCTAGCTCCCATGGGGAACCGGCATAACGAATGGAGGTAAGAGGGCTAGCCGCAGTACCACCGTCGTGACCAGAAATAGTAATTAGGTCGGCATAGGCTTTTGCTACACCGGCAGCAATGGTACCAACGCCAGGGCGAGAAACCAGTTTCACCGACACTAATGCGTCTGGGTTAACTTGCTTCAAATCAAAAATAAGCTGTGCCAAATCTTCGATAGAATAAATATCGTGATGTGGTGGCGGAGAAATTAGTGTGACGCCAGGGACGGAGAAACGCAAAGTAGCAATAAGGTCATTAACCTTGCCCCCTGGCAGTTGTCCGCCTTCACCTGGTTTAGCACCTTGGGCCACTTTTATTTGTAACACGTCTGCGCTCATTAAATAGGCAGGGGTTACACCAAAACGACCGGAGGCGATTTGCTTAATTTTAGAGCGCTTGTTAGTGCCGTAACGTACAGGGTCTTCACCACCTTCACCGGAGTTAGAGCGGCCACCTAGTTCGTTCATAGCCATAGCTAGAGCTTCGTGAGCCTCTGGTGACAAAGCACCCAAAGACATAGCAGCACTGTCAAAGCGTTTAAATATTTCGCTTACAGGCTCTACTTCACTAATGTCGATGGCAGTGGATGGCTTAAGTTGAAGCAAGTCACGCAAAGACGCAACACCGCGTTGGTTTACTAACTTGGCGTACTTTTTATACACCTCATAATCACCCGTTTGTACAGCAGCCTGCGCTGTAGTCACTACGTCTGGATTATAAGCGTGGTATTCACCACCGTGAATGTATTTCAGTAAACCGCCTATCTGAATTGGCTTACGGTCAATCCACGCTTCGGCGGCTAAGGTTTGCTGGTCTAGCTCAAAATCAGAGAATTGTGCGCCTTCAATACGGCTGGCCACACCATGGAAACATAGATCTACAATGTTACTGCTCACACCAATGGCTTCGAACAGTTGCGCCCCACGGTACGATGCAATGGTAGATATGCCCATTTTAGACATGATCTTAAGCAAGCCTTTGTTAATGCCCTTACGATAAGCCTTATGGCACTCAGTAGGATCGCCAATAATTTCGCCAGACGCTATCAAGTCGTTAATAACACGGTAACTTAAGTACGGATAAACCGCCGTAGCGCCAAAACCAATCAACACGGCAAAGTGATGAGAGTCTCTTGCACTACCAGTATCAACTACAATGTTAGCGTCGCAACGCAAACCTGAATTGGTTAGGTGGTGATGCACAGCACCTGTTGCCATGGCTGCAGGTATAGGCAGCTTGCCCTTTTCAATTTCACGGTCGCTCAGTACTAGAATACCAATACGTTTACGTACGGCTTCTTCGGCTTGCTTACACACAGCTTTAATAGACGCCTCTAGCCCAACGGCTGGATCATAATTTAGGCTAATAACCTGTACCTTAAACCCAGGTACATTCATGTGTAACAAGTCTGTGTATTTACTGGCCGATAATACCGGCGAACCTAGAACGATTCGCTTAGCAAGTTCTGGACCTTCTTGGAATATATTACGTTCTTTACCTAAACAGGTTTCCAAAGACATCACTATAGCTTCGCGCAATGGATCTATAGGCGGGTTAGTGACCTGCGCAAACTGCTGACGGAAATAGTCGTATACAGAGCGAACGCGGCTAGAGAGCACAGCCATAGGCGTATCATCGCCCATAGACCCTACGGCCTCTTGGCCACTTTCTGCTAAAGGACGAATGACCTGGTCGCGTTCTTCATAGGTCACCTGGTACATCTTCATATGCTGCGTAAGCTCACGCTCGGTGAAGTCGTCAAAGCACTGCTCTTCATCCAAGGTGCCTTCAAGGCGAATAGCAGACTTACGCAACCACCTTTTATACGGTTGAGAGGCTTTTAGGCGGTCATCAATGTCTTTAGTGTGCATGATTTCGCCGGTATGGGTGTCCACCGCCAAAATTTGTCCTGGACCTACACGGCCTTTAGCCACGACATCCAAAGGATCATACTTAAAAGTGCCTACTTCAGAGGCTGTAACCAAGTAATTATCTTTAGTCATTACCCAACGTGAAGGGCGCAGGCCATTGCGGTCTAGCAAACATACGGCATAACGGCCAGTGTTTAGTACCATCCCCGCAGGACCGTCCCACGCTTCCATGTGCATGGAGTTGTATTCGTAGAAGGCTCGTAATTCTGGATCCATCAACTCATCATTTTGCCAAGCTGGCGGCATAATCAAACGTAGTGCACGAAATACATCCATACCGCCCAACACCATAAGCTCTAGCATGTTGTCCATACTGGAGGAATCGGAACCGGTGGTGTTTACCACGCCTTCAAGCTCTTGAAGCTCTGGAATTAGCGGAGTGGATAAAACATTTTGGCGGGCTTTAGCCCAGTTACGGTTGCCTTCAATGGTGTTAATTTCACCATTGTGGGCTAAAAAGCGAAATGGCTGAGCCAAAGGCCAGCGCGGCAAGGTGTTAGTGGAGAAACGCTGATGGAAAGTACAAATAGCCGTAGCTAATGTAGGGTCGCCTAAGTCTTTATAGAATACCGGCAAATCTACCGGCATCATAAGGCCTTTATAAGAGACCACACGATGGGACAAGCTACATACATAAAATTCTTCGTCTGCAACCAAGGCATACATGGTGGTTTTACGAGCTACTAATAAACGCGCTTCTAGCACTTCTCCACGAAGGCCTGGGCTGTTTACAAACACCTGTTCAATATGCGGCTGGCAATCTGCACCAATAGGGCCAAGGCAAGAGGGGTCTACGGGCACTTCACGCCAACCCACAACCTCTAAGCCGTTGTCTTCTATGGCTTGATTTAAAACATTGCGAGAATGCGCGGCTTTATCTTCATCTTGAGACAAAAATACCATGCCTACGCCGTAAGATTCTGTCAGCTCTTCAGAAAAATTATCCAACGCAATCTTGCGCATAAAATCATCTGGCATTTGCAGCAACAAGCCACAGCCATCACCGGTCTTACCATCGGCAGCTATACCACCACGGTGAGTCATGCAGGTAAGGGATTCTATCGCCTTTTGCAATAAATCATGACTAGGATCACCATGCATATGGGCAATAAGCCCGAAACCACAGTTATCTTTGAATTCTTTGGGATTAAAAAAGCCAGCGCTCATCGAAATCTCTCTCGCTAATCTGGGTGGCATAAGGCCACCGGGGTGTTAACAAGTGCCACAAGAAACGCTGTAAAATGAAACAAGCATCAAGAGGACACTTGCTGTAATTAAAAACTCTTATTAGAGCTTATAAATATATTGAATCAACAAATGGACAAACATCCTACCTGAGAACACCATCGCAAACAAATTATTTTGGCTATAAGGTGAGCAAATACCTACACAATAAGCGACGTTCGCCGCATTTGTAAAAGTTATTCACCACTTGTGTTGAATTTATTGCGAATCTGCTGTTGAATTTTTAACACGGGCCGCGCCCAAGGCTGTTGGTTCCGCAAGGCGACGGGGAGTGATGATATTGCATCATTGGCCTCACTGGAGCTTGCGTAGTCCCCTACAAGCAACATATACCAAGGCTCACCACCACGCACTAATTTAATAGTATAATGGGGCTGCATGATATTTTTGTCTGCGACAAACGCCTCTAACGTTGTTTCCAACCGGGCACCAAGAATCTGCAAACTGTAATGGTCACTCGGTAGCTTTAACACCGCT
>Ga0302119_10000129_pt1 | contig 29996 bp, 21 predicted proteins | sample AG5_Tmax_MG_FD_203114 | JGI IMG/M metagenome (GOLD analysis project Ga0302119, IMG submission 203114) | Marine microbial communities from Western Arctic Ocean, Canada - AG5_Tmax | ecosystem: Environmental > Aquatic > Marine > Oceanic | place: Canada: Western Arctic Ocean | collected 2017-10-01 | reverse complement strand
CTCTGCAGAAATCAGACAAGACCAACGTGACTATTAAAAGGTTCCAACAAGTGATTGTACTCAGCTGTCTGGGTTTATTCCTGGCCAATTGTGGCGGTGGGTCTAAGGAGGTAGAAGAAGATATTCCAGATGTTGATCCCATGACTAATTTGGGAATTGGACCGATCAGGTCACTTGAACTTGGTGAGCTGGACCAGGAAATGGCAGATGAAGGCAAGAAGATTTATGATGCAAAATGTACGGCTTGTCACAATATCAATACCAAGATGATTGGGCCGCCACAGGCTGGGGTGCTGGAACGGCGAACCCCGGAATGGGTAATGAACATGATCGTTAACCCAAGTGAAATGATTAAGAAGGACCCTACAGCAAGGCGTCTGCTAAAAGAGTACAACAATGTGCCAATGACGGAGCAGGGCGTGACGGAAGAAGAGGCCCGCAAGATACTGGAGTACTTCAGGACGATGTAAGAGATGCCAGCTATTAAGACTCATATCGCTAATCCAGCTGTTTCGGCCTCTTATAGGTTTCGTGATTATGTTGAGCTGATCAAATTGCGCCTCACCTTACTGGTTGTTTTCTCATCAGGGGCGGGATACCTGTTTGGAATTACAGAGCCCATAGTTTGGACACATTTCGGGTTGTTGCTGCTTAGCGGGTTTCTCATCACAGGCTCAGCTAATGGCATTAACCAAATACTGGAAAGAGACCTCGACAAGTTAATGTCACGGACAGAAAATCGCCCGGTGGCTACGGGCAGATTACAGGTGTGGGAGGCTACGTTCATTGTAGCAATCATGGGTATTGTAGGGGTAGGCATACTATCTGTTTTTATGAACAGTATTGCCGCATTGCTGGGGTTGTTTTCCCTGCTGTCTTATGCCTTTGTATATACACCAATGAAAAGGGTCACTTCATTCGCTGTGCTGGCAGGCGCTTTTCCAGGGGCCATGCCGACAATCATTGGTTACGTGGCGATCACGGGAAATATTGACCTTGCATGTATAGCTTTGTTTATGATTCAGTTCATTTGGCAGTTTCCTCATTTTTGGTCATTGGCGTGGCTTTTGGATGATGATTATAAAAAAGCGGGCTTTCAATTGCTTCCTTTAGAAGGGTTGAAAAATAAACGCTCTGCCTTTGTGGTGTTTATTTCGGCGTTGTTACTTATCCCTTTTTCAATTTTCCCGATAGCATTTGGCATAATATCAATGCTGTCTGGCCTGGCAATATTGGTTGCAAGCATCTTATTTTTGTATTTAGCATACAAAGTGTTCACTGATTGTAATGCGACAGCAGCAAAGCGTTTAATGCTGGGCTCTATCGCTTACCTGCCTTTTGTCCAGATACTGCTTGTGCTGGGCCGCCTTTAGATGAACGGGAATCACCATGCTCATTTTTCTTCTCACCTTGACTATAACGGCCTTGTTCTTCGCAATCCTATATTCCCACCGCTGTTTTCGCAGTTTTCCACACTAGCTGGGACGATCGGTACGATCTGAAATTTTGACGATAATTTATCCCGAATTTGTTTGCATACTTTGCTATAATATTTAATTTTGGCTACTCAGAGGATGTGCCTTAAAACATTGTCATGCAAGAGCACTTGAAATCGCAGTTTGTAGATTTGCACGCTTTGAAGAGGAAATGTGTTTGTAATTAAATCTTTAGTCAAATGATAGAGTTGCTGTATTTCATTGCGCTAATTTTGGTTGTTGCTGTTGTCGTTCAGGTAGCCAGGGTCTACGAATTGGTACTGGTACTTAAGGGAGGTGGGTCAAGAGATGTAGTTGTTTCCGAGCCAGAAGGCAAATGGAATGGCATTCTGTATGTTTTGTATGGCTTGGCTTTCTTTGGTGCCTATGCTTGGTTGTATCTCAATTATAGTCAATTCTTCCTGCCGGTTGCTGCTTCGGAACACGGAATTGAGATTGACAAGCTATTGGATTTTAATTTTGCCATGATCAATATCGTATTCGTTATTACGATCATGATGTTGTTCTACTTCCCGATAAAATATCACTATAGAAAAGGACGAAAGGCCCTTTGGTATCCAAATAATCACAAGGCAGAGCTCATATTAACAATAATTCCAACGATAGCGATGGCCTTCGTTATCGTGTGGGGCCTAAAAACATGGAACAACATTTTTTCTGAGCCAGCAGAGAATGCTATCAAAATTGAACTCTACGCCAGACAGTTTGATTGGACTGCTCGATATGCAGGTCAGGACGGTCGGCTGGGAGACTTTAACTACAGACTTATCGGGGGTATGAATGCATTGGGACTTAAACCAGATGATGCTAAGGTGCAGGATGATGTCATGGTTAAGGCGGAATTTCACTTGCCTGTTAACAGGGCTGTTGATTTTGCTTTCAGGTCGCAAGAAGTTATCCACTCGGCATATATGCCTCATTTCAGGGCACAGATGAATTGTGTTCCTGGCATGACGACCCGTTTTAATTTTGTGCCCAATAAGACAACGGCAGAGATGAGAGAGATTACTGGTGACCCGGAGTTTAACTTTATACTGCTCTGTAATAAGATTTGCGGCGTAGCACATTATAATATGCAGATGAAAATTATTGTTGAAAGCCAGGAAGACTTTGACGCCTGGTTAGAAGGGCAACAAACTGTACAGGAACAGGGAATATTCGCAGAGGCACAAGCCGACGGCAAGACTTCGGGAGAACAAGTACTATTGGCTGCGGTTAAATAAAGGGTTAAAAACAAGTACATGAGTGACAATCACGGACATCACAAGGAACCGTTTATAACGAAATACGTTTTTAGTCAGGATCACAAGATGATCTCAAAGCAGTTTCTAATTACTGGAATAATAATGGCTGTGGTGGGTACTGTTATGGCGGCATTGTTTAGAATGCAGCTTGCCTGGCCGGGCGAAGGGTTTGCGATAGTTAACTTCTTTTTAGGTGACAAATGGGCCCCGGGAGGAGTAATTAGCCCTGACATGTACCTGGGACTGGTAACTATACATGGGACCATTATGGTTTTCTGGTTGCTAACTGCAGGGTTGAGTGGAACGTTTGCGAACCTCCTTATCCCTTTGCAAATAGGTGCGCGTGATATGGCTTCCGGCTTCCTGAATATGTTGTCGTACTGGTTTTTCTTTTTAGCCACAATTGTACTGTGCAGTTCTTTGTTCGTTGCGTCTGGACCAGCTAGTGGGGGATGGACGGTATATCCACCGCTGAGTGCATTGCCCCAGGCTATACCTGGTTCAGGATTAGGTATGGATCTTTGGCTAGGAGCAATATCATTTTTTATTGTAGGTGCATTACTGGGCGGCCTCAATTATATTGTCACGGTGATCAACTTACGCACTAAGGGGATGACGATGATGAGATTGCCACTAACAGTTTGGGCACTGCTACTTACAGCAATTCTTGGAGTTCTTTCTTTTCCTGTGCTCTTTGCTGCTGCACTGCTTTTGATATTCGATCGAACCTTCGGAACCGCATTTTATCTCTCAGATATTTATATTGGAGGTGAAGCAATTTCAGCCACTGGGGGAAGTCCTATACTTTACGAACACTTATTCTGGTTTCTGGGACATCCAGAGGTGTACATTATCATACTGCCAGCACTTGGTCTGGCATCGGAGATTATTTCAGTCAATTCCAGGAAACCGATTTTTGGGTATCGGGCGATGGTTGTCTCCATGCTCGCAATTGCTGGTTTGTCTTTCATTGTTTGGGGGCATCATATGTTTATCACTGGTATGAATCCTTTTGTGGGTGCTGTATTCACCTTTACTACACTATTGATTGCCATTCCTTCTGCTGTGAAAGTGTTTAATTACCTATTTACTCTTTGGAAAGGCAACTTGATGCTAACCCCGGCACTGATGTTCTGTATAGCCATGGTTTCAACATTCATTACTGGCGGCCTAACTGGTATCATCTTGGCAGATAACGCTTTGGATATCAATCTTCACGACACTTATTTTGTGGTTGCACATTTTCATATTGTGATGGGTTTGTCAGCTGTATTGGCGATGTTTGGTGGTGTTTATCACTGGTTCCCTAAACTATATGGAAGAATGATGAACAAGACCTGGGGATATGTGCATTTTTGGACAACTTTTATTTGTGCTTATGGCGTGTTCTTTCCACAACATTTTATAGGATTGGCTGGCGTTCCAAGGCGCTATTATAGCAATACGGCCTTCCCCATGTTTGACGACTTTGTTGACTTGAATATCCTGATCACATTCTTCGCAATAGGAGGAACGCTATCTCAGGGTATTTTCCTTATTAACTTCTTCTATAGTATGTTTAAGGGCGAAAAGGCACCGCAGAATCCATGGAAATCCAACACCCTGGAGTGGACAACACCTGTAGAACACGTTCATGGCAACTGGCATGGTGCACTTCCAGAAGTGCATAGATGGGCTTATGACTATTCCAAACCCGGATATGATGAAGACTTCGTCATGCAAACTACGCCTCTAAAAGAGGGAGAGTTAGATGGCGGGAAGTCTGCGGACCACTAGCTGGTTAGGCCTTCTTTTGGCGTTGAATTTCGCTGTATCGCCAGGTTCCTTAGAGATTAATTGGACAATCTCATGTCCTGTAGGTAAATTCCTGATGGATCCCAATAAGGATAACGCTCACTACTTTACAGCTTGTATTGTTACTGTTGTGCCGACAGGCGCTTATTGTGCTTGTAGATGAGGAATCCAGCAGCTGCTATAAGCATATATGGGATTCCCATAATATAAAGAATCCCTTTATTGATCCCTGCTCCTGGGGACGGTTGACCATCCTTTACACTGGACTCAATAGAAGCTTTACACATTGCACATTGCGCCTCAGCATCTGTACTGAACATGATCAATGCGAACACTACCAATAACAACACGACTGTGTTAACTTTCTTGTCCACGTTTACGATTTGTCAGTCCTCCTCGGAATATATTCTGCAGCCTTTAATACTTTTATTTCATCAATCAACCGCTTTATATCTTCTGGGTCCGTTCCTGTATAATACCCCCTTATTTTCTGGTCCTTGTCTATCAGGACCAGTTGATCGCTATGAAGAAATGCTTCTTCCCCAGCTGCTTGATTGCCCTCCTGTACGCCTATAAAATACGCACTCCTGGCATGTTCATATAACTTGGATTTGTCTCCAGTAACAAAGAGCCACCTATCATCTGTAACTCCTGCAGCTGTGGCATAGTTTCTCAATACTTCTAAACTATCATTCTCTGGGTCTACTGTGTGAGACAAAATAATTACATCTTCGTTCATTTCATTTTGTGCGTATACCTTTCTAAGCTGTGTCCTCATTTTTGGACATATGCCGGCACACCTTGCAAAGAAGTATTCGACAACAACTATTTTGTTCTCAACATCTTGATTAGTAATTGCTTCTCCGTTATGTGCGGTATACGAAAAAGGCAGAACCGTATGGAAAATAGTATCGACCCTTTCTATTCCATCCACCAGGTTTATTGTGGTTTCCTTCGGCCCAAAAACCGGCAACATCATAATGTTGTGCTTGCCCTTTGTTATTCCAATGTAGATAATTGCTGGACCGCAGAGTAGGGCAATAAGAAAAATAGTTTTTGCCAGAGGTTTTTGAACCTTCATTGTTAGAGTATTAGAACAACCAGTTGTATAGGATCCTTGATTCCATCCAGGTGTTGGCCTCGTTCAAACAAATGAAAATTAGGTAAGTTATGAACAGGGCATAAGGTATCACTACCGCCATTAAGAATGGCCTTCGCTCATCTCCAAGGTGCATGAATATGGTGACTATGTAGCCAGCTTTCACTAAGGTCATGATGATGAATGCATACTGTACCAATATGTGTGGCAAGCCAAGACTGTGCCACCAAACGCCCAAGGCAACTTCTCCCAGCGTGATCACGGTAAGCAGCATTGTAACGAAGTAGATCTTCTTTCTGATTTTTACGCCTTCTTCCTCGCTATGATGTGAATCCAGCGAATACTCAATTATATCGTCTCTCTCCATTTCTTATGATTTGCGCTAAAGGTTAAAGTAGGTAGAAGATGGTGAAAACAAAGACCCAAACCAGGTCAACAAAGTGCCAGTACAGGCCCGTTTTCTCTACCATTTCATAATGTCCGCGTTTGTGATAGACCCCCTTCATAACACCGGTCAGGATGATAAAATTAATTACTACCCCGCTGAATACGTGAAATCCGTGAAATCCTGTTACGAAGAAAAAGAAGTCTGCATAGAGCTGGTGGCCATATTCATTCATATGTAGATTGGCCCCATGAATGTGGGTTGCGCTTTCAAGTAGGGCCGCCGCCGCGTCTCCTGTGAGCGATTCGCGAGCCCACGCCTCCTGGAACGTTAGGGTCACGCCATCAGCTAGTGCAGCTACTAGTTTTCCATCGCTGTCTAGTAGGTCAGCCCGTGAGCCATCTTGCCATTCCCATACACCGTGCGCGGTACCGTGGATAAAGTGGGACCACTCCCAAACCTGGGATAAGAGAAAAAACAACCCGCCCACAATTGTAAGTGCCAACCACTTTGTAACTCCTTTTTTATCCATACGATGGCCGGCTTCAACAGCCAGGACCATTGTTACCGAACTTACAATGAGGATAAAGGTCATTAAGGCAACATACAGTAACGGTAAATTTGCGTCAGGCCCTGTAAATGGAAATGCGTGAAAAACATGACTACTGTCTGGCCATACGTTGGAATACTTGAAGCGCATAACACCCAGGGAAAGTAGTAACGCGCTAAAGGTAAGAGCATCTGAGATCAGGAAAAACCACATGTACATCTTGCCATAGCTAATACTAAATGGCGATCTGCCACCTCCCCATAGTTCTGCAGTTGAAATTTGTTTACTCGCTTCTCCAGCCATCTTCTAATCGATTAAATCATTAACAACAAAAACAAAAATAGATATATCCACAATACATCCAAAAAATGCCAATAGATACTCGTTAATTGTAAGCCTAAACTATCTTCTGAATTGTATTTCTCTTTCAGTGAATTTATTAAAGTGAAGGTCAATACTACAATGCCACCAATCAGGTGAGCCAAATGTACTCCAATCAACACATATAAAAATGACGAGGATGCATTGCTTGTTGGTCCTGCAAAAAATAATCCAGCGTTCACCAATGCCTCATAGGCGGAAAACTGCGAATATACAAAGGCGATGCCCAACAATAACGTTAAAGCAACCCCTATTTTTACCCCTTTAAGATTGTTGGTCCGTACCGATCGACTGGCATAGATTAAGGTAGCACTGCTCAATACAATGATTATGCAGCTAATATAAAGGTCCAGTGGAAAATCGAATACTATCCAGTTCGGTTCTGCGCTTCGCACCACAATAGCTGAGGTGAAGGCTCCAAAGAGCATGACCATGCTCATCATTCCTACCCATAATAACGGCTTAGCTGTCTTTTTACGTGTTTCACTTCGCTCTTCCAGTGAAATGGGGGCTGTGTTCATTTTGGCGCTGTTTCCTATAGGGCAAATATAAAAAATAATAGGTGCTGCACCTATAAATATCGGTCTGAATTATTACGGTTTTTGTGGGATTTGTAAAGTCGTGTGCGATGATTATTTTTTGTGATCTATTTGTTGAGTTTGGGTCAGCAAACACGAGCGGCATTGGAAGTCAGGCTCCAAAGGGCGCTTTTTAGGCCTTGTTTTTCTTGCAAGTGAGTCAAAAAATCTACGCCCCAAATTTCTAATTGTTGATAAATGGATTTTTTGAGGGCTTGTTTTGTTGTGATGCAGCCCAGATAGGCGTAAAGTAATAAATTCTCATTTGTCATGTTAGAAAATTGGTTAAATTGTTGAAAGATTGCTGTGGTTCGTACTGTTTTCAATCCCTAAATTCGTAGAGTAGAAAAGTCACCGATTATTAGCAATTTACACCAATCCCAGTATGCAGAACGACGTCATCACAAAGGTAGCTACTAATTCCAAGGAGGAGGAGGTGAGCAAGCAAGAACAACTATTTAGCATGCAAGAGGAGGCAAAAACGGGGGGAAACGCTGCTGAGCAAACACATTCAAAGGATGCAACTGGACCGGTTTCATTCCCATTAGAAAGTGTAAGAGTTGAAGCCAGAAAGTATTTTCAAGGTGATGAGCTGGCAGCGGATGTGTGGATTAATAAGTACGCTTTAAAGGATTCTAAAGGCAATATTTATGAGTTGACACCGAATGACATGCATCAGAGGTTGGCAGCTGAAATAGCCAGGGTTGAGAAACGGTACCCCAATCCATTGTCAGAAGATGAGATATTTAACCTGTTAAAAGACTTTAGATACATCATTCCACAAGGAGGACCAATGTCTGGAATTGGCAATGATTTTCAAATCTCCTCATTGTCAAATTGTTTTGTGATAGGAAAAGATGAGGGCGGTGATTCCTATGGGGGAATAATGAAGATAGATGAGGAGCAGGTGCAACTCATGAAGCGAAGAGGAGGAGTCGGCCATGACTTATCACACATTCGTCCCGGAGGATCTCCTGTGAAAAATTCAGCGTTGTCGTCAACGGGGATTGTCCCATTTATGGAGAGATACTCCAATTCGACAAGAGAGGTTGCACAAGACGGCAGGCGGGGTGCATTGATGTTAAGTATATCATCCCGACACCCTGATGCAGAGAATTTTATTGATGCTAAAATGGAGCAGGGCAAGGTTACAGGGGCCAATGTCTCAGTAAGAATTGATGATGACTTCATGAAAGCCGTTATTAATAAAGAGAACTACCTTCAGCGATTCCCTGTTGATTCTGATAGTCCGTCTTATGTACAGGAAGTTGACACCACGGCTATGTGGAACAAGATCGTGCACAATGCATGGAAGTCAGCTGAACCGGGGATTCTTTTTTGGGATACCATTATAAGTGAGTCGGTTGCGGATTGCTATTCAGATATTGGATTCAAAACAGTATCTACCAATCCATGTGGTGAAATTCCGCTCTGTCCTTATGACAGCTGTAGGCTCCTGGCAATCAACCTGTACTCTTATGTAGAACATCCATTTACTGACCGTGCTTACTTCGACAGTGAGTTGTTTAGTAAGCATGCGGGTTATGCTCAGCGCATCATGGATGACATTATCGATTTGGAATTGGAAAAGATCGATGCGATCCTGGATAAGATTATAGCTGACCCAGAAGGTGTGGAAATCAAGAAAACAGAAAAGGAGCTCTGGGTCAATATTAGGGAGAAGTGTGTACAGGGACGCCGAACAGGAATTGGCATCACGGCAGAAGGTGATATGCTTGCAGCACTAGGTCTTCAATATGGTTCTGACAAAGGCATTGAGTTTTCAACTAAGGTACACGAGACATTAGCAGTAGAATGCTACAGGGGATCAGTCACCTTGGCAAAGGACAGAGGAGCATTCCCGGTGTATGACGCTACAAAGGAAGAGAACAACCCATTTGTAGGGAGAATCAAAAAGTCTGATCCAAAGCTCTATGAAGAAATGGTCGAACACGGAAGAAGAAACATTGCCCTGCTTACAATTGCACCAACCGGTACCACCAGCTTGATGTCGCAAACAACTTCGGGCATTGAACCTGTTTTCCTGGTTGCGTATAAGAGAAGGAGAAAAGTCAATCCGAACGATAGGGATGTCACCGTTGCTTTTATTGACGAGGTAGGAGATTCATGGGAAGAGTACAATGTGTTCCATCACAAGTTTGTAACATGGTTGGAAGTGAATGGATACAACGTGAAAGAGGTTAAAGCCCTTGAGGATGATGCTTTGAATGAGATTATTGTAGCCTCACCTTATCACCTATCAACCTCAAACGACATTGATTGGGTGCAGAAGGTAAAAATGCAGGGTGAGATACAAAAATGGGTTGATCACTCTATCAGTGTGACGGTTAATATTCCTAATGACGCTACAGAAGAATTGGTAGGTGATATTTACAAGACTGCCTGGAAGAGCGGTTGTAAGGGGATCACGGTTTATAGAGATGGCTCGAGATCAGGAGTGTTGATTGCTAATGATAGTGGTGCTGAGGATAAGGAAGGTAATTTCAAGGAGACACAAGCACCAAAACGCCCAAAAATCCTAGACACAGAGATCATAAGGTTCCAGAATAACCACGAAAGGTGGATTGCGTTCATTGGACTGCTTGATGGCAGGCCCTATGAGATCTTTACTGGGAAAGAAGAAGATGATACATTCCTGATTCCAAAATCAATTAAGAGTGGTTGGATTGTAAAGAACAAAAGTGAAGATGGAGCCAAGCGTTATGATTTCAGGTTCGAGGACAAACAGGGATACAGGACTACTATAGAGGGCTTGTCAAGATTTTTTGACAAGACCTACTGGAATTATGCAAAGCTTATTTCAGGTGTGTTGAGGCATGGAATGCCGTTGCCATTTGTGGTAGATCTAGTTTCCAACCTGCACCTGGACCATGATTCCATAAATACCTGGAAGAATGGAGTGGAAAGAGCGCTTCGTAAGTTCATTCCAGATGGTACAGTTGCGGTGCAGAAAGAATGCCCAGAGTGTAAGGATCCCGAAGGATTGATCTATGAAGAGGGATGCCTGCATTGTAAGGCATGCGGCCATTCGAAGTGCGGTTAAGAAACTCATTAAACAAACGTGAGAAGACCCGGGGAAATTAGAGGCTCGGGTTTTTTATAGCCCTCTCCCTACAATCGTACTACAAGTGATGGAGATTGAGATGTATCCCTGGGTTAAAACCTGCCTCCAGCCCGTAAACACATCCTCCTGTTCAGATCAATATTATTCGGCTGAGTTCGAGGGCAGCTCTCCAAGTCTAAGAGTACCTTTCAAAAAGATGATTGTGCCTATTGCCATTAGGACATGGGCGAAGTCGCGGTGGTTAAACCACTCGTGTAACACTACAGGATAATTGAAGATGAAAGCAGCAACGAGCATCACAGCGATAGCTTGAAGAAAGATCTTGCTGCCTATGTCCTTTGTTTTCAGATAAACATAAAGTTGAAAGAAGAATACCACTATCAACAACCCGTAGACCACGTGAATTTGAACAAATCGAAAGTGCAGGGTTATGGCTGTAACAACCATAAAAGTAAGCAACTCCACAACATTAAGTATCAAAAACGCCTTACCGAAGCGTGGATTGATCAACCTTGTGGCATGCTGAATTGCCGCACGTTCTATGAGGGCTATGGACACCATAGAAACAAACCAACCCAGTAATTTCCAATGTTCATTCACGGCATACAGAAATGCATGTCCTATCATACCTCCGAAAAAGGTAGCAAACCCCATAGTTAGGAAATACCACTCCATAAATTGGGCAGTTCTACCTTCAACCTTCGCTTTTCTCAGGCGCCAGTAGGCGTAGATGCAAGTGGCGGCCACCAAAATATCGGTTGCCGAGGTAACTGGTTCTAATATTCGTATTCCGAATATTTCAATATCAGGCTGTGTTATTAAGGCAACGTCCATGTTCGGATCATATTCATAGCACTTGTCGGCAGGTGCAAAACTATGAATATAAGTGGATAGCAATAACTGAGCTTGCCTATGCAAGGATGAAGAAGATAGCACACACTTCCAGTATGACACAACTAGTAAGCACCACCATTTTTTGCACCAACAACTGACGTTCTCTATTTAGCCACTTACGTATTATGAGGCGGAAGTTCTTCTTCGAGCCTTCTGTGTACTTGCTAATCCTTTGCTGAGCTCGTTTCTAATTGATGGAGTTATCATATGCTTGATAAGAGCCATACATCCTTCTTCGTTGTGCGCTTATTGCGCTTCAAAGTGTTGATCATATTCAATATGCTTCTGCCTTCCATTAACATTGGATTACAGGTGTGTTAAGTAGAAAAGGATATGGAAAAAAGAGTAAAATTTTTCCAGATGGAAACACCGCCATACCTGATTGAAAAATTGACCCTATAAATCTTATATTTGGCCACAATAATATAGGAAGTGGTCACTAGTATTAGCGTTACATTTATAATTAGCGGACGACTGAGCAATAGCTTGAAGCTTCAGGAGCAGATATTGGAGTCTGCTACAAGTGAAAGGCTAAATGCTTCTGCGCTTTTAACGAGGTCGAGGCACAACGCCATTGATCTTGCTGAGCAGGCAATATTGGATGGGTGCAGCCATGTTATCGCAGTAGGAGGTGACGGTATGGTCAATGAAGTAGTGAATGGTTACATGAAAGTGCCTGAAGTCCTTCGATGCAAGGTGGCGTTGGGTGTCTATTCAGCAGGTAAGGGCAATGACTATATCAGAAGCCTCAGGACTAGCGGAAAATTGAAGGAGCTGTTTACCTTGATCAAAGGATCAAACACCAGGATAGTTGATTTGGGCCTGGTGACTTGCGTGGGCTTGGATGGGAGGGAGTCAAAACGGTATTTTAACAATATTGCTGATGTGGGGCTAGCCGGCTGCATTGTACAGGATATAGATCTCAGCGGCACATTTATAAACGGGTTTTTCACCTATCAGAGGGCCATTATTCAGACGTTTTTGACATACAGGCACATCAAAGTTCAGTTCGAATCAGCGGAACTCAGCTGGGAGGGGAGCATTTTGAGCATAGTTATGGCAAAGGGCAAATTTTTTGGTTCTGGCCTCTGTATAGCGCCGCATGCAAACATTGATGATGGCAAGCTAGGATTGGTCATGATTGGAGATGTCAGCTTATGGGATTACATAAAGAATCTGGGGAAGCTAAAGAAGGGCCTTAAGCTGGAGCATCCAGAAGCCTCTTATCATACAATAGGCAGTTGCAAGATCACTCCTATTGAGGGCCAGTGCCCCATTGACATGGATGGGGAATTTATCGGATTTGCACCCATGGAGGTAGAGGTAGTTCCTGCAGCAGTAAGGTTTGTAGCACCCTAAGGATTAGCCCTCATACATCACTCCAATTTCCCGAGCAAACTTCTCCTCGATCACCCTGCGCTTCAATTTCGTGGTTGGTGTGAGCTCGCCTTCTACAGACGTCCATTCTTTTGCCAATAAGGTAAACTTTTTGATCTGCTCAACATGGTTTACTTCAGGGTTGATATGGTCTATTTCTCTTTGGAGTTTCTCCCGTACTCTTTTATCCCTGACCATCTCCTCCAAATTGTCAAACTCCCATAATTTATGCTTGCAATACTCCTGCAGGTTTAGCATGGAAGGTACAATGAGGGCACTTACAAACTTTCTGTTGTTTCCAATCACCATAACCTGCTCAATAAATGGCGATTCCTTGTACTTGCTTTCCACTTGTTGCGGAGCTACATATTTTCCTCCCGAGGTCTTAAAGAGCTCCTTCTTGCGGTCCGTAATTTTCAAAAAACCTCCATCCACGAATTCACCAATATCTCCGGTGTGAAACCAACCCTCCTTGTCGATTGCCTTATCGGTCAGGTCCGGGCGCTTATAATAGCCCATCATTATATTCGGCCCTTTGGCAAGAATCTCTCCGTCTTCAGCGATCTTGATCTTCACCCCCGGCAATGGCGGTCCAACCGTTCCTATTCTTCTTTGTGTTACTTCCAACCTATTGGAAGTTAGTACTGGTGAAGTCTCCGTTAAACCATATCCCTCTACAAGTGGAAATCTGGCGGCGCTGAAGATCCTGGCCAGCTTGGGTTGAAATGCAGCAGCGCCCGTAACTATTCCCAATACGTTACCACCCAATGCTTCATGCCATTTTGAGAAGATCAATTTTCTGGCAACAGCCAGCTGCAAATTGTATAACAGCCCCTGGTTTTTGTTTAGCTCAAAACGTTCCCCAAGGCTCAGAGACCAGTAGAACAATGCCCTTTTTAATCCAGTCAGACGTTTCCCCTTCTCCAGAATTTTCTCATACACCTTTTCCAAAAGGCGCGGTACTGTTGTGAAGTATTCAGGACCCAACTCTCTCAGGTTGTCCCCAATAGTCTCGAGATTTTCAGCATAGTAAATAGAGACATCATTGGCTAAATATGTATAGGAAATGGTGCGTTCAAAAATGTGACACAGGGGAAGAAAACTCAGGGCTTTGCTTCCTGCAACAATTGGCAGTATTTGAGATATCGCTTCGATATTGCTGCTGATATTTCGATGTGATAGCATAACCCCTTTGGGGTTGCCTGTTGTTCCGGAAGTATAGATGATCGTCGCGAGATCTTCCGTATCTATCTCGCCCCTTATTTGAGTGAGACGCTTAGTATCACCCTCATCTCTAGTCTTCAACATCTCGTTCCAATTCTCGGCCCCCTCAACCTCATCAAAGGAAAAAATTGCCTTAAGGGATGGGATTTGATCTTTGAGTGGCACCACCTTATTCAACAACTCATCGTTCTCAACAAAGCAGAGTTTGATCTCGGCATCCTCGAAGATAAACCGGAATTCCGATGTGGAAATGGTAGGGTATATTGGTACGACGACAGCGCCTATTTGTTGTGTGCCAAAATCAACAATATTCCACTCATACCTGTTGTTTGAGATGAGGGCTATCTTATCACCCTTTCCGATACCGAGATTCAGTAAGCCGAGGCTAAAAGCATTTATCTGCTCCACGGTATCCGAACTGCTGTATTCCCGCCATCCATCCTCTGCGCCTGGGCAATGCTTATCAGCATAAGCGATTTTGCCCGGAGCCTTTTTTGCTTTTTGGCGAATAATGTCAAACAGCCGTGGATAATCGCTCATGGGGTAATTTGAGAATGTACTTTACCTTGATTCTTCTAAGACAGATCGAAGATAAAGCAAATAATCAAACCTGTTTTAACAGATAAAAACATCAGGAACCCTATTTGTGCGACGAACGTGGGAGTACCTTACAGGGCTGCAGGTTGATGCTATTTGTGTATTAAAAATAAACGAGAACTAGCGCGACAATTATCATTGCAATGGTGAGTGCAACACGTTCAACAATTTCGGGATGTAAATGCTTTCTCATTTCTCGTAACGTATTCCGCCTCGTAGTCGCCCGTGTCTCTTTCTCTGATGGACTTAGTTGTTCTCATTGTACATTGTGAAGTCCCAATTGATAAAATGCGTTTTAACTTCTAATAAGGCATTCTGGCCTTTGGTAATTTGATGAAATTCTATCTGACGGGCAGCAGCTTCATCTCTGAAAAGGCAATAGGTTGTTTCCACTAAAATTGTCGATAAATTTCGACCAATATCTGTAGGGTTTATTGTAATTGATTTTGTCCAATAGAAATTGTCTAAATCTCCACTATATTTGCCACTCTAATAAATGAGTCAAGCAATTTTAGATATCGATCCTGTTGAAACGCAGGAGTGGCTGGATGCCCTGGCTTCAGTGGTGAAGCACGGGGGTAAAGAGCGCGCGGAGTACTTGCTTATGGAGCTCAATAAGTTTGCCCACCAGGCTGGTAGCAATGCTCCAACGGGCATGACTGCGGCATATGCGAACACTATTGCACCAGAAGATGAAGAGCCAATACCCGATGATAAGGGAATCGCAAAGAAACTGAGGTCTATCGTAAGATGGAATGCTGTAGCGATCGTGTTAAGGGCAGGAAAGATTGCCCCTGAGCTGGGAGGCCACCTGGCAACATATTCATCAGCATCAGACCTCTACGAGGTAGGGTTCAATCACTTTTTCCGCGCACCGTCAAAGGACCATCCCGGGGATCTTGTTTATATACAGGGACATTCCTCGCCAGGAATCTATGCCAGGGCTTTCCTTGAAGGAAGAATCTCTGAGGAGCAACTCGTTAATTTCAGGCAGGAGGTAGATGGGATAGGCATTTCATCTTATCCCCACCCCTGGTTGATGAAGGACTTCTGGCAGTTTCCAACGGTGTCCATGGGATTGGGTCCGCTCCAGGCCATCTACCAGGCTAGATTTCTCAAGTATTTGGAAAATAGGGGATTGAAAGAGGGCAAGGACAGAAAAGTATGGGCTTTTTTGGGTGACGGTGAAATGGATGAACCGGAGTCTCTGGGAGCAATCAGCATCGCGGTCCGAGAAAAGCTGGACAATTTGATATTTGTTGTCAACTGCAACCTGCAACGGCTGGATGGGCCTGTAAGGGGCAATGGGAAGATCATTCAGGAGCTGGCATCCATCTTCGGGGGAGCCGGTTGGAATGTAATTAAGGTCATTTGGGGAAGAAGGTGGGATGATCTGCTGGCAAGGGACAAGAGTGGATTGCTGTTAAAGCGAATGCAGGAGTGTGTGGATGGCGATTATCAGCGTTACAAATCCCGGGATGGCGCCCACGTAAGGGAGAGCTTTTTTGGCAAATACCCTGAGCTTTTGAAGTTAGTCGAGGACATGACAGATGACGAGGTTTGGAAGTTGAATCGGGGTGGGCACGACGCATCCAAAGTTTATGCGGCCTATCATGCAGCTACCAACCATAAAGGAGGCCCAACTGTAATTCTGGCTAAGACCATAAAAGGGCTCGGTATGGGATCAGCAGGTGAGGCACAGAACACCACGCACCAGCAGAAGAAAATGAATACGGATCAGCTAAAGCAATTCTGTAAGTGGTTCCAGATTGATATTCCCGAAGATAAGATAGCTGATGTGCCATTTTACAAGCCGGACGCTTCAAGTCCCGAAATAAAATACCTACACGCAAGGCGTAAGGAGCTTGGAGGCTATTTGCCTTCCAGAAGGGTGAAGGGCGACAAGCTCACCGTTTCTAAGCTGAAAGATTTCCAGGGGGTGCTTGATGGGTTTGGAGATAAGGAAATCTCTACCACCATGGCATTTGTTCGCATTTTGGGAATCCTCCTAAAGGATAAGAATATTAAGGAGCGGATTGTTCCAATTATACCTGATGAGGGAAGGACATTTGGGATGGAGGGTTTGTTCCGGCAGATTGGCATTTATTCACCAGTGGGGCAGCTGTATGAACCCAATGACAGGCAGCAGCTGATGTATTACCGGGAAGACAAAAAGGGACAGCTCATCGAAGAGGGTATTTCGGAAGCTGGAGGCTTTGCAACCTGGATGGCAGCCGGCAGCTCCTATTCGAACAGCGGAATGTCAATGATCCCATTTTTCATTTACTATTCGATGTTCGGATTTCAAAGAGTAGGTGACCTAGCCTGGGCGGCAGGGGATATGCGCGTTAGGGGATTTCTGATCGGTGCGACAGCGGGAAGGACCACGCTTGCCGGGGAAGGGCTACAACATGATGATGGCCAGAGCCATTTGTTCTCCAGTGTGATCCCCAATTGTCTGAGCTTTGATCCAGCTTACGCCTATGAGCTGGCAGTCATCATCCAACACGGTTTGGTGCGGATGTATGAGAACCAGGAAGACGTGTACTTCTATATAACAGTGATGAATGAGAATTACATCCAGCCGCCGATGCCTAAAGGGGCAGAAGAGGGCATAATTAAAGGGATGTACCAACTGGAGAAAGCAAGTAAGAAAAACGAGCTGCATGTGCAGTTGATGGGTTCAGGAACTATTTTGCGAGAGGTGATTAAAGCCCGAGAGATCCTGGAGAAAGACTTTGGGGTAACAGCAGATGTATGGAGCGTGACAAGTTTCACAGAGCTAAGCAGGGATTGCAATGATATTGCCCGTTCTAATGCTTTGAACCCTACGAGGAAAGAAAAAATAGATTACGTGGCAGAATGCCTGGGTGAAGTGAAGGGGCCGGTGATTGCAGCAACGGATTACGTTAGGTTGGTCGCTGACCAGATCAGAGCCTATGTTTCTGCACCGTATTACGTGTTGGGTACGGATGGTTTTGGAAAGAGCGACACGCGCAAAGCATTGCGTCACCATTTTGAAGTGGATGCAAAAATGGTTGCTTATACCGCCTTACAGGCTTTGGCAGATAGTGGTGATTACCCAAAAGATAAATTAACAGCAGCGATTAAAAAATTAGGTGTGGATTCCAGTAAGTCCAACCCGGCAAAATCTTAAACGTGGCAAGAATTGAGGACATATTAGTTCCGGATATAGGCGGTGCAGATGATGTGGAGGTCATCGAAATATTGGTAAAGCCTGGCGATACAGTACAGCAAGAAGATTCGATCGTTACTCTTGAGGGTGACAAGGCAACCATGGAAGTGCCCACAACCGTGGGGGGCGTGGTTAAAGAGATCAAAATTAAAGTTGGGGATTTGGTAGCAGAGGGATCTGTGATATTGACGCTGGAGGTCGAAGGCGAAGCAAAGGCCCCCACAAATGAAGCATCTAAAGAAGAGGCAAAGCCACAAAAACCTTCAAAGGCGAATGGACGGTCAACAGAGGCTTCAGTGGAGGTTGCCGCCCCGTCAGGAGATGTCTATGCAAGCCCGGGAGTAAGGCGGCTGGCCCATGAGCTTGGGGTGGATCTGAGAAATGTGGGAGGTACCGGGCCTAAAAATCGGATTATCAAGCAAGATGTTTTTGCTTATGTTAAGAAACGGCTTTCAGGTGGAGGAGATGGTTTGCAGATAGGCCCAGCCCGCAAGGTTGATTTTACCAAGTTCGGGGAAGTGGAAACGGTACCGCTGAGTAAGATCAATAAAGCTACCGCTGTCAATGTTCACAGAAGTTGGGTCACCATTCCCCACGTCACCCAGTTTGACGAGGCGGACACTACTGACATGGAAGCTTTCAGGCAGAAAAACAAGAAAAAAGCGACAGATAGTGGTTATAAATTGACTCCTCTGGTGTTCATTATGAAAGCCGTTGTGGGTGCTCTAAAGGAGGTCCCAAGGTTCAATTCATCTTTAGATGCCAACGGTGACAACCTCATATATAAAAAATACTTCCACTTGGGAATCGCGGTTGATACCCCTGATGGGCTGGTAGTACCTGTTGTTAAGGATGTTGACAAAAAAGACATCTATGAACTCGCCAAAGAACTCGGCGAGATCAGTGGGAAAGCACGAGACAAGAAGCTGACGCCAGCAGATATGGCCGGCAGCTGTTTTACAATATCCAGCTTAGGAGGTATTGGAGGTACGGCATTTACGCCGATCGTGAATGCGCCCGATGTTGGAATCCTGGGTGTTTCACGATCAAAGGTAACACCAGTTTACCAAGGTGACAAAGTTGTTCCTAGGCTTATGTTACCATTATCATTGTCCTATGACCATCGTGTGATTGACGGGGCGGCGGCAGCGAGGTTCATCGTTGATCTCTCTGCAAGGTTGGGGGATGTAAAAGGATTGACCAAATAAGATGACTAAAGAATCGATAAACGCAGAGGTTGTAGTTATTGGTGCGGGACCAGGAGGATACTCTGCAGCATTCCGGGCAGCGGATCTCGGCAAGCAGGTTGTACTGGTGGAGCGCTATGCCTCACTGGGCGGTGTTTGCCTTAATGTGGGATGTATTCCCTCCAAGGCACTATTGCATGCGGCAAAGGTGATCGAAGATGCGAAGGACATGTCGAAATACGGTGTCACGTTTGGAGACCCTAAGATTGATATTGAGAAACTGCTGGGATGGAAACAGGGAATCGTGGATAAGCTAACAGGCGGTCTCACTGCCCTTGCAAAGAGAAGAAATGTACAGGTAGTGCACGGTGAAGGCAACTTTGTTTCGCCCAATGAGCTTTCAGTAAAGTCTGCAGACGGAGATATTGCCATAACTTTTGAGCAGGCTATTATAGCTGCTGGATCAAGTCCTGCACAGCTGCCATTTATTCCAGATGACCCTCGGGTGATGGATTCTACTGGTGCGCTGTTGTTGGAAGATGTGAACTGTAAGATGCTGGTGTTGGGAGGGGGCATCATCGGCCTGGAGATGGCAACTATATACCATAGCCTGGGTGCAAACATTGACGTGGTGGAATTTATGGAGCAGCTCATTCCCGGCGTTGATAAGGACATTATCAAGGTGCTGCACAAGCATATTGAAGCGAGGTACAACAATATTATGCTGGGCACCAGGGTCACGGCAGTGGAAGCAAAAAAGGAAGGTCTGTTGGTCACTTTCGAAGGTGAAAATGCACCTGGGAAGCCAGTGTTGTATGACCGGATACTGGTAGCAGTTGGAAGGACACCAAATGGCAAATCGCTGGATGCGGAAAAGGCAGGTATTGAGGTGGATGAAAAGGGTTTTATTGCCGTTGACAATCAGCAGAAGACCAATGTGGAGCATATATATGCCATTGGAGATATTGTGGGGCAGCCCATGCTGGCACATAAGGCCATGCCGGAAGGACGGTTGGCAGCTGAGGTAATTAGCGGCAAGCGGCATTATTTTGATGCTAAGTGCATCCCCTCTGTTTCCTATACGGATCCAGAGTTGGCGTGGGTAGGTATTACTGAGACAGAGGCTAAAGATAAGGGACTTGATTATGGCAGGGGCGTATTTCCCTGGGCTGCAAGTGGCAGGGCGTTGGGCATGGCAAGGACTGAAGGAATGACGAAGCTGATTTTTGACAATGCGGACAACAAACTTATAGGTGCTGCGATTGTTGGTGTTAATGCGGGTGAATTGATCGGGGAAATGGCTCTGGCTATTGAGATGGGCTGCGATGCTGAAGATGTCGCCCTAACCGTGCATCCACATCCTACACTCTCAGAGACAATCATGCTCTCTTCAGAGGTCTTTGAAGGGACAATCACCGACCTTTACCTTCCAAAGAGAAAAAAGAGGTAAGAACCTTATGGCCTAAGCCGTTGGCCCCCAAGCGAATTCCTATCTTATATCCGCTTTTTATTTGCTAAATTTGCAAGTAGAATTTACGGGAGATTATCATGGTCACAGCTAAAGCAAAAAAAACTAAAGAAGTATTGGACAAAGTAGTCATCCGTTTTGCGGGTGACTCTGGGGATGGTATGCAACTTACGGGCTCACAGTTTACCTTCACCTCAGCTCTATGGGGTAACGATCTCGCCACCTTCCCCGATTTTCCGGCGGAAATACGTGCTCCGATAGGAACGGTAGAAGGCGTTTCTGGATTCCAGGTGCAAATAGGCAAGGTACAGATTTACACACCTGGTGATGAATCCGATGTATTGGTTGCCATGAACCCTGCGGCCCTGAAGTCTAACCTGAAATGGGTTAAGAAGGGGGGCACCCTGGTTGTTGATACTGACAGCTTTACAAAAAAAGACGTTCAAAAAGCGGGCTACGAGGAGAGTCCGCTAGAAAACAGTTCATTGCAGGAGTACAACCTTGTGCAGGCGCCGATCACGACGTTGGTAAGAACAGCTGTTGAAGGCCTGGATCTGGATATGAAGAGCACTTTGCGGTGCAGAAACATGTTTGCTCTGGGAATGATGTACTGGCTGTTCGACAGGGATGTCAACCAAAGCGTGGAATTCCTAAAGCAAAAATTTAAGAATAAGCCCACGATTATTGAGGCAAATATTAAGACACTCCACGCAGGATTTTTTTATGCGGAGACGGTCGAAGCATTGCCTTCTAGCTACTCGATACCCCCTGCTGTAATTGAGAAGGGACGTTACCGGCACATATCAGGAAACCAGGCAACAGCTTGGGGAGTTCTGGCAGCGGCAGAAAAACTTAAGAAGAGTCTTTTCTATGGGTCTTACCCTATTACTCCGGCATCAGATATACTCCATGAACTATCGAGGTTCAAGCAAATGGACGTGGTTACCATGCAGGCAGAAGATGAAATCGCGGCAGTATGCGCGGCGATTGGGGCTTCCTATGCTGGAAATCTTGGGGTGACTGCCTCTTCCGGCCCTGGAATCGCACTTAAAGGCGAAGCAATTGGGCTCGCAGTAATGACGGAGTTACCACTGGTAGTTATTGACGTGCAGCGTGCGGGCCCATCTACAGGGATGCCTACCAAAACAGAACAAGCAGACCTGATGCAGGCACTTTATGGGAGGAATAGTGACAGCCCGTGTATTGTACTCGCGGGAAGTACGCCTTCAAATTGTTTTACCTATGCATTTGAAGCAGCACGTCTGGCTGTTGAGCACATGACACCTGTAATATTCCTATCGGACGGATATCTCGGAAACGGCTCTGAGCCCTGGAAGTACCCTAAGATGGCGGATTTGCCCGAGATCAACGTACCAGGGACCGAATCTAAAGGGGAAGATTTTTTGCCCTATGCAAGGGATGAGGAGAAGCTGAACAGGCCCTGGGTCGTTCCGGGCACTAAGGGTTATGAGCACAGGATTGGAGGGATAGAGAAGGAAGAGCTCTCAGGTAAGATCTCATACGATCCGGAAAACCACGAGAAGATGGTAAGAGTGCGGGCAGAGAAGGTTGCAAGGGTGGCAAACCACATCCCAGCCCAGGAAGTTGATGGAGAGGACAAGGGAGATATATTATTGGTAGGGTGGGGCAGTACTTATGGCTCGCTGTTCACGGCGTTTAAGGAACTTCAGGGTGATGGCAAGAGTGTTAGCCTCGCTCATTTTAATTATCTCAATCCGCTTCCCAAAAACACAGCGGAGCTGTTTGCCGGGTTCAAGAAAATTGTGGTGTTTGAGCTGAACGATGGGCAATTTGCCAACTACCTCAGGGGGGTATATCCTGAGTACAAGTATGAGAAATACAACAAAGTGCAGGGGCTTCCCTTGACGGTGCTGGAGATAAAAGAAGAGATTGCCAGGCACCTGTGACGCTGAACGGGCTATTCCGCGGGTAGCTGAGTTTTATAAAATTGAAAGAAGACGCTAACAGATATACATAAGACAACTATCATGGCTGAACACTTAGTAGAACCAAAAAATGGCGATGCGCCGCTTACAAGGAAAGACTTTGCCAGCGATCAGCTGGTGAGATGGTGTCCGGGGTGTGGTGATTATGCAATTCTCTCCGCAGTACAAAAGGCCATGCCTGAATTGGGTTACGCCAGAGAGGATATCGTGTTTGTTTCTGGTATTGGATGTGCAGCTCGATTTCCTTATTACATGAATACCTTTGGGTTCCACACCATCCACGGGAGGGGTCCGGCATTCGCTACCGGTATTAAGCTTGCCAATCCAGACCTCTGCGTTTGGGAAGTGCAAGGTGATGGTGATACATTGGCCATCGGAGGAAACCATTTCATACATGCAATTCGCAGGAATATTGACATCAATATTCTGGTGTTTAATAATGAGATATATGGGCTCACCAAAGGGCAGTATTCACCAACGTCCAGAAAAGGAACGAAGTCGGGATCGACACCCATGGGTTCTTTGGAAAGGCCTTTTTCCATTGGTGAGCTGGCCCTCGGAGCGCAGGGATCCTTTTACGGGCGTACGTTGGACACAAATCCAAAGTTGATGACTCAGATAGTGGCTGAGTCGTCCAAACACAAGGGCACCTCTCTTATCGAGGTGTTGCAAAACTGTGTGATCTATAATGACAAGATTCACTTTGACATTACTGACAAGACCCATGCAGATGAAACTCAGCTGCACCTGGTGCACGGGGAGCGTATGATCTTTGGTAAGGAAAAGAACAAGGGGATCATACTTGACGGAATGAAGCTGCAGGTTGCCACTATTGGTGAAGATGGGGTAGTAGAAGATGACATACTGGTCCATGATGCTCAAGATGAGGATAATACACTGCATTTGATGTTGGTAAAAATGAAAGGCCCGGAGTTTCCAGCTGCAATGGGCATAATAAGATCGGTAGCCACGTCAACATATAATGATCAGGTAGCCGACCAAATTGAGCATGCGAAACAAACAGCCAAGATCAATACTATGGATGAGTTGCTCTCTAGCGGTAACACCTGGCATGTAACGGAATAGCATAACTTCAGTAGCAGGAGTTATTTCCCTTTCGCAAACAATCATCATTGATTTACTATGAATGAGATTATAGGATATGTGGCGGCTATTGTTGTAGGTCTTCTTGTGGTACTCATCGGTGCTGGGGGGTCAATTCTTACCGTCCCTGTACTCGTTTACCTGTTCCATATATCCCCGGTGATAGCAACGGGATATGCCCTGCTTATAGTCGGAATTACCTCGATCATCTCTACGCTATCCTATATCCGCCGCAAGATGGTTAATTACCGCGTTGCTATCATATTTGGGATACCGTCAGTGGCGGCTGTGTATCTCACGCGCAGGTTTATGTTGCCCGCTATCCCTGACGAGCTGTTCACATTTGGCGGGTCAATACTAACCAAGGATGTATTCTTAATGCTGCTTATGGGTGCCTTGATCTTAGTTTCTGCTACTTCTATGGTAATGGTGAAGAGAAAGTATAATGCGGAGCCAGAGCTAAACCTGAACACGTTTTATTACACCAGAATGATCCTGATTGAAGGCTTGATCATTGGAGTATTAACAGGTTTGGTTGGCACGGGAGGAGGGTTTATGATCATTCCCGCTTTGGTCATTTTGTGTAACCTTCCGATCAAGACAGCAATTGGTACTGCACTGCTCATTGCATCAGCAAAATCGGGAATTGGATATCTTGGGGAGCTGTCCATTAATCCGAATATCGATTATGATTTGATCTTCAAATTCACAGCTTTTTCCCTAGCGGGAATTGCCCTCGGCACCTATTTTTCTGATAAAGTGTCCGGTTATCGGCTGAGAAACTATTTTGGATACTTCTTGTACCTTGTAGGAGCAACGATACTGATCAAGGAGCTATTGTCACTTTAAGACTTGTAGTACAATTCCTCTTGGGGCCTCAAAGGCCGGTTGAACCACAAAGGTCTCCTTAAATTATCTGGCCCGGGTGCTGGCCGGGTCATTGCCAGCCATTCTTTATACACTTCAAATGATTTTGCGGTGTCTACGAAAACGTCACCGTAACTGTCTTCCGCACGAGCCTTCTCTACCTTAACCTTCTGGTGCCAGCAATGCATGCCGCTAATGGGGTCAGGGTGTGGGGGGAAGGTAAGGTTCTGATGTACACCACCATCTTTCCAAAAAATGTGTTGAGAATCCGGATCATCGCTGATATAACGCTCAATTTGCTTTTTCGTACGCATCATGTATTTACCCCCGTCTGACTTTTCAATGTCAACAGTATTCATGGACCAGCGGTTGGCAAGAGGGTCGTGATCCTGCCTCCATCTGCCTATATGGTGGGAGCAGGCTATAACACCGGGCCTGATAGATTCCGTAACCCACACTTTATCCACGAAGTACCCGATTTCAGTGTTGATTCTTACAAGGTCATCATTCTTAATTCCCAGCCGCGCTGCTTCTTCCGTATGTATCCAGATAGGATTGCGATTGGCTATTTCGGCAAGCCATTTGGAATTGCCCGAACGCGTATGTATAAGATTGGGCAGTCTGAACGTTGGCACCAAAGGATACTCACCATTTTCCCGGTCCATATCTTTCCAGTGCACATGCGACTTTATATATCCTGGAATAGTATGTTCTGGCCATTTCCAGTCAATCATCGTCTGCGAGAAAAATTCCTGCTTACCTGAAGGCGTGTTGAATCCTTCACGGAGCTGGCCATCTACTGTTACTTTACCCGAATCTTTGACAGTTAGATGACGGTCGTAAACGTGTTCATCAATTTCGTACGCTCCGTACTTCTTCATAAAATTAAGGGCGGTTAGCCCTTCCTTTTCAGCGGTTTCCGGTAGTCCGGGCACATGATCAAAAATATAACCGTAGTATTCGTCCAGTGTTACTTTTTGCCCGGGATTATTGGGAGATTCAAAGTGTTGTCGTATTCCCAGCTCTCCATCAGGATCTATGCGCCATGAGAGCTCCATCCAGAACTCATCTTCTTCCCAAACCTCTCCCGGATTTGCCTCGTAGGTATGCTTCACCTCTTTTCCATTCTTGCGCATGTATTCGCGCAGTACCGGCTGTCGGAATGCGATCCACTTGCCTGAGTGTGTCTCATAACTATTCAGATCATGCCTTTCCGCAGCATGTCCCATAGGCAGCACATAATCTGCCAGGTAGGAGGTCTCTGACCAGGTAGGGGTTAGCGCGATGTGCATGCCCATCTTTTCTTCGTCGGTGAACATCTCCATCCAGGTAAATCCGTCAGGGAACGTCCATACTGGGTTAAAGACACGTGAAAAGTAAACGTCCATTTTGCCCCGCCCTTCTTTGATCATATGTGGCAGGAGGAATCCCATTTCGTAGTGTGCCAATGGGTATTCATCAGGGAAGTGTAGTTCGTTCCAGAACTTATGTGCTGGTGGAGTATTGAACATGCTGGGCTTAAACTTGTTCCACGAGCTGGGCATGGTGCCACCCTCGCCGCCTATAGCACCTACCAATACACTTAGGAAATGCAGGGCCCTGGTAGCTTGCCAGCCCCCCAGGTTTCCCGCGGAGGCACTCCTCCAGTTATGGCACGCGAACATGGTCCCTGCTTTGCCAATTTCCCGCGCTATTTCCGGGATCATTGCTGCATCTATGCCGCATTCATCAGCGGCAAACTCCGGGGTGTATTTCGCATATTCAACTTTTAGGGCTTCTATAAAATCATTGAATTTATGCCCTTCTTTTTCTCCTGTCTTGTGAACCAGATATTCTTCCCAATTTACCCAGGTTTCCATCCATTCCGCATTGTGCAGTCCTTCGTCTAGGATTACTTTGGCCATGGCCAAAAACAAGGCGGCTTCTGTTCCGGGATAGGTGGCGAGCCAGTAGTTGGCCATGCTTGCCGTATTAGAGAGCCGTGGATCAATTACACATAGCTTGGCACCCTTCATCATCCCCTCTATGATACGTTGAGCATGGGGGTTGAAATAATGCCCCGTCTCCAAATGGGCACTAAGCAATAAAATAAATTTAGCATTGGCATGATCAGGGGAGGGCCTGTCGTACCCCTGCCAGATACTATAGCCAAACCGGGCCCCGGCAGAACAGATGTTTGTGTGGCTGTTGTGCCCATCTACTCCCCAGGCGTTAAGAACACGCCCCATGAACCCCTCGTGGCCTGGCCTTCCAACATGATATACAACTTCATTGTTGCGCTTTTCCTGCAAAGCCTTTCGTATTCTCGCGGCGATATCATCCAGTGCCTCGTCCCAGCTTACCTTCTCCCACTTACCTTCTCCTCGTTTTCCGGCGCGTTTCATGGGGTGTAGAATCCGGTCGGTGTCGTTTATCTGATTGATGGTGGCCGGTCCTTTGGCGCAATTGCGGCCCCTGCTCGCCGGGTGGTGGGGATTGCCTTCGAACTTCTTGATCTTGTGTGTCTCCTTATCCACATATGCCAATAACCCGCAAGCCGCCTCACAGTTAAAGCAGGTTGTCGGTATGATGGAGTAGTGTCTCTCTACCTTTTTGGGCCAGGCTCCGGCGTCATATTCCATCCAGTCATCCCATTTCTCAGGAGGGGGATAATACGACAGTTCATGAGGTTCATTCATAGGTGAAATAGCCTCTTCCGCCTCTGAGAGATCTACGCCCCTAAACCTGTCCAGCTTTTTAATGAGGCCCAATGACTCAGCCGTCTTTTCTATGATCGTCCTTTTTTTTCTCATCAGCTTAGTGGAATCAGTTGAGGTACTTTCACAATCAGGTGGTTGGAGATCCAGACGCCCGTAATGACCAGAAACGGCAATAACACCAGGACAGTCCCTTCTGCAAGGATCAGCAACCCAATAGGAATAAGACACCCTATTAGTACTGAGCCCAGCCAGTAATGCATCCTGTATCTGCCTTTGAACATCATTCTGGCCGCAAGCTGAGAATCGTGGGAGCTGTGTTTCATGATTGGCTCTAAAACTTGCAATACTAAGCAGATCGCTGTTGTTATGAGCAGAACGAGGTACACAATACTATCCTGCCCCAACAAGCTGAGGACCTTGAAGAAGCCATCAAGAAAAAGGTGGTTGATGGTGCCTAATATGATCAGGGTTGACGCCCCAAGCATCAGTACGTGGCTCAGCATATGGTAAGGCAACATGGGGCTTTGCCAATAATCTCTGCCTCGTGCCTGGGCAAAGAGAAAGGCAGTATAGATGCCAGTCAATAGTGCGAAAGCTCCAGTAATTAGCATGATGGCCCATATCAGCGCCTGGGACTCCGAAAATGCAATGAGCAGATTGACTCCGAGCAGGGCTCCATATCCCATAATGGTGTAAGCCCCCTTTACCAACCAGGATTTCCATTGCGGCCTGAATAGCACATTTAAGAACCGATCCGGACGGTCCATGTCTAAAATGAGAAGTATACCCGTTGCTGCTAGAAAGAACATACAGATCAAACTCACCGCAAACAGCAATTCCGGTTCTCGATGGCCCAGGCCCCATAGTATAAGATGCACGAGATAGGTGCCGGAGGCAATGCCTTTTGTCATCAGGTAAGCAGGCACTTCCCATCCCCACAGAATGCCTTTATCCGGCGTGTCATAGGCCGTTCTGGCATTCTCCTTAAAATCATCAAGCCCTGTTATCCCCTCTGCCTTTGCCTTTTTGAATTCACCAATTCCCTCAGTCCCTTTTTTCGCATTGTGGCCCACACCTTCTTCTTGTGAACCCCACAGGTAGGTGGCCTCCTTTGCAGAAGCAGTTGGCGTCAGTGATTCTGGTTGAGCATTGAGATAGAATACCTTGGGTTTTGTGCCTTTCTCCGCCTTGCGAACCTCGAAGGTATTTTCCGCAAGCATCTGACTGATTTCACTTGCTGGGTTGTCCATGTCTCCTGAAATGATTGCATGTTCGGGGCAAACTACAACACAAGCTGGTTCAATGCCCTTGTCCACTCTGTGGGTGCAGTAATTGCATTTGGCAGCTGTCTTCGTATTCGGGTCAATATACAGCGCATCATATGGGCACGCCTGGGTACAGGCTTTGCAGCCAATGCATCGATCGTTATCAAAATCAATGATGCCGTCCTCCCTTCTGTAGAGGGCAGTTACGGGACAAATAGTGGTACATGGAGCATCGTCGCAGTGATTGCAGCGCATTACTGAGAACGACCTTTGTGAATTGGGGAATTCTCCATGTTCAATGTACTTGACCCAGGTTCTATTGACCCCAATAGGCACGTCGTGCTCGCTCTTGCAGGCGACCGTACATGCATGGCATCCGATGCATTTTCTGTTGTCTATTATGAATCCGTAGTTCGCCATATTCTGTTCGCTTTGCTCACGTTGTTCTGTTCGTTTTGCTCACGTTGTTCTGCTTGTTTTACAATTCAAATACCACTGAATTACGGTGCGTAGCACCAAATTACGGCCGAAGGCCAAATGACGCAGCGAAGGTGCTAATCCTCACCCACCAATTGATATCATAGCCCTTCCTTCTTCATACTTACTTTCAACACCCCTGGTCTTAAATGCCGCTATCCCACCGCGCTCCGCGTGTTTGGCCCTTATGGCTCTCTGTACAACTGGGGCAATATCCTCGCCTTTCCGCAGCGCTGATTTTAGGTCAACTTCCTCATTAGAAAAGAGGCAATTTTTGATCTTGCCATCCGTCGTTAATCTAATTCTGTTACAGCTTTCGCAGAAGGGTGCTGTTATAGAGCTGATCACAGCAAATGTGCCAAGAAAGGACTTTACTCGATAACTTTTTGTGGTGCTATTGGGCTCATCATTTAATTTTTCAATGGGATATACTGATTCGATCTTATCCAATATCTGCTTGTATGAAACCACCTTTTCATATTCCCACTTGTTTCCGGCAAATGGCATGAACTCTATAAACCGTACATGGATCGGCAGGTCTCTGGTCCATTCAACGAAGTCGTTAATTTCGTCTTCATTGATGTTTTTCATGGCCACTGCATTGATCTTTACATGAAAACCCTGCTCAATGGCCAACTCAATATTAGAATATACTTTTTCAAATGTGGTTGTCTTTGTGATCTCGTTGAACCGGGAGGGAATCAAGCTATCCAGGCTGATATTGATAGACATTAAACCAATTTTCTTAAACAAGGGAAGAAAACGGTCCAGGAATACTCCATTGGTAGTAATTGCCAATGAAATGGGAAGGGCCCCTAGCTGTTCAATAAGGTAGGCAGCGTCTTTTCTTATCAGCGGTTCACCCCCCGTTATCCGAATCTTTTTGATCCCCATTTTATAAACGAAATCTGAAGCGATAGAAAGAAGTTCTGTGGAAGAGAGTTTTTCACTGGTTGCAGAAGCGCAGAGTGCATGGTTAGCTGGCGTATTGCCATCAGGTTTACAGTAAAAACACTTCAGGTTGCACTTATCTGTAAAAGAAATGCGAAGGTAATCGTGTGT
>Ga0302119_10000127_pt1 | contig 30065 bp, 20 predicted proteins | sample AG5_Tmax_MG_FD_203114 | JGI IMG/M metagenome (GOLD analysis project Ga0302119, IMG submission 203114) | Marine microbial communities from Western Arctic Ocean, Canada - AG5_Tmax | ecosystem: Environmental > Aquatic > Marine > Oceanic | place: Canada: Western Arctic Ocean | collected 2017-10-01 | reverse complement strand
GGTGCCGCCCATAGTTTCAATTTTGAACACCGCGTTGGAAACTACACTTACGAATGGTACTCTGATAGTGCTCCACGTCATAATTGGTGGATGTAATGTTGGTGCATCAGGTGGTAATCGATAAAATGGGTTACTACCCGACCTTTGTTAGGGGGTAAGTGAATGAGGTCGAGATTCTGCTTGATTCTGCTATTGGTGCCCCTCCTCCTCTCAAGCCTGTCACCATTGGCTTCGACATTTGTTGTACCTGGGAGTGAAACAGTTGGTGATGCACTCGATGGCGGGGAATTGGGCGATAGCGTATCTGGTGACGACTGGCGTAGTTTTACCATCGATGAAAATCGTATTCTCACTGCAGTGGGTAGTGAAGGTGAAAGATTCATTCCCACTGGTAGGGCGACAATAGCAATCTCAAGATTAGGGATACATGGCGTAAATGGTACCTTGCTCGGGCAAGAATTACCTAACTATGCTCTTCAGCCACGCCCGGATTTATCATTATTGATTATCGACGGTGACATCGAATTGAGCGCAGCGCGCAACTCCTTAGCGACGATAGAAGGACTGGTCGTTCGGGAATATATTTCCCCCAGTGGTCTGGTAATCCAGGGCACCCCGATGGCACTCTTGCAAGCGGCACTACTTCCTGAGGTCAGCGCCAGTCTGGAAGTCCCATTGGCAATGTTGGCATCTGAGCCGATACTTGCCGCCTGGATTGAAGATTCTAGAGGCACAACTCTCCATGGAACTGAAGTGCGAATTGAAGGATGGCGAGACGACGTTCTATCTACGGTGCCCGACTCGTGGTTACTCGCTGACGGCTTCGGAAAGGAGTTGCGCGGTGATGTTGGCAGCGCCGCAGAAACGTGGCTCGATGATGCGAGGCAGTATGATGCCGGGCGTTGGGAAGGTCGACTCTCCGGTGTTGACCTAGCCGAGATACTCGGTGAACCCGCATTAGGGTGGATACGTCCAATTCCGACTATAGGAGTCGACAACGACCGTTCACGCGACCACATGGAAATCAATACTTTTCAATCGGCAAATCCATATTTCACCTCTCCCTTAGATGGCTCTGGAGAAATTGTCGCAGTAGCAGATACCGGAATTGACCATGACCACGGAGACTTCGGCAGCCGAATCGATGCTAAGGTCGATATGGTCGGCGATGGATCGACTGCAGACACCGATTCCGGTCATGGAACCCACGTGGCCTGCACCATAGTCGGTGATGGTGCGCGTGGTGGCTACAAGGGAGTTGCGAGCGGAGCCAATCTGTATTTCCAAGCGATGGAACAGGATTCAACTGGAAACATGTATTCAGCCAGCATCAATTATCTGGTTAACACCGCCTATGACAATGGTGCGCGAACCCATAGTAATTCATGGGGTAGTCAGGATACCAGTGTGAATGGTCAGTATACCTCAGATTCAGAGGATGTCGATGACCGCGCTAATTATTACGACCGCTACTATAACGGCCGACAGGGAATGTCGATTATCTTCGCCGCCGGAAACGATGGACCCGGCCCGGGCTCAGTAGGCCCTCCTTCGACCGCCAAGAACTCATTGACCGTCGGCATGCACCAAGGACGTTACAGCGGCTCTCCCGACACTGTGATGTCGGGCTCAGGGCGCGGCCCGACCGATGACGGGAGGATAAAGCCCGATATTCTCGCCCCAGGGGGATACATCCGCTCGTGCCGTGCTCAAGAGGCCCAGGATACCTCTGGCTCATCGTGGTCTCAGCAGTGGTACATGGAATACACCGGCACCTCAATGGCTACTCCGAATGCTGCGGGAGCGGCAGTATTGGTACGTGAGTACCTAACTGAAATCGCTCTTCGCCCCAGCCCACAAGGAGCACTGGTAAAGGCCCTTCTGGTATTGGGAGCTGAAGACATCGGCAGCCGCAATATTCCCAATAATAACGAAGGCTGGGGACGAATCAACCTGAAAGATTCACTTGCCCCATCAGGAAGCAGGGGAATCTGGGTGGACGACCGCTCGGTGATGTCTAACTCGGGCACGGTGAAAGCCTATACTTTTGAGATCGAGCAAGGCAGTTTTTCCTTCAAATCGGTATTGACCTGGTCGGACGAACGTGGCTCGCGGTTGAGCAGTAGTCAACTGGTAAACGACCTCGACTTGGAGGTCGAGGCGCCGGATGGCACCATTTATCTGGGAAATGTATTCGCTTCTGGGCACAGTCAAGTTGGGGGCACCCGAGATACAGTCAACAATCTTGAGGTTGTTCTAGTCGATGTCGCAAGCGTAGGAACATGGACGGTTCGAGTGAAGGATTCAAGTCATGGTGGCTCACGCTCGCAACCATTCGCTATCGCCATCTCTGGTAATGGTGTCAACGACCTGCGACCTGACCCGACTCCGATAGAGGCCTCGATTACCACAGGCACCCCAATTCCACAAGTTGGCGAAAGCGTTTTGCTGTCAGCGCAAATAGAAAATCTCGGCAATGTCGCGGTTGAGGATGTATTGGTGCATTTCAATGTCGATGACAATCTAATTGATTCGTCGACGATAAACCTCAACCCAGCTGAAATCAAGACGGTTTTCTGGTATTGGACACCGGCTGATGCCGGAAATGTGACGGTTGATCTCGAAGTTGACCCCTTCGACGAAATAGATGAGATTCGTGAGAATAACAACATCGCCACTAAAGTTATCGGGGTCACCACCCCGGGTGTGAGGCTGAGTTCCTCTCAATCAACCATCGCCTTGCTTAACTCTGAACAATCTGCAACATCGTGGCAGGTGAATATCACCAATACTGCATTGATACAAACTAATGCCAGCATTTCGGCAAATGGGATAGTGAGGCAATCTGATGGTGCATCTTTCAGTTGGTATGTCGGATTGAGCGATACTGGTTTCATTTTGAATGGAGGTCAATCTGCTTCGACCAATGTTACGGTAATCCACCCCTCACCTCCAGACCCAGGGATCTACGCGATTTCATTAACTGGGATTGATAATGACAATTTAATTTCCTTTCCCTATGAGATATTCCTTGAGGTTCCCGACCTAGCCAAAGCAAGGGTTTCCCTTCCAACATTTGTCGTCGTCTCACCGGTGATTCAAACCAATTTCTCAATCGAACTGTTCAATGAGGGAAATGCCGAAATAGGCTACAATCTGTTTCTCGACTCACCGACTGGATGGCAAGCCGGTTTCACCGATTTAGGTGCCCAACCCGGAGCGCCCTCGGCATCATCGGGAGCGATAGCGCGCGACGGTTCACTTCAGGTGGGAATTTCGGTTTCACCCCCGGTTTCGATGGTGCGAGCGGGTAGCAACCTCTCACTCAATCTTCACATTATAAGCCAGACCGAAAACTCGGAAACGAGGACTGAGGTGGTAAACCTCAGGGTTGGAGTCCATGAGGATTTGGAGATCAGTCTCGAATCAACCGTTGGGATGCTGCGCCCTGATTCTAGCGTAAATTTGCAGTTTTCAGTATTCAATGAGGGCAATATTGACTTAACCCTCACCCCCTCGATTCAACTGCCAGGTGGATGGTCGGTAACCTCTGGCATGAATACCTTCTCGGTAGACTATAGCGATGGTCATAACTGGTTGGTAGGAATAGTCGGTAATGGGCAGGCTGTCGGTGGCCAGATGACTTTGATTCTCAGTTCACCTACTGGAGAAATCTCTTGGACGACCAACCTCAGCGTATTTTCCATCGCCGACCCACAAATCATCTTCTCTTCCATCACCTATCCCGATTCTTCCACCTATGCCCAAATCACTGTGGGGGGTGCTCATATTCCAGGTGAGCTATACTCTTTGACTTGGGAGATAGAAAACCGAGGTGATGGTGATTGGTCACCTATTGTCTCTCTGGCGTTGCCATCTGGATACAATGGCAGTTGTGATGAAGCCCCTGAGATTGATTCAGGGAATACTGAAACGTTAACCTGCAGCGTCGAGATTCCAGTTAATGCGATGCCCGACATGCAACCACAAATCATCTTGACGATGAATGGTGGTGGTTTGGAAATCAGTGATACTGTGTCCTTGCTTATCGCCGAGGTGGCGGCCGTGACCTGGTCCGATGAGTTGTTACCCGAACTCGAGACCGGAACTCAGCATTTGGTGAAATTACGAGTTGAGAATACTGGGAACTCGATGCTTTCACACGTCGTTACAGTCGATGCACCTGATGGTTGGGAGATCATTATTGATAGTGGCTCGACAATTTCCCTGCAAGCCGGGCAAAGTGCTTCCGTGCGCTTATTTGTCACCGCTTCGGCTCCAGGTACCGAACCATGTTCGGTGCGCCTAACCAATGCTGAAGCGGTTGCCGACTCAGAATATTCATTCAACCTGACTGCAACCGGAGAGGTGCAGAATGTGGTCGGCAGCACTCTTGGCCCGGTGATAATGTGGTCTAGTTTGGTTATCATTATCATCGGGGGTGCCCTGTCCATATTCTTGATATTGAGAAAAGAGAAGGGTGGTGTGAAATCCTATGCGACAGGGCAAGTTAATGCCGTCGCTCAGGCACATGGAGTTGCACAATTGCATATTCAGCAGCAGCCTGTGCCACAAGTAGCACCATCGACTGAATCATTCTCTCCTGCTCAATATACTCAGAATCACTCCAGCCAAACCGCGTTACAGTCGGAGACGTCCGACGATGAGAATTCCGTAGTCGAATCCCACAGCACCGAGACGAGCGAGGTCGAAGAAGACTTGTCAACCTCCGAACCAGCGGCTGTGGTGAAACCTCCAGATATTGAATCCGAAGAGGTTGAGTCCGTTATCGATGAGACCAGCGAAGAGGAAAACTCTGAGCTAGGTGTGCCCGAGGATACCCAACCAGAATGGCCTGACCTCGGGGATTCAGATGACCCGTGGGCATGAAAATTGATTGGTAGTGGTTGATATTATGGAATGTAAGACCTCTCCTCGCCCGGCATTCACCAAATTCTCAAGAAAAACACTAATTGTTGGCGCAGTAGTCCGCTTTAATCAAATGTTTAGGATGAATCACCGCAGCCCGTGCAGACGTATCCCTTTTGACGGTCAAGTGGGTGGGGGTTCTATGGAACCCCGCCGCAGAGTCAAATCTCGCGCCTCCCAATCGCGGGGTTCGTTATTACTGATGGCGATTCTTGTCGCCGCTTCTTTTTCTGTATTCAGCGCCCCCGTGGTTCTCGCCGATGGAGCTCGAGATGCTTCGATAATGCTCTCGGTCAACCCGACTACGCAAACAGTCAACCCGGGTGAATCTGCCGAATATACGGTTACAGTGCGGAATCTTGGCGCCGACCCAGTCACCATCAATTTGCAGAGTTCTGAAGAGCCGACTCAGGAGTGCAATGCCTACACATCTACGATAACCCAAATTACCGGACAGATTGAGGGCGGTGCGTCTGAAGAGGCGACGTTAACTGTGACCTTGGCTCAAGGCGCAACCGATGAATGTGATACCACGGTTCGTGCTACTGCAACGGAAGTCGGCACTCCCGGGGCACCAGACCAGCAAGAGTCGACGGTGACCACCAAATCTGGAGAAGGTGAATCCGGGCCCCTCTACGGTGTCGATTTGAAGATCGATGAACCCGATTTGGAATGGGATGGTAGCGAGATAATGGAATGGGATGTGGAGGTTGAGAATACAGGGCGAGTCAATGAGACCGTGTTATTGACCATCGATGAAAATGATAATCCGGGCTGCGACCCGAGTGATTTGGAAATAGAGGTCGACCCATCCACCGTAAGCATCGATAACGAATCTTCCGAGTGGGTCGAAGTCATTGTGACGGTTCCCACGGGCTCCTCGGCCGCAAGGTATTGCTGGACCCTACATGGGCAGGTACAGAATGACCCTACGCAGAACGCCTCTGATGACCTTGATCTTGAATTGACGGTGCCAGGAATTCACGAATGCAGCGCAGGTCTGTCGTCGTCGATGATTAACGTTGATCCAGAAAATATGGAAGTGGTTGTGACTGTCACCTTCTCAAATACTGGAAATTCTCAATTCACCATCGCCACCTCTATTTCAGGGGCAAAGAGTGAGTGGGCCTCTGTTTCCGGTGCTTCATCAGGATTATTGCCATATGACGATGGTGAAGGAGAAAAAGAATTCACCATTTTGATTGATCCCGATGATTCGGTCGGAGCCGGTTCTGAACACGCCCTCACTATCGAGGGTAATGATGGCTCCAGTAAATTATGCGAGGTTGACCTTAGGGTCATAGTGGGCCAGAGCCACGGCGCGGCAATGAGCCTATCGACGTCAACCATTAACCAGGTTGAGCCAGGAGGAAATGGCTCTATCGAGGTCACAGTGATGAACCTTGGAAATGGTCCCGACACCCTGAAGTTGTCGACCAGCGCACCGCCGGTAGGTTGGAGCGTCAGTCTGTCTTCAAGTACAGTCAACGTTGGCAGTAGACACGGTACCTCGAGTCAGGCCACTGTCGAGGTGATGGTCTATGCACCATACGATGCTCTAGCAGATGATGCTATTAGCATCGAGATTTCGGTCATTCCCAACAATGGTGGGGAAGCATATGCCAGCGACGAGGTGACGATTACAGTGATGCCGATTCATGATTGGGATGTGGAAGAGACGGACATCAAGAATCAGACCGGGCGCAGTGGGACGATGGTGAATTTTCCAATAACCTTAGTCAACGATGGCAATATAGGTGATGATTTCATGTTCGCGGTTATCTTCAACACCCGCTCAACTTGGGCCACTCATTTCATGGATGGTCAAACTCCAGTTACCAGTGTGGTGGTTCCTGCATTCAGCGAAAAAACAGTAAATCTTGCGGTTAGTATTGATGCTGAAGGTGTTGGAGAGGAACGCGACTCGGCAACCTTGACGATTAGAATCACCAATTCTGCTACTCCCTGCCCACCACAACCTCAAGATTGCGATGAAGATGGCGATGACATCCCCGACAATCAGCGAGAATCGAGTTTCAAGGCGACTCTATCAAACCGTAATCACAGCATGGCAATCACCATCGATGAAGCGTGGTCACATGGTTATGGCGAGCCCGGAGCGGTTCAGGTAATTCTCGCCCCAGGAGGTTCGGTCTCAGTTCCGGTTTGGATTGAGAATACCGGAGATTTCACCGATGAAGCATACTTCTTGCTCAGCGGGCTTGAGGGGATAGGCACTAGGTCGCTAGAGTATGAAGGGGCTGACCTCGCCCAGAGTGGTTATCAGGTAGAAGTAGACAAGGCATTTGCGGCGTGGAATTACCTTTCAAATGATTACGAAGCCGACTCAGAGGATTCTCTTGCATTTCACGAGGTCAAGAATAAACGTTGTGATGTTACCTGTGCCGAGAACGGAGTAGAACAATGGATATCGGTAAATTCGGACAACAATTCACACGAAACTCGAGTTTACAAAATAAGAGCCACCTTGATAATCACTGTCTCAGATGGTGCCGAAAACGGCGCTGGTGGTTCGGCTACTATTTCGGTCAGCAGTACCAAGAATACGGTGCAAAAATCGACGGTGAACATCCCCATATTGGTGCAGAGCATCAAGAAGATCAGTATCGATAGTAATGGGGTTGATGAATTGACTGTCAACTATCCCGATTCGGCGACATTCTCTCCAACGATTACCAATGACGGAAATACACCGACCGAAATCCGGGTTTTCACAAGTGAGGGGCTGCGTGGTTGGGTGGTCAGTCTCGAGGCTGATTTGAGCGGTGAGAGCAATGTTGTAAATGGGATAACCATGGCTGCAAATACCTGTTCGGTCGACGAAGGAAATGAATTGACCTGCATTCTTCAACCCGGCACGAATATCACTGTACGTGCAATTGTAAAGTCTCCGCACGGCACCGCGGTCGGCGACGACTTCGTCTTCACATTTTCTGCGGAACCGGTTGATCTTGAGATTGTCGGGCGAGTGAACCAAGAATTGGAAGTACACGGCATGCCACAGCAAGGGGGGCTCTCCTTCCTAGGCACGACAGAGGGTTTGGCCGGCATCAGCATCGGCCTCATCCTCTTGATTTCTTATATCTTCATCGAACCTAAGAGGCGGGCAAGAGTTGCGTCGAAGGCGGCGCGGCCGAAGTACGTGGCTGAACTGGAGCCTCTACCGGTGAATCAATCCGGAGCCAAGCGCTTCAAGACAAACAGGGTTGAAATGGTGGCCAAAGAGGTCGGCGCCGAGTCTGTGGTCACTATTACCTCATCTACCTCGGACTCGGTAATCGGTTTCGCAAACCGCTCTACCAAAGGCAAGGGTAAGCGAGACATGTGGGTATTTGCCGACGCCTCCCGAACCAAGCCACAACTCCACTGCATCCATCGCAGCAAAAAGAAGCGCATCTTCGATGTGATGGATACAAATAGCAATACACCATTCTGTGTGTTGAAGAACATCGGCAAGAAGAAGTGGAGTATTCTCCGTGTTGACGGCAGCCCTTGGCTTGATGTTCACCGCTCAGGACTGGGTAGTTCCAAGACTTGGTCATTTAGCCCATTGGATGGTGATGATATCTACGGCACGATCAGCGTCAACTATGGGGATGACGGCACCACAGAATTGTCGGCCGAGAGATTCACAACCGACCTTGATGCTCGGGCGTTGTGGTTGGTTGCCCTAGCCATCTTGATGGAATGAGAAACGAAGAAACTTTCAATTCTCCACTTGAACCAGGCGAATTTCGATTGAGTAATTATTGGCTGATAAATCAGCGAGCAAATAATCCCTTTAGAGCATTCCACATTCTTACAAGTGGTTTGGTCATAGATTTCTGCCCATCTCCTTTATCCTCTTGGCTCTGAGATTTCGCTGCGGCGCGACAGTGGAAGTTCATATCTTCAGCATAGACTTCGGCGCATCCACACTCGGGGCGGATTGTTAGGAAGAAAGCCAACTTATCCATCTTGTTGAAAAGTTTTGATATTCGAACCCCAGTTTTCCCCTTGAAGCGGTTGCCGACCTCGGCTACATTGACCGGAAATTCAAGGTCGCAAAGCATCGCGAAAGCCTTCTCAATCGGAACCGGAAAATCCTCTATAGCCCCATTCAGCACCGCGGTATTATTCTCGCCTAGAGCTTGTTTGAAGAAGGGAATGGTCATTCTCTTGGTGGATTCACCAGTGGATTTCACCATGGGCTTCAATTTGACCGATTGTGGTGAGTTGTTTTTGTAGATGATTTCAATTTCATCGCCCATCAATTTCTCTAATTGGTAGTAAAACGGCCGAGACCTAGGCATTTTCAAATCTCTCATCATCGCTTTGATGCTGGTGTAGTTCTTGCCATCTTTATTCTTGATGGCCTTCATCAACTGTTGTGAAAGAGTTTGCAGGTGTAGTGGACCTGAGGAAAGACGTGACGAGATAGTTGATTTCACCTTCTGCTCCAAATCTCCTTGTGCAGGTTTTCCACCCTGTGCACTCCCACCTCCGCCCTTTTGTGGTTTCCTTTTCCGCGGGGTCTTTACCGCGCCGGACTTTGCCGGGGATTTCTGTGTGGTACCCTTTCCTTTCCTTGAACTCCTAGCAGCCTCGCTCTTAGCCGGCGGTTTCTTCTCACCGGCCTTGACTTTCAGTTCCGGCTCAGGCATTGTCAACGTCTTCTTGGCCGGCAATTTGGGTGCCGAAGGTAGTTTGAAATCTGGGTTTGGCAGGAATGTATCATCGATGAATGCATAGGAAATCACACGCTTTTGGCGCCATTGGAAGAATACATCTTGACCTTCAGCATGTTTCTCAGCATGGTCTTTCATGCGGTCATTTGTCACCACATATGCTCCACTCTGGAAAGCGTATGCGATCCAGTAGTTGTCGTCATGGTCTTGACTCGGGACAGTGAACACCACTCCCTCGTCCTGGAGTTTTCCCAACAATTCCGGGTCATCGACACCGCGGTGGCTTTTCTTCGCGAGGAAATGACGCGGAACTATCGCCCGCACCTTCCATCCTAGTTTTTGGTAATAGCGAATCGAATACTCGATGCCACGAGCCGAACCCGGCCATTTGTTCACCGAATGGGACATGGCGATGTTCGGCCCATCGATTACGATCTCAGTTGCTTGCTCTTGCTCTTCTTGTTGTGCCAGTTTGGAACCCCCCTTAGGGGTGCTGCTCCGCATATCCCGACTCTGGGAGAAAAGGCAGTCTCGCGAGCCGCCAATTCACCCAGCACGGGGGCGAAACAGTAAACTCGCAGGGTCCACCATTATTGAATCCATCGGCTTGGCTCCACTTTGAATAATGCCGTAATATTGCTAGATTCGGCGGTGGTGGAGTAAAATTTCTTCAGCATCCAGTTGCGCTGATTTTTCCACCACCGTAGGTGGTGACCGGATATGCTTATGGCTGTTCTTCAGTTGGCACGGCTCAAGAGAGCATGCACATGCTCTTGAGGTGAGAAGATGAGCGTCCCTGAAGCCTATCTCGCGGTTGGCTTGATGGCTATTATCGGCATCATGTTTCCTCTAGGGGCATTCGTGACCTCATACTTCGTCAGGCCTATCCCCGATGCCTCAAATCCAAACGTCACCCGCTCGTATCTATTTCCCGGCTATGAGGTTGACCACAGCCTCTACCAGCGCCGTTTGACCACCTTTGAGTGCGGTAGTGAGCCGATTGGCGATGCGATGATTCAATTCCATTTCCAGTATTATTGGTATGCTATCATCTTTCTTGTATTCGATGTCGCTTTCATGTTCATGGCTCTCGGTGGTGTAGTCACTTCTGATGTCGGTGCCGATGGCCACCCTATTCACGATGCCGAGCGCGCACTGATGGCATTGTCGGCATTCTTTGCCTTGATGGTCTTGGGCGTATGGCACGTATTCCGCAAGCGGGGAAAAATCTACATTTGAGGTGATTAAATGGGCGAGTCCGGGCAGAACTACACAGTATTCAATTCACGTTCATTGGTTGAAATGGTCGGTGACGTGACCGATGAGGCGATGAAGGCGACCAAACTCAAGGATTTCATTGGTGTTCTAGGAGGCCGTTTCTTCAACTGGGCACAACGTAAGTCACTATTCCCACTTCACCTAGGAATCAAGTGCTGCGCCATCGAGATGGGGCAGACCGGTGGGCCACGCTACGATACCGAGCGCTTTGGTAACGGTGTATTCCGCAGTAGCCCGCGTCAATGCGACGTTCTTCTTGTGAATGGGCCGATTTCGAAGAAATTTGCCGACCCATTGGTGCGCTTGTGGGAACAGATGCCCGAGCCCAAGTGGTGTATCGCAATGGGCGAGTGTTCGATTTCGGGTGGCCCTTATTTCCAATCCTACAATATTCTTGAAGGAGTAGATACCCTGGTGCCGGTCGACGTATACATCCCGGGGTGTCCACCTCGGCCTGAAGCCCTAATCGACGGCTTCGGCAAGTTGCGCGAGAAGATTATCCGCATTGGTGTCGAACCGAGTTCAGAGCGTTCTAGTGATACGCCGATTATCATTGGAGATGATTGAAATGGGAATGAAAATCAGTTCAAAGGCCAATATCGCTGCCGCAAAATCTGCGGTAGAGGCAATCAAATCCCGCTTTGACTCGGTTGGAGTCGAAGTATCTTCGGCTCAGCACGCATCCGGGCATAAGCGGACCTACGTGTCGATAGCCTGCCCGCCAGCGCACTGGTTGGCGCTTGCCAAGTGGATGCGCTTCGATGGCGGGGTGAATCACTGCTCGATGATTACCGGTGTGCATCATCCCGAAGGTGGGCCAGACAAGGGCTGGGAGGTAATTGCTCATTTGATGCGAATGCCGGTCGTCGACCAGAAACCCGGGAAGGCCTTGGTTCACGATGCGGCGAAGTTATCCGGTGACGATGTGCCGATGGAATATGAGGTTGTCCTCACCCTGCCACAAACCGATACGCCGGTAGTTCCCAGCGTTCAGTCAATCTGGGTTGGTGCTGATTGGAATGAGAAGGAGACTTGGGATTTGGTCGGGATTGATTTCGAGGGTCATGAATACATGATGCGAGTGCTCAACCCACACGATAGCCCACAGGGATTCCACCCCCTGCAGAAGCAACATCATCTCCGCTATCACGGTCATAATGAGATGTACGATGATGCCCAAGGTTTCATGCGTCTGCCTGTTGATGTGGACAAGGTAAAGTGAGGTGAAAAGATGGCACAAATGTGGATTACAATGGGTCCCCAACACCCGATGACGCATGGCCTGTGGACCTTGCGGGTGAAGGTAGATGGTGAGACCGTTGTCGATACCGAGCCGGAACTGGGCTACATACATCGCGGCGTTGAGAAGATCTGCGAGGCGCGTGATTTCACTCAAATCACTCCTTATTGTGACCGACTGTGCTATGTCAGCGCGATGACTTGGGCACACTCCTACATCTATTCGGCTGAGAACCTACTCGAGGTTGAAGTTCCGGAGCGGGCTGAGTATGTTCGCTTAATCGCAACTGAGATTCAAAGGGTCACCAGTCACTTGATGTGGCTGGGCGCATATTCCCCAGATATTGGAAACCTTACGATATTCACCTGGTGTTTGCGCGACCGTGAGATGTTCATCGACCTGATGCAGGAGCTCGGCGGCTCAAGACTGCACTACAATTTCCCTCGCGTCGGAGGGGTCAAGCGCGATTTGCCGATTGGCTTTGCCCAGCGTTGCCGAGCGAAAATTGCTCTTTTCCTTGAGCGGTTGAAAGAATATGAGATGTTACTCGACGAGTCGACGGTTTTCTTGGTACGTACCCAAGGTGTCGGTCTGGCTTCAGCCGAAGCCATGGTCAATGCTGGGGTAACCGGTCCGAACCTGCGCGCTGCTGGCGTCAATTACGATGTTCGCTGGGCACACCCATACTCGGTTTACGACGAATTGGATTGGAATCCATCGGTGGAGAAACCATCTTCTAGCAAAGGTGCCGATTGCTACGACCGTTATCGGGTACGGATGGAAGAGATGGTCCACTCTTGCGAAATGGTTCTGGAAGCACTCGATAAGATTCCCGGGGGCGCCGAATCTCACTACTCGCCCGGAGATGAGATGATTCAGTCAAAAGCACCGCTTCGAGCACCGGCTGGAAGCAGCGGCTTCCACCACTACGAAGACTGCCGCGGCGAGTCGATGTTCTACCTCCAAGGTGGCGGCGAGGGGCGCGGCAAGCACCCGTATCGGGTATCGATTCGCTCGCCGATGTTCATCACCATCCCCTTCGTTGCCAAGACCATGATCGGCTACAAAATTGCCGACATCCCAGCCATAATGGGAAGTTTCGATCCGTGTATCGGGGAGACCGATAGGTGAGGTGGTGAAAATGGCGGATTGGTTACAATTGAATGATTGGCTCTATGACGGGCTGGATTCCGCACTCAATACTGCTCTTCACGGTACTCCGCTAGCAGACTATGCAGGATTCATGGCGTTGGTACTAGCCGCGACATTGGCATGCGTTTCGGTATTGGGGGTGTTCATGATGGGTCTTGGTTTGATTCTATGGATTGAGCCGAAATTATGGGCGCGCATGATGGATAGGCGTGGTCGAACCACCGATTGGCGCAGCCTATGGGTCGGAGAACAAGGAGTAACTGCTGGAGAATGGTGGAACAAAGTTCCATACGGGCTGGGCCGCCCGATCGGCGCCCTCAACCGGTGGCTGAACAAGGTGATGGGTAATGCCAGTAAACACCCATCGGTGGAGCGGGTCAACAATCGTTCATGGCACGGTGCGTGGTGGGCGCTTCCTGGATTTGTCCAGACCATCGCTGATGGGGCGAAATTTCTGACCAAGGAACATATGCCGCCAACCAAGGCCGACCGATTAATCTACGAGATTTCACCGTTCCTGATTATTTCTTCAACCGTTCTGATAATCGGTTTCATGCCATTCTCATCAGGAATTTATGCTATCAATCCAGAACTTTCAGTTCTGTTTGCACTGGCAATTTTCGGCATCGCTCCCCTCGGCGTCTTCTTCGCCGGTTGGTCGTCTAACAACAAGTACACTCTCATCGGTGGAATCCGCTCAGCGGCACAGTTGACTGCCTACGAGATTCCGTTGTTGATAACAGTCCTAGGTGTCTGTGTTCTGTCCGGTTCATTCAATTTCATTGAGATTGTTAATTTCCAGCATTCTGCCGGTGCTTGGAACTTCTTCCTGCTGCCTTTGGGTTTCGGCTTATTCATTATCACAATGATAGCCGAAGTCGAGCGAATCCCATTCGACATGCCCGAGGCTGAAGCAGAATTGGTCGAGGGTTGGTGGACTGAATACGGTGGGATGCGCTGGGGCCTTCTATTCGCCGCCGAATACATGCGAGTGTGGGCTGCATGTATCCTATGTGCGGTATTTTTCCTCGGGGGATGGAGTGCACCGTTCGCCGGTTTGATGGGTAACCTAGGAGTCGTTGGTGTAGTTTGGAACGACCTCATCCCAGGGGTGGTTTGGACGATGCTCAAGTCACTATTCATCTTCCTTATTTTCGTCTGGGCGCGGGCCAGCCTGCCCCGGGTACGCACCGACCAGATTCTTGAATTCGGTTGGCGCTATCTTCTCCCACTCTCGGTCGTACAATTGGTAATCGCGGTAATCCTACGACTATCGTTCTACGACCCGGCAGGATTGGGCAGTGGCTCGGCATGGGATGGTGGAAGCGGCTTCTTCTGGCTTGTTCCACTTGTGGTATTTGTTGTCTCGATGGCGATTTTTATTGTCTACAGCATCGACGAGGACAAAGACCCACCATCTCGACCTTACCATGTTCATACCGTCGAGCCGGCGGGTACCCACGTCGCCGGTTCCGTGGGTGGAAGGCAAAAAATTGGCAATACAGGTATGAGGTGATACAATGGCAACACATCCGCGCGCGCAACCAAACTTTCGAAATCTGTTCATTAAACCATTTTGGATGACCCTAGTCACCGCCCTGCGAACTCTTGGCCGACCGATTTTCGGATGGGGTTATCACAATAAGAGTGAAGAGATGTTAGATGAGCACTCTAAGAACCGGGTTTCTGGTAGCGTGATGAACGATGTTTCATCGCATGATTACGCAGCTGACCGCGAGGGTTCAGACCTATATCCGAATCTTTGGAAACCGATGACCCTGATGTATCCTTATGAGCGTTTGGAGGACCTTGAGCCTTGGTTATTTGTCCCCGGCCAATATAACGGTAGGATTGGCGTCATCTGGGAAACATGTACTGCATGCAAATTGTGCGTGAAAATATGCCCCAATGATTGTCTACACATGTCGACCGAGTTACGAGTCGACATTCTCGATGGTGCTGAAGGAGAAAATGCCGGCTATGGTAGCAATCTTGAGGTAGGAGGATGGGCAGCGGTAGAAGTATCTGGGGCCAAGGAATTCCAAGAGACTCGCAATCCCGTCACTTCGCATGATGCTCCAATCGATGAGTTCCGTTTTGGTGAGGTAATCGACCTTAGTGGAGACACCGCCACCGTTCGCTGGAATGATACCGGGGGCGAGGATATCGTCGAGCGTGGTGAATTACTCAAGGCTGACGACCAGATTATCTCTGGTCGCATCGATATAGGTCGTTGCATGTTTTGCGGACTGTGCATGGAAGCGTGCCATTTCACCTCTTTCTTCATGACAAATGAATACGATGGCATGTCTGGATTTACCCGTCAGGAATTGTGGTTCGACGCAGCTCGCACCCGGGTATTGATCGGCGAACATCAAGAGGTGGTCGATGCTGAACTCGCCAAGCGGGCCACCAAAGAGCGTGTTAAGCGAGAGAAAAAGGCGGCCAAAGTTAAAGCGGAGGCTTGAGAATGGAGCCGGCGACCGTTGCTGAACAAGCTGTATTTTTTGTCTTCGCAGCGATGGCGATTCTCGGAGCGCTTGGAACTGTGTATGCGCAAAGGGTCGCCCATTCGATGATGTCATTGATTTTCGCATTCATGGCGGTTGCAGGTGTCTTTCTCTTACTCGAAGCTGAGTTCATTGCCACTATCCAGATACTCGTATATCTGGCCAGTGTGATGTTGGTGGTATTGTTTGCGATAATGCTTACACGTCGGCAAATCCTTGAGGAGGATTTTGAATGAAAATGCTCAGTATAATCACCCGTGTTGGCCTTCTTGGCTTAGCGTTGGTTCTCATCACCACCATCACCTCTGACTTGATGTGGGAAAGCGAAGCGGTGGGTTCACCCACCACCCAAGACCTTGCTGCTGGCCTGCTGATAGATTGGTCATTCGCGCTGGTAATCCTCGGCGCTCTGCTGGCTTTGGCGATGGTCGGCGCGGCCTACTTGGCGCGCGATGAGAGAATGGAGAACCAACTCTACGAAATCAGAGGTGAAGAGGAATGATTGACCCGATGTGGGCAGTAGTGCTCGGAGTTTGTCTGTTCACCATCGGGTTGTGGGGTGCAGTGACCCGAAAGAATGCCATCATCGTCCTGATGTGCATCGAGATTATTCTCAATGCAGTCAACTTGAACTTCGTCGCTGCAGCGGCCCAGCACGGCGACGTCACCGGCTGGGTATACACCGTATTTGCAATTGCAATTGCGGCTGCTGAAGTCGCCATCGGCCTAGCCATTTTCCTTTCTTTTTACGGACATAATGAGACTATCAGTCTCGATGAGATGGAGTTGCTCAAACATTGAGGTGATATGATGTCAGGGGCAATTGATTACGCTTTGTGGATTCCGGTCCTGCCAATTGTTGCATTCCCAATTATTCTGTTTTTGGGCAATGTGTTCAAGGGAACGGATGCATGGCGTGGCAGGTGGAAGGAAGGCGGCACCATAGCCACAGTGGTCATGGGTACATCTCTCGGTCTTTCCATCTGGTTGATTATCGGCTATATCGGTCAGGTAACCGGTCATGAGTCGGTTGGCCAGGTCGGTAATTGGCTTTCTTTCCACATGGTCGAGAACGGCAATCTCGTCAGCTATTCCTTTGGCTTTGGAATGTACCTCGACCACGTCTCGGTAATGCTTCTATTCGTCGCTAGTTTCCTTTGTTTCCTTATCGCCATCTTCAGTTTGGGATACATGAATTCAGACCCGGTCAACCTCGACCGCAACCACCGATTCTACGCTGAGTTCCTCTTATTCTGCGCCGGGATGCTCGGAATGGTGCTGGCTGATAACTTCCTGTGGTTATTCATCTTCTGGGAGATTATGGGTTTGTGCTCCTACCTGTTAATCGGCTTCTATTACGAGCGCCCAAGTGCCTCTTATGCGGCCAAGAAGGCATTCCTGACCACCCGCGTAGGAGATGTCTTCCTTTTGATTGGGTTGTTGATATTGTGGAATCTGTTCGGTAGTCTTGATTTCTCTGTCGTATGGGCTGAGGATAATATCGCCGCGGTCGATGCTGGAACCTTGAAAATCGCTCTCTTCATGATGTTCGTTGGTGCGGTCGGTAAGTCAGCGCAGTTCCCATTGCACGTATGGTTACCCGATGCGATGGAAGGTCCTACTCCGGTATCGGCATTGATTCACGCCGCCACGATGGTCAATGCCGGATTGTATCTAGTCGCCCGAATGTACCCCTTCTTTGCCTCACCGGCGATGTCGGGTGAGTTCACTGATTTGGCGATATTAATCGCTTGGATCGGTGGCATTACCGCATTCATGGCGGCGCTGATAGCCTTTGTGCAGAAGGATATCAAAAAGGTCCTCGCATACTCGACGATGAGTCAGTTAGCTTACATCTTTACCGGATTGGGAGCGGCTCTATGGTTTGCCAATACAGGTCATGAGGAGATTGCCCTGCTCGCCTTCGGAGCCTCGATGTTCCATCTCTTCAATCATGCCATGGCCAAAGGGATGCTCTTCATGGCAAGCGGCTCGGTCATTCACGAAATGCATCATGCCCACCACGAAGTCGCCCACCATGACGGCGAACATGAGGGGCATGGTGACAATGACCACTTCGATGCTCAAGACATGTCGAATATGGGTGGATTGGCTTCTAAGATGCCGATAACCGCCACTGCGATGGCTGTAGGCTCTGCCTCGATTATCGGCATTCCGCTCATCGGTGGTTTCTGGTCGAAGGAAGGAATAGTCGGAGCAGCATGGAAGGCATGTCTGACCCCCGGAGGAGCGTGGATGCTCGGGCCAGCATTATTGGTTCTGATCACTGCGGGAATGACCGGATTCTACATGAGTCGAATGTGGTTCATGACCTTCGCTGGGAAACCAAAGACCCCTGTAGCCAACGGGGTTGTAGAGCAGACTCCATTCATCCCAATTCCGCTAGTCACCTTGACGGTGATGACGTTGGGTGGAATTGTCTTTGCAGGCTTTGAATTCGTTCACTGGGTCGCTGATGGACATGCCGAGATGCATTTCTCCCACGTATTGAGTGGAATCGGTGCTGAGATGTCACATGCATTCCTGCCCAGTGGTGAGGAGAATGGCGGACTGATATATCTGGTCACCATGTTGACGATTGTAATCTCTACCATCGTCGGCCCGGGCACCGCTATGGCCCTGTATGGTGGCCGCTTGCAGAAGGGCGAGAAGGCTAAGCCATGGCTGGCATGGTTGGTGTCGCTTTCAGCGAGGGTGCGGAAAAACAATCACTTCGATAATAGCACTTGGGCTAATTCGGGCCTTGCTGAGAGCCTGCACCAACGCCTACATTTCGATGCTTGGTATGATTCGGCGATGCTGAAGATAGTCGTTCCCTTCGCCAATGCCTGTGCATGGTTCGACCAGCACATCATCGACGGGGCGATTAAGGGAATCGAATATGGAAGTCAGGAAGGAAGTTCGGTTATCCGCCGACTGACCACTGGCTCTGGTCGTGATTACATCATGATGGCGGCACTTGGGACATTAGCGATTTTCTTGTTAATCTGGGGGGTGGCTTGAATGGCTGATAATACCAACATGACGATGCGTGACCGAGAATTCGCTCTAGTAGCCGGATTGCTGGCAATATCTGCGGTCTTGATGTATGTGTTCCCTAGTATTGCGGTTGAGAATAGCGCCGGTCAAATCGATTGGATTACGCTACCACTGGTCGCTTTCCCTATCATCGCCGGCGCGGTGTTGATGGCTTTTGCCAGCATGCAGCCGTATCGCCTGAAGGACCGCATCGGTCAGCCGATAAAACTGATTTCTGTGGTCTTCGCATTGATGATGCTGGGAATAAGCAGTGGGTTATTATTCGGCTGGCTTGAATCCATCGACTGGGATATTAGCCGATACAATCGCTACGAATTGGAATTTGAATACTCCTGGATGCAGACAATAGGGGTTTCTTGGCACGTCGGATTGGATGGTCTTTCCTTCTCGATGGTCTGGCTCACCACAGTATTGATTCCTATTGTAATGATTACCACCTGGGAGGAAAAGATGGGTTGGTACCATCACCCGCTGATTCTGATGATGGGCGGGGCGTTAATCGGAGTTTTCGTCGCACTTGATTTCTTCATGTTCTACGTCTTCTGGGAGTTGACCCTGATACCGATGTTCTTCCTAATCCTCAAGTGGGGGGGTGAAGACCGTCGTTATGCGGCACAGAAATTCTTCATTTACACCTTCACAGGATCGGTTGTGATGTTGCTGGGTATCGTAACCCTATACTTCCTCCAGCCATCTTCGCAAGCCCTCATCGACCAAGGTGTCCTCACCGGGCGAACCTTCGACATGACGCAGATGGCCATCGGCGCCCAAGAGTCAGCTAATGCCGACATCGCCTGGCTGGGAATTAATATGCAGAAGGCGCTATTCCTTATGTTCCTGCTCGGGTTTTTGGTTAAATTGCCTGCTGTGCCGTTCCATACCTGGTTGCCCGATGCTCACGTTCAGGCCCCGACCGCCGGTTCGATGTTATTGGCTGGTGTGATGTTGAAGATGGGTGGCTATGGGTTGTTCCGGGTCTGCACAACCCTGTTCCCTGAAGCCTTACTCGAGTATCAATGGTTATTGCTGACCATCGGCATGGTCAGTTTGGTCTACGGCAGTTTCGTATGTCTGGGACAAACCAATCTAAAGCGCCTGGTCGCTTTTTCATCGGTCAGCCACATGGGAATTATCCTGCTGGGAATTGCGACGATGGAACCTCTCGGTTTTGCCGGGGCCATCTTCATGATGTTCGCGCACGGCATTATCTCGCCTCTGCTATTCGCCGTCGCCGGTGCCTTCAAGCACCATTATCACACGCTGGAAATCGGCTCGATGCGAGGGATGGCAAAGCACAGTCCGTGGTTGGCGACCTTCATGATGTTTGGATGGATGGCCAGCCTAGGACTGCCGCTTCTAGCTGGATTCGTTGCTGAAATTACCGTTCTCATCGCCTTTTGGAAGGCCTTTGGGTGGTGGGTGATTCTGCCTGGAGTCACCCTGATTGTGACCGCTGCGTACTATCTTTGGAGTATGCAGAAGACGATTTTCGAGGGTGGCGATGATGGCGAGATGCCCGAGAGCCTAGGTGGTGCGCCAGCACCAGATATCTCATTGTGGGAGGTTTCGGGGATGATGTTACTCGCCATGTTGACGGTATTATTTGGCGTCTTGCCGTGGATTTTCTTCGATATGATGACCGGATATGCATATGGATTATTCGATGGCATTCTGTTGAATGTAATTGGTGGGGGTGCTTGAAATGGCTGAAATGATGCAAGTGCAATTATTCAGCGAAGGTGGGGATACCTGGTTGGCCTTGGCACCCGAAGTGACCTTACTGAGTGGTTTGATACTGCTATTCATAGTTCCTAATATTGGAGATGCGAAGTGGCGCATTCCACTTACTCAGGTGCGTATCCCAGTCCTGTTCGGTGGTCGTCGTTTCGCCGCTACCAGCGATCCAAGACTTCCGGCAATGCTCGCCATCGCAACCCTGCTACTGGCATTGTGGCAGGCACTCATCAGCCAAGGAGCCGATGCCAAGACCTGGTTGCTGACCTCTGGGAGCGGTGCCGAGGCGAATATCCTCCTAAAAGTTGATGCTTTCAGTAGGATTTTCGAAATCATGTTCTACAGTGCATTACTGTTGGCCGCGGTCGCCAGCGTCGACCGGCTGCCGGCGCGCCGTTCCGCGGGTGGTGAAATCCAACAACTAATCGATAATCGACGTCAAGTCGATTTCTATCTCCTCCTTTTGATGACCGCATTCGGGATGTCCATCGTCTCGATGTCGATGGATCTGTTTGTTCTGTTCATCGGTCTGGAAATCGCTAGTCTCTCAATTTACGTACTGGTTGCATTCCAAAAGGAAACTCCCGAGGGTGCAGAAGGTGGGGTGAAGTATTTCATCGTCGGCGCGGTTTCGAGTGCGGTTGCACTGTATGGCATCTCCCTGCTCTACCTGTGGAATGGAAACTTGCAATTGATGTCAAATTCGGCCACCGGCCAAATTGGTTTGGTCGAGCGATGGGCTGAGATGGATTCTCTGATTGGCCTTCCCCTTATCGCATTCTGTTTTGTTTTGGTCGGGTTTGCCTTCAAGGTCAGTGCCGCTCCATTCCATTTCGCAGCCCCGGATGCATATTCTGGCGCCAGTAGTACGGTTGCGGGAATTCTCGCAACTGCCTCAAAGGCGATGGGATTCATCGGTTTGATCCGTGTCTTGGTGATGCTGGCTGCCCCTCAGGATGGCTCTGCGGTGTGGATGTTCGGTCTCGGAATCATCGCCGTGGTGACGATGACCTGGGGTAATTTGGCGGCACTGACTAGTTCCAATCCAAAGCGCATGTTGGCATATTCCAGTATCGCACACGCCGGTTACATGCTGGCGGCCTTGGCCGCACTCGGTGCTTGGGCATGGGGTGGAGAAAGCGACGTTATTTCCTCGTCCCCAACCGGTGCCGGCCAGTGGATACTAACCGCCATCATCTTCCATCTAGTGGTTTTGGTCACCTTCAAACTAGGCGCCTTCCTAGTGCTTGCATTACTTGAGACCGAAGGCGAGGTCAGTGATACCACCCCTCTTGCCGGTCTGGCTCGCCGTGACCCGATAATCGCAGTATCGATGTTCATCTTCATGCTCTCCTTGGCCGGGGTCCCCCCGTTGGCTGGATTCATGAGTAAATTCCTCCTCATCGCCGGAGTTGTGAAGATGTCTGCAGGAGATGCATTTGCCACTATCGCCGCCGGAGAAGGATGGAGTTTAGGACAGATGCACTGGACTTTTTGGTTGGCGGCGGCGGTATTCCTCAATAGCGCTCTATCACTATTCTACTATCTGCGCATCGGGGTAATCATGTTCTTCGAGGTGCCAAGCGAGGGTCGTCGTAAGCCGCTCAACAAGGCTTGGTTCCTACGCTTGTCGATATGGGCTTGTGCGATTGGTACGGTGGTATTCGGCGTTTGGTCAGACCACCTCATATCCCTGTGCTACAATGCGGCATTAGCAGTACTGTAGACAGTTTGGCCAGTGGGTTTGGTAAGCCGGGTTGGAATTACTCTTCTTCCCAAGAGATTGACTCATCTTCGCCCAATTCGAGCGCTAGTGCTACTCCATCCTCATCTTTGGGGTCTATCTGCGAGGCCTTCAGGCGGCGATTACGGCGTCGTGAAAGGTCGGCGAAACCGGGAACAAGTGCATCAAAGCCATCATCATCAATATTGTCTTGCGCCCTGATATAATCGATGGTCTTGCCCGCCAGTCTAGCCCTTTTACGCTCGCGCTCCAATCCCTTTATTACCGAGCCATGCTCACTTCCAGCGGCAATTCGCTCTACGGCATCTTGCGCCAAGGGAAGGCCAATCTCGTCGCCGACGATGACCACAGTAGAACCGTAGACGGTGATTTCACAACCACTATGTGACTCGATCAGCCGACGAATCTTTCCTTTACTGCCGATGATTCGACCTCGTACTCGGCGCTGTTGATTTGTACGCTTACTGATGAAATCCTTTAGGTCTACCAAGGCGAAGAAATTTTCATCATCGAGCAATTTGAGTGCCTTCTTAGGTGCCATTCCACGCCCAATGGCCTTGATGACATGTGGGAGTTTCATCGCTTTGACCGGGTCAAAACTTCCCGGCTCACCCCAGATGACTGAAACATCCCCGCTCTCTGAATCGACTCCCAGTCGCTTACATCCGGATGCTTTCTGTAGCATCTTACGTGTTTCTCCACCAACCCCGATGAGTACCGCGATGCGGTCCTGGGGAATACGGTGTAAGCCTTGCATGGGCGGGGCGAGCCGAGAGCCCCCTTTGAAGCCGACGGATGCTGATTATTCCTCTTCATCTTGCCATAATTCATCTGGGTCAGTATTGAGAATATTGTATAGGGCATCGGCAGTTGTGACTTCAAGACCATGGCTATTAGCCCAAGTGACGAGTCTTTCGATATCTCGGACAAGGAATTCCTGTGACCTCGGGTGTTGGGTAGCCACGGCTTGGCCGACATCGATTACCAGCGGAAAAGAATCGTGCCAGAGGATGTTATAAGGTGAAAAATCTGCATGAGCCAATCGTGCTCTCTGCCAGCAGACGGCTAGAAAATACAGTAGATAGTCGTAGACCGGTTGTGGGTCTTCGACCTCGACTTCACGTATCTTGGGGCTCGGGCCCTCCTCGTTGCCGATGTATTCCATTACCAGAACGTTATTCAGTACTCCGATTGGCTCCGGGACGCGTAGACCTTCACGGCGCATGCGAATCAAGTTGCGATGCTCTTTACGAACCCAGATAGTGACCAAATCTCGATGCTTACGTTTTAGCCCGGTAAATCTCGGGTCACCCTCGATATATTGCACCAGGTTCTTGAATACCGCATTACTAGTATGGAAGATTTTCACCGCGATAGCCCCATTCTCCCCCTCACCGCGGAAGACGTGCGCTTCCTTGCCGCGCGCAATAGGCCATTCGACGGTATCGATGATACCCTTCTTCATCAATTTGTAAATCGAAAGTAGAGTCAGGCGGTCGAAGACCTGGTCGAAGACTCGTCTGTCAACCCAATCAAAAGAGCCTACCCCCATCGCCCCCTGCAGATTGCCTTCGATTTCTGCGAACATCCGTTTGTGCTTCTTATCCTTCATCCAAGTCCATTTCTCGGCGTTCTTCTCAAGACTCTCATCCTGCTTTCGTTGCCAGCGCGCGAGGGTCTTCTCATCAGGGGCCATTTCCTTCCAATCAACATCACCGGCCTCATCCTCTTCCTCGCCATGTTTGGCGACAAATGAATCCCAATTCTGAGGGGAATTTTCGTCTGACGTAGGGTCGCCATCTGACCGTTTCTTGCCCGCCATGTACCTTACCCTAGGTGCTAGATTTCAAAGAACTAACCGAACAGTTCGGCGAGGTCATCATCGTCCTCGTCGACTTCATCATCGTCCTCGTCGACTTCATCATTGTCCTCGACGACTTCAGCATTGTCCTCGTCGACTTCATCAACTTCGTCGTCGCTTTCGCCGGTGGATTCCTCTTCCACATCGGAGGTGCTCGCCTCGCCCCCTTCAGCATCATCGGATAGACTTGAGTCTGGGTCATCAGGACTGGCAAATAGGTCGTCATCCTCACTACTCTCTTCCGAGGTTCCCATGCCGAAGATATCTACGATTTCGGGGAGAATCCCTTTGCGCGACAAGTACAGTGCCTGAGTCTTGTTGTAGCGATGTTTGACATCCGCCTTCGCATCTTGGAAATCCCAAGGCCAGACGATAATCAAATCACCTTCACGAACATATTGGCGACGGCGCATCTTACCAGGGATGCGAGCCATACGGGTCTTACCATCGGCACAGACCACATTTACACGCCGCCCTCCGAGAATTTGGTCAGCGATTGCAAACATCTCGTTGACCTTGGTATTGGGCATCTTGACGCGGATTTTCTCGGCCGCTTCGCCACCCATCAATTGAGCGAGGTATTCCTCATCGACTTTCTCTTCACGTCGCCTTCCCATACTCTCAAGTCCCACCGGCGGGCCAACCCTCAATAAAGCAATCCCACATAGTAAGGCGCTACTTCACTCAGAGTAACCAGTCATTCATTTTCTCTGCGCATGAAAAAAGCGATGAAGAAGCCGACAATCACCACTGCAAGCAAAGATGGTGCAAACGAGGGGACTACGGAGATGTATTGCTCACTGACACCGGTCACCACCAGATAATGGTGATTATTACCTTCATCTCGTTCATCGATGATGTTGTTCGGGTCGATAACCACCCGTAAATCCCACTGGCCTGGACTCGCCACGGTATAATTCCACAACAAGTCCTCTTTTGAATCTAGCAATGAACCCCCTTGCAGGGTACGCGCCTCCATCGTCGTCCACGCGACATCGGCGGTGCGGTCAGCAGGCGCGGATTGCAGTTCGATGGTCACCGCACCAGGATAGGCTTCGTTCGACGTGATGGTACTGTTTATCCACACCAGCTGGTCATTTCCTGGCCGCAATACCAAGCGGTCGAGTTCAACCGATGAGATCTCCCACGAGAGATCCAGTCCGGGTAGGACTTGGAAGAATGCAGGAGGTGAGGTCAGAGAATTACCCGCTTCATCGACCACCGTGGCGCGAAGTGCCAGATATTGGTGTGATTTAGTTGTCCATGAGGCGATTCCGATTGCTCCCGAAAGCCCCATGGTGCCGATATCGAGCCATGAATTGGTTACATCCGGGACACTGCCGGCACCGTTGTTATCGAAGCCATATTGTATATTACACTCTGAAAGATCGATTCCTGAACCTAGGTCGGCAGCGCTGAAAGCAACATTGGCAGAGCCGATGCGACTGGTATTCAGTTCATCGACAGCCCAAGTTCCAAGCGCTGGGTCAGTTGTGTCGATGCCGATACTGGTATTCACTATCTCTCCGATATTGCCGATGATATCGACGCCACGGAACTCAAGATTCTGTAGGCCTTCCACCAAAGTTACCGTACCCGTCCCCGAAGCTCCCAAACTCGACCAGTTATCATCGTCGCTGTGGCGCCATTCGTAACGCGCCAAACCACTACCACTTCCATCACCACCAGAGGCACTCAAGCCGGAAATGGAGACGCTGGTGCTGTCGCTCCAAGTGGCTCCATTTGCTAGAATCGGGGTGGCGATGCTGGGCCCTGACCTATCAATACCGATATACATCGTAGAACTGACATATAATCCGGAGTCATCATACACTGTCAGTCGTGGGTTCCATGTGCCTTCTCCGAGGTCACCGGGAGACCATGACCAAGCGTGGGAAATCGTGGATGGCCCATCACTGGCAGGGCTGCTCGAACCCGGGACATTGGCCAAGGTAGCATAGGCCAAATCATCATCGCTGGCAGACCATGCAAACTCGAGGGTGCCGTTAGCACTGAGATTGAACCATGCTCGGTCTGTTGGGGATGTACCCGATCCGGTAATTGAATCAGCGAGGGTAAAAGAAGTGATTACCGGAACTTGATTGGCGATGGTGAAAGCGCCGCTCTCGACGATGACAGTCATGTTATCTTCACTATCATAGCCATAGGCACGTAGATACCAGGTGCCATTATCTTGGGAATTGGTATTCCACACATATACCCATGGAGTAGACGTCAAAGTGACCAAGTTCACCCAAGCGGTGTTATCGTCGGATAACTCAACTGTCAGGTTGACTAGAGTGCCGGTACCCGAAGTGGAGAAGGCTAGAGAGATGAGACCGTTGATGGTATCATTTGAGGCCGGCCCGTTGCTAATTTCAACGACTATTCCGCTGACCCCGGTGAATGATGAAACCTCATCATTGAGCAATATTAGCGGCTGCCCATTCGGTAGCAGGAGCCCGAAGAGGACCGCGAACAGCAGAATTCGACGCATCTGAACAGTATGCTGACGCCAGCAATCCGCCTTCAATCCTTGCGTTATCTCGCCACATGGAATAGCGGTCTGAAACCAATTGTAGAGATTACGTCGCAGGGGGAGAGTTTCAATAGCCACGTCTACATCAAAGTGCTGATGCGGGAAGGGGTGATGCGATTTTTCCTCGTCGTTTTGTTGGCGTTGGCACCGCTTACGACTTTGATTAATCCTGCCAGTGCCGGGTCATCCGGTGGCATTGAAGCGAGCGTTGAAGGTGTCGGTTTCATGCCACCTGCCCCGGTCATGGGCGGCTCGGTGACTATCACCTTAACATTGCACAATAGCAATCCGACCACCGCTTATAATGTCGAATACGCCTTTTACAAGAACAGCATTGAGTCAGGAAACGACATTAAAATCGATGTCATTGACATCCCCGGGAATGGCTATATTGATGTCTCTGCGGTGTGGAATTCCCTGCAAGAAGGTCCTCAAAAGATTTGGCTGGATGTCGAGTTTAATGGTGATACGCCGGTACAATTCCACAAGGGTTTCAACGTCTCGGGACTGGCCAACCTTGAGGTCACACTGATTGAGGTCAGCCCTTCCAGTGGTCTGATAATCGGCGATACCGGGAATATTTCGACCACCGTGACCAATTCAGGAACAGTGGCATCAGGAAATAGCACCCTTCAGATAGGAATCCAGGGGATTGCCAACTCGTCAGTCGATGTGGCGGTACCACCGCTCGCCCCGGGACAGTCGGTGAGTGTCAATGCCAGCCTTGCCTTCCCCGAATCAGGGACCTGGACGTTAACCGCCACACCCGATGCCTACGATGAGGTCTCTGAGGTGGCTGAAGGTTATGGAGGTAGTACCTTGGCGGTCGAGGTGTTACCATTGCCTGACTATTATTTCACCGGCCAGTTATTGATTACCTCTCCAAGTGAAAATCTCGATGGCCCTTGGACCATCTCGGGAACTTTGGCACGTTCCTACGGCGTTGGAAATCAAACCGCGCGAGTTGATTTCTCGGTTGTTACCAGCGGCCAGCAGACCGCACCGGCAATCGCTCCCCTGGAAGTGATGTTTTCCGACGAGGTGGGGTCTAGCCAGCCGTTCAGCCACGAATTGGATGCTGAACTACAGGGCTTGGCAGTCGGCGAATATGCCCTTACCGCAACAGTCGACCCATTAGGATGGCTTGAGCAATCCAACTCGGCAAATGACCAAATAACCGGGCTGCTGAACATTCGTCCGATTCCCAACGTGCAAGTTGACCCGGCATCGCCCAGTTCGATGATAGTAAACTCTGGTGACAAGGTAAACTGGTATGTGTTGTTGACCAATACCGGAGATATCTCTGTTTCCGGTCGATTGAATTACTCTTGGGAGGGACAGGAGAATATATTGTCTGCAATAATCAACATTGGGCCTTTTTCATCGCAACCGTGGAGCGATAACTTATCAACAGGACAAGGAGCCCACACCGCCACTTTCTCAGCTAAGTGGGAGCCATTGTCCAATTCTTACGACAGCGATACCAGTGATAGTGAGACCTCGGTCTCAATTACCGTTTCAGATACCCTGTCCTTGACATTCCAGCCTTCAACCGGAGAATTGGCGACAAATACTGCCGCCGGAGCACTTGCCCATGCGCCACTGAAATACGGCTCAACCTATGCCTATACCATTACTCTCACCAGTTCTGGTGAAGGCAATGAAACCCTGGTCTGTAGCGATGGTGGTGGGGCGGAGTTGGGGCAAACATCGGTAAGCATCGCCAACAGTGAGTCGGCGACGGTGACATGTATATTCAACATCGAACAAACCACTCCTTACAGCATCAATATCGTTGCTTCATCTGGGACGGCCCCTACCCATTCACGCACTTGGCAGGTCTCATCCGCCGGTACAAATTTTGAATCCGATGACCAATCATTTGGCAATTTGGCCGTAATCTTGGGCTTCAGTACGGTTGCTTTTGTCGGCATTCTGATAGCTTCATTAGTGCTCACTCGCGAGCGAGATGAAGAGATTGAGAGGGACATATTCGATTATTGTCCCGCTTGCGATGGTGAAATTGAGGGTGAAGAGAAACTCTGCTCACACTGCTCCTTCAATTTGGCACGGGCGCGCCGTCGTTTCCATGACTGCGCCACCTGCAATGAGAATATCCCGAGCATGATTTCACACTGTCCATTCTGTGGTGCTGAACAGGATTTGTCGATCCACTTTGAGCAACGTGAGAGACGTGAAACCAAAGCCCTACCCGATGAGGACGCAGCCGAGGACGCAGCCGAGTCCGGGATAGATGATGATGATGTCATCGTTACAGGTACCAAAGATTTCGATTCTGCGATAGAAGAATTCGGTTACGACGCGGGGCAACTTGAATCAGATTGGGACGAGAAATTCGCCGCCGCCGAGGCAGAGATGGAAGCCCTCAGCGAGCGCCTTGAAATCGAAGAGGAAATTGAAGAAGGTGAGGAGGATGTTGCTGAACCAATGCTCAAAACATCCACTGAAACATTCGCTGGAGAAGGATTTGCTGATGTCCTAGATGGGCGAGAAGATTTGATTTCAATCGAAGACAAAGGCGATGATTCTGCTGAATTATCGGCCAGCGATGCGGAGATTCGCAAACAGTTGTATGACATCACCGGCGAGGAAGGAGTTCTGCCCGGCGAAGAGGTCATCATTGGAATGGGCGTTTCCGACCGGGGTTTAGCAGGAAACGAGCTTCCTGAGGATGCCATGGACTTCTCCTTTGAGGATGACGAATTAACCCCCGCATCGATAAAACAGAAACGTGCAGTTCGCCGCCGTAAGACGACTGATGAGATGGGCGAGTGTGGCGCTTGTGGTGCCGATATCCCGATGGACGCAGACGAGTGCGATGTCTGTGGCGCTCGTTATGACTGAGGCCGTATTCCCGGCCGCCACCAGCACGGGTCGAGACCAGCTGAAGAAAAAGAATTGTGCCTGTCCACACTCATAGGGTTCGTCATCACCTTGCGGCTCGGCTGACCCTCTTGGCTTCATTCAGGCGAATCTCCGAACCGGTGCCTTCACTTCAAACCCTCTCCAACCTAATCCGCGACGATTTCTTGAGGGAGAGCAGTGTGCGTTGGTAGGAGGGGGGGGTAGAGATGGAGTCGCGTACAGCATTAGTTGCGCTATTTTTCACCTCACTTTTATTGTCGTCCAGCGCTGGGTGTCTAGCGTTGATTACTTCGCGTGAATTACTCGAAACACTGCGTGATTCGCCGGTTGCCGAATCAAAGACACAGAAGTACAGTTTGAACAATACCTTCACGGGGATTTCCCCTTCCGCGTTCTATGATTCAGAAGAGATAATCATTAATGATACGGTGTCCGAACTAAGGA
>Ga0302119_10000125_pt1 | contig 30136 bp, 30 predicted proteins | sample AG5_Tmax_MG_FD_203114 | JGI IMG/M metagenome (GOLD analysis project Ga0302119, IMG submission 203114) | Marine microbial communities from Western Arctic Ocean, Canada - AG5_Tmax | ecosystem: Environmental > Aquatic > Marine > Oceanic | place: Canada: Western Arctic Ocean | collected 2017-10-01 | reverse complement strand
GGCCGGGTTCCATGAGACAAACAGGAGAATCCAAGTGCTGAACGTTCTGGCGCAGACGGCAGCTGGCGAAATGCTCGAGGGCCTCAAGGCCATCGGTGCCGGCCTCGGCTATGGCCTCGCGGCCATCGGCCCGGGCATCGGTATCGGAACGGTGGTGGGAAACGCCATCTCGGCGATGGCCCGCCAGCCCGAGTCGGCCGGCATGGTCCGGACCACGATGTTCCTGGGCATCGCCTTCACCGAGGCCCTGGCCCTCATCGGTTTCGTCGTCTTCATCCTCCTGATGCCCTGATCCGGGCCTGACGAGCAGAGACGAGACGAACCTATGACCAATCAACGGAACCGCCTGCTGGCGGCCCCGCTGCTCGCCCTCCTGGCGCTCCTGGCCTTCGCCGGCCCGGCATCCGCTTCGGGGGAGAGCGTCGGCTCCTGTATGGCCGAGAAGCTCGAAGAACTGATCGAGGAGAGCCACGGTGACCTCGAGGAGGTCCTGCACGAGCTGCACGTGGATACCTCGATCGGTGACCACTTCGAGAAGAAGTGCATCGAGGCGCCCAGCCCGATCCTGCCCGAGACGAACGAGATCATCTGGGGCGGCTCCGCCTTCCTGATCCTCTTCGTCCTGATGGTCAAGAAGGGCTTCCCGGCCGTGAGGGGTGCCATGGACGCCCGTGCCGAGAAGATCCGGAGCGACCTTGACGCCGCCGAGCAGGCCAGGGTGGACGCACAGTCCGTCCAGTCCGACTACGAGGCCCGGCTGGCCGATGCCAAGACCGAGGCCTCCCAGCTGATCGACGAGGCCCGCGTGGCTGCGGACCAGCTCAAGGGTGACCTTGCAGAGCGCGCCGAGGTGGACATCGCCGAGATGCGCGAGCGTGCCGCTGCCGACATCGAGTCGTCACGTGCCCAGGCAATCGCCGACCTTCGGTCCGAGGTGGCTGGAATCGCCCTCGGTGCCGCAGAGCGCGTGGTCCACGCCAGCCTCGACGCAGAGGTCCAGAGCCGGCTCATCGACGCCTACATCGACGAGGTGGCCGGCACCGATGGCTGATTCCAGGGTTGCTGGATACGCCGAGGCGCTGTTCGCCGTGGCGGCGGCCGAGGGAGATTCCTCCGTCGTCGAGGACGAACTGTTCAGATTCGCCCAGGCGCTCCGGTCCGACAACGACCTGGGTTCCACCCTGGCTGACACCGAGCTGCCGCTGGCACGCCGCCTCCAGGTCATCGAGGACCTGCTGGACTCCAGGGTGTCTGCCGTGACCACGGCACTGGTCTCGATGGTGGTGGGTGCCGGACGCGCCGCCGAGCTGCCCGCCATCGTGGATGCCATGGTCGAACGTGGTGCGGCATCACGAAACAAGACGGTTGCGACCGTTCGAAGCGCGGTCGACCTGACCGCCGACCAGAGCGAGCGCCTTGCCGCCGCCATCAACACCCGGACCGGTCGCGACGTCGAGGTGAGGGTGGTCATCGATCCCTCCGTCCTTGGCGGGGTGGTCACCGAGATCGGCGATGACATCATCGACGGCAGCGTCCGACGCCGCCTCAACCAGCTCCGCGAGAGCTTTCGCTAGGCCACGGGCCAGAGACGAGAGAGACACACCATGTCTGAACTGACGATCGACACGTCCGACATCGCAGCAGCGATCCGGAAGAACCTGGATAGCTTCGAGCCGAGCCTGGAGCAGACCCAGGTAGGTCGGGTGCTCGAGGTGGGCGATGGCATCGCACGCGTCTCGGGCCTTCCCGACGTGGCCGTCAACGAGCTGCTCCAGTTCGAGAGCGGAACGTTCGGCCTGGCCCTGAATCTGGACGAGCACTCGATCGGTGCCGTGGTCCTCGGCGAGGTGGACGACATCGAGGAGCGCCAGACGGTCCGCGCCACCGGCGACATCCTGTCGCTGCCGGTCGGCGACGGCCTCCTGGGCCGCGTGGTGAACGCCCTCGGCGAGCCGATCGACGGCAAGGGCCCGGTGAGCAACACGCAGACCCGCCGCATGGAAATCCAGGCGCCGGGGATCATGGGCCGCAAGCCGGTGCACGAGCCGATGCAGACCGGCATCAAGGCCATCGACTCCCTCATCCCCATCGGTCGCGGCCAGCGTGAGCTGATCATCGGCGACCGCAAGACCGGCAAGACGACGATCGCCATCGACACGATCATCAACCAGGCCGGACAGGGCCTGAAGTGCATCTACGTGGCCATTGGCCAGAAGGCCTCCACCGTGGCCCAGACCGTGGCGGTGCTGGAGGCCCACGGTGCCATGGAGTACACGGTCGTGGTGGTCGCTCCGGCGTCTGATCCGGCTCCGTTCAAGTACCTCGCCCCCTACGCGGGTTGCGCCATCGGGCAGCACTGGATGGACAACGGCGAGCACGCCCTGGCCGTCTACGACGACCTCTCCAAGCAGGCCGAGGCCTATCGCCAGATGTCGCTGCTGCTGCGCCGCCCGCCTGGCCGCGAGGCCTACCCGGGCGACGTCTTCTACCTCCACAGCAGGCTGCTGGAGCGTGCCGCCAAGCTCAGCGACGACCTTGGTGCCGGCTCCATGACGGCCCTGCCGGTCATCGAGACCAAGGCCGGCGACGTGTCTGCGTTCATTCCGACCAACGTGATCTCGATCACCGATGGCCAGATCTTCCTGCAGGACGACCTCTTCAAGTCGGGCGTGCGGCCTGCCGTGGACGTCGGCATCTCGGTGTCCCGGGTCGGCTCGGCCGCCCAGATCAAGGCAATGAAGACCGCGGTGGGCACGCTCAAGTCGGATCTCCAGCAGTTCCGCGAGTTGGAGGCCTTCGCCGCCTTCGGATCGGACCTGGACGCCGTCTCCCAGGCACAGCTGGACCGGGGCTACCGCCTCACCGAGCTGTTGAAGCAGGGCCTCAACTCGCCGCTGGTCGTCGAGGAGCAGGTCGTGCTGATCTGGGCCGGCACCCGGGGCCACCTGGACGCCTTCAAGGTGGCTGACGTGAAGCGCTTCGAGACCGAGGTGCTGGACTGGTTCCGCACCCGCCACAGCCATGTGCTCGCCGACATCCGGGACACGGGGAAGATCGCCGACGAGGATGCCTTCGAGGCGTTGGTCGGCGCCTTCGCCGAGCAGTTCGAGGGTTCCACGCAGGCCGCCGGCACTGCCCCCGATGCGGAGTCGACCGGCACCGAGTCGAACCTCGTGGACGCCACCACGACGCTTCCCGAAGAGGACATCTCGGAGACCGAGTGAGCACGCCGACCTGTCCGCAGGGCCTCGTGGCCCCTGGTTCCGTCCCTGGGACGGGTGCCCCCTCGATGACGGGAGCGTCGCGTGGCCGGCGGTAGGGAGCGGGTACTGCGACGCCGCATCAGCAGCGTCCAGAACACCAAGAAGATCACCCGCGCCATGGAGCTGATCGCCGCCACCCGCGTCGTGAAGGCCCAGCAGCGTGCCCGTGCGGCCAAGCCCTACGCCGAGCAGATCACCTCGGTGATCGAGAACCTCGCTGCGGGTGGTGCCGAGGTGGACCATCCGCTGCTCCGCCGGGCCGAGAAGGTCGAGCGCGTCGGAGTGGTGGTCATCTCGTCTGACCGCGGCCTGGCCGGTCCGTACAACTCGGCTGTCATCCGGGCGGCGGAACGCCAGGTGCAGAACGCCAGGTCGGAGGGTGCCGACTACGCCCTGATCGTGATCGGCAAGAAGGCCCGGGACTACTTCGCCTTCCGCAACTTCACGATCGACTCGTACACGTACGGCATCAGCGACAACCCCAGCTACGAGGACGCCCGCCGGGTGGCCGAGACGGTTGCATCCCTTTTCACCGAGGGGCGCGTGGACCGCGTCGAGCTGGTCTACACCGAGTTCATGAGCATCGGCAGCCAGAAGGTCACCACCCGCCGCTTCCTACCCCTGGAGAGCACCGAGACCATCGCCGCCGGGGGTGGCGGCGAAGCAGGCTTGAGCGGTGCCTTCGAGTTCGAGCCGTCCCCTGATGCGGTGCTGGCCGCCCTGCTGCCCCGCTACGTGGAGGCCCGCCTGTTCGGTGCCCTGCTGGAGTCGGCGGCATCAGAGCACGCCAACCGCCAGCGCGCCATGAAGGCGGCCACCGACAATGCCGAAGAGCTGATCACCAAGCTCTCCCGGGAGATGAACCGGGCCCGTCAGGATTCGATCACCACCGAGATCATGGAGATCGTGAGTGGTGCCGAGGCGCTCGGATCAGATGACGAGACCGAAGACAGGCCCGCCGCCGTCGGCGTCGAGGCCTGAGCAGACACGTACGAGAACGAAGAAGGGCCAGGAGCAACAAATGACTGACACAGCTCTCGCCGACGGTCACATCGTCGGCATCGCCGGACCGGTGATCGACGCCGAGTTCCCCGTGGGGGACCTGCCGCGGATCAACACGGCGCTGGAGTTCGACGTCGTGATCGACGGCAACGAGATCACGATCGTGGCCGAGGTGGCCCAGCAGATCGGCGACAGCCGGGTGCGGGCGATCGCCATGAAGCCCACCGACGGCCTGACCCGCGGTACCGCGGTGCGCAACACCGGCAGGGGCATCAGCGTGCCGGTCGGCGACGCCACCCTCGGCCACGTGTTCAGCGTGACCGGCCAGGGCCTGGACGATCCGACCGCCGGCGTGGGTGCCGAGCGCTGGGAGATCCACCGTCCGGCGCCATCGTTCGACTCCCTCGAGCCCAAGGCGCAGATGTTCGAGACCGGCGTGAAGGTCATCGACCTCCTCACCCCGTACATGCAGGGCGGCAAGATCGGCCTGTTCGGCGGTGCCGGCGTAGGCAAGACCGTCCTCATCACCGAGATGATCAACCGCGTGGCCACCAACCACGGCGGCGTGTCGGTGTTCGCAGGCGTGGGCGAGCGGACCCGTGAGGGCACCGACCTCCGTCTGGAGATGGAGGAGTCGGGCGTGCTGGAGAAGGCCGCCCTGGTCTTCGGCCAGATGGACGAGCCGCCTGGTGTCCGCCTCCGCGTGGCCCTGTCGGCCCTCACCATGGCCGAGTACTTCCGCGACGTGCAGGGCCAGGACGTGCTGCTGTTCGTCGACAACATCTTCCGGTTCGTGCAGGCCGGTTCCGAGGTCTCCACCCTCCTGGGCCGCATGCCGTCGGCCGTGGGCTACCAGCCGACGCTGGCCGACGAGATGGGCTACCTGCAGGAGCGGATCACCACCACGCGTGGCCGGTCGATCACCTCGATGCAGGCCGTGTACGTGCCCGCCGACGACTACACGGACCCGGCACCGTTCACGTCCTTCACCCACTTCGATGGCACGACCGAGTTGAGCCGCGACATCGCCGCCCTGGGCATCTACCCGGCCGTGGATCCGCTGGCCTCCACCTCGACGATCCTCACCCCGGAGGTCGTCGGCCAGAAGCACTACGACACGGCCCGTCGCGTCCAGGAGATCCTCCAGCGCTACAAGGAGCTCCAGGACATCATCGCCATCCTCGGCCTCGACGAGCTCTCCGAGGAGGACCGGATCACGGTTTCGAGGGCCCGCAAGGTCCAGAGGTTCCTGTCCCAGCCGATGAACGTGGCCGAGGTCTTCACCGGCCTGCCCGGCGTGACCACGCCGGTCGTGGAGACCGTGGATTCGTTCGCCGCCCTCGTGGACGGCGAGCTGGACGACCTGCCTGAGCAGGCATTCCTCAACGTCGGCGGTGCCGACGACGCGCGGCGCAAGGCCCGCGAACTCCAGGGCTGATCACGGCGATGACGTTCCAGATCGAGCTGGTCTCACCCGAGTCCATCTCATACAGCGGTGAGGCCGAGATGGTCATCGCCCGGACCCTGGAGGGAGGCGACATCGCCTTCCAGCCGGGCCACGTACCCTTCGTCGGCGTGCTGGCGGTCTGGTCCGTGGACGTGATCCGCCCCGACGGGGACCGTGACACCATCGCCGTCCACCAGGGCTTCGTCCAGGTGGCCGGGACGAAGGTGAGCATCCTCTCGGACGTGTCCGAATCGGCGGACCAGATCGACGTCGAGCGGGCCCGTGCGGCGAAGTCGACCGCCGAGGCCGCGCTCGTGGCCGACAAGGAAGACGCTGATGCGGCAGGCGCCCTGGCCCGTGCCGAGCTCCGACTCCGGGTGGCCGGCGCCGAGGCCTGAGCCAGGCCGACAGGCCTCAGTAGACGGGCGAGAACGCCTCCAACTTGTCCAGGACGTGGTGGGCGTCGATCATCCGCACCGTGCCGGACCGTGAGCGCATTACCAGCGACTGGGTGTGGGCCGTTCCCGAGGTGTAGTGCACGCCCTTCACCAGGTCGCCGTCGGTTATCCCGGTGGCCGAGAAGAAGCAGTTGTCGCCGGACACGAGGTCGTCGGTGGTCAGGACCTGTGCCAGGTCGTAGCCGGCGTCCAGAGCGGCGCTGCGTTCGGCCTCGTTGCGGGGCCAGAGGCGGCCCTGGATGGCGCCACCCATGCACTTCAGGGCGGCAGCCGAGATGACGCCTTCCGGCGTACCGCCGATGCCGAACAGCACGTCGGCACCCGAGCCGGGCCATGCCGACGAGATGGCGCCGGCCACGTCACCGTCGGGAATGAGCCGGATGCGCGCACCGGCCGCCCTCACCTCGGAGATGAGCTCCGCGTGTCGGTCCCGGTCCAGGATCACCGCCGTGAGGTCCCGGACCTCCTCGTTCTTGGCCTCCGCGATGCGCCGCAGGTTCTCCGTGACCGACTCGGTGATGTCGATCACGTCGGCGCACTGCGGACCGACGGCGATCTTCTCCATGTAGACGCACGGTCCCGGGTCGAACATGGTGCCGCGATCGCTCACGGCGATCACGGCTATGGCGTTGGCCCTTCCCAGTGACGTCAGGGTGGTGCCGTCGATGGGGTCGACCGCGATGTCGGCGGCCGGCGGCTGTCCGTTGCCGAGGCGTTCGCCGTTGAAGAGCATCGGCGCCTCGTCCTTCTCGCCCTCGCCGATGATGACGACGCCGTCCATGGTGACGGTGTCCAGGACGTGGCGCATGGCGTCCACGGCGGCGGCGTCGGCCCCCTCCTTGTCGCCCCTGCCCATCCACCTGGAGGCGGCCAGTGCGGCAGCCTCGGTGACCCTGCAGAGGTCGAGGGCGAGGTTGCGGTCGGGTACCTGGGCGTTGGCGGTCATGGAGGGTGAACCTAGCCCCGTCAGGGTGGCGCCGGGACCGAGCGCCGTGGCGTGGACGGGCGTCGAGGGGTGGCAGGATGGCCGACATGTCATGGTGCTTCCAGTGCGGGATCCAGTACTCGATGGGCGTGGAGGACTGCGTGGAGTGCGGGGTGGCGCTGGTCGACGAGGCGCCAGCCGATGCGGTCGACGTTGGCACCAGCGACGAGGACCAGCTGGCCTACGAACTGCATGAGTGGGCGGGAGAGAGCCGTCGGATCCTGGACCAGCTCCTTACCGGTGGTGACATCGCCCATGCGTGGCAGGGCGCCACCCTGGTGGTGCGGGTGGCCGACGAGGAGGCCGTGGACCTGGCGGTGGCCGAAGCCGCCGACGCGGGGGGTCCGGCGCTGGATCCCGATGCCGAGAAGCTGGCATACGAGATGGGTGGATGGGCGGCTGACGAGCAGTCGGCGTTCAGTGAGTTGCTGGGGCGCCTGGGAATCACCCACGAGTTCGATGCCGAGGGCGACCTGCTTGTCCTGGCTGCCGACGAGGAGTCGGTGGAGTCAGCGCTGGATGCCTTCCAGGCCGGAGCCGACGACCGCCCGGAGCTGGAGGGCCTGGACGCCAACAGGCTCCTCAGCGACATGTTCGTGGCCTGCGACCGGCTCCGGAAGGACGCCAGGGACCTCATGGGCATCGAGCAGCTCATCCGGCTGGTCCCTGTGCTGGTGGACCACCGGCCCCCGTTCGGCATCGAGGGCCAGTTGTGGAACGCCCTGGGGGAGCGGACCTCCGAGTTGGTGGCGCTGTTGGGCATCGGTGATGCCGACGAGTCCGAGGTGAGCGGCCTGGCCGGTGGCCTGACCGAGGTGCTCCGCAACCTGACGTGACCCCCGTGCCGGGCCTCGGAGGTCCGGCTGGGAGATCCTGAGTGGCCAGGTTGCGCCGACCCCCTCCGTGAGGGAACCTCGGATTCCGGTCGGGATCGGCCCGATTTGACAGCGAAGGGCAGGACCATGCGTTTCATCCAGATCATGGAGTACGAGCAGGACCCGGGCGAGGCGCTGGCTGAGGTGCAGGGATACGCCGAGCAGGCGGGCGACGAGATCACCGTGCGGCGGGCCACCGTGTGCGGCGACCGCGACAAGCCGGGGGTGACGGTGGTGATCGCCGAGTTCGACTCCTGGGAGTCGGCCAAGGTCAACGACGAGCAGGAGATAACCCAGGAGGGAGCGGAGAACGCTCCGGACGGCACCACTTACCGGAACCTGGACGTGGTCGGCATCGTCGAGGTGTAGGCGGCTGGGCCCCGGATCCGGGGCCGACGTCATCGGCGTGGTCGAACTCTGAGCCCGGGCGTCAGGCCGCCCGCAGGGCTCGCCAGAGGGCCCGGTAGGTGGGCCACTCCAGGTCGCCGACGTAGCCGTCCTCGACGAGGGCGGCGTGCAGGCGTGGAAGGTTGCGATAGGGGACGGTCATGTCGGCGTGGTGGGCCAGGTGGTAGCCCACGCCGATCGGCACCATCACCATCCGGGCGAGGCGCGACTGCCTGACGTGGTGCGTGGTCTGTCGCCGGTCCGGCGACCGGGTCATCCCGGCGTGTTCGGCGATGGCCCGGAGCCGGTTCAGCACCTGGTACAGCGTCGCCCACGGGAGCACCCATAGCCCCACGTACAGCCATGGCTGTCCGGCCGACCAGAACGCTGCGAACACGATTGCCTGCCCCGACAGGAACATGTAGGTGAGGCGACGGTGGCGGGCCTCTCCCAGTCGTTGGAACCGGGGCCGCACGATCCGGAACGCCGATACCCCGGTCAGGTCCCTGCGGTGCTTGCGGCGCATCGACGCACGGGTGATCGGGTACTGCGAGTAGAGCAGGAAGTCCGGTTCGCCGGGTCCGAATTCGTCACGATGGTGTCTGATGTGGCCGATCCGGTAGCCGTGGCCGCCGGTTCCGAATGTCAACCAGCCGATGAGGTTGATTCCGACCAGGTCGTTGACCCGACGGCTCGAGAACAGGACCCGGTGGGCGGCCTCGTGGTGGAGGATGAACAGGCGGTTCTGTGCCACGGGCATGAGGAGGAAGGCCACCACCCAGGAGACAGGGTTGGCAATGGCCACTGCGGCCGCCACCACGGCGACCGGGAACAGGACCGCAGCGGCGACGGTGAGGGCGTTGTTCAGGTCCGACGTCCTGTGGAGCGAATCCCGGAACTCGCCCTTCGGCCGACCGTTGGGGTGGAACCGGTCGTTTCCGGCGAAGTCCGGAACCGAGGGCGCCATGCCACCGGTCATGGTGGTGAGGAGCGCCTCGTGGCGGGCTGCCTCGTCCACCGGGCTGGTGCTGTCCATGGGGACAGGATACAGATGGGTCCTCCCGTGGACCCGTTCGGGTCGGGCCATCGGGCTGCTGGCCGGGGCTACCCTCCGGCGGTGCCCGCCCCGCCTGTCCGCCGTCCGGGTCCGGCCGGTCTGTTCCTGACCCCCGGAGCCGGCAGCGATCGCGACCATCCGGGCCTGGTGGCCCTCCAGGATCGGCTGGCACCCCTACCGGTGGAGCGGATGGACTTCCCCTACCGGAATGCCGGAAAGCCCTTCCCGGACCGTGCACCGGTGCTGGTCGGAGCAGTGCGCGATGGTGTCGCTGCGATGGCCGCCAGCCACGACCTGGACCCGGACCGGCTGGTGCTGGGCGGACGCAGCATGGGCGGACGGATGTGCTCGATGGCCGTCGCGGAGGGCCTGCCGGCGGCCGGCCTGGTGCTGGTCTGCTACCCGCTGCACCCTCCGAAGAAGCCGCAGAACCTGCGGGTCGGCCACTTCGGGTCCATCCACGTGCCGTGCCTGTTCGTGTCCGGGGACCGTGACGAGTTCGGGATGCCAGAGGAGTTCGACGCCCACCTCTCGGCAATCGCCGGACCCGTGACCGTCGTCCGCCTGCCCGGGAAGCGCCACGACCTGAAGGGCTGCGACGAACTCGTCTGCGACGCCGTCGAGGCCTGGCTGGCCGACACGTTTCTGACCTGACCTGACCTGTCGCCGGCCAATCAGGTCCCGTCGGGGGCTGCGCTGTCCGATGATGCGCCATCCGGGTCGACGTCGCCGGGGTTGAGGACCTCCAGCTCCACGCGGGCCGTCTCCGGGAACCAGCGCAGTACCAGTACGGCGGCCAGCACGGGCCCGACGGCGACGACCGTGAAGGCCGGTCCGTACGATCCGAACCGGTCGGCCAGTATCCCCACCACCAGCAGCCCGGTGGCGCTGCCGGCCACGCCGAGGGTGACGATCAGGCCGTTGGCCCGGGCCCTGTGCCTGGTCGAGAACAGTTCGGGCCCGTAGACGCCGAGGGCCACGGTCAACGATCCCAGCACCGTGCCCGTGACGCTGGCCGCCCACATGGCGGCTCCAGCCGAGTTGTAGGCGACGAGGATGAAGGCCGTACCCCCGAGGAGTCCGACCGCCGCCACGCCCCTCCGCCCCCGGGTGTCGGCCAGCCTGCCGGCCATGAAGATGCCGATGCCGGCCGGAGTACTTGTCATGAGGGTGAACAGGGTGATGCCGGTGGCCGAGTAGCCGCGGTGGTCCCTCAGGAAGTCGTTCTGGAACTGGCTGGCCGGTGCGGCGAACACCAGCAGGAGGAACGCCGCCGTGGCGAGCAGGAGCAGTCGGCGTCCCTCGATGCGCCTCAGGGCACCCTGGGACCGTCCGGTGGCGGTGGCGTCCGGGAGGTTGGCTGTGAAGCGGCGGGATTCAGGAAGGCGTCGCCCGATTCCCACCAGGCCCGGGACGGCCAGCAACGGCACCAGGTAGATCACCCGCCAACCCCGGGGGTCCAGGTCGGCCACGGGGAGCACCCACACGGCCATGCCGGCCCCCAGGGCGGCGCAGAGGGCCAGCACGCTCACCCCGTAGGCCCTTGAGCCGCGGGGGAGTTCCTCTGCTGCGAAGACCCCGATCAGGATCCCCATGCCCATGGTCAGCCCCCGGGCCACCAGCTGGGTGCCCCCCAGGAACCAGAGTCCCGGTGAGAAGGCGCCGAGCGCCGTGGTTGCCACGGCCAGGATGGCGGCAGCCGTCAGGAGGCGTCGTCGGCCGTGGGAATCGGCCAGGGCGACCACGCCCAGTGCCACGACGATGCCGAGACGGATCACGGCCAACGTGACCCCCTGGGCGGTGGCGCTCCGCTGGAACTCGTCGCTGGCGAAGGTGATGGTCTGGGTGATGACGGTGCCCAGATAGCCGTCGATGACCTGGATACAGGCCAGGAGGCCCAGCACCCGACTGGCCCGTGCATCCAGGCGGTCGGGTGGCGCCCACCACGGCACCTTCCTGGATCGGACGGCGCGGCGCAGCGGGAGAGCGAACAGGGGTCGCCAGACACCGACGGCGGCCTGGTACTCGATGGTCTCCACCACCCGGTGATGGCCGGCATCGGGTCGGCCGGTGTCCGGCGGGTCGACGGAGAGCGTTCGCACCCAGGCGTGGAACGGGCCGTGTGCCAGATCGAACCGGAGGGTCTCTCCGGGCGCCGACCCGCTCCGGTCGGTCGACTCGGAGACCGGCTCGGGCGCGAGTTCGCGGACCAGGTCGTCGCGTGGTGCCCGGAGTTGGGACAGGCCGCGACCGTCCACCTCGTGGACGACCTGGACCGTCGTCATGCGACCGCTGGCGCCGTCGGGCGTGCTGGTGGTGATGGGCTGCCCTCCGGTCCGTCCGGCCGCCCACCATACTGAGGGGGTGGGTGCCGCCTCCGACGATTCACCAGCAGGGACCGGCGATCGCTCGGTCATCCGGGTCCGGCGATCCGGTCCGCTGTCAGGCTCCGTGTGCATCTCGGGGGCGAAGAACTCCGTATTGAAGCTGATGGCGGCCTCGGTGCTGGCCCCCGGTCGCTTCACCCTCCACAACGTTCCCCTGATCGCCGACGTGGCCCTCATGTCCGAACTCCTGGAGGGAATGGGAGCGACCGTCGCCCATGGTGCCGCCGGCTTCCCGCCCGACGTCCTGACCATCGACGTACCCGAGGTGATGGTCCCGGAGGCGCCGTACGAACAGGTGGAGCGGATGCGCGCCTCCATCGTCGTCCTGGGCCCGCTGCTGGCGAGGTTCGGCGAGGCCCGGGTGTCGGTGCCCGGCGGTGACGACTTCGGCCACCGTCCGATCGATATGCACCTCCGGGCCCTCGAACAGCTCGGCGCCACGTTCACGACCAGCCACGGATACATCCAGGGTCGGGCCGAGCGGCTGATGGGAGCACAGGTCCTCCTGGAGTACCCGAGCGTGGGGGCCACCGAGAACCTGCTCATGGCGGCGGTAAGGGCCAAGGGAACGACGGTCATCGACAACGCGGCGCGTGAGCCCGAGATCGCCGACCTGGCTGCCTTCCTGAATGCCATGGGAGCCGAGGTGGACGGCGCGGGCAGCTCCACCATCACGGTCGAGGGCGTCGAGAGGCTGCACCCGGTGACCCACACGGTGGTGCCGGACCGCATCGAGGCGGCCACCTACCTGGCGGCGGTCGGCATGGCCGGGGGGTCCATACGACTGCTCGGCGCACGGGCCGACCACATGGTGATGCTGCTCGAGAAGCTCGGCGACATGGGTCTGCGGGTGGACGACGGCGGTGACGCCCTGTGGGCCACGGCACCGGACCGGCTGCGTTCGGTAGACGTGTCCACCCTGCCGTACCCAGGGGTGGCGACCGACTACAAGCCCCTGCTGGTGGCGCTGCTGTCGGTGGCCGACGGGGTCGGGATACTCACTGAGAACGTGTTCGCCGGCAGGTTCAGGTACATCCCGGAGCTCGTGCGGATGGGTGCCGACATCCGCGTGGAGGGCCACCATGCGGTGGTCCGCGGGGTGGATGTGCTGTCGGGGGCACCGGTGCGTGCACCCGACATCCGGGCTGGCGCCGCCCTGGTGGTGGCTGGCCTCGCCGCCGAGGGTGAGACGGTGGTGGCCGATGCCCACCACGTGGAGCGCGGCTACCAGGACCTGGTCGGCAACCTGGCCCGCCTGGGAGCCGACATTTCCTGAGGGTTGCCGTCAGGCGTCGTCCTTCGGGTGTCTGGCGAGACGCCGGGCCCGTCGGTCGGCCACCCAGAGGAGGGCGGCGACCACGGCCATGGTTACGGCCACCAGGCCGATCTCGTCCCAGCCGCCCTGGTGGGCGAGCAGCCGGATGTCCGGCAGGTGGTCTGGTGGCACGGTTCGAGCCTACGACCACCACCCATGGGGGTCGTAGGCCCGAACGCGGTGGTGTCGGCGCCAGATGCTGCGAGACTGTGGACATGTCGATCGACGTGGCAACCGAGCCGGCCCCCGGCCTCCGGCTACGGGTGGAGAAGGTCATAGAGATCATCCGTCCGGCCATCCAGGCCGACGATGGCGACATCGAACTGCACGAGGTGGATGAGGCGACCGGCGAGGTGACGGTGGAGTTGTCCGGCGCCTGCACCACCTGCCCAGCTTCGGACCAGACCCTGAAGGCCGGGATCGAGCGGATCCTGAAGGACCGGGTGGACGGTGTCACGTCGGTTCGCAACGTGGGCGAGACGCTCAACCCGGACGGTCCCATCGGGGCGCCCGACCCCGACGAGGGCACCGCCGTCTTCCTCTGAGGAGGGCTCCAGGCCGGACCCGGGGTGACCCGCCCGGTTCCATGGCAACCGGACCGGATGGTTACCCTCCGGCGGTGACCGAGATGACAGAACAACCCTTCCTCCGAGTCGACCGACGTGACGACGGCGTGCTGCTGGCCACCCTCGACCGGCCCAAGGTGAACGCCCTGGACACGGCGCTGCTCCACGAGATCGAGGCCATGGCCCGGGGCTGCTCGGAGGATCCTCCGGGTGCCGTCGTCATCACCGGTGCAGGCCGCATGTTCGCTGCCGGTGCCGAGTTGGCAGGGTTCATCGACCCGGACCTGCGTGGGGCCCAGGCCGATGCGTTCCGATCGGCGTTCGCCGCATTGGAGCGGATCCCCTGCCCGACCATCGCCGCGGTGAACGGCCTGGCCCTGGGTGGGGGTGCCGAGCTGGCCTGGTGTTGTGACCTGAGGATCCTGGGGGAGCGCTCGGTGTTCGGCCAGCCCGAGGTGCTCCTCGGCATCATCCCCGGTGGGGGCGCCACCCAGCGCCTGACCCGTCTGGTGGGCCGGTCGACGGCGAAGCGACTCATCTGGGGCGGTGCCCAGGTGGACGCCTCCGAGGCTCTGCGACTGGGCCTGGCCGACGAGGTGGTGGCCGACGACGAGCTGGTGGACCGGGCCCTGGCCCTGGCAGCCGGCTATGCCGCTGGTCCCCGGGTGGCCATCCGTGCGGCCAAGCGGGCCATCGACGAGGGCATCGAGATGTCCACGGCGGCAGGCGTGGACCTCGAGATGGATCTCTTCATGGAGGTCTTCGAGACCGACGACGCACGACATGGCGTGGAGTCGTTCTTCGAGCACGGTCCGGGGAAGGCCACCTTCCGCGGCTGCTGAACCGTGCACCGGTGGTGACGCCTTCCGCGACTGTCGGACCGCGCACCGGTGGTGATGCCTTCCGCGACTGCCGAGGGGTGGGCCGTACCGACCCCGGTCACTGGCGGCCTCCCGGTTGCGGGGTCTAGGTTCCGCGCCATGGACGACCCCTTCCTGACAGCCTTCCACGGCCTCGCCATCGCCGAGGGCGCCGACCGTCCCGAGTTGGAGCGGCCCATGGCCCTGCTGGCCGATGCGCTGGGCAGGGTCGTACCTGCGCCGGAGCGACCCCGGACCACCCTGCCGGTTGTGGACGAGCACCTGGCTGCCACCCTGGCGGCCGGGGTGGGGCCGGTGGCCGACCTGGCCCGGATGATCGCACCCCGGACCTCCTGGGCCGCGCCCTACCCCGACTACGCAGGGGAGCCGGACATGGATGCCATGCGCCTCGGCTACGCCTACTCGTCAATCATCGGAGCCACCGAGGACGCCGCCTCGGGACGTGCGGTGACGCCCGTGTACCTCAGCGACGAGGTGTTCGCCGGCATGGTCCTCCAGGGTCCGGGCATCACCTACCCGTCCCATGCCCACAAGGCTGTCGAGGTCTACTGGGCGATCACCGGCTCGGCCGACTGGCAGAAGGGCGACGAGTGGTCGACCCACGGCCCGGGTTCGGTGATCCTCCACGAGACGGGCGTCCGCCACGCCACCATCACGGGCAGCGAGCCCCAGTTGATGTTCTTCGCCTGGGTCACCGATCCTGCCTGCGTGCCGGTCATCATTCGCCTCTGAGGTCGGTCGCCCCTGCCTCGACGGGAAGCCGGGCGTGGTATCTCGCCGCCACCGGAATGGGTCGGGCTCTGGGGCCCTGTGGGCCACCCGGGGCGCACAGGGGTCCGTAGGCCCGGCCGGTACTGTTCGCCGATGGACTCCCCGCCGGATGCCGATGTCTGCCACTGGCATCCCCAGAACCGGGCCGGCGTGCGGTGCCAGCGCTGCGAACGGCGCATCTGTGCCCTCTGCATGCATTCCGCCTCGGTCGGATTCCACTGTCCCGACTGCCTGGCGCCCAGGTCCTCCCAGCGGTTCTCTCCCCGCTGGGCGCCGTCCGCCGGAGGGCTGGCGGTTCCCGCCCGGTCGGGACGCGATGCCACGACCGTCCTCATCGGCCTCAACCTGGCCGGCTTCGCGCTCATGGTGCTGGCAGGCGGAACCGGCTCCCGCGTCTATGACCGGTTCGCATCCGGTGGCGGTGCCGTAACCGGCGACCACGGCCTCCTCGGTGGGTGGGCGCCGTACGTCGGCATGGATCCGGTGATCGGCGTGTCAGCCGGCGAGTGGTGGCGCCTCGTGACAGGCGGGTTCCTCCACGGCGGCCTCCTCCACCTGGTCTTCAACATGTTCCTGCTCTGGATGCTCGGCCAGCAGCTCGAGCACCTGCATGGACCGGTCCGGTACGTGGGCCTCTACCTGGGTTCGCTGGCGGCCGGTTCGCTGGGCGTGATGCTCATGGCACCGATGTCGTTGACGGTCGGGGCATCGGGTGCAGTGTTCGGCCTGATGGCGGCCACCGTCGTCCACCAGGTGCACCGGGGCGTGAACCCGTGGCATACGGGCCTGGGTGGCCTGGTGGTGGTCAACCTGGTGTTCACCTTCGGCCGGCCGGGGATCAGCATCGGCGGCCACCTTGGTGGCCTGGTCGGCGGTGCGCTGCTGGCGTGGCTGCTGGATGCCTCCGACCGGCGACGGTTCCGGTCCATGGTGGGGACGTCGGTCCTCTACGGCCTGCTGGTGGCCTTCCTGGCCGCTGGTGTCTGGACGGCCGGGCAGTGGATGGACCCGCTGCTGGGCTGAGGCCCTTCAGCGGCCATGATCCGACCATGGCTGACCATGCCGACATCGAGTTCTTCTGGGATCCGATCTGCCCGTTCGCATGGCAGACCTCCCGGTGGATCCGGCGCGTCGCCGGGTTGCGGGGCCTGACGATCGGGTGGCGTTTCATCAACCTGTCCATCCTGAACGAGGAGCGCTACGACGACGCCGACTCCCTCGAGGGCAAGCGGGAGCCCCACGAGCGGGGTCGCCGGATGCTCCGGGTGGCCGCCTCGGTCCGCGCCGCCGAGGGTGACGCTGCCATGGGTCCGCTCTACGAGGCGTTCGGTGAGACGATCTGGTCCCACGAGGCGGACTCCGGAGCCGACTTCCTGGACTACGTGGCAACCGCCGGGCACCTGGAAGAGGTGCTCACGAGAGCGGGCTTCGATGCCGGCCATGCCGAGGCGGCCGATGACCCGTCGTTCGACGACGTGCTGCGTGCCGAAACCGAGGAGGCCGTGGGACGGACCGGTCGGGACGTCGGCACGCCGATCATCACCTTCGGACCTCCGGACGGGCCGTCAATCTTCGGACCGGTCATCTCGGCCGTGCCCGACACCGATGAGGAGTGCCTCGAGTTGTACGACGCCACCTTCACGCTCTGCCGGTTCTCCACCTTCTCCGAGTTGAAGCGAAGCAACCGGCCGACGTTGGACCTTCCGATCCTGGCCGGTCGGGCCGACTGAACCTGACGTGGGTCGGTGCGATCCGGCCTACCGTTTCGACCAGACCGACACGTGGGCCGGTGACCGGTCGTCGAAGGCGGTTCCGTGCCAGTCCTCCCAGCGGTCCTCGAGTACCAGCCCGGCCGTCGTGGCCATGACGTCCAACTGCTCGGGAGTGGCGTAGCGAAGCACGTAGGGAAAGAGCCGGTTTCCAGCGGCGCTGATCTCGATCCGCTGGCCGGTTATCACCTGTTCGGCCTGATCCACCTTCACCACGTCCAGCAGCACCCGGTCCAGGCCCACATCGCGGACTGAGACACCATCCCTGGCCACCTCCGGGTCCGGCACGAACGCCTCCATCAGCAATCGACCCCCGCTTCGCAGGAGGCGGGCCGTCGAGGCCATGCACGCCGACTGGGCCTCGGCCGTCGTCAGGTTGAAGTAGGTGTTGAAGCCGAGGAGGACCACGGCGAAGGTACCGTCGGCCAGGCCGGGAGGTGCCGCCATGTCGCCCTCCACGAGGGTCAGGCGCTGCGATCCGGGCTTGGCCCGCAGGCGGTCGAGCATGGCACCGGATGCGTCCAGTCCGGTGACGTCCAGGGAGCGGTCGGCCAGCGCCAGGGCCAGCCGTCCGGTACCTACACCCAGTTCCAGGACAGGTCCACCCCCTGCCAGCCTGGCGACGCCATCGGCAACGTCCGCCGGGGTGCCTATCCGGGTGAGGGCCAGCCCGCCGTCAGCCCCGTACCACTCGTCGTAGACCTCGGCATGCCTGTCCCCGTAGGTGTGCGTCCTGTATCCGTCCATACGGGCAGTCTTGTCCGATCCGGTGGGGTCACCAACCGGCTGGGTCGTAGCCTCGGATCCATGGAGGGCGTCTACCTGGACCACGCGGCCAGCACGCCGGCCCGGCCGGAGGTGGTCGAGGCGATGCTGCCATGGCTGGCCGAGCACCCCGGGAACCCGTCGGGTTCCCATGCTGAGGCGCGCGCCGCCCGGCGGGCCATCGACGATGCGCGGGACCTGGTGGCTGCCCTCGTGGGTGCCCAGCCGGGCGAGGTCGTGTTCACCAGCGGCGGTACGGAGGCCGACAACCTGGCCGTGGACGGCGTGGTGCGTTCCACCGGTCGCCTGCCCGTGTGCAGTGCGGTCGAGCATCCGGCCGTGCTGGCCCCCGTGGCCGATGCGGGCGGAATCGTGGTTCCGACCGATGCCGGTGGTCGGATCGACCTCGGAGCCCTGGCCGAGGTCCTTCATGCTGTGGACGGGATCGGGCTGGTGTCGGTGATGCTGGCGAACAACGAGACCGGGGTGGTCAACGACCTGGATGCCGTCGCGGCGTTGCTGGTCGAGGTCGCTTCCGACGCCGTGCTCCACACCGATGCCGTCCAGGCCGCCGCCTGGATGGACCTCGAGGTGGCCTGCCGTGGCGCCGGGATGGTCAGCCTGACCGGCCACAAGTTCGGTGGACCCAAGGGAGCGGGTGCCCTGGTCGTCCGCTCGGGCGTGCCGCTGGCTCCCGTCCTGCGGGGCGGCGGCCAGGAGCGCGAGCGCCGTAGCGGCACGCAGAACGTGCCTGCCGTCGTCGGCCTCGGCGAGGCGGCGCGCCTGGTGGTGGCGGATCGTGCCACCACGGTGGAGCGTGTCGGGGCGCTCAGGGATCGCCTCGAGGCAGGCCTGCTGGCAGTGCCGGGGACCCGTCGAACGGTCCCGGTGGGCACGCCGCGTACGCCCGCCATCGCCCACATCTGCTTCGAGGGCGTCGAGAGCGAGTCGTTGCTGTTCCTGTTGGAACGCGACGGCGTGTCGGCCAGCGCCGGCTCGTCGTGTGCAAGCGGGGCCCAGGAGCCATCCCACGTGCTGGCCGCCATGGGCGTCGAGCGGGGGTCGGCCCTGGGATCCCTGCGACTCTCGCTGGGCCACGCCTCCGATGACGGCGACGTGGACCATGCCCTGGCGGTGATCCGGTCAGCGGTGTCCAGGCTCCGCGAGTACGACCCAGTCGGGGGATCGGCGTGACCGCCCGGACCGATCCCACCCGGGTGATGGTGGCGATGTCGGGTGGGGTGGACTCCTCGGTGGCCGCGGCGCTCCTCCTGGAGGCCGGGTACGAGGTCGTGGGCGTGACGCTCCGGCTCTGGGGCGGCGAGTCGGATTCAGGCTGCTGTGCCGTGTCGGACGTGGACGATGCCCGGCGGGTTGCCGATGCCCTCGGCATCGACCACCACGTGTTCAACCTGGGTGACCACTTCGAATCGATGGTGGTGGGTCCCTACGTTGCCGACCATGCGGCTGGCAGGACCCCCAACCCGTGCATCGAGTGCAACCGCCATGTCAAGTTCGGCCGTCTCATGGATCGTGCCGGGGCGCTGGGCTTCGGGCTGCTGGCCACCGGCCACCACGCCCGGGTGGTCGAGCGGCCCGAAGGCACACGTCGCATCGCCCGGGCCGCCGATTCGGCCAAGGACCAGTCGTACGTCCTGAACATGCTGGACCAGGACCAGTTGGCCGGCCTCCTCCTGCCGATCGGCGACCTGACGAAGGAGGAGGTGCGCCTACGGGCCGCCGACCTGGGCCTCCGGACGGCGGACAAGCCCGACAGCCAGGACGTCTGCTTTATCACCCGCCAGCACGGCAGGGGGGACTTCCTGGGCCGGCGCCTCACCTTGACCCCCGGACGGGTGGTGGACGGGTCCGGCGCCGAGGTGGGCTCGGTGTCCGCCGTCGAGCTGGTGACCATCGGGCAGCGTCGGGGCATGGCCCTCGCCGGAGGAGCCGCACCCCGCTTCGCTGTCGACGTGGACGTGGCCGGCGCGACGGTCACGGTCGGACCGGTCGGGGACCTCATGGTCGACGCCACACCGGTGGAGGCTTTCTCGTGGGCCGATGGTCCGGTGGGGGGGACGCTCCTCGTGCAGACCAGCGCCCACGGTTCGAGCGATCCTGCGGTGCTGGACGGTGACGTGGTGCGCTGGTCCGAGCCCCACATGCGTGTGGCGCCCGGCCAGAGCGTCGTGTTCTACGACGGCGACGAGGTCCTGGGCGGTTCCATCGCCCGCCGGGGCTGAACCGGACAGACGGCGATCAGCCGACGGGCAGCAGTCGTCGGGCGGCGGCGGCCAGCACCACGTCGGGTCGTACCGGCGAGCAGAGGAAGGCGTCTATCGACCGCACCTCCACCGCCCGCCCACCCGAGGAGCGACCCCTGCCGGCTGGGAGCACGTCATGGGGTTCCCGGCACATGACCTCCAGGGCCAGGCCACGGGCCTGCTGTGAGAGGTCCAGGGCATCGGTGTCCACCGGTGCCGCCCTGATCCACAACATGCCCGACCGTTGGAGCAGCGTCGGCTCGGCCAGCGACAGGTGGTCGTGGAGGACGAATCCGGCGGGCACGAGCACGATCCACCGTCGGGACAGCCGGTGGAGTGCCCGGATGGCCACGGCTGCCGCCGGCACACCCACGATGGTGGCGATGGCCCCGGCCATCCAGCGACCGTCGAGCAGCAGCACCGGCCCCAGGGTCAGGCCGCCGATGCCGACGAGGGTCGCCATCGGACCCAGCACCACGACCACGGGACCCGGTGCCCGGAGTTGGAAGCGCCGTTCGTCGCCGTAGGAGGCTCCGTCCACGAACCGGTCAGCCACCGGTGCCGAGAAGGCGGCCACCACAACCACTGTCGCCATGAGCAGTCCGGGCACCGTCGAGATGGCCTCGCCGCCGGCTGCGGCACCCCAGGCGGCCACGAGGGCCACTGCAGGGGCGCCCAGCCTCAGGGCCGTCAGCGACACCGGCAGCGGGATCAGCGTGGCCGTCAGGCCGATGGCCCAGAGCGCCCAGAGGGCCACCGATGCCAGTGAGCGGGGGCCGGTGGAGATGTCGTGCAGGGCGTCGGCCACGGCCGGTCCGAGCGCCACCGGCAGCACCAGCCATGCGCCCCGGAGGCCGGCCACGACGGCGTGTTCGCTGCGTCGACCCGGGACCCGGACATCGGCGACCTCCTGCGGGTTCGTGCTGCCTGCTCGGGAGGTGCGTGCCACCACCTCAGGCTACGGGCCGTGGGATCCACCTACAGGCCGTCGGTTCCGGGCCTCTGTTGGCCCGAAGGGTGAATCGGGCCACCGGTAGGATCGGTGCATGAGCGACGTTGAGAGCCGGATCGACGAGCTTCGTGTCCTGGTCGGCTTCCATTTCGACCGTTACCACGCCGAGGATGATCCGCAGATCCCGGACGCCGACTACGACGCACTCGTGGTGGAGCTCCGGACCTTGGAGGCCGAGTACCCGAACCTGGCCACCGATGATTCCCCAGCGCTGCTGGTGGGTAGCGCAGGACGGTCCACCTTCGACGAGGTGGTTCACCGGGTTCCCATGCGTTCGTTGGACAACGCCTTCAGCGTCGACGAGCTGCGTGCATGGTCCGAACGGGTCCTCCGACGCCTCGGAGTTGATCCCGGAGACGGTGTGTCCACCCCGTCCTGGACCTGCGAGCTGAAGTTCGACGGCCTCGCTGTGTCGCTGCGCTACGAGAACGGCCTGCTCGTCCAGGCGGCCACCCGGGGCGATGGTCGAGCAGGCGAGGACGTCACGGCCAACGTCAGGACCATCGACGACGTGCCGACCCGCCTGTCCGACGGCGCCCCACCGGTGGTGGAGGTCCGCGGCGAGGTCTACATGGGGCTGTCGGCCTTTGCCGCGTTGAACGTCGCCCAGTTGGCAGCGGGACAGAAGGAGTACGTGAACCCCCGCAACACGGCCGCCGGCTCGCTGCGGCAGAAGGATGCTGCGGTGACCGCCACCCGGGACCTCTCGTTCTGGGCCTACCAGCTGGGCGAGGTGGTGGGCGGGCCCGACCTGGGGTCGCACGGCGACACCCTGGCCTGGCTGTCCACCCTCGGCCTGCCGGTGAACGAGCGGATGCAGCGCTTCGCCGACTTCGACGATGTCGTTGCCCATGTCGACAGGGTGGCGGCCTCCCGCCATGACCTCGACTACGAGATCGACGGGGTGGTCGTCAAGGTCGACGACCTCGGGTTGCAGGATCGGCTGGGGTTCACCGCCAGGGCGCCCCGCTGGGCGGTCGCCTTCAAGCTGCCGCCGGAGGAGCGCACCACGCGCCTGCTGGACATCGAGGTGTCCATCGGACCCGGCGGCCAGGCCACCCCGTTCGCCCGCCTCGAGCCGGTGTTCGTGGGCGGGTCCACGGTCGCCGCCGCCACCCTCCACAACGCCGACCAGGTTCGTGGGAAGGATGTCCGCCCCGGTGATGTGGTGGTGGTGCGAAAGGCCGGCGACGTCATCCCGGAGGTGCTGCGTCCCGTCCTGGCCGAGCGACCCCGGGGACTGCCCGCCTGGACCTTCCCGACGTCGTGCCCGGAATGTGGCGAACCGCTGTCCCGTGCGGAGGGTGAGGCGGCCACGTTCTGCACGAACCACGCCTGCCCCCGGCAGGTCCGGGGACGCATAGAGCACTTCGCATCGCGAGCGGCAATGGACATCGAGGGCTTCGGCGAGCAGCGGGTCGACCTGTTCGTCGGCGAGGGCCTCCTGGACGACGTGGCCGGGGTGTTCACCCTTGACTACGACCGGATAGCCGCCATGGACGGGTTCGGCGAGACGTCGGTCGGCAACCTCCGCCGTGCGGTGGAGGATTCCCGGGCGCGGCCGTTGGGGCGGCTGCTCTTCGGGCTGCGCATCCCGCACGTGGGCACGACGGTGGCCGACCTGGTGGCGTCCGCCTTCGGTGACCTGGACGGCCTGGAGGCCGCCTCCCTGGAGGACCTGGAGGCCGTCGACGGGCTGGGCCCGATCATCGCGGCCAGCGTCCACGGATGGTTCCGGCTGGCCTCCAGCGGTGACCTGCTGGCCCGCCTCCGGTCCGCCGGTGTAAACCTCGTCGCCGATGCCGGACCGGGCGGCGATGCCGACGTGTCCCGGGTGCTGGCCGGCATGGCCGTCGTGGTAACCGGAACGCTGGAGGGCTTCAGCCGTGACGAGGCGAAGGCGGCGATCCTGGCCCGGGGCGGAAGGTCACCGGGCAGCGTCTCGGCGAAGACCACTGCGCTGGTCGCCGGCGAGGGTGGCGGGTCCAAGGCGGCCAGGGCCGGGGACCTCGGGGTGCCGACCCTGGACGAGGCCGCCTTCGTGCGCCTGCTGGCCACCGGAGAGCTGCCCGGCTGAGGCCGGGTCGGGCGCCTGGCTCAGCCGTCCACCCGGAAGCACCAGTCGATGGTGGCGGTGCGGTCCGGGTTGCGGACCGGCCAGTAGCGGACGGTGGTGCACACCTCCTGGGTCGGCAGGCGGTCCAGGACGAGGCCTTCGTCGGGCCGGAAGATGACCGAGTTGAGGGCCTTCTGGATCCGCTGCTGGTCCAACGGTATGACCGTTCCACCGATGTGGAGGATCTCGCCGGCCCATCCGGCGGTGAGGATCGCTCCGACGTTGGCCTGGGGTAGGACGGTGTCGCCCCGCTGGGGTAGCAGCTTGCTGATCGCCGGGTTCGTGTCAACGGACACGTCGCCTGGATTCCGAGTGGGCAGCAGAGCGGTCAGGACCAGTATTCCCACGCCCACGCCCATCATCACGCTGATCACGAGGGCATTTCGACGGGTCACCGGTGCAGGCTATCCACGGGGTCGGTACGGGTAGCCTCAGGGGGTGACCGACGGACCGTTCGGGGATGATCCCCGGTTCTCCGCCAATGCCCCCACTCAAGCAGCGGGGTCGGCTGGCGCCCAGAGGCAGGCCATGGGAGGCCGGCTGCTCGGCGGGCGGTACCGGCTGGGCGAGGCCATCGGAACCGGCGGTTCCGGCACCGTCTACCTGGCCGACGACCTCTCCCTCGGTCGTCAGGTGGCGGTCAAGGTCCTGCACTCCTCCCTGGTGGGCGACGAGGCCTTCGTCGAGCGATTCCGGAGCGAGGCCCGCCTGGTGGCGTCGCTGGCCGATCCCCACGTGGTTTCCATATTCGACTGGGGGGTCGACGGACAGGCCTACCTGGTGACCGAGTACCTCGGCGGCGGCAGCCTCAGGAGCATCCTCTCGGCGGGCCGCACCCTCAGCCCATCCCAGATGCTGATGGTCTCCCTCGAGGCCTGCCGGGCCCTGGACCACGCCCACAGGCAGGGCATCGTCCACCGGGACGTGAAGCCGGCCAACCTGCTGTTCGGGCAGGACGGACACCTCCGCATCGCCGACTTCGGGCTGGCCGAGGCACTCACCGGGGTGGCCAGCCGTGAGTTGTACGGCGGCGGTGGGGTGATAGGAACCGCCCGCTACGCCTCGCCTGAACAGGCACGCGGGTTAGCCCTTGACGGGCGATCCGACGTCTACGCGCTGGCACTCTGCATGGTCGAGGGGGTCACAGGCCACCTCCCGTTCGTGGCCGACACCCTGGAGGGCACCCTGAATGCCCGCATCGGCCAGGACGTGCCCATCCCCGATGCCCTGGGACCACTGGTCCCCGTGGTGGCGCACGCCGGTGCCGCCGAACCGGAGAATCGCCCCACGGCCCGCGAGTTGGGACGCATGCTGCTGGACATCGCCGGACGCATGGCGCGACCCGAGCCGCTGCCGCTGGTCGGTCCCGGCGAGGTGGGAGCAGCCCCGATGCCGGGCGAGTCGGACAGGGTCGCCCCGACCGTGTTCCCGTCCCAGCCGGTGACGCCGATTCCTCCCTCACGGGCCTCGCAGAGGCCGGTCGGTCCCCGCCGTCGATGGACCGGCGTCCTGCTGGCCGGCCTCCTGGTCGTGGGAGCCGTCGTGGGCGGCATGCTCGTCCGAGAGGCCGCTAGGCCCACGCAGCGTGCCCTGCCCACCCTCGTGGGTTCCTCGGGCGATAGCGCCCGCTCGCTGCTGACCGAGTTGGGCTGGTTCGTCGAGAGGCGTGACGTCCGGCGCAACGGCACCAGTACCGGTGAGGTGCTGGACATGCGACCGGTGGCAGGGACCCGCCTGGCGGCCGGCGAGACGGTCGTGCTGGAGGTCTCCCTCGGATCGGAGCGCCTGCCGATACCGGTCGGCCTGGTCGGGGTGAGCCTGTCGGAGGCCGGTCGGCTACTTGCCGACGTCGGCCTGGTCGCCGGAGAGGTGACCCGCGTCAACAGCGAGGACGTGGCGGCTGGCCTGGTGGTGGAGGTCCTGACGGCGGCCGACACCGTCCCGCTGGGCGACGCCGTCGACCTGCTGGTTTCGGACGGGCCCCTTCCCCGGTTCGTGCCACAGGGCCTGGTCGGGTTGATGCCCGCCGACGTGGTGGCCGAGCTGATCGCCATCCGGTTGGCTCCGACCATGGGCGAGGAGTACGACGAGTGGGTGGCGGCAGGTCGCGTCTCAAGACTGGAGCCGGTTGCAGGCACACAGGTGATGGTGGGCGACGACGTCCGGGTCGTGGTCTCCCTTGGCGCCCCCGAGCGGGCCATTCCGGCACTCGTCGGGCTGACCCTCGCATCGGCTGAGAGCCGGCTCCAGGTGTCTGGATTCCGCAACGTGGTGATACTGGGAGTACCGGAATCGACGGATGGGACGCCGATGGATATCACGGACCTCGTGGTCCTGTCCCAGGATCCGTCGCCGGCCCGGCGCTCCCCGTCCGACGTCGAGGTGACCCTCGTCGTCGGCGCCGGTTGAGCCCGCAGCGTGGCCGCCCGATGACTGAACGGATCACACGCCAGGACGTTGCCCATGTGGCGGACCTGGCCCGACTCTCGCTGACCGACGACGAACTGGATGCGTTCACCATCCAGTTGGCCGACATCCTGGACCATGCGGCCGACCTGGACGCACTGGACCTCGCCGACGTGGAGCCCACCGCCCACCCGCTGCCGTTGGTCAACGTCTTCCGGGCCGACGTGATCGGCCCGACCAGCGACAGGGACGAGGTGCTGGCAGCGGCGCCTGCGGTCGAGGATGCGCAGTTCAAGGTGCCACCCGTGCTGGGGGAGGGCCCGTGAGCGCCCGCCACCTGGCGGAGGCCGTCAGGTCCGGCGCACGTTCCGCCCGTTCGGTGCTGGACGAGCACCTGGATGCGATCGTGGCCCGTGAGCCGGAGATCCACGCCTTCAACGTGGTGCTGGCCGACGAGGCGCGGGCCGCCGCCGACGAGGTCGACCGTCGGGTGGCAGCCGGTGAGGATCCCGGACCGCTGGCCGGCGTCCCGGTCGCCGTCAAGGACAACATGTGCACCCGTGGGATCCCCACGACCTGCTCGTCTCGGATCCTTGAGGGGTGGATTCCCCCCTACGACGCCACCGTCGTGGAACGCCTGGCCGCCGCTGGTGCCGTCATGGTCGGCAAGACCAACCTGGACGAGTTCGCCATGGGCAGCTCGACGGAGAACTCGGCTTTCGGGGCGACCCGCAACCCACTGGACACCACGAAGGTTCCGGGTGGTTCATCGGGTGGATCGGCAGCAGCGGTGGCGGCCGGCTTCGTGCCGCTCTCGCTGGGTAGTGACACCGGCGGCTCGATCCGCCAGCCGGCGGCGTTGTGTGGCGTGGTCGGCGTCAAGCCCACCTACGGAGCGGTGTCGCGCTACGGCCTGATTGCGTTCGCATCCAGCCTGGACCAGATCGGGCCGTTCGCCCGAACGGTCTCCGACGCCGCCCTGCTCCTGGAGGTGGTCAGCGGACACGATCCGCTGGACTCCACGTCCATCCCGGAGGCACCGGCCGACCTGACGTCGGTGCTGGACCGGGGCGTGGAGGGCATGCGCATCGGCATCATCGAGGAGCTCTCGGGTGACGTCCTGGAGGGCATCGCCGGAGACGTACGGGCCCGGCTGGGTGAGGCCGCCGCCGCCCTGGAGGCCGCCGGGGCCACGGTGGAGACCACCTCGGTGCCATCCACCGTCTACGGGCTGTCGGCCTACTACGTGATCGCTCCGGCCGAGGCCTCCTCGAACCTGGCCCGCTACGACGGCGTGCGGTTCGGTCTACGGGTGGACGCCCCGACATCAGGTGACATGCACACCGCGACGCGCACCGCCGGCTTCGGCGACGAGGTGAAGCGCAGGATCATGCTCGGCACCTACGCCCTCTCGGCCGGCTACTACGACGCCTACTACGGCAAGGCCCAGAAGGTCAGGACGTTGATCGTGGACGACTTTGCCCGGGCCTACGGTCGCTACGACCTGCTCCTCAGCCCGACGAGTCCCACCACGGCATTCGACCTCGGTGAGAAGACCGCGGATCCCATGACCATGTACCTCACGGACGTCTGCACCATTCCGTCGAACCTGGCCGGCCACCCGTCCATGTCGGTGCCGTTCGGGGTGGGGGAAGACGGCATGCCGGTCGGCGTGCAGGTACTCGCCCCGGCCATGGGCGAGCCGGCGATGTTCAGGGCTGCGGCGGTGCTCGAGGCTGCCGCACCGCCCGGAGCGGCATCGTGAGCGGCACCGCTCCCGAGATCGTCCCCGGCTGGGAGACGGTCATCGGCCTGGAGGTGCACGCCGAACTGGCCACGGTCACCAAGATGTTCAGCGGTGCGCCCAACCGCTTCGGTGGAGAGCCGAACACCAACATCGACCCGGTCTCGTTGGGCCTGCCCGGCACGTTGCCGGTGCTCAACGGCCGTGCCGTGGAGCTGGCCATACGGGTCGGCCTGGCGCTGAACTGCACGGTCCAGCGGTCGGTGTTCGCCCGCAAGAACTACTTCTACCCGGACATGCCGAAGGACTTCCAGATCTCGCAGTTCGACCTCCCGATCAACGGTGAGGGCTGGTTGGAGCTGGCCGACGGTCGTCGGATCGGCATCGAGCGTGCCCACCTCGAGGAGGACACGGGCAAGAGCACACACGTGGGTGGTGGGGGTCGGATCCACGAGGCCGGGCACTCCCTGGTCGACTACAACCGTGCCGGCGTGCCGCTCATCGAGATCGTCGGCAGGCCCGACCTCCGGGGGGTCGAGGACGCCCGCGCCTATGTCAGCGAGCTCCGCTCGATCCTCGTCGCCATCGGCGCCTCCGACGGGAAGATGGAGGAGGGGTCCATGCGGGTGGACTGCAACGTGTCGGTCCGCCCGGTCGGCCAGGAGGAACTGGGCACCCGCTGTGAGGTCAAGAACATCAACTCGCTGCGGTCCCTGGGTCGTGCCATCGAGTACGAGGCCCGCCGACAGGTGGACCTCCTCACCGCCGGCGAGCGCATCGAGCAGCAGACCAGGCACTGGAACGAGGACGAGGGTCGGACCCACAAGCTGCGCTCCAAGGAGGAGGCCTTCGACTACAGGTACTTCCCGGAACCCGACCTGATGCCCGTCGAGCCGTCCGAGGAATGGATCGCCGAGATCCGTGCCGCCCTGCCTCCGCTTCCCAGGGAGCGGCGGCACCGGCTTGCCGAGGCTGCCGGCGTGGAGACGTCCGCTGCCGCCCTGACCGTGGAGCGGGGCCTCGACGGCCTCGCCATGGCCACGATCGACCTGGGCGCCGACGCGGGCCGGGTGCTGGTGCACCTCGAGAACAACCTGGCTGACGGGGTGGGCCTCCTGACAGCCGGATCCTTCACAGCCCTCATCGCCCTGGAGACCGGGGGCGACCTGACCGCCACACAGGCCAAGACGGTGCTGGCCTCCCTCGTGGCCGACGGTGGCGACCCGGCTGCCATCGCTTCGGCGAAGGGGTTCGAGTCCATGGACTCCGGTGAGTTGGAGGCCATCGTGGACCGCCTCATCTCCGAGCATCCCGACGACTGGGACGCCCTCACCGCCGGTGATGACAGGGAACGTAAGAAGAAGTCCGGATTCTTCGTCGGCGAGGTCATGAAGGCCACCCGGGGCCGGGCCGACGGCCGGGCCGTCAACGAGTTGCTGGCCCGACGCTCCGCCGGCTGACAGCCGACACCTCTCAGGGCCGCTCTGCGCCCACCACCTGCCAGCGATCCCCCAGGAACCGCACGCCCAGGATCATCGACCTGGCGGCGAAGAACAGCCAGAAGGCCGCCCAGAGCCATCCGATGCCGAGGTCGGCCAGGCGGCCGACCACCATTGCGGTGACGGCCAGCCCGGCTGCACCGACCATGGCCGCCGCCATGAAGCGCTGGTCGCCCGCCCCGATGAGGACCCCGTCCAGTGCGAAGGCCACCGCTCCCAGCGGCGCCATGAGAGCCGAGTGCAGCAGCAGGAACCCGGCCACGGCCACCACGTCCGGGTCCGACGTGAAGATTCCCGCCACGTCACCGCGCCATGTCGCCAGGACCAGGCCACCGAGCACGCCGACGGCCACCGACCAGAGGATGGCCCTCGTGCCGATCCGGCGCGCTGCTGCGGCGTCACCGGCCCCGAGGCGTTCGCCGACCATCGTCTGGGCGGCGATGGCTGCCGCGTCCATCATGAGGACCAGCAGCATCCACGTCTGGAACGCCACCTGGTGGGCGGCCACCTCCACATCCCCGATGCGGGCGGCGACGGCTGTTCCCACCAGGAAGGTTCCGGTGAGGGAGAGGTTGCGCACGAGGAGCTGCGAGCTGACCGCCAGGAGGCGCACGATGGACCCGGGTCGGGGCCGCAGCGGGACGTCGTGGCGACGCACCTCGCGACCGATCCAGATGATGAAGCAGCCGGCACCTGCCCACTGGGCGACCACGGTGGCCGCTGCCGATGCGCCTATGCCCATGTCCAGCCCGAATATGAGGACCAGCTCCAGGACCAGGTTCAGGACGGCGGTGCCCACCGCCACCCAGAGGGGCCTCACCGTGTCGCGAAGGCCACGCAGGTAGCCGACCCCGGCCAGCATCATCAGCATCGCCGGTGCGCCCAGCAGGCTGATCCGCAGGTAGGTGCCTGCGTGCCGGGCGATATCTCCCTCCGCTCCCAGCATCCCGAGTAGGCCGTCCGACATGGTGGATCCGGCTACGGCCAGGACCACGCCGAGGCCGAGGGCCAGCCAGAGGCTCTGGACGGCCTGCTCTGCGGCCCGACGCTGTTCGCCCGCTCCGCTCAGCCGGGCGACCGCTGCGGTCGTGCCGTACGCCAGGAAGATGCAGAGGCCGTAGCCGAACATGAGCGCGCCGGAGGCCACCCCGAGGCCACCGAGTTGTG
>Ga0302119_10000121_pt1 | contig 30219 bp, 30 predicted proteins | sample AG5_Tmax_MG_FD_203114 | JGI IMG/M metagenome (GOLD analysis project Ga0302119, IMG submission 203114) | Marine microbial communities from Western Arctic Ocean, Canada - AG5_Tmax | ecosystem: Environmental > Aquatic > Marine > Oceanic | place: Canada: Western Arctic Ocean | collected 2017-10-01 | reverse complement strand
CCGGAGTCGGCGATTGAAATAAGTCGCAATCAACTCACGCCAGCGTGCTTTAACCGAAGCATGTTAACCTCGGAATTTTTTCAACCAAAAGACGCCATTCAGGCGGGGTTTCTAGATAAATTGGTTGAGCAAGAGGACCTTTTGGAGGCGGCACAGGGTTTGGCAAATGAGTATGTTAAGCTTGATAATAGAGCGTATCAAGCTACCAAGACAAAGGTTAGAGGTGAGCTTTATAAAAAAGTTCGGGCGGGCATTGAAAACGACAAGGTGTTTTTAACTAAATTTTTTAAATTATAAGCGAGATAAGAAAATGAATGAATTGTTAGATGATTTCGCCATTGTGGTGGATATTAAAGTTGAATGGGGGGATATGGACGCCCTACAACACGTTAACAATATCGAATATTTCAAATATTTTCAAATGGCTCGAATTGCCTATTTTGAGAAAATTGATTCTGACGGGGTTATGGGCGAAACTCGAGTGTCATCCATACTGGCCGCAACCCAAGCCAAGTACATTTACCCACTTGAATACCCTGACACTATTTCTGTCGGCGTCAGAATTGACAAAATGGCCGATCAATATTTCACCATGAAGTATGCGGTGGTTAGTCATAGACACCAGAGAATGGCTACTGTTGGCGACGCTAAAGTGGTGGTGTTTGATTATGTTAATAACAAAAAATCCTCTATTCCAGGCGCCATTCGAAAGATAATCATCGAGCTTGAAAAAGTAGAAGTTGAGATAATAGATTAAAACATAAGAATCAAAATATGATAAGTCGATATCTGGTTATTTACAATCCTATTGCAGGCCGAGGCCGCGTTCAAAAACATTGGCCAGAGGTCGAGCGGGCATTGATTGATGCAGGTGTTGAATTTGATGTTGTGGCAACTTCTGCTCCATTGGAGGCAGTAACTCTTGCCAGAAAAGCGCCTGAGAAATACTCTGCCGTTGTTGCTGTGGGCGGCGATGGCACGGTTCATGAAGTGGTGAACGGCCTAATGCTGGCATCAAACGAGGGTGAAACGATTGCGCTTGGCGTGATACCGCTCGGTAACGGTGACGACTTTGCCAAGGTGATTCCACCAGAAACATCGATTGGCGGTAAAGTATTTGATTGGCGCGTTGCCGTTAATAAAATTGCAAAAGGCAAAACCAAGTTGTTTGACGTTGGTCGACTTACGAACAGTCCGTCAGACAACGACCCACAGTATTTTATGAACGGCATGGATATCGGTTTTGGCGCTCAAGCGGCCCTTAACTTTATAAAGATACCGAGTTTTCTAACAGGTATGGCAGCGTACCTTGCTGCGATTATGAAAACGTTGATTGATTATCGCATCCCTAAAGTTACTATTCAAATTGATGACCAAGCGCCATTTGAGCAATCAACAACGATGACAGCTGTCACCAATGGCCGTTGCTTTGGTAGTGGTTTTTGGGTGTGCCCCGATGCCATTGTTGATGATGGGCTGCTTAACGTGATGGTGGCCGATGGCATTGGTCGGGCGAAAATTCTAAAATTGATACCAAAAATAATGAAAGGCACGCATGTCAACGAACCCATCCTAAAGAATTTTCTTGCAAAGCGTGTTGTGTTTAAATCTCGGGAGCCCTTTGTGGTTGAAGCAGACGGCGAAGTCCCTTATCCACATACAGCGCATCTTGAAGTGCAAGTGTTAGAGAGAAAATTACGGGTAATTATTTAACGAGGTGGTCGAGCAGATCGAATGAAAATAGAGCGTGCAACAATTGAAGACATCCCTGAACTTTGCACTTTGCTCGCTTACCTTTTTGAGCAAGAGTCAGAATTTGAGCCTCATCGAGAGGCGCAAGCTCGCGGTCTAAGTGTAGTGATTAATGACGAAGACGTCGGTGATATTTTAGTACTTCGTCAAGCGGGCGAGGTTGTTGCAATGGTTAATTTACTCTATACCATCTCAACTGCGCTTGGTGCACGCGTGGCAATTCTCGAAGATATGGTGGTTTTGCCAGAAGTGCGTAATCAGGGCATCGGCTCAAAATTGCTTGAAAAAGCTATTCAGTTTGCGAAAGAGCAAGGCTGTCAGCGCATTAGCTTGCTGACTGATAGTGATAACGCAGGTGCGCATCGTTTTTATCAGCAGCACGATTTTTCACGATCTTCAATGCTTACCTTTCGCAAGTCGTTGATTGATTAAAGTTAGTAGTGAGCGGATTAGAATTTAATGAGCATTAATGAATATTTGATATTTTTCATCGTAACCTTTACGTTTATGCTCTCTCCAGGGCCTTCAACATTCAATTGCATGAACAATGGCATTAGATACGGCGCTAGAAAGTCTGTGGTTGGCGTACTGGGCAATGTTGTAGCTTTTCAACTGTTAATTGCACTGAGTGTAATTGGTTTGGGTGCGGTTTTAGCAGCTTCTGAAATTGCATTTCAAATTATCAAGATAATTGGTGCTTTTTATCTAGTGTATTTGGGCGTTAAAATCTGGATTTCTCAAGCAGTTGTAGATGGCCACCCTAGAAGTGAAGCGGATGTAACATCATTGCAACTTTGCAAGAGGGCATTTTTGGTCACCATGTCAAATCCGAAAGCGTTGATTTATATAAGCGCTCTATTGCCACAATTCATCAATATAAACCAACCAAGTTTGTCGCAATTTTTGTTAATCGCTCTAACCATTGGAATGGCTCAGTTTGTTGCTTTTTCTTTGTATGCAATTCTTTCAAGTAGGGCGCGTTACTGGCTAAGTAATAAAAGGAATCGCCAACTATTTAACAGAGCAAGTGGATTAACTTTTATGGGTTTTGGTGTCGCTTTAGGGCTCTCGGGAAGATAAGGCAGATTCATAGTTGGTAATCATACTTAGCGTAAAATATCCGCTATTGTTTTGATGAGTTAAGATTGTGAGTGATACTAGTTTTGAGTCTGCCGGGTTAAGTCCTGAATTAACCGCTAATTTAAGCACTTTGGGCTACCATACGATGACGCCCATCCAGGCGATGAGTTTGCCCGCCATCTTATCTGGTAAGGACGTTATTGGCCAAGGAAAAACCGGCTCTGGAAAGACAGCCGCCTTTGGTTTAGGCTTATTGCAAAAGCTTGACGTCAAACTCTTCAAAACACAATCGTTGGTGTTATGCCCTACACGTGAGCTTGCCGATCAAGTGGCAAGTGAGTTGCGTCGACTCGCTAGAGCAACACACAACGTCAAAATACTAACACTGTGTGGTGGTGTGCCGATTGGTCCACAAATTGGCTCGTTGGAGCGTGGCGCGCATATTGTGGTGGGTACGCCCGGGCGAATTGATGACCATTTGCGTAAGAAAACTTTAAGACTCGGCTCGGTAACCACCTTGGTGCTGGATGAGGCGGACCGCATGTTAGATATGGGATTTCAAGACACAATCGATGATATTGTCGATTGTATTTCGACCAATCGCCAAACACTGCTTTTTAGTGCAACTTTCCCTAGGGAGATTGAGTCGATTGCTGAACGTGTTATGCTGGATCCAGTCACTGTTCAAGCACCCTCTACTCATGATGAAGAAACCATTAAACAGGCCTTTCACCAGGTAAGCGATGCTCAATCGAGAATGATTGCTCTACGTTTGTTATTGGCAAAGCACAGTGTGAATTCAGCCTTGGTTTTTTGCAACACCAAGCGTGACACTCAAGATGTAGCGGATGAACTCAACGACTGGGGTTTTTATGCGCTCGCCATTCATGGTGATCTTGATCAGCGCGAGCGCGACCAAGCCCTGATTCAGTTCTCGAACAAAAGTATTCCTGTGTTGGTGGCAACCGATGTTGCTGCCAGAGGACTGGACATTGATTCGCTTGATTTGGTAATAAACTACCATATTGCCCATGACCCAGAAACGCACGTACACCGAATCGGCCGTACCGGCAGAGCCGGCAGTAGTGGCATTGCTTGCACTCTCTATAGTAATAGAGAAATGCATAAGGTTGATGCGCTAGAGTTGGGCGTTGATTCGGAAAAGTATAGCGACCCTTTACCATCGGAGAGCTTGCTGAATAAGCCAGTGAAAAACCCATTAATGGCTACAATCAAAATTGACGGCGGTAAAAAACAAAAACTACGTCCTGGCGATATTGTGGGCGCTTTGACTGGCGACGGCGGCATACCCGGTGATTCGGTTGGAAAGATTAATGTCTCGTCTAATTGGTCTTATGTGGCTGTTCAGTTAAACTTGGTCAAACCAGCATTGAAAAAACTCTCTAGCGGCAAGCTGAAGGGTCGCTCGTTCCGCGCCAGGCTGGTTTCGTAAACACTGTCGTTTGTGCTATCATGTGACATTCATTCACATGTAGATCAAAATGGAAGAAATATTATTATTCGCGCACATAGCCGGTGGCTCAGTCGCATTAATCTGCGCTTTGATGGCGGTCTCAAGTAAAAAAGGCTCGAACTTTCATCGCAGAGTTGGGCGTATTTATGCGCTAGGCATGGCAACGATTGGTGTCACTGCAATACCCATGGCCATTATTAGTGACAAAGTGTTCTTATTTTTAATTGCACTCTTTAGTAGTTATTTGGTTTTTGCCGGTTGGCGTTTTGCTGTTAATCGCTCGGGCAGGCCAAGCAAGTTGGATTGGATTGCAGTGCTTATCATGCTCTTAACAGCGGCCACAATGACTATCGGCGCTTATATCATTTATGCCGAAGGTGGCGATATGTGGGTGACGCTGGCAGTTTTTGCCACGATTGCCACAGTGTTGGGCTTGGTTGATATGAAAAGCCATATTTCAAGACGCACAATTGGCAAGAAAAGAATTGCGCGACATCTGACCAATATGTTGTCTGGTACAATTGCAACAGTGACAGCAGCTGTTGTTGTCAATATTTCAACGGACCCGGCGTGGATTGCATGGTTGGCGCCGACTGTCATCATAGTGCCGGTTATTATTTATTGGAATGTACGCACTTTGAAGGGTTAGTTTTTAGTAGGGGCTTGATGTTTTCTGCGTGGCTTAACGCCTCCAATTAAGATCCATATTAAACCGCATTAAAACATTTAATAGCTGTTAGAATAAACGCTCATATTTCAATATATATAATCGTCATTTAGCATGAAAAACCTACTGCTGGCACTCAGTCGTTATTTTGAAAAAGTTCCCGGCCAACTTAGACCGCATCGAAAATTAGTTCTTGTGCTGGCCTTGCTCTCGACCGTCTTTATGGTTGTTGGCGCCAATCGCTTTACTCTAGATTTTTCCATTGAATCTTGGTTCGAGAAAGGCGACCCAGCGCTGGACGCACTGAGCGATTTTCGCCAACAATTTGGCAGTGACGACGGGCTGTTTATTGTTTATGAGGCTAAAGACGGCGACGTATTTTCACATCAATCTCTGACGCTTATCTCTGAGTTAACAGAAGTACTTGCCAATGCTCAACGTCTTGATTTTCAAATTATAACGGAAAAATACGGTTTGACACTGGAGCAAGTAGAGGTGCTCGGTCATATTAAGCGTGTTCAATCGCTGACGAATATTCGTATTCAAAAAAGTGAGGGCGACACCCTTAGTGCGCCACTTTTGGTGCCGCGAGACATTCCAACAGACCCGTACGCACTCCAGCAAATTAAAAAATTGGCAAACGCTCAAAGCTCACTACCTTTGTTTATGTTTTCCAAGGATCATCGTTTTGGTGCACTATCAATACAAACGGACTTTGGCACAATACCCATTCTCGATCCTGACAGTCAAAACAACCCTTTACTTGAAGAAGATGCTTGGGACAGGGCCTTTGATAACTTTGATACTTTGGTTGATCCTGAGGCAGTTGTTAAAAAAGTCAAGTTTGAAGAGCTGGATCCAAACCTTTATCTGACGTTTATGCCTGCGGTCTCGGGTATTTATAAACAAGATTACTTTCTTCAGCAATTTGATTTTTATCCGATAGGCAATGCCTCGATGACGGAGCTGGCGTGGGACACAATGATTCATGCGGGTTTGTTGTTGATTGGCATGATCGTGGTCATTAATGTGTTGTTATGGTCATTGTTCCGCTCCGCTTCGGCGGTTGTTTTACCGCAGTTAGCGATTGGTATGAGTGTGTTATTCGTGGTTGGTAGTTTTGGTTGGCTGGATATCACCTCATCAACACTGATTGCTTTAACGGGGATGTTGGTGGTTGCGGTGGGTGTTGCTGATTGTGTGCATGTGATGAGTAGTTATATGTATTTTCGTCGTGAGGGCGAGGCTCATGAAGAAGCTCTAAGTCATGCTTACAGCAAAACCGGTGTGCCTATTTTACTAACGACCATTACCACAATGGCCGGCATGTCATCCCTTGCCGCAACGGGTATGGCGCAGTTTGCCAACTTTGGCTTGTCTTCTGCTGCCGGCGTATTAATGGCCTTTCTCTACACCATCTACCTATTGCCAGTGTTATTGGATTATTGGCACCCAATGCCAATTGAAAAACAACAAAAACAACAAGTAAGTGGTTTCATTGGTCGCTTAATACGAATTAAAAATGGCTTCTTGACTTTGCTGTGCTTGCTTATCAAACCGTTACACTTTTTCGCGAGAAAATTGGGGCTGGTGTGGCTGCTGAGTGCGGTGTGGCTGCAACCCTTACTGGATCAAATACCGGCGTTCGTTGAGCGCTTTCGTTACGTCGTCGTCGTGGTGTTTGTTGGTATTTTTGCCGCCTGTCTGTACGGCGCTTCGCAAGTTAAAATTGACTCTAATATTGTTGAACTCTTCTCCGAAGATGTACCAATTCGAACGGCTTACGATATTGTGGACGAGCACATGATGGGCTCTGGTAGTATGCTGATTATGCTCAAAATGGGCGAGTCGGATGCAATGATGGAGCCTGAGGTGTTAAGGGTTATGAGTGATCTGCAACAGACGTTGCAGCAAAACTATGGTGACTATATTATTCGCAGCAATTCGCTGTCGGACTTAGTCAAAGAGACGCACGCCATTATGCAAGGTGATGAGCGTTACCGCTCTATTCCCGATGACAAAACAACGGTTTCGCAACTGCTTTATTTGTTCAACAGCGCCAATCCAAAAGAGCGCCGAGCATTGGTCAGTGATGATTATTCCAAGAGTCATATCAGCGTGCAGCTAAGGAATGCCGGTTCAATTGAGTATGCCTTGTTCTTTGATGATATTCAGAGTGATATTGACAATGCTTTTGCTGGACTTAAGCAGCGCTTTCCGCAAATGCAAGTGCAAATCACTGGCAGCTTTGCATTAATGATGAGGTTGGCTGATGATCTGAGTCATTCCCAGTTTAAGAGCTTGGCGATTGCCGCGGTTGTGATTAGCGCACTATTAATGGTGACGCTGGGGTCGCTGCAAGCGGGACTGATGTCTATTATTCCAAACCTAATCCCCGCAACACTGGCGTTTGGTCTGATGGGACTTTTGGACGTGCCACTGGATACCGATACGTTAATTATCGCACCGCTTATTATCGGCATAGCTGTGGACGATACCATTCATTTTATTAGCCATTATCGCATGGCACTTGTTGCTACCAATAATATGAAACTTGCGCTGATAGACGCTATTAAAGAGGTGGGTCAGGCGGTTACATTTACCACTTTAATCCTGGGTTGTGGCTTCTTTATGTTAAGCTTTAGCGACCATTTGGGTCTGGTAAAAATTGGCACCTTTGGCTCGCTTGCCATTTTTGTCGCTTTGCTGTGCGACCTGTTATTTTTCCCTGCTTTGATTATGATTTTTAAACCAAAATTTGGCGAGAAAAATGTTGACGATAATTTTAATTTTAGCGGAGATGTTAAATGACTGCTCGAACCCTACTTGTAACTTTTATTAGTGCTGTATTAATGATTGGCAGCCCAGTTGTATCGGCTGATACTGGTCTGAGCGCGATGGAGTTAATACAAAAAGTTGATGACAATAGAAGAAAAACAGCAGATTCCGCCTTTACCAGCATGATTATAACTACTTGCAAATACGGCACATCTGGGGGTAAGTTAAAATGTGTTGAAAACCCTCGTGTTAAGATAATTGAGAGTGCGCAAATTAATACCGGTAAAGACAATTTGGACACCCGCTCACTGATTATGGTGGTGGCGCCTGAGTACGAAAAAGGTATCGGAATGCTGAGTTATGCTTACAATGACGGTGACAAAGAAAATGAAACTTGGCTATATCTGCCAGCACTTGGCAAAGTTAAGAAGATTGCAGTGAGTCAGGGCGAAGGCGACAACACTGAAGGGGCTAGTCTATTCGGCACTGAGATTTCATTGGAAGATCAGGAAGTTGGCAAACTTGATGATTACACATATGAGATTATCGAGACAGGTAAGTACAAGGGCAGACCTGTTGTGATGATTGAGGCAACACCAAACGCTGAGCGCCTCGGTAAAAGCAGTAACGGAAAAACACAAACGTGGATTGATACAGAGCGTTTTGTGGCTTTAAAAGTGCAAATATTCGACCAACAGGGAAATATTGTCAAAAGGATTCAGGCCGGCTCTATTGAGTATATAAATCAAACTTGGGTAGCAAAAAGCCTTGGGTTTATGAATTTAGTCAGTCAACGCCTCACCAATATGAAAATAGATAAAATCACCTTTGGTGTGGATATTGACCCAGAATTCTTAACGCCAAAGGCGCTTAGTGATGAAGCCTTTAGAGAGGAGCATATGGCAAAACTTCGCGCTCAATCGCAATAGATTGAATCACTTTTATTGGTAATTTGCTAATAGTAAGCATAATTAATCTAAATAGTAGTAATTTATTAAATTTATTTTTAAATAAACCACTATTTCTGTGCATAATGCGCACAATAATGCCCAAGCGCAGTCTTTAAACTAGCAGGACTTAAACAGCAAAGGGGCGGCCATGCAAAACACTAAAGATTTTTTATTGGAATTAGGGCAACTTAACGAGAGTCACGTGACTCAATTGTCAGCGTCTTTTAACAACCTCCCCAAGAGTAATTATCTTGATGGAGATTATCGTTTGCGTCGTTATTCACATTTTAACTTTTCTGCAAATGCCCTGAAGAAGATGCCAGCAAAAGCGTTCGAACAGAGTGCTGAATTTAATGATTTTCAAGGCAATGTTGCACGACAATACGAAGATATTGAGCAAGGCCTCATTGATTCTGAAGCCTTTGTTGAAATCTTTTCACGCTTTAAAGATATTACGAATTTGGATGATGAGGCCAGCATAGAAGTACATCAAATACGAATCATAGCCGTAGGCGAGCAAGGCTCGCAAGTGACACCAGAGGGTGTGCATCAAGACGGTTATCAAAGAATTGGCATTTTTGTCATCAACGGTAATAACGTCATCGGCGGCGAGTTGAACATACACACTCAAAAACATGCAGCACCTTTTATCAAACACAAGTTTGATCAAGGCGAATTCGTGGTTTTAAACGACAAACATTTTTGGCATAGTGCAGAAGATATTCGCTCTGCGGGCCCGGGCAGCGCAAATATGGACGTGTTTGTATTAACAGCATAATAGGTCATGAATATTGAAGCATGTCGAGCGCAGTTCCCTGCACTTAATCAAAAAATAGACGGCATCAGCCCTATTTTTTTTGACGGTCCTGGTGGGTCACATCCGTCGCAAGCAGTGCTCAATGCTATTGTTGGCTATCTATCTACGTCCAGCGCAAACTTGGGTGGCGCCTATTTTAGTTCTCGACAAACCGAGCAAACGATGCGCCAAGCAAGAGAGGCGGCACAAGATTTGTATCATGCGAAAGATGCGAACGAGATTGTCTTCGGCGCCAATGCAACCAGCCTAAGTTTTATGATGAGTCGTGCGTTAAGTAAAACTTGGCGGGCAGGCGATGAGATTATTGTAAGTGCGCTAGATCACTACTCTAATGTGTCTCCGTGGGTAATCGAGGCTGAAAAATTGGGCGTTATCGTGCATCAAGTGCGAATGAATAAGGCCGATTGCACATTGGACTTTGCGCATTTGAGTAGTTTGGTTAGCCAAAAAACGCGCTTATTTGCTTGTACGTATGCTTCTAATACAACAGGCTCAATTGTTGATGTTAAAGCGGCAATCAAGCTGGTTAAGTCGAAAAGTGACGCGCTTAGCTATATTGATGCTGTGCATATAGCGCCGCATCAACTGATTGATGTGCAAGCACTTGATTGTGATTTTCTGGTGAGCTCGGCTTATAAATACTTTGGTCCGCATTTGGGTGTTTTGTTTGCTAAGGCCCGGCATTTGAGCGCGCTCCAGCCAGACAAGGTGGCGCCAGCAAAAGACATTAACCCCAATCGCTGGGAGACCGGCACGCAAAACTATGAAGCAATGGCGGGGCTATCCGCAGCTGTTAATTACATGAGCTCTTTGGCGGGTGAAGAGAAATCTAGGCGAGATAGGCTTGAAATCGCTTATCAAGATATTGCTCAGCATGAGGGCGAGTTGAGTCGTTTATTTCTTAAAAAAATTAAAACTTATCCACAAATTACACTTTATGGCATCACTGATGAGGGTCGATTCAATGAGCGTACACCTACCTTTGCCTTCACTGTTGCTGGCATTAAGCCAAGAGCGGTGTCAGAATTTTTTGGCGAACATCATGTTTGTATTTGGGATGGGCACTTCTATGCGCAAGGCTTAATCGAACAATTGGGTTTGAGTGAATCGGGAGGCGTTGTTCGAGTGGGCTGCATGCATTACAATTCGCTTGATGAGGTTGAAAAATTCTTTGTTTTACTGGACGAATTGTTAGTAAAAAACAGTTAATTGACCCACTGTTGTCCAGCACCTACATTTAGTCATCGTGCATTAATATGTTATACTATTTGATAATTTTAGAATAATTATCCATATAATATGCATAATCTTGATTCAATCGATCAAACTATTCTCTCACTTTTACAAAGTGATGGTAATCTCAGTGCGGCCGAAGTTGCTGAAAAAGTGAATTTATCGCAGTCCCCTTGCTGGCGCAGAATTGCCCGACTGCAAGAAGAGGGTTATATCAAAAAGAAAGTCATTTTGTTGGATCGTCAAAAGCTTGGCTTACATTCTGTTGTTTTTGTCAATATAAAACTCAGTGTTCATGACAGTAAAGTGCTGAGTGAGTTTGAGGAGGCTGTGATCGGATTTCCTGAGGTTGTAGAGTGTTGGACAATGACGGGTGGAGTGGACTATTCACTGCGCATTGTCACCAAAGACATTCAAAGCTATGAGCAATTTTTACGTAAACGTTTACTAAAACTTCCTCATATTATGGAGGTTCAGAGTCACGTGGGCATTACCGAAGTGAAGCATACAACCGAGTTGCCGATTAACTCTTCGTGAGTTGGTTGTTATAAAGACCGTGCTATTTGTACCCCGTGTTTAGTGATTGCTAACACCCACTTTTGGGCGCGCATCCGTACCTTTAAATGCAACGGGCATAGTATAATCTCTGCTTTACGTTTTTAGTGGTATCAAGCATTGTTAAATGTTGATATTGCAAGGTTTTAATAGAATTTAGTTATGTTAGCAAGTAAGCAGTTAAGAGAGAATCTTGATTATGTTGTAGAGCAACTCAACAGAAGGGATTACAACTTCGATGTAGAGGCCTTTAAGGCGCTTGAAGCAAAGAGAAAAATTGTCCAGGTAGAAACCCAAGAATTGCAGAATTTACGCAATACTCGATCCAAGGCTATTGGCCAAGCAAAAGCGGCCGGTGAAGACATTAAGCCACTACTCGATGAAGTTTCAAATCTCGGCACAAAATTGGAAGACGGCAAAGCTGAATTACAAAGAATTCAAAACCAAATTGACGCCATTGCCATGTCAATGCCCAATATCCCACACCCTTCGGTGCCACATGGCGATAGCGAAGACGACAATATTGAAGTGTCGATATGGGGGGAGCCTGGCGAATACGATTTTGAAGTAAAAGACCATGTTGATTTGGGCGAAAAGCTCGGCTTAGATTTTGCTACGGCAGCGAAAATCTCGGGCACACGATTTGTTGTGATAACGGGCAAGTTGGCAAAACTGCAGCGAGCGTTGACGCAATTCATGCTTGATCAGCACACTGAAGTGAATGGTTACACTGAGACGTATGTGCCGTATTTGGTCAATGCAGACTCATTGACTGGCACGGGTCAATTGCCAAAATTTGAAGCGGATTTATTTAAAACCAGCCTAAAAGGTGAAGAGGGTGAGGCAAAATCGCTTTACCTAATCCCAACGGCAGAGGTTCCGGTGACCAATATGGTGCGTGATTCGATCATTAAAGAGTCGGATTTGCCATTAAAGTTTGTTGCTCACACGCCTTGTTTTCGCTCAGAAGCGGGCGCTTACGGCCGTGACACAAGAGGTTTGATTCGCCAACACCAGTTTGAAAAGGTAGAGTTGGTGCAAATCTCAAAACCTGAGTCTTCTTACGAGGCATTGGAGCAATTAACATCCCATGCAGAGGGTATTTTGCAAGCATTAAAATTAGCTTATCGCAAGGTGATTTTATGCACCGGTGATTTGGGCTTTTCTTCGGCAAAAACTTACGATCTTGAGGTGTGGTTGCCAGGGCAGTCGGCTTATCGCGAAATTTCATCATGCTCTTGTTTTGAAGATTTTCAGGCGCGACGCATGCAATTGAGATGGAAAAACCCTGAGACTAATAACACTGAACTGTTACACACCCTGAATGGCTCGGGTCTTGCAGTAGGCCGCACCCTAGTGGCCGTGATTGAAAACTATCAGCAAGCGGATGGCAGTATAGCCATACCGGAAGTCTTGCAAAGCTACATGGGTGGCTTAACTACTATAAAATAATTGACTTAACTTTTTTTGGAGAATAACAATGGACCAACAAATATTTATCTTGATAGGCATGTTTGCTTTAATGTATTTTTTACTTATCAGACCACAACAAAAGCGTGCTAAAGACCATAAGAAGGTTTTGAGTGAATTAAAAAAAGGCGATGAAGTAGTAACCAACGGTGGCATTGTTGGAAAAGTAACTTCTGTTGATGAGACTTTTATAGATCTAGAGATTACCTCTGGTGTTACCGTTAAGGTTCAAAAACAAGGTATCAATAATAAAATGCCTAAAGGCACCGTTTAAACTTTTTAAGACCGAAGACAAAATAAAATGAATCATAACTCTGGCTGGAAAAACGCACTCATTGCCTTTTTCCTTTTATTATCAGTACTGTATGCGCTGCCGAATATTTATGGCTCTGATTTGGCGATCCAAATCTCCAGCGCTGGCGACGCCACTATTGGCGAGCAAGATTTAGCCACAGTTGAAAATACGCTCTCGACCAATACAGTTGACTATAAGTCGATTGGGCTGTCGGACAATCGTATTTTGATTCGTTTTGAAAGTTCTCAATCTCAGGAGCAGCTTTCCACTCAGGCTTTACTGAAAGCAACGTTGAGTCGCAACTATGTTGTTGCACTTAATCTAGCGCCTTCGGTGCCACAATGGCTATCAGATCTAGGTGGGCGTGCTATGTCTTTGGGTCTAGACTTAAGAGGCGGAGTGCACTTCCTTCTTGAAGTTGACATGGAGGCCGTTGTGGCTATGTCGATTGATCGCTACTACAACGAACTCAGATCACTGCTTCGTGAGGATCGACTGTATAAGAGTATCCGCAATGAAGGTAATAGTTTACTGGTTACCTTTAAATCCGAAGACACAAAACAGCAAGGAAAGTCGCTAATAAGAGATGAGTTGCTTGACATGCAAATCGTCGGGGGTAGCGAGTCTGAGCTGCAACTTAGTTTAGAGATAACGCCAGCGGCTATTAAATCTTCAAAATCAACTGCTTTAAAACAAAACATAACAACACTGCGCAACCGTGTTAACGAGTTGGGTGTGGCCGAACCTATTATTCAACAACAAGGCTCAGAGCGCATTGTTGTGCAGCTGCCTGGCGTGCAAGACACGGCTAGAGCAAAAGAGATTTTAGGCGCTGTTGCAACTATTGAATTTAGGTTGGTTGATGAAAAGAACGATCTTCAATTGGCTGTGAATACAGGCAAAGCTCCTGCTGGTTCGAAGCTCTATTACTTCAAGAGTGGCAAACCACTACTACTTAAAAGTTCTGTGATTGCAACCGGTGAAAATATTACTGGCGCCTCTTCTGGTATTGATCAGAATAACGCCCCAATGGTAAACATTCAACTTGATGGGCCAGGTGGGCGTTCGATGCTGGAAACCACCAAAGAGTTCATTAATCATAGAATGGCGGTTGTCTATATTGAAAATAAAGTTGAAACTGTACTTGAAGATGGTGAAATGGTTAAGTTGCGCACTAAGACGCAGGACATTATTAATGCCGCAACAATTCAGGGTACTTTTTCCAATCGTTTTCAAGTTACGGGAATGGAGAGTGCGCGAGCCGCCAGAAACCTTGCTTTATTGTTGAGAGCCGGCTCTCTTTCTGCGCCAATTGAAATTATTGAAGAGCGTACCATTGGCCCAAGTTTAGGTGCTGACAATATTGCCAAAGGCTTTTTATCTGTCTTAGTTGGTTTTGCCTTTGTATTGGTTTTCATGGCTTGGCGTTATCGCGTTTTTGGTCTAGTTGCCAATGTGGCACTAACGTTGAATCTGGTGACAATTGTTGCCGTATTGTCATTAATTCAAGCAACACTGACACTGCCTGGTATTGCCGGCATCGTACTTACAGTTGGTATGGCGGTTGATGCTAATGTGCTTATTTTTGAGCGCATCAAGGAAGAGTTAAAATCGACCAGTAACATTCAAAAAGCCATTTCGGCCGGTTACGAGAAGGCATTATTAACCATTGCCGATGCAAACATCACCACATTGATAGCCTCCATTGTTTTATTTAGCTTTGGCACCGGCGCAATTAAAGGATTTGCAGTGACCTTGTCAATCGGTATCATCACTTCGATGTTTACAGCGATTGTGGTCTCACGTGCATTGATTAATCTTATTTACGGCGGTAAAAAAGTTGAGGAGTTAGCGATATGAGTATAAAGTCCCTAAGTATTCCAAATATTGACTTTGTCAATAGACGTCACTTGGCAATGGTGTTTTCTGCAGTTTTACTAATTGCATCCATTATTTCGTTGTCAGTTCAAGGCCTTAAGCTGGGTATCGATTTTACTGGCGGCACGCTGATTGAGCTTGGTTATGCACAGACCGCTGATCTTGAAGAGATACGCGGGAAGCTCAACGAGGCAAACTATCAAGGCGCGAATGTGCAATATTTTGGCTCAGATACCGAAGTATTGATTCAGCTTGAGCCGCAGCAAGTGTCGTCTGCTAAACTAAGCTCATCGATAATTCACATGCTTGGCGAAAACATCGATGTTCGTCGAGTTGAATTTGTTGGTCCAAAAGTGGGCGAAGAGTTAACCAATGACGGTGGTCTTGCAATGCTTTACGCCCTGATTGGTATTCTTATTTATGTTGCCCTTAGGTTTGAATACCGTTTTGCGCTGGGCTCCATTGCAGCGCTGGTTCATGACGTTATTATTGTATTGGGCGTTTTTTCCGCCTTACAAATTGAGTTTGATCTAACGGTTTTGGCGGCAATTTTAGCGGTGATAGGTTACTCGCTTAATGATACGATCGTAGTCTTTGATCGCATTCGTGAAAATTTTCTTGCTACGCGCCATACCGATCCCAAACCTATTATTAATGAGGCACTTAACCAGACACTTTCGCGCACAATCATGACATCATTGACGACTTTGCTTGTTTTGTTGGCATTGTTCTACCTAGGCGGTGAAGTGATTCACAGCTTTGCTGGCGCATTGCTGATTGGTGTTGTGATTGGCACCTATTCGTCTATTTATGTTGCGAGCTCAATGATTCTAGCGCTAGGAATTTCTAAGGCGGATATGCTGCCTTCAGAAAAAGAGAGTAAGGAAATTGACGCTAGACCTTAGGTCTGGTTAGTCAATAAACTTTTCGAATACCAGGCAAGCGTTGGTACCACCGAAGCCAAAGCTATTGGACATCACTCGATTAAGGGAAACCTCTTTGGTTTCTCTGACAATCGGCACGCCTTCGGCCTCTTCATCCAGTGTTTCGATATTGACCGATTCAACAACAAAGCTGTTTTCGAGCATCAGCAGTGAGTAAATAGACTCGTTGACGCCTGCAGCGCCTAGAGCGTGTCCAGAAAGGGATTTTGTCGAGCCCACCATAGGTATGTCGTTACCAAACACTTCTTTAATGGCTTGTAACTCTCTCATGTCACCAACGGGCGTTGAAGTGCCGTGTGCATTAATGTAGTCAATCGGCCCATTAACCGTACTGGTTGCTAGTTGCATGCAGCGCTTTGCACCTTCGCCTGATGGTGCGACCATGTCGTAGCCATCGGATGTTGCACCATAGCCTGTAAGTTCAGCAATAATATGCGCACCTCGAGCTTGTGCATGTTCAAGAGACTCAAGCACCAATGCACCACCTCCTCCGGAAATAACAAAGCCATCACGGTTTGCATCATAGGCTCTTGAGGCCTTATCAGGAGTGTCGTTATACTTAGATGATAATGCGCCCATGGCGTCAAATAGCATCGTGAGTGACCAATCAAGTTCTTCACCACCTCCGGCAAAAACAACATCTTGTTTGCCCATCTGAATTTGCTCCATGGCATTGCCAATGCAGTGTGCACTGGTAGAACAGGCCGAGGTAATTGAATAATTAATGCCTTTAATTTTGAATAGTGTAGAAAGACAAGCCGAAGTGGTTGAGCCCATGGTTGGCGGTACTCGATACGGCCCTACACGTTTAATGCCTTTTTCTCTTAAAATGTCTGCCGCTTCAACAACATTTTGGTTGGAGGCGCCACCAGAGCCGGTAATCAACCCAGTGCGCTCGTTAGACACTTGTTCTTCCGTCAAGCCAGATTGCTTAATGGCCTCATCTAGTGCCAGCGCATTATAAATAGAAGCGTCGGCCATAAAGCGCAACATTTTACGGTCGATGACCGCTTTGGCGTCTACCTCAGGAAGTTCGCCATGCACATGGGATCTAAGGCCCATTTCAGCGTATTTTTCACTAAATTTAATACCTGATTTGGCCGTTTTAAGGGATTCTAATACTTCAGTCTTGTTTTTTCCAAGACTGCAAACGATTCCCATGCCAGTGATAACGACGCGCTTCATCAGAAAGCAGAGGTGTCAGTGAATAAGCCAACTTTAAGGTTGGTGGCTTCGTAGATTACTTTTCCATCAACTTCCATCGTTGCATCGGCAATGCCCATGTAGAGCTTGCGTGCAATAACCCTTGAGAGGTCAATTTTGTAAGTTACTTTTTTATTGGTCGGTAATACTTGACCGGTGAATTTGATATTGCCAGAACCGAGCGCACGACCTCTACCAGGCCCGCCAAGCCAGCCCAAGAAAAAACCCACCAGTTGCCACATGGCGTCAACACCAAGGCAGCCAGGCATTACTGGGTCTTCATTAAAGTGGCAGCCAAAAAACCACAAATCAGGGTTGATGTCTAATTCTGCTGTAATAATACCCTTGCCGTACTCGCCACCCTCATTAGAGATTTTAGTAATGCGATCAAACATTAGCAGGGGTGGTTTTGGCAGTTGAGCGTTACCTGGTCCAAATAGTTCGCCGTTACCGCAAGTGATTAAATCTTCGTAAGAGTAGCTGTTTTGTTTCATAAGTGTTGAAATTCCCTTTGTATCGGGAATTTTATCATAATTGAGCGATGTGTTAAATTCAAGTTAAGGCTTCAAATCTGAGATAATATCGCTGATATCTTCAAGTCCTACAGAGATGCGAATCAAGCCATCAGTGATGCCACTCTGCATTCTTTCTTCGTCGCTTAGGCGACCATGTGTCGTGGTTGCCGGGTGAGTGATGGTGCTTTTTGTATCGCCAAGATTGGCAGTGATGGAGAGCATCTTGGTGTTATTGATGAGGCGAAACGCACCTTCTTTGCCGTCTTTGACTTCAAAGGAAACAATGCCACCAAAACCGGATTGTTGTGACTTAGCCACCTCATGGTTTGGGTGAGATTCTAAGCCCAAATAATGGACCTTTTTAACAAATTCTTGCTCCGCTAGCCAGTTGGCAAGCTTGCCGGCGTTTTCACAATGCGCCCTCATTCTAAGCGATAGCGTTTCCAGGCCCTTGATCAAGATCCAGGCATTAAAGGCACTAAGAGTGGGGCCGGTTGTTCTGATAAAACCACCAATGCTTTCAAGTAACTCATTACTGCCAGCAATCGCACCAGCTAAACAGCGACCTTGGCCGTCAATGTATTTTGTTGCAGAATGAATTACTAAGTCTGCACCTAATGCTAGCGGTTGTTGCAAAGCGGGCGTCATAATGACGTTATCAACCGCCAGAACAACATTGTTTTTCTTGCTAATTGCCGCTAATGCACAAATATCGACCACCTCTCCCAAAGGGTTAGATGGCGTTTCCAGCAAAAAAATCTTGGTATTTGATTGAATCGCTTGCTCCCAAGCGCTGACGTCAATCAGGTCGACAAAAGTCACATCAATATTGAATTTGGAAATAATATCGTTAAGCAGCACAATGGTTGTGCCAAACATTGAGCGAGAAGCAACAACATGATCACCCGATTTGAGCAGCGCCATCAATACTGCAAATATAGCAGACATACCGCTAGATGTGGCTAGACAACCTTCAGCGCCTTCAAGTGCTGCTAAACGGTTTTGAAACGCATCAACTGTGGGGTTGGTAAATCTTGTGTAAATATTGCCAGACTCTTCTTTGGCAAAGCGCTTGGCTGCCTGTTCTGCACTATCAAAGGCAAAACTGGAGGTTAGAAAAATAGCGGGCGAATGCTCTTGCTCCGTCGTTTTTCTATGGCCCTCTCTAATGGCAATGGTTTCGAATTTTCTCTGTGTCATAGTTATTTATATTGGCAATCTTATTCTACATCACTACAGATCATTTCAGAACTTTCGTTTGTTTCAAGTTTTTGCTTGGACTTATCACAGCGTAGTGCCTCAATGTTGTCCAAATATGCGTCGTCGATATCTTTAGTGACGTAGTAGCCGTCGAAACATGAACAATCAAATGTTTTGATGTCGGGGTTGCCTTGTTGTACTGACCAAATTAAGTCCTCTAGATTTTGATAGATCAACCGGTCAGCGCCAATTGCCTTGCAAACTTCTTCGGTGCTTCTGTTGTGTGCGATAAATTCCTTTTTACTTGACATGTCAATGCCGTAAACATTAGGGTGGCGAACGGCTGGCGCAGCAGAGGCAAAGAATACTTTAGCGGCACCTGCATTTCTTGCCATTTGTACAATTTCTTTACTGGTGGTTCCGCGAACGATAGAGTCATCAACTAGCAGTACATTTTTGCCTTTGAATTCCAGCCCAATGGCGCTGAGTTTTTGACGAACAGATTTTTTTCGCTCTTTTTGTCCAGGCATGATGAAGGTTCTTGCAATGTAGCGATTCTTAATAAAGCCTTCACGGTATTTAGCATTTAGCTCATAGGCAAGTTGTAGTGCTGCTGTGCGAGAAGTGTCTGGAATTGGAATGACAACATCAATGGTTTCGTCTTTCCAATCTTCTTTGATTTTGTCGGCAAGGCGATCGCCCATTCTTAGGCGTGATTTGTAAACCGAAATTTTATCAATGATAGAGTCGGGTCTTGCAAAATACACAAATTCAAAAATACAAGGCGTGAGCTCTGGATTTTTAGCGCATTGATGCGCGTGAATCTTACCCTCTCTGTCGATAACTATAGCCTCTCCTGGCTCAAGATCTCGGATAATGGTATATCCCAACGCTGTAAGTGCGACACTCTCGGAAGCAAGCATATATTTGGTGCCTGCATCGGTTGTTCTTTCACCCAAGATTAAAGGTCGGATGCCGTTAGGATCTCTAAAGCCGAAAATACCATAACCAGGGATCATGCCAATGGCTGCGTATGCACCTTTAACTCTTTGGTGAAGCTTGCCAACAGCTTCAAAAATATCTTTCTCATCAATTCTATTTTTTTGTTGTTTGGCGATTTCACTGGCCAGTACATTTAGCAAAATTTCAGAGTCGGAATTGGTGTTGGTGTGTCTTCGATCTTGCTCGAACAACTCTTTGGCTAGGGCGTCGGTATTGGTCAGATTGCCATTATGAGCAAAGGCAATACCGTAAGGCGAGTTGACATAGAATGGCTGCGCTTCAGCGCCCGAAGAGCTGCCAGCCGTTGGGTAGCGAACATGACCAATACCCATATCACCCTTAAGCATTGCCATATGGCGCGCCTTAAAGACATTACGAGCTAGTCCATTGCCCTTGCGCATAAAAAATCGCCCTTTATCTGCCGTGGTAATGCCTGCGGCATCTTGACCTCGGTGTTGAATGATTGTTAATGCGTCATAGATATAGACGCCAACCTCTTTATTGGTGGTGGAAAGTATTCCAACAATACCGCACATAATTTATTCCTCTATTTCTATGGGTTGCTCAGCAATGATTTCATCGCCAGGTTCTAATTCGACAAAGAGCAAATGCTCTGATAAATTTGGCTTTATATCCACACTCCAGTCTTGGAATGTTCTAAGAGCGCCTTGTGTTTCAATCCAGAAATATTGCTGACTTACCCAGCTGACGCTTTGCAGTACTAAGACAATAATGAGGACACAGAGGCCACCTTTAAATAGGCCAACGAATGCGCCAAGGAGTTTGTTTTTAATGCCAACGATATTGCGCGCATTAAGAAGATTGTCAATACTGCTTAGAGTGTTTAATATTCTTTCGAAAAATGGCGCTAGTAAGCAAGGCTGCTCTGTGCCAATTGTTATGTTCAGTAAGCGCACAAGTGCTCTTGCACCGATAAAAATAACGGCATAAATCGCAGCAAAAGAGACCCAGATTCGAATGCCGTTGTTTTCAATAACAACGCTGAGCATCTCTAAATCAGCTAAAACGCCAACATAATTCCAAGCAACAACAGCAATAACGCCGAGGAAAATAGCGATTGAAACACAGTTATTCAGTGCGCAAGGGTTGGTGACATAGGAGGCGGCTTCAGTGAGTTTATACAGGGCTTTTTTGGTTAGCCAAAAACCCAACACAATAGCGCCAAATGCCAAGCCATAAATGGATTTTCTTTCAGAGGTGTCTGGACTTGAAAGCAATGTGTTGGCGAATCCTTCGTAGAAAAACCAAGCCAGAAGGATGGCGAGAATGAGGAAAATAAGGCTAATTAATTCTTTTGCAAGCCCTTGAATAAAGCCTCTGACAATAAAGCAAACGAGAATCAAAAAGGTGAGCCAATCTGACCAAACTAATAGACTGATTGCATTCCATAAATTGTCAAAATAATCGCCCATAGGCTCCCTGCCTGATAGCGCCAATTTTACAATAGTTTCTTTGAGTGGTACTAAAGGAAAAAGCGCTTAATTTTCTCTTAGAATGAGAGTTGCATCGGTGATTGTATGGAACGAGCCAAAAACAACAATTCTTTGGGTGTCATCCAAGGCCAGGGCGCTGTTGATTGCATTGCCCATGTCTTGACAAATCGTTGTCGTCAAAGAGGCGTCAAATTTAGCCTGTAAAAGCTCGATTTGAATGGCGCGCTCAACGTCAAGCGGCACCAAAAACCAATGCGTGAAAGCGTCTTTTGCCAAGCTAATCATATCATCGATATTTTTATCAGCAAGTGCCGAGAAAATAGCTACTGTTTTGACGTCGGTGGTTTTCAGGGTGTCAACAAGCTTTTCCACCGCTGCTGAGTTGTGGGCAACGTCAAGAATTACCTGCTTGTCGCCAACCATTATTTTTTGAAACCTTGCAACAACGTTGGCTTGTTCAAACCCAGATTCAATTAAATTGCGCGAGATTGGAAAATGAGATTGAAGCGCTTCAACAATCCTTAGGGCGACGGCTGCATTGTGCTTTTGATGTTCACCCTCTAAGCCGACTCTCCCAGCATATGGCTCGTTGACAAATTCAAGTAAGGCATTGATTTTTCTAGCATAATTAACAAGCGTGTTTGGCGGGCTCTCGTCGCCACAAATGCACACTTTGCCAGTTCGCATGATTCCTGCTTTCTCGCGACCAATGAGTTCGCGCGTGTCGCCCAGATAATCTGTATGATCAATGGCAATATTGGTGATAACACAAATGTCGTTATTGACGACGTTAACAGAGTCTAGGCGTCCACCCAGTCCGACCTCGAGAATGGCAATATCAATTTTAGCATCGACGAAAATTTGCAAAGCCGCCAAGGTCGAAAATTCAAAATACGATAAAGAGACATTACCTCTGCAGGCTTCAATTTTCTCGAAAGCATCAATAATCATAGCGTCAGAGGCCAACTTGCCGTTGATAGCAAAGCGCTCGTTGTAATCGATTAAATGCGGCGAAGTAAAGCGCCCAACTTTGTATTCTGATTGGCTGTAAACGCTATCAATAAAGGCAATGGTTGAGCCTTTGCCGTTGGTGCCGCCAACGGTAATGACGTGAAATGGGACGCCATTTGGAAAAAGTTTGTTATAAACAATTGTAATGCGCTCCAAGCCAAGATCAATCACACTTTCGTGTAGGTTTTCTTGCCAGCTAAGCCAATCGTCTAGCGTTTTTAATCTTCCCAAAACTCACCCTCGATTGCGTCGTCCTTCTTTTCGCGTTTTTTTTCAGCGGCTGGTTTTTGATTCATTTTGAAAGTGAATGCTGTGTTTTTCTGGTTAAAGACTTTTGAGGCGTTTTTCTCGAGAATGTTGTTAATAAAGTATCTTCTAGATAACGGAATCAAGCCCAATAAGCCGACGGTATCAGTGATAAAGCCGGGGGTTAGTAACATAACGCCCGAGATTAAAATAACCACGCCTTCCATCATTTCGAAAGCGGGTGTTTTTCCTTCCGCCATGCTTCTATGTGCCTTGGCCATGGTTGACCAGCCTTGGTGTTTTAAAAGTGAAGAGCCAATGAGGGCGGTGATAATGACAAGCAATACTGTGGAGAAGCCGCCGATGGCATCGCCAACGCTGACCAGTACGTAAATCTCCAGTAACGTTACAACTACAAATAAAGGAAATAACATTTAAACTCCTTTTGTATTAGTAAAAAGTATATCCCACACACCATGGCCGAGCAGCTGTCCGCGATTCTCAAATTTTGTCAATGGCCGGTGTGCAGGTCTTGGGGAATATATATGGTCGCCAAGGGTGTTTTTAAAGTGGGGGTGCGCCTCCATGGTTTCCATGATGTGCTCGGCGTAGTTCTTCCAATCGGTGGCGATATGGATAATACCGTGCGTTTTTAGCTTCTCAGTAAGCATGTCAAGAAGGCTTGCTTGCAGAATGCGCCTTTTGTGGTGCTTCTTTTTATGCCACGGGTCTGGGAAAAACAATTGAAAAGCGGAAAGACTGTCGTCTTTAATGTGACGCTTTAAAACCTCAACTGCATCGTTTTTAATAATTTTTAAATTATTCAGTTGGTGTTTATTTGCTTCATTGATAAGCCTACCGACACCTGCTTCGTATACCTCAATACCTAAAAAGTTAGTTTGAGGTTGGTCGATAGCCATTGCAAGTAAGCTATCGCCGTTGCCGAAGCCAACTTCCAGTACCACGTCTTGCCTCTTGGTAAACAGTTCGCCAAAGTCCAGCATTCGCCCATCAACAAGTTCAACGCCGTAATTTGGCCAGAGTTCATTAAGGCCAATTTTTTGCGCTTTTGAAAGCCTACCAGAGCGCCTGACAAAGCTTTGAATGGTGCGTATGTGTTTATTGTCGCTCATAGTGCATAATCCATGATGAGGGGTGAGTGGTCTGAAAAACGCTCGGCTTTGTAAACTTCGCAATGAGTGGCAGTGCCAGCCAAATTGCCACTGACCACCTGATAATCCAATCGCCAGCCAGTGTTATTCAGCCAGGCTTGCCCTCTGTTTGACCACCAAGTGTATTGAAATTCTTCTTGATTGATTTCTCTAAAAGCATCAACGTAGCCAACATCGTCATAAAGAGTATCCAACCATGCGCGCTCTTCCGGCAAGAAGCCTGAATGTTTTTGATTGCCGCGCCAATTCTTTAAATCAATTTTTTTATGGGCGATATTCCAGTCGCCACAGAAAATGTATTTTCTACCGTCATTTTGTAGTTCTGTTAAATAAGGTAAAAATCGATCGGTAATAAATTCCATTTTAAAGGCCTGCCTTTCTTCTTTGCTGGATCCGGAGGGCAAGTAAAGTGATGCCACAGTGAGATCGTCAAAATCAGCCTGAATCAGTCGACCTTCAAAGTTGATATCATCCCAGTCGCTATAATGAACGCGATCTGGTTTGTGTTTGCAGTACAACGCAGTGCCACTATAGCCTTTTCGCTCAGCAGGGTGGTAATAAACATGCATATCATTAGGATAGAAGCGCTCATCGAGCTGATCTTCTTGCGCTTTGATTTCCTGCAGACAGACAACATCGGCGTCTTGTTTTTTTAACCATGCAAAAAAACCTTTTCGCTCAGCAGCTCGAATGCCATTGACATTAATTGTTATAATTCTCATCGGAAACATTTTAATAGTTTAGGAATATTCAATGCAACAGTATCAAAAGGATTTTGTCGATTTTATGTTGGAGACCGGCGCGTTAAAGTTTGGCGAATTCACACTAAAATCTGGGCGCATTAGCCCGTATTTTTTTAACGCAGGCTTGTTTAACCAAGGTAGGCATTTGTCGCAATTGGGGCAATTTTACGCCCAAGCGATTGAGGCGAGCGGCATTGAGTTTGATGTGCTTTTTGGTCCTGCCTACAAAGGCATTCCGTTGGCAACAGCAACAGCCATGGCGCTTAATGACAGCTTTAATAAAAATGTGCCTTACAGTTTTAACCGTAAAGAGGCCAAAACTCATGGCGAGGGCGGTAATATTGTTGGTCACCCACTAGAGGGCGACATTCTTATTATTGACGATGTGATCACCGCTGGTACCGCTATTCGCGAAGCGCAAGATATTATTGCTGCTAACGGTGCGACGACCAAAGGTGTGATTGTTGCGCTAGACCGCCAAGAAAAAGGAAAAGGCGAGTTATCAGCCATTCAAGAAGTAGAGCAAAACTTTGGAATTTCTGTTGCCAGTATTATCAACTTATCGCATTTAGTCGCTTATCTTAAAGGGCAAAAAGATGCGGCTCTTATCGATAAAATTGAAGCGTATAGAGAACAATACGGTATTTAATTTGAGGGCTTGCTCCAATGCTTGAAGTATTGCACGCAAGAAAAATGTCTGAAGGGGAGGGGGTTTCTGTAAATCGCCTCTTTCCCATCAGCGGCGCTCGGATGAATCACGACCCTTTCGTGCTGTTCGATCATTTTGCAATAGAGACTGGACAAGGTTTTCCAGCCCATCCACACAGAGGCTTTGAGGCTATCACCTATTTATTTTCTGGCGCTATGCGCCACAAGGATAATTTAGGCAATGATTCGGTTGTTATTGAAGGTGGAGCGCAAATTTTTTGTGCAGGGCGAGGCATTAGTCATTCTGAAATGCCAGAATCTGAGGACACGACTAATGGTATTCAGTTGTGGATTAACCTAGCCAAAAAATCGAAAAAAATTGAGCCGAGTTACCAGTCTGTCGATGCAGATGAACTGCCCACCTCTGATGTTGACGGCGTCTTAGTAACGACGATTGCCGGTGAATCCTCGCCAGTCAAGTTGCAAAATAATGCCACTTATCAATCCATTCGAATGGGCCAAAATACAAACCACGAGTTGAGTGTTGTGGGCATGCGAGGTTTGATTTATATTGTCAGTGGCGAGCTGCGCTGTGGCGACAAAACTATTGAGGCGACTCAAGCATTGTTATTTGAGGATAACAGCAATATCCTTTCATTGCATACGCTTAACGATTGTCATTTCATGGTTCTTTACGGTATACCGCACAACGAACCCATCATTCAATACGGTCCGTTTGTTGACTAATTGTTGTCCGTATTAGGTTCCACAATTAACGTCGTCGATTCTGTGTCAATCACCCTAACTTTTTGACCAATCTGCATATCGCAACCCTTGGCTAGCCAAAGTGAGTCGCCCACCTTAACTTTAGCGCCGTTCTCATCATTTGAAACAACCGTGTAGCTGTTGCCAATGTGTCTTGCTGCGCGGGCGTTGAGCTCATTATCAATGGTTTTCACGGGGAAGTATTTTTTTGCCAAAAGAATACTGACAATAGATAAAGCCGAAAACAGTAGCAGCTCGAGTTGCCATGAGAGATCTGGTATTATTTTACTAACAATGCCCGTCATCATTGCTGAAACACCGATCCACAGGAAGAAGGTTGACCAAGCAAATAACTCAATAATAATTAGAGCGAGGCCAAAAACCAGCCAATGCCAGTAATCCATATTTGCAAAGAATGCTTCCATTGATTTTATCCGTTAAGAAGTTGATTAATCTTTGTCAAGTATACCTTTAGCTAGCTCACCGATACCACCCAAGCTGCCAATCAGTGCCGACGCTTCCAATGGCATCAATACCAGTTTTTGATTGTCAGCAGAGGCAATTGCCTGTAAGGCCTCAGTGTATTTGGTGGCTACAAAGTAGTTAAGGGCTTGTATGTCACCATCGCGCACAGCATCGGAAACCAATCGAGTTGCCTCAGCCTCAGCCTTGGCCAATCTTTCTCTGGCCTCTGCGTCTCTATATGCTGCTTCTTTGCGGCCTTCAGCATCAAGAATGGCGGCTTGTTTGTCACCTTCGGCGCGCAGGATTTCCGATTGTCGATGACCCTCGGCCTCAAGAATATCGGCACGTTTTTGTCGCTCCGCCTTCATTTGTCGACTCATGGCCTCAACTAAGTCCATTGGTGGCTCGAGATCTTTAATTTCAATACGGGTTACTTTGACGCCCCAAGGGTTGGTTGCTTGGTCGACTACATTGAGTAATCTTGTGTTAATTTCTTCACGGTTAGAGAGCATTTCATCTAAACTCATAGCACCTAAAACTGTTCTAATGTTGGTTAGACAAAGATTACGCATGGCATTGAGTAGGTGGTTGACTTCGTAGAAAGACTTGGCTGCATCCACTACTTGAAAGAAAACCACGCCGTCAGATTGCACCACGGCATTGTCCTTTGAGATAACACTTTGTTTATCGATATCAAGTAATTGCTCTCGCATATTGATCTTGGCGCTGATGCGATCCACAAATGGAACAATAAAGTTAAGTCCAGGTACTAAAGTCTTGGTGTATTTTCCGAAGCGCTCAACGGTGTATTCATGACCTTGGGGAATGGTCTTTACCCCCATAAAAACTACTAAAATTGCTAAAAGGGTAAAAAACGGCACAAATAATATTGATAAGTCAAACATGACTTTCTCTCCTGAGTGAGTATTGAGGCTCATAATAGAACTTGGCTCGATATTTGTCAAGCCAAATACCAACTTGCACTAAATATTGAATTGCTATTATTTGTGTGGGTTTTACGCAAGTTAAGCCGATCTATTTTGGCGTCCGATGAAATATACAGGCATAAGAGAATCAATACACTCTGAGACTCATTCGAAAATTAGAGGCGCACTGAAAGACAAACGCATTGAGTTGGGCTTGTCTCAAAGAGTCTTGGCCAAAAAAACTGGCCGTCACCCATTCCTTGATCAGTAAGGTCGAATCAGGCGATCGACGCCCCGATGTTGTTGAGCTTAAAAGGTATACAACGGCACTCGAAATGGACTTTGGAGTGATTGTAAAATTGATCGCTTAATTCTAAGCGAGGCAGAGAAAGTAATGAGATTGAGTGTAGTAAGTCTGTGCGATTGAATGTTTATATCGAAGACCAAAATGACTTGCGCCGCTATTTTCCTTTTTTTTTCTAGGCATTTACTGAAACGAATAAAGGATTTTAGCAGGGGCTAAATCACTGCAATAAGTGTGGGAAATAACAAGGAAAAAAAGAAACAGAGCAAGTAAGTGGTGGAGGGATAGGGATTTGAACCCTAGAAGGGTATTAGCCCTTGCCGGTTTTCAAGACCGGTGCATTCAGCCGCTCTGCCATCCCTCCAGCAGGGGGCAATGATACAGTTTTTATACTGATAGTAAATAGAAATTTAATTAAAAAATGACTAATTTTTGCGTATAATTTACCCTTTTTGGAATTTATGTAGGTAGTCGTCATGGCAAAAGTCTGTCAAGTTACTGGTAAGCGCCCTATGAGTGGTAATAATGTGTCACACGCGAACAATAGAACGCGTCGTCGCTTTTACCCAAATTTGCATACACACCGTTTTTGGGTTGAAGCTGAGAACCGTTTTGTTAAATTAAAGCTGTGTGCAAAAGGTTTACGCATCATTGACAAAAAAGGCATTGATGTCGTTTTGTCAGAAATTCGCACTCGTGGCGAAAAGGTTTAAGGAGATATTATGAGAGAAAAAATTAAATTGGTGTCTTCGGCTGAAACAGGCCACTACTACACTACTACTAAGAACAAGCGTCTTCACCCTGAAAAAGTTGAAGTGAAAAAGTTTGATCCTGTTGTAAGAAAACACGTTATGTATAAAGAAGCGAAGATTAAGTAAATTTTATCTAGCTTTTAAAAGCCGCGTTTATCGCGGTTTTTTTTATACTTACAAAAAAGCCCGCGATAAACGCGGGCTTTTTATTGTCTCTTCGGTTAACTAGCGAGGATGTTTTCCAGTGGAACTTGAGCAACAGTGTCTTGATAGTCTGACAGTTGGTCAAAGTTTAGATATTGATAAATATCACCCTTAAGCGGCTCGATATCCTTCATTAGGGAAAGGTATTCATCAACGGTTGGCAAGTAGCCCAACTTCGCTGAAATGGCCGCTACTTCTGCTGAGGAGAGGTAAACATTTGCACCATCACCCAAACGGTTAGGGAAGTTACGGGTAGACGTTGAAACAACTGTAGAGTCGTTTTTCACTCGTGCTTGATTGCCCATGCAAAGTGAACAGCCTGGAATTTCAGTATGCTCTGTTAAGCGCTCGAAGGTTTCGTATACACCTTCTGCACGAAGTTGTTTTTCATCCATTCTTGTTGGTGGAGCAATCCACAGTTCTGTAGTAAGTTCGTCTTTGTCCTTTAACAGCTGTGCAGCAGCTCTAAAGTGTCCGATGTTGGTCATGCATGAGCCGATAAAGACCTCATCAATCGGTGTATTGGCAACCTCAGAAAGCAATTTAACGTCATCCGGATCGTTAGGGCAGGCTACAATCGGCTCTTTGATTTCGTTAAGATTAATTTCAAGCACTTCAAAGTACTCGCAATCCTTATCTGCTTCAAGCAGCTCAGGATTATCAAGCCATTTTTGCATCGCCTGAATACGTTTGGCAATTGTTTTCTTGTCGTTATAGCCCGCATCAATCATTGAAGTCAATAGAGTGATGTTTGAACGTAGGTATTCTTCAATTGGTGCTTTGTTAAGTTGTATCGCACAACCGTTTGCTGAGCGTTCAGCGGAAGCATCTGCAAGTTCGAACGCCTGCTCAACCTTAAGATCGCCCAAGCCTTCAATTTCCAGAACACGACCAGAGAACACGTTTTTCTTGCCGGATTTCTCAACCGTTAGTAAGCCTCTTTGTATGGCCACATAAGGGATGGCGTTAACCAAGTCACGCAGAGTGATGCCTGGCTGCATTTCGCCGGTAAAGCGAACCAAAACAGATTCAGGCATGTCCAGCGGCAATACACCGATAGAGGCGCCAAAGGCGACCAAACCAGAGCCTGCTGGAAAGCTAATACCAATTGGGAAGCGAGTATGAGAATCACCGCCCGTGCCTACTTCGTCTGGCAATAACATACGGTTAAGCCATGAGTGAATAATGCCGTCGCCAGGTCTAAGTGCTACACCGCCCCTTGATTGCATAAAGTCAGGCAAAGTGTGTTGTAGCTCTAAATCGATTGGTTTTGGATAAGCAGCGGTATGACAGAAACTTTGCATCACTAAATCGGCAGAGAAGCCCAAGCAAGCTAGCTCTTTTAGTTCGTCTCGCGTCATTGCGCCAGTGGTGTCTTGCGAGCCGACTGTGGACATGCGTGGTTCACAATAAGTGCCAGGGCGAATGCCTTTGATGCCACACGCTTTGCCGACAATTTTTTGTGCCAAGCTGAAGCCTGCACTGCTGTTGCTTGGGTCTTGTGGGCGAAGAAAAACATCGCTCACGCTCAAACCAAGATCGTTACGCGTCTTGTCTGTTAAGCCGCGACCAATAATAAGAGGGATACGCCCGCCTGCGCGGACTTCGTCCGGCATTGTAGTGGGTGCCAACTCAAAAGTAGAGACGGTTTCACCGGCGGCGTTGATAATAATACCCTCGTATGGCTTGATAGTAATCTCATCGCCCATTGCCAAT
>Ga0302119_10000110_pt1 | contig 31739 bp, 35 predicted proteins | sample AG5_Tmax_MG_FD_203114 | JGI IMG/M metagenome (GOLD analysis project Ga0302119, IMG submission 203114) | Marine microbial communities from Western Arctic Ocean, Canada - AG5_Tmax | ecosystem: Environmental > Aquatic > Marine > Oceanic | place: Canada: Western Arctic Ocean | collected 2017-10-01 | reverse complement strand
GGAACATCAGTCGGACTTACGCGGTGATGACTCCTCCGGAGACGGAACGACTGCGATCGTGCGGTCGGCTGGGCCGGTTTGCGGTGGACATCAACGCGGACGTCGACAAGTTCTGTCGTGACAATGGCCTGGAGGGGATGGACTTCCCCGATCCCGTGGCCATGGCCGTCGCCCTCGATGACTCGATCGTCACCGAGGCGACAGAAGAACGGCTAGTGGTCGGCCTCGACGGACCCACCCGCGGCGCCACGCTCCCTGATCGTCGGATCAAGCCCGAGCCCCCGAACATCCGCGTGGTGTGGCGTGTCGACGAAGCCGCCTTCAAGGACCGGCTCTACACCGCGTGTTCCGACAACTGAGAAGGCCTGTCGGAGGCGACTAGGCACCCATTCGGTTGGGGCATTTTCTGAGGAAGATGTCGAGTCCCAGAGAGCCCACACCTGCCCCTGTCGGACGGGCGGAAGTTATTGGGGGCCGGCACCAGGGCAATCACTATCATCGGCAAAGTTTTGTGGCCGGACCCTTTGGTTGTCCCGGACAAGTTTGCTCTGAACCTCTAGGCCCGGGACGGTGACGGGATTGGGCTCCGTCGATACGCTGCCCGCATGTCGCTTATCACTCCCATCGGCGCCCACTTCATCGGTGGCGACTGGAGCACCGATGCTCCGGGCGGCACCGGGATCAGCGAAAACCCGGCCCGGCCTTACGAGCCGGTTGGGGAGTATCCCCTCGGTGACGCTACAACGGCGAACGACGCTGTCACCGCAGCCGCCAACGCTCAGACCACGTGGCGAAATGCAGGCTTCGGGAGCCGTGCACGGGTAATGGAGCAGGCCGCCGTGCTGTTCGACGAGCGAGCTGAAGATCTGGCTCTGCTGTGCACCATGGAGGAGGGCAAGACGCTGGCAGAATCCCGCGGCGAGGCGGTGACCGCAGCCGAAACGTTTCGCTATCAGGCGGGACTGGCCAAAACCTCAACCGAACGGATTTTTCCGAGCAACAATTCTGGCGAGACCATCCGTACCGTGAGAGCCCCACTGGGCGTGGTCGGGGTCATCACCCCGTGGAACTTCCCGATCCTCATACCGGCGTGGAAAATCGCCCCGGCTCTTGCTTCCGGAAACACCGTGGTGTGGAAGCCGGCCAGCAACACGCCACTCCTATCGGTCGCCATTGCTCGCTTGTTCGCCGACGCCGGCATACCGGACGGTGTATTGAACCTGGTTCTCGGCCCCGGATCGATGGGCGGGGCGATTGTGGCCGATGACCGGGTCGATGGGATCACGTTCACCGGGTCGGTGGGCGTCGGTCAGGGCATCCGTGACGTCGTCACGGCCCGAAACGGCCGTGTTCAGTTGGAACTGGGCGGACACAACCCATGCATCATTTTCGAAGACGCGGACCTCGATATGGCGGTCGCCGCCGCGGTCAGTGGCGCCATGGGTTCCACTGGCCAAAAGTGCACTGCTACCCGACGGATAATTGCGGTGGGCGATATCCACGACGAACTGGTCGACCGACTGGTCGACCGCGTCGAAACTCTTGTAGTGGGTGACGGCCAGGACGCCGATGTGGGTATCGGCCCGCTGGTGTCACCCGGCGCCCGAGAAGAGGTGGCTGATGCTGTGGCGCAGGCCAAGGCCGAGGGGGCCGAGGCAGTCGCCGTCAACTCCCAAACGCCGGATGGCCCCTGCTTCTACCCACCGACCCTGTTCGTTGGAACCACCGATCTCACGATCACCAACGAGGAGGTTTTCGGTCCGGTCAGCACGGTGTTGAAGGTCGACACCGAGGACGAGGCCTTCGCTATGGCCAACGACACAGAGTTCGGCCTATCAGCCTCGGTGTTCACCAACGACATGTGGAAGATCGACCGGGCCGTCCATGAACTGCAGGCAGGCCTCATCAAGGTGAACGGCCCGACCACCGGTTCGGAGATCCATGCCCCGTTCGGTGGCGAGAAGAACTCGTCGGGCCACGCGGCACGCGAACAAGGAGACACCGCCCAGGAATTCTTCACCCGGACACGTACCGCCTACATCAAACCCGGATCGCCCCACTGATCTCCCTCCTGTCGGAGGAGTGCAACCCCTCGTTCAATCGGGAGGCCTATGTATCCGGGCACCTGCGCCGGGGGGCGTACCACTCAACGGAGCGGGATCGACTCCGGTGCTCGCACGATCCTGACGCTACCGGTCGGGGTGATCAGGCTCGGCGACTACCGCGCCGGCGTGGAGGCCATGCGACCATCGGATGCGACGAGTAGAACCTTCCCGGAGCGCAGCCCGGACGGTCAGCCACACCACGGCGGACAGAGCCACCCCGCCCCCGACCAGGGTGCTGGTCGCCGGAACCTCGCCGGGCCAGGCCCACAACCAGAGTGGCGCCAGCACGACCTCGGAGATCAAGAGCAAAGAGGTCTCCGCCGGGGGCACGAACCGATGGGCGTAGTTGAACACCGGTGTGCCCAGGCCGATCAGTAGTCCCCCGCCGATACAACTCATAGCCACGTCCCGGATCGGCAGGTCGAGGCCCGGTCCAACCAGTGACACCAGGCCGGCCACCACGGCGACCATGAAGCCCGCGATCACAGTCGGAACCCCCGGGTCGCGGGCCGGGGAACTACGGATCAGGACCGTGTATCCGCCCAGGCAGACCGGAAGCAGGAGAGAGAACAGGATCCCGAGGCGATCACCGCCATCAAGCCCTCCTCCCACCATGATCGCCACACCGATCGACGCCACGAGCATGGCTGCCACCGTGTCCCGTCGGACCCTCTCCCGGAGGAACACACGACCAAGGATCGCCGCGACGAACGGGCTGGTGCACTGCAACAACAGGACGAACGCAGCGGTGGCCCGGCTGAGCGACAGGATGAACAGGACAAAGCAGCTTCCTAGAGCCAGGCCGGCCACCGCCTGCCAAGGGCCCGCTTCGACGATCGAACGGATCGGATTCCGACCGAGAACCATGATGGTCAGCGTCGCGACCACAGCGGCCGAGAAGCTCCGGTAGAACAGGTACTGCCAGGCGTCGGCCTCCAGCAGAGCGCGGAAGGTCAGCGGTCCGAAACTGAAGATGGTCCCCGCAATCAGGACCAGCATCGACCCCTGGAAGCGGGTAAGTGCTCGGTCCACGCCGTCCACGCTACGGGCCAACCAGCAGGACTCATCCCCCCCTGGCACCCCTCGGAGGGGGGGGTTCCGGCACTTCTGGAAGTTTGCCGATGGTCTCGGGCGCCGGGAGGCGGCCCTTCCCGGCACCGGATCCAGTTGGCCTTTGTGTCAGGCTCCACTCCGATCGTTCCACGGGAGGAACCCACTATGGCCACCTACGAATGTGCGTCCTGCGGGATGTCAGTGAACGCCACCTGCGGAGCGTGTGACGCCCCGCTGGTAGACGCCACCCTCACCAGGGACGACGGCTCGACCGTGCAGGTATCGAAGTGCCCCAACGACCACGGCAAGATCAAGTCGCCGATGTGCTGCGGTGCAGACATGTCGTGCGCCATGAGCTGAGCCGGGCCTGATCCCGGGCGTCAGCAGAGCGTCCGGAAGACGACCACCGGGGAGACCTGCCCGACGTGGTCACCCGACGCATACGTCTGCACCCGGTGGACGACCGGTTCGGTGATCCGACCGGCCGCCACGTCCGAGGCGAACCGGGCGGTGAAGCCGAGGTTCGTGAAGTGCTCGGGGTTGATCCCGATGGCAAAGAGGGCACCCGGGCGGGTGATGCGGTGGAGTTCGTCGAACGCACCCGGTCCGACATGCCCGTGTGTGAAGGTCCCGCAGCTGACCACCGCCCCGTACCCGCCGGTAGCGAGATCGAGGGTGGCCGTCAGGTCCCCGACGTGGAGGTCGCCGTAGACGGGGCTTCCGTCTCCGGTGGACTTGGCACGGGCCTCGTCCAGCATCTCGGACGACAGGTCCAGGCCGTCCACGACCCACGGCCCGAAGGACCGCAGTGCCTCACCCACCAGGCCTGTGCCGCATCCCACGTCCAGCACGGAGCCATCGTCGACGGTCGCCGCGTCGGCGAAGGCCCCGGCCACGCCGAGGTGGTACACGTACCCGTTGTCGGCGATGAACCCCGACTCGTAGGTGGAGGCCCAGCGGGCGTAGAGGCCACGGTTGTCGTCCGGTGTCTCGACGGCGTAGGCGTCTGCCAGATCGAAGCGCTGGCGGCCATCGGGCTGGGCGGCCTCGTGCCTACCGGTCATGTCCCGCTCCCCTCCGGTTCCCGACGCCTACAGGAGGCGAGGTGCCTGCACACGATCCCCGTGGCGGGCCCGCCATGCCTAGCCGCGTCGCCCTGCCACCCACAAGGCCCGGCTACACGAACGCGACGGACCCGGGGCGGGGCCCCGGGTCCGTCGAAGTTCTGGTCCGGCACCGTCGGGTACCGGAGGAGGGTCGCCTAGGCGACCAGGCCCAGCTCGGGCTCCGAGCGGGCGCCCTGGGCGACCGGGTCCACGGAGAGACGCCTGTCCGCGACGATCTGGCGTGCTCCCGCGAGGACGGTGCGAAGCACGGAATCGTTGGATCCCATGGCGAAGCCGGGGCCCACGGCCGTGGAGATGGCCCGGTAGACCTCGTCCTGTGGGTGACGGAGGCTGTGGATGGAACGGGTACTGAATCGCATGTTGATTCCTGTCTGAAGGGCTCCAACCGCATCTTCCGAGGACTCCCGGGTCGGCTGGTCTGCGTGTCTGGCCGAAGGCGGTGCGCTACCTGGAGGGAGCCCACCGACCGGTTCGGCCGTGGACACATTCTGGCGCCGGGCGGACTCTGCGACACGGCGACTGTGGTCACACGTGACCGCGGTCGCAGCAGCATGACTGGGGGCGACACCGCCGACACGTCGGCCTACTTGTCGAGCACCACCATGCCGCCAGGCAGGGCCATGTGGTCTGCCAGAACCTGATCGTCAGTGGCCATTCGCCAGTCCAGGAGGGACGCCGCGTAGTCGGCCATGGCGGGGTGTGCGTCAAGGGGTCGCTGCTCTGCCGGGTCGTCCTCCAGGTCGTAGAAGACCGCCGGCCACCCTGCAAAGTGCACGTACTTGCCGCGCCGGTCCCTGTGCACCGCCAGGTTGCAGAGGTGGCCCGGCAGGTCGACGGCGCCCGCGAAGAGGCGGAAGTCGAACTCCCAGTGCACCGCTGTTCGCCAGCCGTCGGGAACGGTGCCCTCCAGCCAGGGCCGGAGCGACATGCCCTGGCACTGGCGTGGCACCTCGACGCCAGCCAGGTCCAACAACGTCGGCATCACGTCCACGTTCTCGGTGAAGGCTTCTACCACCGCACCGGTCGCAGCGGACCCTCCCGTCACGGGCGGGTAGCGGAGGATCAGGGGGATGTGGAATGCCTGGTCGAAGAAGCCCAGCTTGTTCATGAGGTCGTGGTCGCCCAGCATCTCACCGTGGTCGGAGGTGACCACCACGATCGTGTCGTCGGCCGCCCCCAGGTCCTCCAGGGCCCCCAGCAGCCGTCCGACCTGTGCGTCGACCTCGGCCATCATCCCGTAGTAGGTGGCACGCAACTGCCGGAGGTCGCCAGGGTCGACCGGTGGTCGGGCGTGGCGCCAGGACCTGGCGGTGGCCAGGAACGGGTGCTCGGCGCCCACTTCGTCGACGATCGGCTCGGATACCGACGCCGGATCCACCATGTCGTTGTACGGCTCGGGGACGACGAACGGGGGGTGCGGCCGGTAGATCGAGGCATGTACGAACCAGGGCCGGCCATCGCCCTCAAGGCGTTCCAACTCGTCGATCACCTCGCCGACCAGAAAGGCCGTCTCGGTCTCGTCGGCGGCGAACGGTGGGGGAGGCCAACTGGCCCCCCGCCCCACCGGTGTGGCCATGTCAGTCCGCGGGCGCAGGAACCGGTCCGGGTCTGAGATGTCATGCCCCCGCTCCTCCAACCACCGGTACCAGGCGCCCCGGTCCTCGGGTAGGTCCAGCACCATCCGGAAACCGGGCAACGGGCCCTCGTAGTCCTCCAGTCGGGGGTCGTCGTCGGAGACCGTCCGAGGGTCCACGGTGGTGTCGGTGTAGCCGAACAGCAGCGGGTCGTAGCCGGCGGCACGGGCCTCCAGTGCCACGTTCGTGAACCGGGCGTCCAACGGCGTGCCGTTCTGGACCGACCGGTGGACGTGCTGGTAGGTGCCCGTCAGGAGGCTGGCCCGACTGGGCCCGCACGGGGCGGACTGGGCGTAGTGGGAGGTGAACCGGACGCCCTCGGCGGCCAGGCGGTCCAGGTGTGGGGTCTCCACCACCGGGTGTCCCGCAGCCCCGAGGCAGTCGCCTCGCCACTGGTCGAGGGTGATGAACAAGATGTTCGGACGACGCATTCCAACCCTCCGGGCCCGGGCTCCGTTATGTCATCCTGCCAGCCTCCACAACTAGTGTCCGGCGATGGCTATCCGCCCCCTTGACGCGATCCCACGCTCCGGACGCCAACTCGGACTTCTCCTGGCCTTCACCGGGATGTTCATGATCTCCACCGACTCGCTGCTCATACGGATAGCCGAGCGGGACTCGCAGATCGACGGTTGGACCATTGCCTTCATGGTCGGCCTTTTCTCCACGCCGGTGGCATGGTCCATGGCCACCCGGGCGCTCGGGCGTCGGGTCCTCGCCGAGTCGATTCTGTGGCGACGCCAGCTGCTGACCACTGGAATCCTGTCGGCGATAGGCACCACGGCATTCCTCACCGCCGTGACGCTCACCGCCGTGTCCAACGTGGTCGCCATCATCGCCGCCGGTCCGATCTTCGCCGCCGTCCTGGCTCGGATCGCCCTGCACGAACGGACCTCCGGCCGTACCTGGCGGGCCATCGCCTGCACCCTGGTCGGCATCACGGTGATCGTGGGCGGCTCCATGTCCAACGGTGGCGTCGGAGGCGACCTCATGGCCCTCGTAGCCATCATGGGGTTCAGCGTGAACCTGGTCATCTGGCGGCGCTACCCGGACCTGCCCCGAACCCTGGTGGTCGCCATGGCCGCCACGATGACCGCCCTGCTCACCGCGTGGCCGGCCGACCTCGCCCTCGTCGACCGGCGGGCCTTCTTCGCGACGCTGCTGATGGGAGGACTGTTCGGCCCGGTGGCAAGGCTGTGCATGTCGACCGCCACCCGGCACGCGCCGGCAGCCGAGGTCGCCATGTTCACCCCGGTGGAGACGGTGGCAGCCTCTCTATGGGTCTGGCTGTGGTTCGACGAGGTACCGCCGACGCCCACCTTCATCGGCGGGGCGCTCGTGATCGCCGCAGTCATCTACGGGCTGACGGGTCCGGCCCGCGAGGTCGACCCCATTCCACCGAGGCAGTCGTGACCCCTCCACCGACCGAACCAGACAGTGCCATCGACCCGGTGCTGGCCATGCTGGCCCTACTGGGGGTGGACCATGAGGTGATGCCGTGCGACCCCGACCTGGCCGATACCACCGACTTCTGCGCCGCCTACGGAATCGACCCATCCGACTCCGCCAATGCCATCCTGGTCGCCGGAAAGTCGAGACCCGGCCAGGACCGGCCGTTGGCCCTCTGCATGGTGCTCGCCACCCACCGGCTGGACGTCAACGGGATCGTCCGGAAACGGCTCGATACCCGGAAGGCCTCCTTCGCCGGGGCCGAGGAGACCGCACTTGTGACCGGCATGACGATCGGAGGGGTGACGCCGTTCGGCATGCCCTCCCCGCTCCCCGTCTGGATCGACACCGCGGTCATGGCCCGTGACCGGATCGTCGTGGGCGGTGGAAGCCGCGATCGTAAGCTCCTGCTTCCACCCGCCGAGCTACTGAAGCTGGCGTTGGCGGAGGCCGTGGACGGCCTGGCCCGCCCCGCACCCACCGACCCCTGACCCACCCCGAGGCAGGACCGCGTTCAGGTGCTGCCCTGGTCCGCCAGGTACTCGACCAGGGCATCACGGGCTCCACCTGCGGGCGCCTCGTCGACCAGGCGCCGGACGGTCTCACCGCGACCCATGGCGGCGAGGAGGTCGGCTGCGATGGTGTCGACCAGGCACACCACATCCAGGCGCGTACCTGCGGTGAGCGGATCGGCGATGAGGCCATCTATGGCAGGGCCACAGGCCAGCTCGGCTCTCACCAGCTTGACCGCAGCCGCCTCCAGCTCGTCGAGGGCATCCAGCGCACGCATGACATGGGTCGCCTCGTGGTCGGTGAGCATGGCGACGAGTGTGGACCGGACAGGCGCGCCAGACGTGGATGCCCCGTCACGGTCGCCGGTCGTGGGCCGGTACGGTCCGCGGCATGGAACTGGCGGAAGTACAGAGACTCATGGAAGACCTCTACGGAACCGCCGATCGGGAGCGTGGGATACCAGCCACCGTCGCGTGGCTCTGCGAGGAGCTGGGCGAGCTGGCCCAGGCCACCCGCAAGGGGACTCCGGAGGAACAGCTCCACGAGTTGGGCGACGTCCTGGCATGGTTGGCCAGCCTGGCCAACCAGTTGGACCTCTCCATGGACGAGGCAATGGCCCGCTACGTGACAGATCCTCCCTAGAGGACACCCGGCCGGCCGGAGTGGGCCTCAGGCCCGGCGACGCAGCAGTTCCTCGGCGATCTGGATGGCGTTCAACGCAGCACCCTTCCGGAGGTTGTCCCCCGACAGGAACATGGCCAGACCGTGCTCAAGGGTCTCGTCGCGGCGGATCCGACCAACGATCGTGCGGTCCACCCCGGCGGCATCCAACGGTGTGGGAACGTCGGCCAACCCGACCCCCGGGGCCTCGGCCAGGAGCTCCGTGGCCCGCTCTGGGCTGATCGCCCGTTCGAAGTCGGCATGGACCACCAGCGAATGTCCGGTGAAGACCGGAACCCGTACACAGGTTCCCGACACCTTCAGGTCGGGGATGCCGAGGATCTTGCGACTCTCGTTGCGGAGCTTCTGTTCCTCGTCGGTCTCGCCCAGGCCGTCATCCACGAAGGACCCGGCCTGGGACACGACGTTGAAGGCGATGGTGCGCGGGAACGACGCTGGTTCGGGAAAGTCCACCGCCCGTCCGTCGTAGGTCAGGTCCTTCGCGTTCTCGACCACGGAAGCCACCTGGCTGGCCAGCTCGTCCACGCCGGCCAGGCCGGCGCCGGAAACGGCCTGGTAGGTGGCGATGGTCAGGGACCGCAACCCCGCTTCGGCGTGCAACGGCGCCAGGACCGGCATGGCCACCATGGTCGTGCAGTTGGGGTTGGCGACGATGCCCCTGGGAATGTCGCCCAGGGCCGCTGCGTTGACCTCGGGTACCACCAGGGGGACGTCGGGGTCCATGCGCCAGCCGGATGAATTGTCGATGACCGTGGCACCGGCGGCGGCGATCCTCGGGGCGTACTCCATCGCGGCGGTCCTACCGGCGCTGAGCAGGGCGATTCCGATCCCGGCCCAGTCGGCCGTGGCGGCGTCCTCTACCACTACGTCACTGCCCGCCCACTCCAGCGTGGTACCGGCAGAGCGGGCCGATGCGAAGAAGCGGATGTTCCCCACGGGGAAGGATCGTTCGTGGAGGATGGCCCTCATGACCCCTCCCACCTGACCCGTGGCGCCCACCAATGCAATGTCCATGGGCCGAAGGCTATCGACGTTCCGCACGGCGGTAGTCCCGGTATACGGGTGCCGGCCGCCCTCCGGATCAGTCTTCCGGAACCTCCGCAAAGAGATCGGCGAGCGACTCCATCAGCGGATAGCCGCTGCCGCACGAACCGGTCACGAAGGCCGAGAGGCGCCGGGCCGAAAGATCCAGGTCGGCGGCCTTCACGTCCGCCGAGTCGAAGATGTAGCTGAACACGAGGGCCTGGATGCGGGGCATGGTCACCGTCTCGGGGTCCAGCCGGTCCAACTGGACTCCCAGGTCGGCGTATACCCCGGTGAGGAGTCGCAGGTCGGACGACATGGCTGGCGGCACGCGGTTGCTGGTCCATGCCAGGAGGTTCCGGGTGGCCAGCAGGAGCGCATGGTGGCTGCGCGCATCGAGCGTCCCGTCGACGGCCACAACGGACTCGACCTCGACCACGAGCTCACCGGACACCACTGCCAGGCTTGCACAGAAGCCGGTCGCCGCATCCGGTATCGGCCCGCCGGCCAGCGTGGTCGTCGAAACGGGCACGGTCGTCGTCGGCACTGGCACGGTCGTCGTCGAAACGGGCACGGTCGTCGTCGGGACGGCTGGGACCACTGTCGTCGAACTCGCCACGACCTGACCCTGGTCGACCGTGGTCAACGGTGGCGCCACCTCCGTGGCCCCTCCGCACGCCGCGGCCACCGTCAGGATGGCCACCGACGCCACCCAGCGGACAACGTGGTGGGACCGACCGTGCGATCCCATCAGGGGGTGGCTCCGACCCCGACCAGCAGCTCGAACAGCATTGAGGAGGACTCACCACAGGTCTCGACCAGATGAGCCCTCAACCGGCTGGTGGCGGCAGCCAGGTCGCCCTCCACTCCAGACAGCTCGGCGGAGATGCGGGTCATCACGCCCAGGAAGGCGACCATGACCTCTTCCGCGTCGTCGGTGTCCAGGTCGAGCCTGGCCAGGCCTTCGACCATCAACTCCCCCACCCTCGCCGTGGTGTCCCGCACCAGGATCGCATCGGCCTCCAGCTCCGGCGGGACCTCATCTGCCAACCAGGCGAAGATCTCGTTGGTGACGACGAAGACGCTGGCCAGGAGCATCGGATCCGGTCCGAGATCGGCCCCATCGGTCGCCATCAACGCAGCCATCATGTCGCCGAGCCGCTGGGAGAGCTCGACGCACACGCCCGGGGTATCGGCATCCACCATGCCGAACGCAGCCATCGTCCTGCACCGCATCGTGTTGGCGAGTATCGGCGTCCCGGCCAGCAGGTCGGTGGCCTCGGAGTCCTCGATGGCCACGAAGCCGAGGGCGAAGCGCGCCTCCAGATAGGGAGCCAGGTCGTCCGGCTCGACTCCCTCCAGCAGACAGGTGGCATCGATGGCCAGGGAATCCGGATCAGCCTGGATCGCGTCCCGCAGCCCCATGGTGACGACCTCGATGACCAGGTCGCAGTCGAGCAGTGCCCGGACCGCCAACGCCGACTGGCCCGGCCGCGGGCCGTTGCGGGTCAGGGTCACGACCTCCACCGGTTCCAGCTCCTCCAGAAGGCGGTCGGCCACGCAGCCCAGATCGTGCTCGGTCAGGCCGCCCAGGATCGGTGCGGAGTCGGCCGCCCCCGCCACGAAGCCGTCCCTGGCGCCAGCCGGCGTGACCGTCGTGGTGGCCACCTCCAGAATCGTCGTGGTCGCTACCGGGGCGGCCGGCTCCCGGCCCCCGTCGGTCGACCCACAGGCAGCAGCCAGGAGGCATGACGACAGGACCACCGCAGTGGCCGCGCCGATCCGTCCCGGCTCACGGAACCGCACCCCGTGGATCAGGCCCCGGCCAGTCCGAAGGCGTCGTGGAGCGCCCGAACGGCGTCCTCGACCTGGTCACCGTCGACCACGCAACTCACCCGGATAGCCGAGGTGGAGATCATCCGGATGTTCACGCCACATGCCGAGAGGGTCTCGAACATGGTCGCCGCGACACCGGGGTTCGAGCGCATCCCCGCACCGATGACGCTCACCCTGGCGATCGTGGCGTCGGAGGAGACCCCTGCCGCTCCGATCTCGACCGCTAGCCGTTCGGCCAACTCGACGGTGCGCGCCAGGTCCGCGTGCGGAACGGTGAAGGAGATGTCCGTCACACCGTGGTCCGACACGTTCTGGACGATCATGTCCACGTTCACGTCAAGGTCGGCGAGTGCCCGGAAGACCCGGGCGGCGATACCCGGTTGGTCGGGGACGCCGGCGATAGTCATCTTGGCCTCGGACGCGTCGTGTGTGACCGCCGAGACGATTGCCTGTTCCATATCAGTTTCCTCCTCATCGACCCATGTCCCTTCCTGCCAGGTGAACGCAGAACGGACATGCAGCCTCACCCCGTGGGTGCGGGCGTACTCGACGGATCGCATGGACGGTTTCGGACATCCGGTGGCCGTCATCTCCAACAGTTCGTCGAACGAGACCGTGGGCATGCGTCGGGCGGTCGGCACCAACCGTGGGTCGGTGGTGAAGACGCCGGTGACGTCCGTGTAGAGCTCACAGGAGTCTGCGCCGAGAGCATGGGCTATGGCCACAGCCGTCGTGTCCGACCCTCCGCGCCCCATGAAGGTCACGTCGTTCTCCGTCGAGACCCCCTGGGATCCTCCGACCACCGGGACCCTCCCCGCTTCCAGGGAGGCCCGGACCCGATCGGGTCGGACGTCGAGGATCTTGGCGTTCCGGTGGTTGGCATCGGTCAGGAAGCCGGCCTGGCTACCGGTGAACGACTCGGAGTCGATTCCGATGTTGTGGAGGGCCAGGCACACCAGGGCCATGGCCTTGCGTTCACCGGCCGTTATGAGCATGTCCATCTCGCGACCCGGCTGGACGATCGAGACCTCGCCCGCCAGTCGCAGCAACTCGTCGGTCTCATTGCCCATGGCCGACACGATGAGCACGACCTGGTTGCCGCGCCTGACGGTGCGGGCGACGTGATCGGCCACCTCGCGCATGCGCTCCGCATCTGCGACCGAGGTGCCGCCGAATTTCTGGACTATGAGGGCCACGGTCACCACGATACCGGCGAGGCTCCGAGGCACCGGGCGGGATTGCCGACAGGCGGGCCGCTGCATTCCGATCGAGCTACGGCCCTCGGTAGGGTGCCGCCCCATGGCCACCAAGTCCCGTCGTCCCGCCCCGCCGTCAGCAGCCGAACGGTTCTCACCGACGACGCGGATCGTGGCGGGGCTGCTGGCCTTCATGATGGTCGGCAGCCTGATCTTCGTGGTGGTGGCCGGTTCCGGCGGCGACTCCAGCGCTCCGGCACCGACCCTGCCGATACCGGAGGACTGCCCTGCCCCGGACGGGTCGGGTACTCCGCGGCTGGCCTTCGACTCACGTCCCACCTGGTGCCTCCGGTCCGGTGTCACCTACACGGCGGTGTTCGACACCACCGAGGGGGAGATCCGGGTGCAGCTGGACCGTTCCCGGACTCCGGAGACCGTCAACAACTTCGTCGTCCTCACCAGGTACGGGTACTACGACGGCACCCTCCTCTTCCGCTTCGATCCGACCATCGCCATAATCCAGGGCGGCGCTCCAACGACGAACAGCTGGTCGGATCCGGGGCCCGGCTACACCATCCCCGACGAGGGTGGCCAGTTCCTGAAGATGTCTGACGGAAGCATGCGCGGGCCCTTCAGCTACAGGCCCGGCGACCTGGTCATGGCCCGGTCGGCCGGACCGGACAGCTCGGGCGCCCAGTTCTTCTTCGCCACGGGCCCGGAGGTCTCGCTGCTGGACAAGCAGGGCACGTACCTGGTCTTCGGCCACGCCGACGAGGCCGGCATCACCGTCCTGCAGGCGATGATGGACCTCTACGAGTTGGACGACACCTCGCCCTACGGCGGTGGTCCGATCCGCGACGTCGTGGTCCGCTCCATCACCATCGAACTGGGCTGACCCACGGGTCGTCGCCCGGTCCGGAACCGCTCCGATGGGCCGTCACACACCCGTGGAACCACCAGCCAGTTCCTGGGCCTTCCCGTCCGCCCGGTCAGCCGACGAACACGGCGTGGTGGGCGTCGGGGCCGACGTGGATCCCGGAACCCTGCTGGCCGCCTACCGGCGTGGCCTGTTCCCCATGCCCGTGGAGGCCGGTGGACCCATGGCCTGGTGGTCCCCCGATCCCCGGGGCGTCCTGGACCCGGTTGGGATGAGGATCAGCCGGTCGCTGAGACGGTCCATGGACCGCTTCGAGGTTCGCGTGGACACGGCCTTCGACGAAGTGGTGGTGGCCTGCGCCGATCCGACACGGGAGCACGGCTGGATCGACGGGCGGATCTCCTCGGCCTACGTGGAACTCCACCGCCTCGGCTGGGCCCACTCGGTCGAAGCCTGGGACGCCGATGGCCTCGCCGGCGGGCTGTACGGGGTGGCCATCGGCGGGCTGTTCGCCGGAGAGTCCATGTTCCACCGTCGGACCGATGCCTCCAAGGTTGCCCTCGCCGGCCTCACCGACCTGCTGGGCAATGGCGCTGACAGGCTTGTCGACGTGCAGTGGTGCACCCCGCACCTGGCCCGCCTGGGAGCCGTGGAACTCTGCCGGGAGGACTACCTGGAGCGTCTTCCGGACCTTACGCTCGCCATCGGCCCGAACTGGCCGGCCCCATCCGCCTGACCCTCCCAGCCCGACCTCACCGGCCGGGCCGGGCCTCCCCGCGCGTGCTCAGCCTCGGGGCGTCCGGAACCCACCCGAATGCCACCAGCGGCCGGAGAACCTCCAGGCGGTAGGAGCGGTCGGAGCCTCCACGGCCGCCGGGGGCTTCGGCCAGAGCACCTCGTAGGCGGCGAGGATCGCTGCCAGCTCCTGCTCGGTGGCGCCCTGGGCGACGATGCGGACCATCGGAATGCCCGCCCCTAGAGGGGCACGTTCCCGTGCTTGCGTTGGGGGATCTCCTCGTGCTTGGAGACCAGCATCTCCATGCCTGCGATCAACTTGATCCGGGTCTCGGCGGGATCGATCACGTCGTCCACGTAGCCCCTCTCGGCAGCCACGTAGGGGTTGGCGAACTTCTCCATGTACTCCTCGACCAGCTCGGCCCGACGGGCCTCCGGGTCGGCTGCGCTCTGGAGCTCCCGCCGGAAGACGACCTCCACCGCGCCCTGTGGACCCATCACGGCCAACTCGGCCGAGGGCCATGCCAGCGAGAGGTCCGAGCCCACGGACTTGGAGTCCATGACCACGTATGCCCCGCCATATGCCTTCCGGGTGATGACCTGGATCCTGGGCACCGTTGCCTCGCAGTAGGCGTACAGCAACTTGGCACCGTGCCGGATTATCCCGCCGTACTCCTGGTCGACGCCGGGCAGGAAGCCGGGAACGTCGACGAAGGTGACCAGCGGCACGTTGAAGGCGTCGCAGGTGCGTACGAACCGGGCGGCCTTCTCAGAGGCCGCGATGTCGAGTACCCCGGCGAAGTGCATCGGCTGGTTGCCGACGACGCCGACGCTCCGGCCGTTCAGCCGCCCGAAGCCGCAGACGATGTTGGCGGCCCATGCCGAGTGGTACTCGAGGAACCCGCCGTCGTCCAGGACCGTCTCGATGACCGTGCGCATGTCGTAGGGGAGGTTGGCACTGCCCGGCATCAGGTCCACCAGCTCGGGACAAAGGCGGTCCGGTGGGTCATCGGTTGCGAAGACCGGAGCCTGCTCGAGGTTGTTGGAGGGCAGATGGGTGAGGAGGGCCCTGACCTCGTCGAGTACCGACTTCTCGTCGTCGCATACGAATGTGGCCACCCCCGACTTGGTGGAGTGGCTGCCGGCACCACCCAGTTCCTCCAGGGTGACGTCCTCGCCGGTGACCGTCTTGACGACATCCGGCCCGGTGATGAACATGTGGGACTTCTCACGGACCATGAAGATGAAGTCGGTCATGGCAGGGCTGTACACGGCCCCGCCGGCGCACGGACCCAGGATGACGCTGATCTGGGGTATCACCCCCGACGACTGGACGTTGCGCCAGAAGATCCCGCCATAGCCGTCGAGGCTCACGACGCCTTCCTGGATGCGTGCTCCCGCTCCGTCGTTGAGGCCGATCATCGGGGCCCCGACGCTCAGGGCGAGGTCCATGACCTTGTGGATCTTCTCCGCGAACACCTCGCCCAGGGCGCCACCGAACACGGTGAAGTCCTGGGAGTAGAGGAAGACCTTGCGACCGTCGATCGTTCCCCAGCCGGTGACCACCCCGTCGGTGTAGGGCCGCTCCTGGATCCCGCTCTCGTGGGCCCGGTGCCGGGCCAGCATGTCCAACTCGTGGAAGGAGCCGGGATCCAGAAGGTGGTCGATGCGCTCACGGGCCAGCATCTTCCCCTTGTCGTGCTGGCGTTGGACGGCCCGCTCGGTGCCGGCGTGGATCGCCGCCTCCTTGCGCTTCGTGAGGTCCTCGAGACGTTCGTTCATCGGATGATCGGCCATGGTGGCAACAGGGTACCGAACTGGAATCCACGGACAGGATCCACCGTCCACCGGTACGTTTCACCCATGCACGATGCACCTGTCGGAGGAGGGCGCCATCTGGGGGTCTTCTGTGGATCCAGGGATGGCAACGACGATGGCGTCCATGCCCTGGCCCGGGAACTGGCTTCGGCCATGGTGGCCGCCGACGTGGGTCTGGTCTACGGAGGAGCCAGCATGGGCGTCATGGGCACGCTGGCCGACGCCGTGCTGGAGGCCGGAGGCACGGCGGTCGGCGTCGTACCCGTTGGGCTGTTCAGCAGCGAGGTCCCCCACGGGAACCTCACGGAGCTGGTGGAGGTCCCGGACATGCAGGCCCGGAAGCGGGCGATGTACGAACGCTCCGACGCCTTCTGTGCGCTGCCCGGCGGCTTCGGAACCCTCGAGGAACTGTTCGAAGCCGCCACCTGGACGCAGCTGGGCCTTCACGGCAGCCACAAGCCGGTCGTCCTGTTGGACCGGAACGGGTTCTGGTCCGGTCTCAACGAGTTCCTGGACCGGTTGGTGTCCGATGGTTTCGTGAGGCCGGAAAGTCGCGGGATCGTGTCGCGGGTGACCTCCGTCGCCGAGGTGCTGGCGGTCCTGGATCGGTGACCACCGCCTCCGGTGGCCCGACGACGAGGTCAGTTCCGGTCGTCGGCGAGGCGTCGTGCCATTTCGGCCAGCCGCGGGGCGTCCATGTGGGAGCAGACGTCCTCGAGGTGGTCCGCTGGACCGGTCCAGCGCAGGTCCTCCACGTCGTCCATGACCGGTGCGTCCAGATCCAGGGTGGCCAGACGCCGGTATAGAAGGGCATCTTCCCGGTCGGCAGCGAGGGTGCCAGCCAACTTCGTCGCCCCCCGCACCGGCACGTCCCATTCGGCGGGATCGTCGGGGATGGCCTCGAGGTGCACATACCGGGCCAGGATCGTCGCCGAGGACTTGGCGCCCCAACCGGTGAGGCCGGGTATGCCGTCGGCCGTGTCGCCCACCAGGGCCAGCCAGTCCGGGATCGACTCCGGCCGCACGCCGAACTTCTCCACCACCGCGGCCGTGTCGTAGGTGATCTCCCGCCTGCGATCCACCTGGACGATGCCGGCGGCGTCGTCCACCACCTGGGCCAGGTCCTTGTCGGGGGTGCACACCAGCACCCTCGCCACGCGCGGGTCGGCTGCGGCAAGGACCGCCGCGGCACCCATCGCGTCGTCGGCCTCGTGCCGGACCATCGCAAGGACCGTGAACCCGGCAGCCTCGAGGGCGGCCTCCAGTAGGGGAAACTGGGCGAACAATTCCGGTGGCGTGCCTTCCCCGGTCTTGTAACCGTCGAACAGGTCGTTGCGGAACGACTCGATCACCTTGTCCGTGGCCACCCCGACGTGGGTGGCACCCTCCTTCAGGAGCCTCAGCATCGAGCCCAGTACCCCGCGGGTCGCAGCCACCTCGACGCCCTCCGCCGTGACATGCGACGGCACGGCGAAGTGATGACGGAAGAGTTCGTAGGTGCCGTCCACCAGGTGGACGTCGATGCCTGCCATGGCGCCTCCAGGTGCCCCGACTACTCCTGGACCAACTCGATCAGCGTTCCGAACGAGCCCTTCGGGTGGACGAACGCCACGGTCGTGCCGCGTGACCCGGGACGTGGAGCCTCGTCGATCGCCCGCCCGCCTGCCGCCACGATGGCCGCCAGGGCCTCGCCGCAGTCATCGACCCGGTATCCCACGTGGTGGATGCCCTCACCCCGGCTCTCCAGGAACCTCGTGATGGCTGAATCGGGTCGGGTTCCGGTCGTGAGCTGGATGTAGGACTCGCCGACGCGCAGCAGGGCCTCGTCGACGCCGTCGCGTTCCACCATCTCCCGGTGGTTCACCTCGGCGCCGAAGGCCTCGCGGTAGTAGGTGATGGCCGCTTCCAAGTCGTGGACCGCTATGGCGACGTGGTCGATCTGGGTCAACAGCAAGGGAAACCTCCGGGATTACGGGTGGCGCTGACCACCATCGGGTCCCACCGGGCCTGACCGCCTGTGGAACGACCTGTGGATAAGCACCGCCGGGGCCCGAATTGGCCCTCTCGGCGCCAATTGCCCGCTCTGTGGCAAAAACACTGCGAATTGGCTCTGACTTGTAATGATCTCTTCACTGTTGTAATCTGACTGCAACAGTTGGGAACAACCCCTCCACCCAACTCGGAAACGACCCTCCGGTCTGGCAGGAGCCACCGGGGGGCGTTTCCATGTATCGGTGCGGTATTCCACAGGAGGGTCACCCGCCATCCAGGCGCCGGCGACCCTCCAGGGCCCGACCCAGCGTCAGTTCGTCGGCGTACTCGAGGTCGCCGCCCACCGGCAGGCCGCTGGCGATCTTCGTGACCTCCACGCCGAGTGGGGCGAGCAGGCGGGCCAGGTACATCGCCGTGGCCTCGCCCTCGATGTTGGGGTTGGTGGCGAGAATCACCTCGACCACCCCCTCCGGTTCCAGACGGGCCAGCATCTCCCTCACCCTCAACTGGTCGGGACCGATGCCTTCGATCGGGCTGATCGCCCCTCCCAGCACGTGGTACCGGCCACGGAACCCACCGGTCCGCTCCACGGCCACGATGTCGCGGGGATCCTCCACCACGCACAACACCGAGGAGTCCCGACGGTCGTCGGTGCACACCGCACAGAGCTCCCCCTCGGCCAGGTTGAAACACCTGTCGCAGAAGCGGACCTTCGCCTTCATCTCGTCGATGGCCACCGTCAATCGGGTCGTGTCCTCCACCGGGACCTTCATGAGGTGGAGGGCCAGGCGCTGAGCGGACCTGGGTCCGATGCCCGGCAGGCGCCCCAGCTCGTCGATCACCTGCTGTACCGAGTCGGCGTACACGTTCGTCGCTCCGTCCGCCGGTCAGGCCGGGTCGACCAGCGAGGCGCCGGGGAACGCCTGGGTGAGCTTCTCGACGGCCGAGCCCTCGGACATGTCGGCGTCCACGAGACCATCCAGGTCGATGGACTCCTCGGCCACCGGGGTGGCGACCACCTGGGGAGCGACCGGAGCGGAGGCGTCCCCGTCCACCACCAGCCTCACGGGGACCGTGCCGCCGAACCGGTCTGAGAGGACCTGCTCCAACTCTGCTCGCATGTCCTCACAGCGCCGCATGTGGGGTTCGTTGGGAAGCGCCATGACGGCTGTCCCGTCCTCCACCGCCACGAAGCGCGCCGCGGCGAACCTGGCTCGAGCCTTCTTTCCCAGCCGATCCAGGAGGTCGTCTCCCCATGCCATGACGAGCTCCTCGGGCGTCACGACCGTTGCCGAGCCGGCCGGTGCCTCCGCTACCGGACGGGTCGCCAGCACCGGCTCCTCACCGGCAGTGGACTGGACCACCACTTCCTCGGCGGGTTCCGGCGAAGCAACGGACGGCGACTCGACGGTGGCGGCGGCCAGCCTGGCTCGACCCTCAGCCGCCGGCCCGGTGCGGCGAAGCGGGGGCGGGGGCGGGGGCGGGGTGGCACCGCTCCCCGGAACCGCAACGGCAGCGCCGCCGGCCAGGGCGGCCTCCAACTTCTCGACCCGACGGACGATGGCCTCGAGGACGGCCGGATCCCCGGCCCCGGCCACCTCCGAGGCAGTGAGCCGTACCAGGGCCACCTCCAGGTCCACCCGCGGATCCGGGGACCGTCGCATGTCGATCAGGGCGGTGCCCAGTACCTCCAATGCCCGTGTCGTGACCGCCGGCGTGACCATCTCGGCGAATCGCTCCGCCCGCTCACGGTCCGCCGCGGCCAACTGGGTCGGCGGCACGCCCATGGCGATGAGGAAGGCCTCCCGGAGGGAACCCAGCAGCGCCTCTCCGGTGACCCGCGGCTCCCGGCCGCGCGTGATGCCGGCAGCCAGGGCAGCCAGGGCCCGAGCGGTATCCCGCTCGGCGAGGGCGGCCAGCAGCTCGTCTGTGGAGGTCTCGTCCCGGGTGATCCCACCCGCCACCACCCTGTCGAGTGCCGACAGGGCGTCCCTGGCCGAACCCCTCCCGGCCCGGACGACATGGGAGATGCCGTCCTCGTCAACGTCGAGGTCGGCCTCGGCGATCACGTCGCGCACCAGGGACTCGAGTTCGGTAGCCGGCAGCAGGTTCAACTCCAGGTGCTGCGACCGACTCCGGATGGTCTCGACCACCTTGTGTGGTTCGGTGGTGGCCAGGACGAAGACCACGTGGTCAGGGGGCTCCTCCAACGTCTTGAGAAGGGCGTTCTCGGCGCCAGCGGTCAGCATGTGGACCTCGTCCAGGAGGTACACCTTGATCCGGCCGGGGGTACCGAGGGCGACCCTTGCCAGCAGGTCGCGCATGTCGTCGACCTTGTTGTTGGACGCCGCATCCAACTCATGCAGGTCGAACGAGGTGCCGGCGGCCATGGACACACACGACTCACATTCACAGCAGGGTTCGCCGTCCACGACAGCCGTGCAGTTCAGGGCCTTGGCCAGCACCCGTGCGGCCGTCGTCTTTCCGGTTCCGCGGGGGCCGCTGAGTAGGTAGGCGTGGAGGACGCGGTCCTCCCGTACGGCGTTTCGCAGGGCGGCAACCACGTGCTCCTGTCCCCGGATCTCCGAGAATCGCCGGGGCCTGAAGCGCCGGTAGAGCGATGTGTACTCCATGGTCCGACCTTACAGCGGCACCACCGGACGGGCCTCGGGTCCGGGCCCGCTGAGCGGCGGAGGGAGTGGGATTCGAACCCACGGTGACGGTGAAGCCACACACGCTTTCCAAGCGTGCCGAATCGTCCGCTCTCGCATCCCTCCGGGACCCGGCACGCGGCCGGGTTCCGGGCGACAAGGATAACGAGCCGCAGGATGGGATACGGACGGTGCGGGTATCGTTCGGGTGCACCCGTTCTCGAGTGTGGCGGTCGGGTCCTGTGCGACCGGGACCCGTGAACCGGGTCAGGGCCGGAAGGCAGCAGCTCTCAGCGGAACTCCCGGAGTGCCGCAGACCGCCTGGCCGCCACTCTCGAGGACGGGTGCCGCCGCGCCCGGACCTAACGTCGCGTGCATGGAGAATCCGGACCCGACCGTCGGACCAGCCGACGAAGACCACCAGGCCGACCATGACCTGATGGGCGTGGCGCTGGCCGAGGCCGCCCTGGCCGCTACAGCGGGCGAGGTCCCGGTCGGCGCCGTGGTGGCGGTAGGTGGTCGGATCGTGGCCCGACGGCACAACGAACGCGAGGCCACGGGTGACCCGACGGCCCACGCCGAGGTCCTGGCGCTGCGAGATGCCGCCACGGCGCTGGGGACGTGGCGTCTCGACGATGCCGTCCTGGTCGTGACCCTGGAGCCCTGCCCGATGTGTGCCGGAGCCGCCTGGGCGGCCCGGATCGGTCGCCTCGTCTGGGGAGCACCCAACCCGGAAGCCGGAGCCGTCGGTTCCCTCTACAACCTGGGTTCCGATCCACGCCTGAACCACGAGTACCCGGCGACCGGCGGCATACGGGCCGGGGACTGCGCCGGACTGCTCACCTCGTTCTTCGCCCGGCACCGCTGACGGGCGGCCGACCGGTCCGGTTGGCCGCCCGTCGGCACCTCAGTAGCCTCGTCGGCGGAAGGTTGCCAGAGCGGACGAATGGGGCGGCCTCGAAAGCCGTTGTGGCCTCCGGGTCACCGTGGGTTCAAATCCCACACCTTCCGCCACCAGTGACCGGGTCCCCGACCCGGTCACTGCCGCGTTCAGCCCACGTCGACGGGCTCGGAGATGGCCCGCCAGAACCCGATCCCGTGGTCCCATTCGGCCAGGCTGAGGGTGTCCCTTGCGTCGTACTTTCCGGGGCCCAGGGAGTTGTAGGGCTGCCCCGAGATGGAGAACGGTCCCAGGGCGGCCGCTGCTGCGGCGAACGATTCGTTGGTCAAGTCCGGGCCGGCCGCCGTGGCGATCTGGCGGAACAACTCAAACAACCGGCACGAGCTCTGTGTGGAGGCCCAGTAGTTGGGCTCGCCCTCCTCCAGCAGCTCCACCGATCGCACCTCGAGGCCCAGGCCCGCCTCGATGATGGCCAGGCAGTCGGCCATGGCCGGGTCCGTCGACGAGGTGAACGACCGGTTGGTCAGGAGGGTGCCCGCTCCCTCGATGCCCAGTGGGGGGTCGGTCTTCCAACGGTTGGTGGAGTCGCCGTTCAAGATGAGCACGGTGAACTCGTCACCCAGTTCGAACAGGACCTCCTGGGCGTAGGCGGCCTCCCCGATGAAGAACACGGTGGACACGCCCTCGGCCCGCGCCCGTTCGAGGACCACCTCCATGTGGGCGATGGTGGCCGACTCATCGCCGGTACTCGGGTTGTAGGTGGCGACGGCCACCTCCGCGCCCGCATCCTCCAGGGCCACCCTGGTGTCAGCGATGGTCGCCTCGTAGTCGCCGTTCGCCCCGTAGAGCATGAATGTGCCGAGGTCTGCCAGCCGTCCGGTCTCCCGCAGCAGGTTCACGAACGCCCTGCCGCGTCGACCCAGGCTGATGTCGTCGCTTATCCAGGTGGCGGTGATCCGCTCGAGCTGTTCGGGTGTGGGCTTCCCCCCGACCAGGATCGTGTCGTACAGGCCACCAAAGCACTCGTTGACGCTCTCCACGCCCGGGCCGGCGAACCCGTTCAACACGGCGAACACCCGGTGGTCCTCGGCCAGCTCCACGCACACCGCCTCGGCCGTGGCTGCACCCACCGGGAGGAAGGTCCCGTGGATGACCTCGACCATCCGGCCCAGGATCCCACCGGTGGCGTTGACGTGGGCGACGTAGGTGTCGACGGCCGGCCCGTAGTTCGCATACGTGAGGTTGAACCCGTAGGTCGAGTTGAACTTCTCGAAGTCGATTGACGTGAATCCAATCCTGATGGTCTCCGAGGTGACGCCCCGAAAGGAGTCGGTCAGGACGATCGGGGCCGCCGTGGTCGTGGTCTCCGACGGCGCCGCCGTGGTCGTGGTCTCCGACGGCGCCGTCGTGGCGGTGGCCTCGGTCGTCGTCGTCGCCTCGGTGGCAGTAGCCGGCGTCTCGGTGGTCGTCGTTGGCGCCTCGGTGGTCGTCGTTGGCGCCGTCGTGGGCGACTCGGTGGTCGTCGTTGGCGCCTCGGTAGTCATCACGGGCACCTCGGTAGCGGTAGACGCCGTCGTTGGCGATCCGCCACCGCCGCATCCCCCGGCGAGCAGCACAAGGGCCAAACCCAGCCCGATGAATAGTCGCATGGCTCCGTCCACCTCCGGCCCCTCCCTCCGGGCCCACCGTGGGCCCGGCCACCGCCCCAGAAGGTAGACGGGATCCGGTTGGTCGGTCACCAGCCTGATAGGACCGATCGGCTGGCCTCGACTATGCGGCGGGCCATCGGCGCCATTCCCAGCCTGGCCAACCCGGTGTTGAAGACCTCCGGCGTGACCACCGGATCGGCGGAGATGCCCCGCAACAGGCCGAACAGGTGCTCGTGGTCGACCACCCCGTCACCAGGCAGGGGGCGGGCGGCCAGGCACTCGGCCATCGGATCGTCCCACGGCTCGGGTCCGGCGTCACATAGTTGGAACACCCGGATGGCATCACCGGGCATGGAGGCCAGGGTGTCGGCATGGCGGCCATATGGCCCACCGGGCTGGCGGAGCCAGTGCCAGGAGTCGAGCAGCACCCCCACGTTCGGACGCCCCGTCCGTCGCAGGAGGTCCCAGCAGGTCGTGATGTCCGGGATCCCGGACCACGGGAGGAACTCCACGCAGATGGCCACGTCGACCTCGGCGGCCCGATCGGCCACGGCAGCGAGGTTGGCCACCGTCGCCTCGATGGACCGGAGGTCCGGTTCGAGGACCACGGCAGCCAGGTTCGGTGACCCATGTGCCGATGCGATGTCGATCGACTCCCGTGACGTCTCCACGGCCGCGGCGGGGCTCGTTGCGTTGGCCCAGCCGTAGATGGCCTCGACGCAGACGACCCGGAGGCCTGCAGTGCGGAGTCGGGACCTGATCCGCTCGGAGGACCAGCCCTGGGCCTTCAGCAGGACCTCGTGGAGGGTCCAGTAGGAGATGCCGGCCACTCCGGCATCGACACACGCCTCCACGTACTCCTCGAAGCCCGCTCCATCCAGGGAGAACGTGTCGGGTAGCAGGGTGCTCGGACAGAGGTACAGGTCGTCATGCCGACGACGTTCGTCGATCATCTCGAGGCTTCCGGTGCCGGGCTCGGCTCCAACCGGGCCAGGAGGGCGGCCACCAGGTGGTCGATCGTCGACTCCGGAGGTGGTGCCAGCGTGAGGCGCCCATCGCGCCAGAGGGTGGCGAAGCCCCAGACCAGGGAGAGCTGCAGGCGGGTCCAGTGGACCCTCTCGTCGGCGTCCAGGCCCAGCATCTCAAGGACCGTCTGGAGTGGGCTGCCGACGCGTTCCACTGCTGCCACAAGGTCGGGATCGTCCCCCGGTGGGTGGATGGCGGCGCTGAAGCGTCCCGGCCATGCCAGGGCAAAGCCCAGGTGTGCCCGGACAACGGCGTCAACGGCATCGGGACCCGAGCGCCCGACGGCGGCCCCGGTCACAGCATCGGCCAGTTCGGCAAGTGACTGGAGGGCCAGCATTCGACGCAGTCCGTTCACGCCGTCGACATGGGCGTAGAGCGACTGCGACCGGATCCCCAGCCGTGCAGCCACCATCGACGGCCGTACAGCGTCGATGTTCCCTACCTCGTCCAGGACCTCCATGGCGGCGTGGACCACACGGTCCCTGGTCACCCCCCGTCGTGCCGCCATCGTCCCTCCATCGGTTGGCTTGCAAACCTAGTCGAAGTAGAGCAGGCTGTTGTCTAATGACTGTAGACACGGCAGGTTCACCCACCGACCTCCTCGAGGTGGCCGACGATGCCGACCTGATCGAGGTCCTGGCCTCCCACGGCTGGGGAGACGGCCTGCCGGTGGTCGCCCCCACCCCCGAACGGGTGGACGCGATGCTCGCCGGCTGCAACGGCCACGACCCCGAGGAGGTCGTGGCCACCCTCCCACCGCGGTTCGGCCAGGCAACCCGGCTGGCCATCGCCGTGAACGCCGTGATGGCCGGCTGCCTACCTGACCACCTCCCGGTCCTGGTGTCGGCCGTGCGGGCCCTGGCCCATCCCGACCTGAACCTGCGGGGAGTCAACGCCACCACGCACTGCGTCGCCCCCCTCCTCGTCGTCCACGGCGACGTGGCCCGCACTGCCGGCTACCACGGCGGCCTCGGGGCGTTCGGCCCGGGAAGCCGGGCCAACGCCGCCACCGGTCGGGCCCTCCGCCTCATCCTCCTACACGTTGCCGGCGCCACTCCGGGCGACGGCGACGCCTCCACCCAGGGTGGGCCCGCCAAGTTCGGCTTCTGCGTCGCCGAGAACCTGGAAGCCTCGCCCTGGACCGGCTACGCGGCCTCGGTCGGGGTGGAGGCCCCATCGGCGGTGACCATCCACTGCGGTGAAGCACCACACAACGTGCACGACATGGAATCCCCGGGCCCGACAGGGATCCTCGACAAGGTGGCCTCGGCAATGGCGACCACCGCCCAGAACAACGCCTGCATCAGCCAGGGCGAGTACCTGGTGGCGCTCTGCCCGGAACACGCCGCCACCTGCGCCGACGCCGGATGGTCCCGGAGCGACGTCGCGTCCTACCTCTTCCAACGCGCCCGACTGCCCGTCGGCGAGCTGAAACGGGCCTTCGCACATCGAGCCTGGACGCCCTGGATGCAGTCCCTGCAGGATGGAGAGGCCGCCCCGATGACCGGACACCCCGACAACATCCGGATCATGGTGGTGGGCGGCGCCGGCAGGCACAGTTCCGTCATACCCAGTTGGGGAATGACCCGGAGCGTCACCGTTCCCGTCGAGCCGTAGGAGCACCCGTGCAGATACACCCACCCACCGGCGCGGCCAGCACGCCGCCGACCATTCTGGCACCCACCCCTGCCGTCCTGGCCGGCAGGCGGATCGGCATCCTCGACAACCGCAAGCCCAATGCCGGCATCCTCCTGACACGACTGGCCGAGCGGCTTGCCACCCGTACGGGTGCCGAGGTGACCCTCGTCGAGACCAAGAACGCCGCCATCCCATGCGAGGACCAGGTACTCGGCCGACTCGTAGAGGAGGTGGAGCTGGTCCTCACCGGCACAGCCGATTGAGGAAGCTGCACGTCGTGGAGTGTCCACGACACCGTGAAGCTGGAAGGTGCCGGCATTCCCACCGTGCTGGTGGCCACCGACGAACTCCGCCTCCTCGCCGACCAGACCGCCGCCGACCTGGGCCTGGCCGGCCTCCGGATCGTCTCGGTGGAACACCCGATCGGCGGGGTCCCCGAGGCTGCGATCCTGGACCGGGCGGACGCTGTGGTCGACGAGGTGCTGGGCCTGCTGACCGACATGGCCGGGTGACCGGAACATGAGCATCCCGATTGACCACGCTGGCCGCACCGCCCTGGTGACCGGCGCGGGCGCCGGCATCGGCCGGGAGATCGCCCGTTGGCTGGCCCGTGCCGGCGCGGCGGTGGCCGTCAACGACCTAAGGCCCGACCGGGCCGAGGCGGTGGTGACGGAGATCACGGACGAGGGATGCACGGCTATCGCCGTGGCCGCCGACTGCCGGGACGAAGCCGCCGTGGACGCCATGGTGGCCACCGTGGCCGACCGCCTGGGTGGCCTGGACATCGCCGTCAACAACGTCGGGATGCTTCCGCCCGGGCGGCAGCCACGACCCTTCGTCCGGTACCGGTACGACGACTGGCACGACATCATCGACCAGAACCTCGTGGTAGCCGCCCTCTGTGGTCGGGCCGAGGCCGAGCTGATGGTCGAGAGGGGTGGTGGTTCGATCCTGTTCGTGACCTCCGGGGAGGCGACCCGGCCGTCGCCGTACAACTCGGCCTATGCGGCGGCCAAGGCAGCGGTTAACCACCTGGTCACATCCATGGCCGTGGAGTTGGGACCGGCCGGCGTCCGGGTCAATGCCATGGCCCCGGGAACGACGATGACCGAGACGGTGGCGGCCGCGTTCACACCTGAGCGCATGGCGGCGATCGTCGAGGCCACGCCCCTGCGACGCATGGTCGAACACGACGAGCTGGCCCGCCTGGCGGTGTTCCTGACCAGCGACCTGGCACGTTGCATCACCGGACAGTTCCTGCTGGCCGACGCAGGGGCGTTCCTCTCGAGGAGCCGACCGGCCAACGACGAGGGACTTACCTCCCCCATCCGATAGGGCCCTGCCGACCGCCCGGACCTCCGGCAGTCGGAGACACCGTGACCAGACCCCAGGCAGTCGCCGTGGGTGTGCCTAAAGGCCAATCTGGTGGTGGGGTGGCACCTCGAAGCGACCGATGGCATCGGCCCGGCTGTGCAGCAACCCGACGGTGTCATCCAGGTTCCGACCGATGATGAACTGTCGCCTGGCGGTGCACTCGACCACGAAGCGACCCAGCTCGTCCAGGTCGGCGACCGTGACATCCCGGCCGGCCTGCTGCAGGCGGTCCTTCATCTCGGCGAAGGACATGCTGCTACGACCGGTACCCCCGCGTACCCGCTCCAGGTCGGTCGGCCGGTTGCGCTGCGATGTGAACAGCCCCGTGTCCATCAACCCCCCGGACGGGTAGAACACCGACGCTCCCATGGCCTCGGACTCGGCCCGGAGCTGGTGGTCCAGGGTCTCGGTGATGCAGCTCACCGCCGCCTTACTGGAGGCGTACAGGCCGGCCGACGGCACCGGTGCGAAGCCACCGTCACCCGAAGACGTGTTGACGACGTGTCCCGGCTCCCCGGATTCCAGCATCCGGGGAACGAAGGCCATGATCCCGTTGGCCACGCCGAACACGTTGACCCCGTAGCACCATCTCCAGTCGTTGGGCTCATGGGTCCAGATCCGGCCACCTCCGCCCGAACCCACTCCGGCGTTGTTGTAGAGCAGGTTGCACCGACCGTGCACCGTGAACACCTGGTCCGCCAACGAGTCCATCGAACGGTCGTCGGAGACGTCCGCCAGGATCCCGGAGATCCGGCCAGCGAAGGAGGCCGACAATGTGGCCACCGTCGTATCCAGGACGTCCTGTTCGATGTCGGCCACCACGACCGTGGCGTCAGCCTCCAGCAGGGCACGGACGATTCCCCGACCGATGCCGTTGGCCCCACCGGTAACGACCGCGACCGACCCGGCCACCTCCAGGGGAGCCGCCATCAGGCCGCCACCTCCTGGGTCTGGTTCTGCGGTGCCATGCCGGGGCAGCCCTTGCCCCTCTCCGGGATCTCGGAGTACGCGATGCCACCGGCCACATGGGCCTTGGTCGGGCAGAACTGCTCGGCCAGGGGTCGCAGCTTCTCGATGTCGAACTTGTAGAGCCTGGCCGCGTTGGTCGTCAGCAGCATGGTGGTCTCGTCCTCGGTCATCTGCCCGAAGGTGAGCCTCAGGTGCTCGTCGGTGTGGGGATGCGACCCCTCCACGTGTGGATAGTCCGAACCCCACATGACGTTCCCGACACCGATCTGCCTGACCACCTCGGTCTCGGTGGGGCGCAGGAAGCTGGCTCCGACGTGGCACTGGCGCTGCCAGTACTCCGACGGGCGCAGCGACATCTCGGCCACGGCGACACCTCCGAAGATCGCCTCGGAGCCGTACTTCGAGTACTTCATGCGCTCGTAGAACGAGTCCAGCTTCTCGAGGGTGTCGGGCACCCAGGCGGTGCCGGTCTCGGTGTTCACCCACTGGAGGTCGGGGTGTCGCTCGAACACCCCGGAGAACATGAGGTGCCACAGGCCCCGCTGGCTCCACCATGAGACCTCCAGCATGAACATCGCCAGCGACGCCGGGAAGTGGCTTCCGAAGTTCGGCGTGGCACCACCCGAATGGTGGTTCAGGGGCATGTCGCAGGCCTCGGCGGCGGCCCATATCGGTCGGTAGGAGGCCGAGTAGAGGGGCTCGAACGGCGAGTCGGGAGGAGCGCCGGGAACCAGGATCCCGCCGCGCAGCCCATTTTCGGCCGCCCATTCGATCTCGGCCACCGACGCCTCGACATTGCCCAGGAAGATCTGGGCGATGCCCGCCCTGCGCTCCGGGGCCTCTGACACGAAGTCCAGGAGCCAGCGGTTGTGGGCCTGCAGGCCCGCCCACCTCCGGACCATGTCATCGCTGTAGGGAGGGGCCTCGAACTGGCTGGCGGCCGCCGGTGCGAACGGTGGCTGGGTGTTGGGGAACAGGACCGCGGCCACCACGCCGTCGGCCTCCTGTTCTCGGAGGCGACGCTCGCTGGACCAGTTGCGGTCGCCGTCCACCTCGGGGTCCCCGTCCACACCCACGTTCAGCGGCGACCGCTCGGCGTCCTTGAACACCTCGGCGATCCGCCGCTCGGCCGCCTGTACCGATTCGGCCCACTCGTCGAAGTCCTCGTGGTACTTCTTCTCCAGGTACGGCTTGTAGTCGTGCAGCGCCGCACCACAGTGGGTGTCGGCCGAGATGACGACGTGTCGTTCGCTCATCGTGTTGTCACTCCCAGGTGGTCGGGTCGGAGTCCGGAGTCGGTGCCGGGCTCAGGCGTACTGCATCTCACAGCCGTACTCGCCAATCCACCAGCGGGCCTTCTCGACGGCGTCGGCAGGCGTCCGCAGGTCTGGTGACTGGCCCAGCGTCTCCGGCGTGGGACCGATCCTGTCGGCCACGACACGCAACCCTGCCTCGTCCAGGCCGTAGCAGTCGATGGCGTTGAGACCCAGTAGCCGACGGGTGTCCTCGATGGAGACGTCCCGGAAGTCCTTCTCCAGGCGCTCCACGGTGTTCGGCCAGGACCCCTCGGGATGCGGGTAGTCGGTTCCCCACATGAGGGCGTCTATGCCGTTGACGTGGCGTCGACGGACCTCCTCGGTGGACATGGTGGAGGCGCCGATGAATACGTTGCTCCCGAAGTACTCGGACGGCAGGCGGGAGATGAGGCCCTTCATGCGGGAGCCCATCTTCTTGACCTTCCAACTGGCTCCGAAGTTGACGTCGGTCTTCCAGAGCAGGTCTCCGATCCAGTACGAGCCGCACTCCACGACGGCGTAGCGGAGGTCCGGGAAGCGGTCGAACTTGCCGGAGAAGAGGAGCTGCCAGAGGATGCGGTGGGTCCAGAACGGCACCTCGCTGATGTACATAGCCACGTTCTCGCCGTAGGCGTCGAAGTCGGCCTCACCGGAATGGGTGTGGACCACCAGACCCGTCTCGGCACACGCTGCCCAGACCCTGTCGTAGTGGTCGGTGCCATAGGCGGGGAAGCCGTGCCACATGGTCGGCACCATGATCCCCTTGATGCCCGGCCTTCCGGCCAGGGACTCGATCTCGGCCACCGCCAGGTCCACGTCGTGGGTTATGGGAACCAGCGCCACTCCGGCCCGCCGGACCGGATCGGTGGCGCAGAACTCCTCCAACCAGCGGTTGTGGGCACGGGCCCCGCCGAACGCCAGCCGGGGATCGGTGATCTGTCCTGCGGCCAGGCCGGCACCGAACGGTGGGGACTCCTGGCCGGTCACAGCGTCGCCGTCGGCGAAGATGATCTCGCCTGCCACGCCGTCTGCGTCCAGCACCGGATCGCGGACCTCCGGGTCGTAGGCGCCCTGCAGGCCCCACTCGTTGTCACCCTCCCACTCGGCGATGAACTCGGCGTTGAGCTCCTCGGCGATCCGCCGGTGTGCGTGGCGCTCGGCGACGTACCGGTCGAACTCCTCGTGCAGCGAGGATTCCAGGTACGGGCGGTACTCCTCGCACTGCAGACCGGCGTGGGTGTCCGACGAGACGACTATGTACGGTTCGCTCCCGGTGCTGATCTCTCGCTCCACTGTGTGCCTCTCCTGATGGGGCGCTGCTCTCTTGGACAGCGTCACAGACTTCGTTGTACACTGTCGCAGAGAAGGGGCCCGACCGCAACCCGGGACCCAGAGGGCACATGGACGACACCCGACCCAGGACCAACCGCCACGCTGGCCTCGAGCCCACCGAGGTACTCGACCGGGCCATCGCCCTCGTCGAGGTCGAGGGTGCCGATGCGCTGACGATGCGCCGGCTGGCCACCGAACTGAGTGTGGCCACCACGTCGATCTACTGGCACGTCGGCAACCGGGAACAACTCGTGACGGCCATGGTCCGGCGCCACGGCGAGCGCATGGCTGAGGCCCCCATCATTGGCGACACGGCACGCGACCGGGTGCTCGTCGTCGCACGCCTCATCTGGGAGGGCTCCCTGGCGCATCGGGGGATCACCCGGCTGGCCAGTGCCCACGGGCTCTCGTCCCTCCACGCCCAGCACCTGGAGCTGGCCATGGCCAGGGAGCTCCAGGAGGCCGGCGTGGTCGGCGACGCCGCCCGCGACGCCCTCCGGGCCATCACGGCCTGTGTCGGCGGCTTCATCGTGGCCGCCCTGCTCGACGACGCCCTCCCGACCGACCACCGTCGGACCTCGGTCCTGGCCCACCTGGAGGATCCGGGCCTGAACCCGGCCACCCGCTCGGCCCTGGCTACGAGCAGCCACCTGCCTTCACTGTTCGACACGACGTTGCGGGCCGTCGTGGACTCCCTCGTTCCCGCCGACCTCTCGGCCAACGCCTACCTGTAGGGCTGGCCTCAGGCCAACCTCAGGCGTCGTAGCGGTAGGCCGTCGCCTTCGGCTTGACCGGACGGGCGAACCAGAGGGGGCGACGTAGGCCGTCAGGGCCGGGACCCGGCCGGACCTTCGCCAGCCACTCC
>Ga0302119_10000102_pt1 | contig 32517 bp, 28 predicted proteins | sample AG5_Tmax_MG_FD_203114 | JGI IMG/M metagenome (GOLD analysis project Ga0302119, IMG submission 203114) | Marine microbial communities from Western Arctic Ocean, Canada - AG5_Tmax | ecosystem: Environmental > Aquatic > Marine > Oceanic | place: Canada: Western Arctic Ocean | collected 2017-10-01 | reverse complement strand
CAGGATTCCAACTATCTGCCAAATAGTTCATGATGGAGGCTGAGTAGTAGAGGTCACCCACCTCAAAAAGGCCCACTTGAAGTGGCTGAGCTGCCGCACGAAGCGCTGTCCAGTCCTCTGGCTTTTTCGAGGCAATGGCAACGGAGCGCAGCGCAATGACGTCCACAAATTTCTTGCCGGTAAAATCCGACCGCTTCAAAATATCTTCCCGACCCAAGCCCGCAATTTGCGTAATGTAATCTTTTGGGAAATCTGTGCGGTAAACACGCTTCCAAGACTCTGAAAAAGCCATCACCCATGGGTCCTCTGGGCTCTTAACCGGCACGATTTGAGTCACAAAATAATTCACCGCCTTTTCTCGGTGCCGTCGTAAGGATCGATCTTGGGACTGAATATCGTTCACTCGCATGGCCAAGCCAAAGTCTCGCAAGAAGGCATCAACTGGGTCTTGCTGCAGAGGTGCAAGTGCGAAGGCGAAGAGGCTGAGAAGCATCCCCTGCAGTTTAACGTCCTTTCCTCGACTCCTCTTCGAGGAATTTCTTCTCTCCCTTTGACAGAGATCCAATCCCATGCGTGGATATTTTTTGCAAAATCATGTCGAGCCGTCTTCGTGCATTTCCTTCTCTAAGGCGACGAATATCCGCCTTCCAGCGGGCAACCTTGCTTTTGCCGGGTAACGGGTACTTTTGAAAACCGGCACAAAGAAACCACCCAGCCAGAGCGCCGGCAAGATGAATATCGGCGGCAACGCCACCGCCGCGTCCCCCGAAAGTGAGGAGAAAGCTCACAAGGTCAAAACTGAGTACAACGAAGAAAAGTGTCAGAGCCTTCACCTCAATCAGGAAAAAGGAAAAACGTCTTCCTGGAAAGAGTGCCGCGAAACCAGCCAAGCACGCCATGGTAAGCCCTGATGCGCCTATGACTCGTGAGTGAAATACGTCGGGAAAGAGGACTGCAAGGATGAAGCGAATACTGGCCCCAAAGAGTACGACAAAAAGTGTAAATCGAAGGAAGCGCCGCCCCGGAAAGATGCGTTCCATCTCAGGCGCAAAGAGGGCAAACATCCACCCATTCAAGAGGAGGTGGAAAATCGAATGCCGGTCATGGATGAGGAAATAGCCAAGAATTCCAGGGATGGCGGACAGTTGACCCTGTGCTAATCCTCGGGGATCCAGTTCAAAAAAGTAAAACGGGGTCGACGGCTGAAGTAGGAAACTGAGAATCCAAATCACAGCCCACAGGACAAGGAATTTTCGAACGTAAGGAGTGAGAGTAGTCACGGGAGGTACGGAATGGCATTCTATCCATTGTCCCCTTAGGAACCCTACCCATGGAAAATCAAATACTTGACGGAAAGGCACTCTCTTTGCGCATTCGCGAGGAAATTCGCCTCGAAATCCTTACTGGCCTCGCCGAAGGAAAACCAAGGCCTGGATTGGCCACAATTCTGGTCGGTCAAGACCCTGCCTCTGAGGTTTATGTTCGGAATAAACGCAGAGCCTGTGAGGCCGCTGGGCTGGTGAATGAGCACGTAGAGCTCCCTGCAGATGCAGGCCAACAACAACTTCTGCAACAGGTTCAAGCCTATAACAAAGACCCTGCAATTCATGGAATACTCGTGCAACTTCCACTTCCCAAGGGCCTTGACTATGATGAGAATCAAGTCCTGAAAACAATTTTTCCAGAAAAAGATGTCGACGGGTTTCACCCCTTTAACCAAGGTGCGCTCATGCAAGGAAATTTTGCCCCGCGCCCCTGCACCCCAAAAGGGATTATGGTTCTCCTCAAGGAAGCGGGACTTGAAGACCTCTCCGGAAAAAAAGCCGTGGTAGTCGGAAGAAGCAATATTGTGGGAAAACCGATTGCTCTGATGCTGCTTGAGCGAAATGCGACCGTGACGATTTGCCACTCTCGGACCAAAGACCTGGAGGCCGAAATCAAGTCGGCCGATGTGGTTGTCGCTGCCGTGGGCGTCCCCCAACTCGTTCGGGGAGAGTGGATTCGCCCTGGAGCTACCGTCATCGATGTCGGAATCAACCGGGGCGCCGACGGGAAATTAGTTGGGGATGTCGATTTTGAGACGGCAAAGAAAACAGCACGTAAAATCACACCCGTTCCGGGAGGCGTCGGCCCCATGACCATTGCGATGTTGCTTCGAAATACTGTGGAAGCTGCCTGGAATTAATCAGCCAACAGCCTTTGCGCAGGGACATTTTCCATGTCCGTGTACCGATGCAAACTATTCTGCGAGGCGGGCAAATAACCGAAAAGCTGAAAGGTGATGTAAACGGAGAGCCCTCCGAGAATCAAAATCCACATCCCCTTTTCGCCACGCCAACCGGCCACGAAACGGAGGTGCATATAAACCAAGTAAAAGAGCCAGGAAATGAGGGCGGAAACTTCCTTAGAATCCCAGCCCCAGTAGAGCGCCCAGGCTTCCTGAGCCCACAGCCCCCCTTGAATGAGCCCTGCTGTTAAAAAGGGAAAGCCAACGACAAAAATAAGCCAAGTGAATCGGTCGGATCCCTTTTCCCACGCGTCAAACCAAGCCATTTTATTCTCAGTTTTCATACTTAGTGTCGAGATAAACCCAGCAAGTAGGAATATTCCAGGCCCCAGGAGAATCCCGTGCATACCGAAAGGGATTGGGACTAATGCAAAGAGTCCAATGGCCCAAAACTTTCTGGTCGGCATCGGGTAATCTTTTGATTGGAAAATTCCCCGCCAAAACTTAAAACAAAAATGCAGCCACGCGGCAATAGTTGCAATGAAGAGGGTGAAATACCCAAACATATACGCCGTAATATGGGTGCTAAACCAGTAAGACTGGAGTGCTGGCGGTAGAGGCTTCCCTGTGGGGTCGAGATTTAAAACATAAGAGAGGGTGAATGCGGCTCCCAGGAGTATTAAAGCGACAAAGAGGTCTGCAAATCCCCTCGCCACGCCTTTTTGTTTATGAAGACCAAGAACTGCGTAGAGAATCAAAGTGGAAAGGAAACCTGTCGCTGTGCCGAGAGGGATGACTTCGTACATCGTTTGCGCGGGCCAATGCATGACTTCGAAATAACGTGCGATCTGCGCAGTCAAGTTCGTGACAAGCGCTAGCGCGGGGAAGCCTAAGACGAGTTTGGATGCCTTCTCAAGCAAGGCCTCCCCTTTGTTGTGGCGGGGCAAAAACCAAAGGATAGAAATAAGAAGCGCGTAAGCCGCTCCAAAGGTGGATACCTTTAGCGTAAGTTCAAGAAGATTGCGATAGTCCACTAGGAAGTACCTCGGTGTTTGCGGGTAAAGAATGGGTTGACAAGAAAAACCGTAATCGTGCCAAGCATGACCATCCAAAACCCAAGAAGTACTGCTTCCATGCCAGGGTCATACACGACGCCAATTCCAGAGTACTTCGGGTCGTTGGGGTCGTGACTGGTCTGAAAGAACCTCCAGCCATCATAATGGAGATAGTCATTGACGCGAATCTCGCCAGAGCGAATCACATCTTTCGCTGTAGAAGGGCCGCGAAGCACAGAAAGTTTCGAGCGCCATTCAAAAGGAAGGGATTGGCCACTGGTGTCTTCGCGAAACAACAAATACAACAAGCGGGGCTCACCAGCAGGACTTAAATAGGAAACAGGAAGTGGCTTCGCCTCTGGGTCTCCAGAGAGCCAATGCTCCTGCAGAGTGGTCCCATTGGTTTGGATTCTAATCAGCGCTGCTGGAAAAGCAGTGCTGTAGAAGTCCGCGGCGTTCACTGGGTTCACTTTTTGAGGGAAAAGGTTCTCATTAAATGAAAGGACCTTCGCCTGGGGGAAATATTCAAGGACAGTAATTTCTAAAGCCGGGGTCCCGTCGATTGGATCGGAAATGGGCCGATCATAGGTCAGGTGTAAACCTTGCCAAACACGCTCTTTCGGCTGCGCATCGAGAGCAAATTCATATTCAAGTTTATGGTCAGCCCCTTCTTTAACGTACCAAACATCAAGGACATCGTGCTGATCCGCACGAAAAGCATCTAATTTCAGAGCAAAAGGTGCGCCGTCGGAATCGCCCAGAAAGGGGCGGAACTGTGCCCTGCCTTCAGGACTTAAAGCGTACAGTTGAAATTCATGACCGACATCCCCAACCCGCAAGTTCAAGATACCACGCATCTCCCCCATGCGGCCGAAAAATGCGCCGGTCACTAAAATGAGAATGCCCGAGTGAGTAACCACAAAGCCCCATTTCCCAGGCTTAAGAAGTCGACGCCAGCCCCCTCGGAATGTATTCGATAATACACCCAGAAAGAGGACTGCCCACAAGAGTGAGTACCAGTCAGATCGGTACACTCGGATGAAATCTAAGCGGTCGGCAAGAACGAAAAAACTCCACAGAGAATCGTTCCATTTTTCTTCGAGGGCGCTGATTCGGCGATTATCAGCTCTGGTTTCTAACCCAGCCCGACTTTGTGATGCAATCGCAACGGCAAGGTCCTCCCCAAAACGCGCACGGATTCCTGGGATGTGGTCCACAAGGCCGTCCAGTCGTCGCTGGATCTCAACTTGGTTCACATCAAGAGACTCGTCCAAGTTGAACCATAAATTTCCACCCACTTTCCCTAAGAGGTGATAAAGGAAAAAAGCTTGTGCATTCCGAAAGCTGGATGAGTTTCCACCCCCGCCTGCATAGAAAAACCAAGTCTTTTGTTGCTCATAGCTCCATGTTTCGCCCGAGGCAATTTCTTCCCACGCGTTCAAGGATGCTACCCCACTGGCTGGAACTGGGTTATCCACATTCTCTTGATGCACGAGAACACCAATCATGGCGCCGAGGCCAATCAGCACTAAGTTCAGCACACCGACTTTGATGGAGCGAAAAAAGTGGAATGCGAGTGCCGTGCGGAATGAGAGTAGCCCAAAAAAAGGCAAAAGGGTGAAAAAGAAGGCAATGGCATATCCCCATCGTGCGTCACTTTGCGCGGACATGGTGTTCCGCCCAAAGTGCCCAAGGAGTTCGGCCCATGCAATGAGTACCATCAGGCCCAAAAGGCCCGACTTAAAGGTCCAGGTAAAGGCACGAGGTGTTCCAGCAGAGCGCAAAATATTATTGGTTTCTCGTTCCAAGAAAATGAGTAAGCAAAATCAAAGAATGGCGGGCGGGCGACGGCGCAAGAATTTGCAAAGCCTCGGCTGCACTTGCAAGGCAGCGGGCAATTTCTTTCCGAGACACTTCAAGAGCGTCTTGTAGGTTTTTACCGTAATGGTTTCCAAAAATAACCTGCCGATTGCCCCCACTTCCGAAATCTCTCTTCAGGTCCGCGAGTGATTTCCCGGAGAGTCGATCTCGCAAGTGGATGAGAGGGAGGGTCATTTTCCCTCGTGCCCAATCAGTCCCGAGAGACTTGCCAGCCGTTTCCTCTTTCCCTACCAAATCAAGAAGGTCATCCGCCATTTGAAAAGCGCGGCCAGCCAGTTTCCCATATAACGCGCAGGACCTTTGGGTGGTTTCGGATGTACCAGCGAAAGCTGCGGCAAGATGACAGCCCTCTTCGAAAAGCGCTCCAGTTTTTCCGTCGATTTGTAGTAAATAATCTTCTTCTGATAAATCGAAATCTTTTCGAGTCAAATTTTGGAAAATTTCGCCGGCGCAAACACGACGCGTGGCGCGCGCAAGGCGCAAACTAGCTTCGTCCCCAGGAAGACGCGTGCAGTGCTCAAAGGCTTTGGCGTAAATCCAGTCTCCCAAGAGCACAGCCGAATGACTTCCCCACTCTACATGCACACAATCTAAGCGCCGACGTTGCGAAGCTTCGTCAAGGAGGTCATCGTGAACCAAAGTAGCTGCATGAATGAGTTCCACGATACCTGCCAATGGGATATGGTATTCGGAAATTGAATTTGACGCTTTGGCAATCAACAATATTTGTGCCGCACGAACCCGTTTTCCCCGAAATTTATGGAGGTGAACCAATAACGGATCCAACCTTGGGTGCTCCCCGCCAAGCGCATCCGTAATCCATGTGTCCACAAGAGCTAATTCCTCTTCAATGGGCGCGAAGAGGTTAGCCAAGGAAATGGCAGGTTGAGGAGGATTCACGGTTTCCATTCAGCAAGGAGAGTTTCCCAATCTCCGGGGTGATTGATGTTCCGGAAAGGGTCATTCATTGTAGGTACTTGCCCCTCAGAATAGATACGGTAGGTCCGTAAAAACTCTGCAGAAACAGCGTCTCGTAGGGCTCGGGTTCCAGATTCCCAACGTGCCTGAACGTGGGGGAAAAGCACGGCCGGCCAAGCGGAGCAAAGTGGCTCTAGCCCATTTGGGCTTTCCGCCATGAGGACATGGCCTGGGAACTTTTCGGCTCGCCGCTGGAAATCCGTCAAATGACTGGAAGTGATGGAAGGCATGTCCCCACCAAGAAGCAAAAGCCAAGGTGTCTGACAAACCGTCATTGCTCCAAGAAGTGCCGACAAAGGCCCTTCCCCCGAGATGAAATCTGGGGTTGCTAGAAATTCTGCAGCTACGGTTGTGCTTCGGCTTTCTCTGCCGACTAAGAGGCAAGTATCGCATGACTCTTGAAGAGCACGTGCAGGGCGGTCCAGCAGGAAGGTCCCATCCGGAAACTGGAGGACTAATTTGTCTTGGCCCATACGCTTCGACGCCCCGCCGCTGAGCAAGGCTCCAGTCCAGAGTCGTTGCTGGTCGCCAGTCGTGGGATTACTTGTCGAGCGCATCTGGGTCATCCTCGTCTTCCGAGGATTCTCCATCTTTGAGCCCTTTTTTGAACTCATTCATTCCCTTTCCAAGGCCGCCCATTAAACCAGGGAGCTTGGCACCGCCGAAAAGGACAAGAGCAATCAGAGCAATCCACATCCACTCACCCCCTGCTGGCATGCCACAGCCAGGAAGAGAGAGGAGGAGGGCGAGGAACCCAAGGGAGGTGAGGCCATTCATCGTGGGGTATTATGCCGAAATAGGAAGCGCCGCGCATCTTTGGGCGCGAAGAGTGTCTCTATACCCCTTTGAGCGGAGGATTTCTACACCCCAACCAGCCTGCTGGAGACGCTCTCTCACTGATCGTGCGCAGCAATACGTCGTTAAAACGGCATGAGGGCTGGCGTGCGCTGCTAAAACCGAAGCCCAGGAATCCCCCCAGTCTTGGGGGTGTGCACCAGGAGAAAAAAGGTCCACAAAAATCCAGTCCCATCCGCCAGGCACCGGAGGGCAGTGCCCTGGGAAGGGTGCGGTGGAAATAGCTCCACGGTGGGCTTTTGAATGCCACGAAGACTTCAACTCTCCCCACCAAGGGAAATACTCCGACCAATCAGGCAATAACGGCGGCCAGGGATGAAGTAGTTGCGGAAAAGGCTCAATACCCCCAAAAGTACACGCCAGAGAGGGTTTCTCTCGTCCGAGGTAACGAAGAGCCACAGCGGAATTCACGCCACGGCCAAAGCCAACTTCCAAAATTGAGCGTGGGTGCGGGAGGACTTCGGCGGCCGGAAAAACGAAAGCCTTCTCCGCCTCTTCTAATGGACTCGCCTCTGCGTGAGACCATTCTCCGGATTCTGGATGTTGAAAACGAAGGCTAGAAAAGAAGTCTTTAGATTCCAAGTTCCCCGCGAAGGGCGACCAAAGCAGTACCTAAGTCAGATGGAGTAGGCGCAATGCAAACGCCAGCCTGCTCAAGAGCTTTAATCTTTGAGTCCGCCGTGCCACTGCCGCCAGAAATGATGGCGCCGGCATGACCCATACGCTTCCCTGGAGGCGCCGTGCGGCCTGCTATAAAAGCAACCACGGGCTTGGTGACATACTCTTGAATGAAATCAGCAGCCTCTTCTTCGGCTGTGCCTCCAATTTCCCCAATCATAATCATAGAATCCGTGTCGGGATCGTCCTGAAAGGCGCGAAGCACGTCAATGAAGTTTGTTCCTGGTAAAGGATCTCCACCGATGCCAACACAGGTGCTCTGCCCTAAACCTTCCTGTGTCACCTGCCAAACCGCCTCATAGGTCAAGGTGCCGGAGCGGCTAACGATACCCACAGTACCGGGGTTATGGATATATGCCGGCATGATGCCTATCTTGCAACCCCTGCCCTTTTCACCAGGTGTAATGACTCCTGGGCAGTTTGGGCCAATCAGGCGTGTGTTTGTTCCGGCTAAAGTCTCCCGAACTCGTGCCATATCCAAAACAGGGATGCCTTCAGTAATACAAACGACCAATGTAATTCCTGCATCTGCGGCCTCAAGAATGGAGTCCGCGGCAAACGCCGCAGGAACGTAAATCACAGAAGCGTCAGCGCCGGTCTCCTGGACCGCCTCGGCGACCGTGTTGAAAACTGGGCGGTCTAGATGCTGAATACCCCCTTTGCCGGGAGTCACTCCACCAACGAGGTTAGTGCCGTAAGAAATTGCCTGTTCCGAGTGGAAGGTTCCGTTGCGGCCTGTAAATCCTTGGCAAAGGACCTTGGTCTTTGAATCAATATAGATCGACATGTTACGAAGGTTTGTTAGAGGTGACGGCAGTGCAGATGAGTGACGCACCCTCATCCAAAGAAGATGCAGCAATAAGATCAAGACCGCTTTCTGACAAAAGCGCCCGGCCTGCCTCAACGTTGGTGCCCTCTAGGCGAACCACAAGAGGAATTTCAATTCGTACGTTTTTTGCCGCTGCAATAACCCCGCGCGCAATGATGTCGCACTTCATGATGCCCCCAAAGATGTTCACAAGAATACCCTTCACCTTCGAGTCAGACAAAATAATACGAAAGGCCTCCGTAATCGCCTCCTCGGTGGCGCTTCCCCCAACGTCCAAAAAGTTTGCTGGGGATGATCCGTGCGCCTTAATGGTGTCCATCGTTGCCATTGCCAAGCCTGCGCCATTGACCATGCAGCCGATTTCTCCGTCTAAAGTGATGTAGTTCAACCCAAAGCGGGAGGCTTCGACCTCCTTGGCATCCTCTTCGTGCTCATCTCGCATTTCTGCGATATCAGCGTGCCGAAAGAGCGCACTACTGTCAAAGGTCATCTTGGCGTCCAAGGCAACGACATCTCCCTGTTCCGTTAAGACAAGTGGATTAATCTCTGCAAGCTCACAATCATTTTCTAAATAAGCCTGGGCGAGGCCAAGAAGAAAAGGGACGGCTTGGCGTACTTGACCGGCGTCAAGGCCAAGGAAGAATGCGGCACGCCGTGCTTGATACGCCTGCAAGCCTGCGGCAGGATCGATGGGCAATTTCAGTAGAGCCTCTGGGCGCTCCTGCGCCAAAGTCTCAATCTCAACCCCACCCTCTGCTGAAACCATCAAGACAGGTCGGCCTAAAGCACGGTCCAAGGCAATTCCCACGTAATACTCTGCAGCCAAGTCCAAGGCCTCACAAATCATGAGCTTGCGAACTTTTTGCCCTTCCGGGCCTGTTTGGTGGGTGACCAACTGCATGCCCAGCATGGCGTCAGCCACAGACTCCGCTTCGGACAGGGAAGTCACAAACTTTACGCCACCTCCTTTTCCGCGGCCTCCCGCATGCACCTGTGCTTTAATGACGGCAGCCTTCCCTCCCCAAGATTGAAATGCTTGGCCAGCGGCGTCCGGGGTGTCAACAAGAATGCCGCGTTGAACTCGAACGCCATAGCCTTCGAGGATTTCCTTTCCTTGGTACTCGTGAATTTTCATGGGGCAAACGGGAGAAAAAAAAAGCCCCCCGCCTACGTAGATAGCCGGGGGGGAGCAGAATCAGAACTCATTAAGGGGCAACGAATTTGCCACGCTTGCGGCGGTTGCGGCGGATGACATTGCGTCCACCTGCCGTTTTGGAACGGCTCCGGAAGCCGTACTTGCGGCGCTTCCTATTGGAATGACGGATTTTTGTCTTGCGTCCTTTCACGATTCTGAATTTCAGAGGATGTCGGGGAATTCCCGGGCGAGCATTCTAACGGTGCCGAGCCTACAGAAGCCCCTTTTCCTTGAGGGTTTCAATGTCCGCCTGGATAGCCAAGGCCGACGCATTTAATTTCTTGCGCCCTTCCTCGTCGATTTCAAGCTCTACAACGCGCTCTACTCCTTGAGCACCTAAAACAACAGGTACACCCATGTAGAGGCCCGAAAGCCCATATTGGCCATCTAAATAGGCTGCTGCAGGCATGAGTCGGTGCTCGTTGCGAAGAATCGCCTTCGCCATGGCGACAGCGGCAGAAGAGGGTGCGTAAAAAGCAGACCCTGTTTTCAGGAGGTTGACAATCTCTGCACCACCATGTTGCGTGCGGTGGTTAATCGCGTGCACGTCCTCTTCCGGGAGAAGTGCAGGAATGTTCACTCCGTTTTGAGTGGAAAACTGGGGCATTGGAACCATGGAATCTCCATGACCGCCCAAAACCATGCAGCGGGCGTCGGCGATACCTCCCCCCAATTTTTCCGCAATAAAGAAGGCCATCCGTGAAGAATCTAAAACTCCCGCCATTCCGACAACACGGTTCTTAGGGAACCCCAGCCGTTCGGCCATCAAATAAACCATGGTGTCCAAAGGGTTCGAGACCACGATGACCCGCGCTTCTGGGGATCCCTCTTGGATATACGAAGCTACGGCATTGACAATTTTGCCATTGACCTCAACCAAATCACTCCGATCCATTCCAGGCTTCCGAGGCAAGCCAGCTGTCATGATGAACAAGTCAGACCCATAGGTGGCCTTTGGGTCATTGGTGCCGACGACCCGCGCTTGATACCCTTCGACAGCGGCAGCTTGATTGAGGTCTAAAGCTAAGCCTTGAGGGCGTCCTTCAAGGACATCAATCAAAACAATTTCTTCAGCGAGTTCTTGCTCGGCTAAGCGCTGAGCACAGGTCATGCCGACAAAGCCGGCTCCAACTACGGTGACACGAGTCATGAGAATAAGGGGGGGGACGAGAGAGGGAGAGAGCCCAGAAGAAGGGCCGTCAACGAGGAAGGCGGAGATTCTAAAGTCGCCCTAACCTTCGAGGAAGTTCTTTCCATTTGCCGACCACCAAGTCTTCCAACTCCCGTAAGCGGTCTGATTCTTGGGGTCACTCGGGTCCAACTGATGGTCAAAACGGAAATTCTGGCCCGTGAGCTTGTGGAGAGATTGGAGGGCTGCCTGTCGTACGAAGCTCATCTCATCCAAAAGCGTTTCAATCAAGTGCGGCGCCGCATCTTTTGCCGACCACTCGCCTAAAGTTTTTGCGGCGTAGAATCGGTTGAACTCATAAGGGTCGGAAAGAAGTGGTAAAAGGTGAGATACGAGCCTTAAGTCAGCTTGAGGTGCGATCTTGTTCAAAGCATCGAGGCGCTCGTCTTTGTCTGTACTTTGGAGCAGCTTCAAGAGGCCCGTAATCTGAGGAGAGAATACGGATTCTTCCGTAGAACTGGCTGGACCTCGTTGTGCTGCACTGCGTAATTGTGTGGAAAGTAGCTCGACCTCATCGCGCAGTTTCTCCATCGTGCGCCGAGACTCTCTTTGTCGCTGATCCACTACGGACAAGGTAGCCTCCGAGCGCTCTAGCCGCTTCGAGATTGCATCTTGCTCTGTAAGGATTGCGTCCAAGCGCGCGATGTCATCCTCAAGTCGTTTTATATCTTTATGCACATCAGCCTGCAAACGGCCACGGTTCATAGCATTGGCAGTCCCCATGGCCCGAAGAAGGGCCAAGTCCTCATGCCGTTCTTTTTCCAAGTCAGCCAGTTTCCCTTTAACTTCCTCACGGGCATCTACGGCGTGTGCGTCAAAGGCAACTTGGGTTTCTCCGCGGAAAGCCTCCTGCCCCCGATAACCATGGTATCCCAAAAAAAGAACACCGACCACACCCAGAATACTCATCAAGGAAACCAATGGCCCAGCCGCAGACTTTGCGTGCGTACGTGCACCTAATAAATCTTGACATGCGGGACACAAGGAACGGTCTCCAAGGCGCAAGGCTGTGCCCGCGTCCAAATCGCTGACCGTGACTGATTGATCGCAAAGGTTACAGAAGAGGATGTCCGCCATAAGGAAAGGATAACCCCTGATAGGAGGAATTACACCGCCGAAGGCTGGCGAAGCACGCTTTCTGCAATCCAACCCGCCCCGAGAAGGCGATTCTCCGCATAAAGGGCAATTCCTTGGCCCGGATTTACTGATTCAATCGGATCTAAGAAGGCCACACGCACCTCACCGCTTGGGAGGAATTCGGCCGATGCCCGGACACCGCCAGCAGCGCTTCGGTATTGAGCTTCGATGAGAGGAATAGGCTCCGTTGGAGGCCCGTCGGCACCAAACCAATGGAAATCTTGAGTCAGCACTTCCGCGGTTTGCGTGCTTGTTTTCGGGCCGACAAGGATGTCACCGGTGTCGGTGTCGATGTCGAGAACGTACATCGGCTGTGTTGATGCGAAACCCAAACCTCGACGTTGGCCACGAGTGAAACCCATATGCCCATCATGGCGCGCAAGAACTTCCCCTTGAAGGTTGACCATGTTCCCTTTCGTCCCCAAGCCGCCTGTGGCACGAAGGACATCTCGATAATCTCCGGTAGGAACAAAACAAATCTCTTGGCTGTCTGGTTTGTTGAAGACCGGGAAACCGGCCTCCTTCGCAAGAGCACGAGTTTCCGACTTCATGAGTCCTCCAACGGGAAGAAGTGTTCTCTTGAGTACTTCTTCCGAAACGGGGAACAGTACATAAGACTGATCCTTCTGCACATCTTTACCTCGGTATAAGCGAACACCTTCGGCATCCTTTTGAAGCTGCGCGTAATGTCCCGTTGCCAAAAACGGAGCTTCCATGCTGTCCGCAAACCGGAGAAGCGCACCAAACTTAATATCTCGGTTGCAAACCGCGCAGGGGTTTGGCGTATTCCCTTGTGCGTATTCCTCTCGGAAATAAGTTTTAATTGCCGAGAACTCGTCCTCCATATCAATCACGTGAAAAGGGATCTTTAATTGATCGGCAACGATTGCCGCGTCAAGTGCATCCTCAGAAGAGCAACACCCTTGCTTAAGCTGTGCGGTTTTTGGAGGATTTTTGGCGCCATGACGCAGGAATACCCCCGTCACGTCGTAGCCCTGCCGTTGAAGCAGAAGCGCAGCGACGCTGGAATCCACCCCCCCACTGAGGGCAACAAGAACGCGTTCGGAAGTCATCGGTAGAATGTCTGCCCATTATCGCATCAAACTCCTTGGTTGCGAGCCCAGAAAGCAATGAAACTTCTCCTACAAGAGCCTGGCACCCTTGCCCCGGCATCCACAGTCCTCCAAGGCGGTACCCAGTCGGGGACTTCCGACAACGGCTCCCTACCGGCTGGCGGTGGCCCAAGCCTTTCTCCCATGCTCGTCATGGGACTTCTTTTCGGTTTTTTTTGGTTTTTTCTAATTCGGCCTGAGAAAAAACGACAGAAAAAATTGGATCAAATGCGGTCAAAAGTTTCCAAGGGAGACAAAATTGTCACGGCAGGAGGTTTGCACGGCACAGTGACACGCCATGACGAAGCAACCATTACCTTAAAGGTGGATGACAACGTACGCATGAAATTTGACCGTAACGCAATCGGGCGTGTTGCGTCTGCTGAGGGGGAAGAGACTCCGCCAGCGGATTCCGGCGCCTGAGGCATTTAGTCCACCGCTTAGTCAAGTGGTTCCCCTTACAAACATGAAAGGGGTAGGTTTTCTAGCAGAGCGCTTTGTGGCAGAGTACCTCAAGAAAGAGGGGTGGCAGGCTCTTAAGATGAACTGGCGTACACCCTATGCAGAACTTGATTGGGTCGGTGTAAATCCCCAGAATGTATTAGTTGCCGTTGAAGTCAAGGCCCGGCACTGGACTTCGTGGTGTCGTGGGGAAGACGCACTCCGCCCTCATCAGCGCCAGCGGATTGGTCGTGGCATTGCTTGGGTTGCCGATCAGTTGCCCTGGAAAAAGGAGTACCGCGTGGACTTGGCCGACGTTCGCCTTTCTGCTCAACAGCCGACAGAAATCTTATGGCACCGAGACATTCAAATCTATTTTTGACAAGAGGGCTTTAAGGTCATCGGCGGGAAGGCCTTTCAGCCCTTGTGCCCCCAAAATCTTCTGTGCCAAGAACGGTATCTTCGCCCGGTCTTGAGGGCTCCAAAGCGTTTGCGGAGGCCAAGCCTCTCTTTCCGCAGCTTGAAGTATTTGTAAAGTTAAGGTTCGGTAGGGATGAAAGTAATCTGCTCGGGGATTTCGTGCAATCTCCAAGGTCTCGGCCCAAATCCACCCAGTTTCTTGACCGCAGGCCAAGGCACGAAGCTGAGCTTGATACTCCAGGAACGCCAGTGCGCTCCCCCAACGAGCCCAAGAGAGGAAACTACTGGGGAGAAACGCCCAAGGAGATTGTTCTTGCAATAAGAGAGGGAGGACATCGGGTAAATGAGCGGCCTCGTGGACCGCCAATGCACGCCATTGATGTTCTCGAGCAGCATCCGCCCCACCTTCTCCAATAAGAAAACGGCGAATTCGCTTCGGAAGATCTCCGTCCGCTGGAATCGTTCCGGAGGGGTGCGGCGCTGTTTCTGTTGATATCTCCCATTTTGCAGGAAAAAGTCGCGACCCACGCTCCAGGGAGTCCGCGGTAGCATCAGAAAGATCACGGCGCATATAAAAGCCTTGAAAGACAGCACCACCCATAGGCTGCCTGTTTCCGGTGTCCAGTGCGTGCGCGGTCGTGATGATTTGAATAGGTTGGCCACCCCAGGACAGCTCAAGGACATCAACGTCGAGAAGCACCAATGCCTCTAACCCAGTCACGGGCGAGGTGCCAAGGAGTAGGAAATGTCCCGTCTCTAAAAGTGATCCCGCTGGAGAGAATGCAGAAGCCTCCGGGCGCACCAAGTGGGCAAGTCCCAGCACCGAGTATTGTGGGGCCAACGGCCATCCAAGAGGCAAGTTAAGCCAATTCGATTTTTCCTCAAGGAAGTGGAGTGTCTCCTCGAAATTCCCCTTAGGGTTTCTTTTGACTTTTTGAACTAGACGACGCAGTAGTGCCTGAGTACGCGCCGCCTTCGAATCTGTACGAACCCGAAGGAGTGCAATTTCAGCTTGTACCTCGGCAAGAGCCGACGCCTCTCCTGCTTTTCTGGCCCAGCCATGAAGAGCCCAAAGCAAATGGAAGGATTTCGAATTCAATGCCCATAGATATTGCTCCGCTGAAATCTCTTCTCCTTGTAATTGACGAATCCGCAGAACCTGAAAAAATTCCCTGGCAGGATGGGCCGGGAAACCTCCTAGAAGGCGCTCTGCCTGGTTGAGGAAGAGACGCGCTGACGACCATTCCTCGAATCGTTGCAATAAGGAAATCGTGCCGAGGGCTACCCACAAGTTCTTGGGGAAGCGTTTCGAAAGCCGTAGGAATTCTTCTTTTGCCCAAACAGAATCCTGAATTAAGCGTGCCTCAAGATAGAGTAAATCTCCATGGTCCGGCTCGAGCAAGAGCCAACCGGCGACCTCAATCGCCAGACGAGTGCGAAGACCCTGAGCAAGGAGAATATCTTGGCGCTCTCGTTCCCCTTGTACATTTCGGCTTGCTTGCCAACTGTTTGGAAGAATGATGTCATAAGCTGCTTGCGCGTTTCCCTCCCAGCGTGCTGAATAGTATGCCTCTAGTGAAAGGGCTTCCGGTTGAATTTGCACGGGGCCGGAAGCACAAGCGCCCCAAAGGAAAAACGCAATAAAATATGCTTGCTTCACGCGGTCGGTGGGACGCAAAGTGCTCGTCGAACATCTCGTCCCAAAGGAGCCGTTTCTTCGGAAACAAGATGGAGAGCGTCTTGGGGGGAAGAAAAGCTTGGGCCGTCCACCGCGCAACGAGGCCCACCTAGCAAGAAAGGGGCTTCGTAACGAACGATGGCGTCCACGAGGCCTTCGGCTAGAAAAGAACCGTGAACCTTGGCGCCGCCCTCTACCATCAGGCGCCTCACCGAGAATTCTGTGGCAAGTTTTTCGACAAGGGTGGTAAGGCAGAGATTTCCGCTCAAACGCGGTACACGCACGACGGCATCCTCTATAGGCCAAGCACCTACTTTTTGCGGGCCGTCCTCTAAGACCCATAAACGAGGTGCGTCGCCTTGCAAGATTTTTGCATTTGCAGGAAATGTGGATGGCGGGTCTAGGAGAACGCGCAGAGGTTGCTTGGCGGAAGGAGGTGTGATTCGGGCAGTTAGAGAGGGGTCATCCTCTATCAAAGTGGTCTTCCCAATAAGAATTGCGTCGGAAATTGCCCGTAATTGATGGACTTCTTGGCGCGCCTCTTGTCCAGTAATCCATTGACTGACTCCCCCGCTCGTCGCCATTTTCCCGTCCAATGAAGACGCCCATTTCAGAAAAATCCATGGTCGATTCACGCAAGTCAAATATCTAAAGAAAGCAGGGTTTAGGCGGCGAAAGGAACGGTCTTCTCGGAGGGTCGCCACTTGAACTCCAGCGCGATTCAGCTTTTCCGCTGCGCCTGTTTGGGAATCATTGGGATCGTTCAACCCAAAGGTCACTTTGCGCACGCCCGCTTCTAACAAGAGATCGGTGCAGGGTCGGCGTTTTTTTGTGGCTGTCGGCTTGCAACACGGCTCGAGCGTAATCATCATTTCATCGACAAATCCGGCAAGAGGTTGGTTCGATTTCTCGCACCACGCCCCCGCATCACGAAGTGCCATTTCCTCAGCGTGCGGGCCTCCAAAAACACGGTGGAACCCACGGCCGACGACATGACCCTCTTGAAGGGCAATGGCCCCTACACGAGGGTTCGGGGCAGTGAAGAGCCACGAAGCTTTTCGTGCTTCCGCTTGTGCCCTGAGAAAGAGCGCCTTCTGGCGCTCCTCGCTCATGAGGGATTTTGCCCGAAAATCGGGAGGGACATCGATGGCGCAGGACTCGCCGGCTCCCCTAACAATTGAAGGCTCTTCGCCGTTAAAGATTTTCCGTTATAGCCCACGCACTTTACTTCATGGAACTGTCCGGCTTTTCGATTTATATCTGCCGGAAGGACCGCGTAGTGCCCATTGTCAATACGCCCATACCAAATACCCGCATCGCCTTTGGTGACACCCTCGAGCATCAAACGACTGGTTCGCCCCTGCATGGTGGGTGTTCGAGTTGCCGAAATCTCACGCTGTAACGCCAGAAGCTCGTGGTTGCGGGTCTTCTTAACAGACATGGGCACGTCGTCGAGAAGCTCAAAGCTAGAGGCTCCAGGGCGGGGTGAGTACTGAAAAACGTAGGACTGGAGGAATTGGAACTCCTTCATGGCTTCCTGAGATAGCACATGGTCGGCATCCGTTTCTCCAGGGAATCCAACAATCCAGTCCGAAATCAACTCCAAATCAGGCATGGCGCTGCGCAGCATATCTACTTTACGTCGGTATTGGTCTAGAGAATACCCACGCTTCATAGCCCTTAAAATGGAGTTACTCCCTGATTGAAGAGGCACCGGAAGGAAGCGGTGGAATTGCGGGGAACGCGCCATGGCGTCGGCTAACTCTTGATCCACATAAGCTGGGTGCAGCGTAATGAGCTTGACGCGTAATAAATTCGGGATGTCCGCAAGTTGATCTAAGAGAGCGGCGAGAGATGGTCGGCCCTCTTTTGGGAAATCCCTTCCGTAGGAATCAATCGTTTGACCTAAAAGCTGAACCTCCACTACTCCACTTTGCACAAGTGCTTGAATCTCGTGGACAATTTCGGCCAAAGGTCTGCTTTCAACCCGGCCACGCACCGACGGAACAATGCAGTATGTGCAATTCAGGTCACAGCCACGCATCACCGCTACGTGGGCGCTCCACGACGAGGGTCGCCCCGTTAAATCCCGAATGGGAGAATCCACCGGAGCCTTCGCTTCTCCCAACTCCAAAACGCGCTCCTCACCTCCGAGTACTTGATCCACCATGGAGGGTAGTTGTGGAAAATGACGAGAACCACAAACAATGTCTACGTGGGGTTCTCGCTCAAACAATGCCTGGCCTTCCCGATCTGCCATACAGCCGACCACCCCAATCACTAAGTTTGGATTTTCCCTCTTCTGCGCGCGGAGTCCTCCCAGGATCCCGTGAACTCTTTCCTCTGCATGTTCACGAACGGAACATGTGTGAAACAGAATTACATCCGCCAGTTTTGGGTCGTCGATTTCTGAATAGCCTCGGAGCAAGAAGGCTTCCCGAATAAGTTCGCCGTCATAGAAGTTCATCTGACAGCCGAAGACGCGCAGATGAAATTTCCGAGGAGAGATGGCGGAAGAAGTCAAAGCAGAGTTGGTCAATACTCGCTCGTTACGGTACGTAACGCCTCAATAGGTGACGATGGCCCCAGAGGCAAATATTGGTCCTCAATATCTGCCTCGGTCAAGAGCCCATCCTCAAGCAGATCGGATACTTTTAAGCGATGGACATCACCATTGGCCGTCATGTAGACCACCGTATCTCGATGGGAAAGGTGACCACAGGCAACGATGGTTGTATTTCCCTTACGCAGAAGCTTACGCGCCTCCTTCCGATCTCCACCCGAAGTGAACCCGGCATAAGAGATGAAATCAGGTCCCGCATCTTTCCAAGATTCCAAGTACTCCTGAAAAGTTTCTCCTGTCTCCACCGCAACGTAAGACTCGAGCGGATCTTCCACGCAGAAAAATCGGCGGGCATTTTGCTCAGTATGTTCGCAAACCCGATCACCCCATAAACGCAAAATGAACTTTTGTCCCTCGTCCCGCGGGAACTGATCTTTGTTCTTGATTTTGTACTGAATGAGAAGTTCATACAAGCGGCGCATGTTCATTTCACAGGCGCTTGTTTTCGCTGTACCCATGGCTTCAAAAACATTGGGGAGTAAAACGGCGGCAAGGACACCGATGATAAGAATCACCACCATCATCTCCAAGAGTGTGAAGCCAGCCTTGATAGAGTTTCGGAGCATTTTAAGTCCCCTGTGAGTAATCGGTGGCATAAGTAATCTGCTCTTGAGTGAGTGTGTCGATGTCAATCCCCATGCTAGCCAGTTTAATTCCCGCAATCTCTTGGTCTAATTCTGCCGGAAGCTCATGAACTGCAGAGGACAATTCACTCCCTTGTTTTGCCAACATCATCATTGCCTGGAACTGATTCGCGAAGCTCATGTCCATCACTTCCGAAGGATGCCCTTCCGCAGCAGCCAAGTTCACTAAACGCCCTTCGGCAAGGACATAAATCCGTCGGCCGTCAGAAAGTGTGTACTCCACGCAGTTATCACGGATTTTGCGATGAGAAACTGCAATCTCCTTTAAATCCGCCAAATTGAGTTCGCAGTCGTAGTGACCTGTGTTGCAAACGATGGCACCATCTTTCATGCTCTCAAAATGGTGTTTCACAATAATATCTTTCATCCCTGTTGCGGTAATGAAGACATCTCCCACCTTGGCGGCTTCGTCCATCGTCATGACTTGAATCCCCTCAAGGGTTGCCTTCAATGCAGCTGTGGCTCTGACCTCTGTGGCAATGACATGTGCACCCATCCCTTTCGCCCGCATGGCACATCCGCGGCCGCAGTGACCGTAGCCTGCTGTCACAAAATTCTTGCCTGCCAAAAGCACGGAAGTTGCCCGGAGGATACCGTCCAAGGAGGACTGTCCGGTTCCGTAAACGTTGTCAAAGTCCCATTTGGTCTCCGCATCATTCACCGCAATCACAGGATATTTCAGCTTGCCGTCGTCCGCCATAGCACGGAGTCGGTGCACGCCTGTTGTCGTTTCCTCAGACCCACCAATAATCCCGGGGATAAGATTTTGATGATGGAAGTGCACGCGGAAAATAAGGTCCGCGCCATCATCCAAAGTCATGGTTGGTTTGAAATCCAAAGTGCGATCAATGCTCCAGTAGAACTCATCAGTGTCCTGGCCATACCAAGCGTACATTTTGATCCCCTCTTCCGCTAATGCCGCAGCGACGGCGTCATTCGTTGAGAGTGGGTTGCATCCAGACCACGCCACTTCCGCACCCGCTGCAGCGAGCGTTCGAATGAGAACTGCCGTCTCCTTCGTTACGTGCAAACAGCCTGTAATCCGTTGTCCTGCCAATGGCTTTGTTTTTTCAAACTTTTCACGAAGCGACATCAGAACGGGCATGCGAGATTCCGCCCAGTCGATGAGCAAGCGGCCTTCGGCAGCAAGAGAAAGGTCGGCGACCTTGTAAGTAGTTTCAGTAGCTGTGGTCATGGTCAGGAAGTCTCGCAAAGTTGCGCGAGGAATGGTTTGAGTTCAGGAAGGAGTTCCAAAGACTCCCAGGGGAAAATGTCACGGCCAAAATGGCCGTGAGCGGCGGACATTTGGTACGTCCAGCCGGCGGGGTTCGTTGGCTGTCCTTCCGCATCCAATGGATAGCCCGAAGGGTAATTCAGTCGAAGACGACCAATAATCCAGCCTGGCGTCAAGACACAGTGAGATTGGCCCCGCTCGTCTTGAAAGGGTTGAAGCTCTCGGATGGCATCGGATATTTGAGCGTCTGTGACACCCTGTGCTGCGGTCCCGAAAGTGTCTACCCGAATAGAAACGGGTTGAGAGACGCCGATGGCGTAGGCCACTTGCACTTCGCATCTCTCTGCAAAACCTGCGGCAACTACATTTTTCGCAATCCAACGCGTTGCATACGCTGCGGAGCGGTCCACCTTTGTGAAATCTTTGCCAGAAAAAGCGCCGCCCCCATGGCGGGATGCGCCACCGTAAGTGTCCACAATAATTTTTCGACCGGTTAAGCCTGCATCACCATGCGGTCCACCGATCACGAAGCGGCCAGTTGGGTTAATGTGGTAAGCCGTATCTTTGGTCAAGAAGTGCGAAGGCAAAACATAGTCCACAATTTGTTCTTTGATCGTCGTCCGAATTTCGTCAATGGTTGGAATGTCCGAAGTTTGTGTAGACACGACCACCGCCTCGATTGCAACCGGCTTATCACCCTCGTAGAGAAAAGTCACCTGGCTCTTCGCATCCGGGCGAAGCCATGATATTTCCCCCGATTGAATTAACTCCGCATGCCGTGCCATTAATCGATGCGCCCAATACACCGGGGCGGGCATATAGCAATCTGTTTCTTTGCAAGCGAAGCCAAACATCATGCCTTGGTCGCCAGCCCCGACGGAGGAATCGTCTGCAGATACTTCAACGCCTTGACGGATATCCGAAGATTGTCGGTGGAGAGCGTTGAGCACCGAACAAGAATCTGCGTTAAAGCCGATGCCATCAAAAGTGTATCCGATTTGCCGCAAAACTCTCCGGGCGACATCTTGCACATGCACATAGGCTCCTGTGTGCACTTCGCCCGCCAAAATCACTTGACCGGTGGTGACGAGTGTTTCACAGGCCACCTTCGAAGTCGGGTCCGCAGAAAGGCACGCGTCCAAAAAAGCATCGCTAATTTGGTCAGCAACCTTATCCGGGTGGCCCTTGGAGACCGATTCGGAAGTGAAGAGTTTCTTATTCATGAAGTAAGGAGGAAGGCAATAAGTTGGCCCGCTGAAGAGCCGCCACGGTGCGTTGTGAAGACCCCTTGCAATGAAGGAGTGCCTTTTGACCCGAAAGACCACAATCCACGGCTGAGCGCGGGTTTTCAAGCCAAGTTGTCATCAATGCTAGCACAGCAGGGCCATCTCTTGCATCCCTCAATGCCCCTGCATCTCGAAGCAATGCGACCTCCTCCTCAAAATTTCCCGTATGCACTCCGACAACAACGGGGACCCCACAAGCTGCAGGTTCCAAAACATTTTGCCCCCCATGAGGAATTAGAGATCCACCAACAAAAGCAACGGAAGCAACCGCGTAAAGTGCCCCAAGTTCTCCCATTGTGTCAACGAGAACAATGGCATGATCTGGCAGGGGCTCTGGATGAAGAGGAAGTGCGGAGCGGAGGATGAGGGGGCCCGGCAGATTGATTGATTGGAGGTCTCGCCAGAGAGCCTTCGCGCGGTCCGCATGCCGCGGAACCACGAACCAGAGGGTGGGTCCGGCCATGGGGGCGCTGGAAAGTGCGCGGAGAAGGTTCTCCTCCTCCGGGGCGTGGGTTGATCCTAAAACCACCGTCGGGCGGGAATTGACACGCGCACTCCAGTCCTCAATCTCGATGGCTCCCAAAGCAACTTGATCATATTTCAAATTCCCCGTTACAACTACCGAAGTTTTAGGCACACCCAAGGAGCGAAAACGATTTGCGTAAGATTCTTGTTGCACACAATAAAGTGCAATTCGATCGAACTGTGGCAGCCATTTTTGTACCCGACGGTAACCGATGAGTGATTTCTCCGTAATCCGCCCATTGACAATGGCAACGGGAAGGCCTTGGTTCTGGGCGACACGTAAAAAGTTCGGCCATATTTCCAGTTCCGCCAAAATGAGTAAGGAAGGCTGAACTCGCTTTAAAAAGCGTCGGCAGGAGCCTCTCCAATCCAAAGGGAATGGAACCACATCGTGATCTGGAAAAATCATTCGAGCCATTTCAATGCCCGTTCGCGTACTGGAGGAAAGGATCAAGGTGGCCTCCGGATAGGACTCTTGAAGCTCCAGCACCAGTGGTTTCAAAGCCTTGACTTCCCCAACAGAAACGCCATGAAGAAGGATAGAAAAAATTTGTTTTGGAGACAAAGGCGGAAAGCACCCCAGACGCCCCCAGAGGTGCCGTCGGAATTTTCCCTGGAAGAGGACCCGTAAGATAGCCCAAGGAAACATGAGGAGGCCCCCAAAGAAAAGAAGGGCGTCGTAAACGAAGTAAGATCCGAAACGAGGAGGCGCCGAAGCTTGGCTCAAGCTTTTCCGTGACACTGTTTATACTTTTTCCCGGACCCGCATGGGCATGGAGCGTTCCTCGGGACTTTCGGCGCTTCGGGTGCACGGGGAGCCGTTGAGGGCGCCGAAGGGTTTTGATAGCCCACCGCCACGGGGCGCGCAGGTGCTTTTTGCGGAGCGACGGGTCCACCCGTGGAGGAAAATGCGGGATGGCTCGCCTGGGCGCCTTGGTATGCAGATCCAAGCCGTGAGGCATCCTCTTCTTGAATCTGCACCTTCAAAATGTAATTCGTTACTTGATCTGCGATGTTAAAGAGGAGAAGCTGAAATCTATCGAAACCTTCTCGTTTGTACTCCGTTTTTGGATCGACTTGCGCATAGCCGCGCAAACTCACTCCTTGGCGCAAGGCATCCATGGCATAAAGGTGATCCTTCCACTTGTCGTCAATCGCATTTAAAAGGAGAAAGCGTTCCAATTCCACTAGATGCTCAGCTCCAAGAAGCTCGGCGCGTTGGTCATAGAGGGCTTCAATGTCCTCCACGAAACGGTCCTCCAGTTGCTTGATACCGAGGGCCTCCAATTGGTCCGCATCTAAAGTGGACTTCCATTTCCTCTGCGCCCACAAAGCTAAAGCACCCCAATCAGATGAGGTATCTTTCCCGTCGCCCCCCCACAGGCTCATCGAATCATCGATGGTCTCTTGGAACATGAAGAAGATTTTATCCCGAAGACCTTGCGCTTCCAAAGCAGCCTGCCGATGCTCGTAAATCAAATGACGCTGCTTGTCCATAACCTCGTCGTACTCAAGCAGGTTTTTTCGAATCTCGAAATGGTATCCCTCGACCTTTTTCTGCGCCTTCTCGATAGCGCGAGAAACTAGCCGCGATTCCACAGGCTCTCCATCACCCATTCCCGAACGCCCAAGAAAGTTCTTTACCCAATCTCGGTAGAAACGACGCATCAAGGCATCATCCAAGGATAAAAAGAAACGGGAACGGCCCGGATCACCCTGTCGTCCAGCGCGACCACGAAGTTGGTTGTCAATCCGGCGGGCCTCATGACGCTCCGTCCCGAGGACATAAAGTCCACCCGCTTCTAGGACAACTTCCTTTTCCAAGAGGAGAGTCGGTCCGAGCACTTTGCGGAGACTTGAGGCCTGTTCTTCGGATAAATTTTGTGACTGCGCCTTCGCGTCTACCAAAGCGTCTAAATTGCCTCCCAAGACGATGTCCGTTCCTCGCCCGGCCATATTCGTTGCAACGGTCACCATGCCTTGTCGCCCGGCCTGCGCTACAATTTCCGCCTCTCTGTCATGCTGCTTGGCATTCAACACTTCATGTGCAATACCACGCCGTTTCAACATACCGGCAATCAGCTCAGAGTTTTCGATACTGGTCGTGCCCACCAAAACCGGCTGACCTTTCTTTTGAACTTCCTCAATTTCCTTTGCAATGGCTAGCCATTTATCCTTCTCCTTTAAAAAAATGACGTCGGCCTGATCCTTCCTCGCAATTGGACGATTGGGAGGAATAGCCACCACGTCCAAATCATAGATGTTGGCGAACTCCCCCGCTTCTGTAAGCGCCGTCCCTGTCATCCCAGACAACTTGTCAAACATCCGGAAATAATTCTGGAAAGTGATGGTCGCCAAAGTCTGGTTTTCAGCGCGCGGGCGAATCGCTTCTTTTGCCTCGACGGATTGATGCAAACCGTCGCTCCACCTTCGCCCGTCCATCAAGCGCCCAGTGAATTCATCGACAATCACAATTCGGCCTTCCTTGACAACGTAATCAACGTCTACCTGGTACAAGTGGAGAGCTCGCAAGCACTGTTCCAAAATATGTGGCCACTCCATGTGCTCAGCACTGGAATAAAAATCTTCGATCCCCAACTCTTTTTGGCCTACGAGAATCCCTGCTTCCGTCAAGATGGCAGACTTCTCCTTTTCCTTCAACTCTACATCCACCCCCGGCTGCAACTTTCGAGCCGCGCGCATGCCGTGTTGATATTTTTCTGCATTCCCCGTGGCGGGTCCCGAAATAATGAGTGGGGTTCTCGCTTCATCAATCAAGATGGAGTCCACCTCATCAATGATGGCAAATTGCAATTTTTTCTGAACCTGGTCCTCCACACGAGACTTCATATTGTCCCTGAGGTAGTCAAAGCCAAACTCATTATTCGTGCCGTAAATGATGTCGGCACCGTAAACCGGATGCCGTTTTTGGGGACTCATGTCCGATTGAATGGACCCAACAGTCAGTCCAAGATTCTCATAGACCGGCTGCATCCATTCAGCATCTCGCCCAGCTAAGTAGTCGTTCACTGTGACGACATAAACAGAACCAGCCAATGCATTGAGGTATGCCGGCAAGGTGGCGGCCAAGGTTTTCCCCTCACCCGTTGCCATTTCCGCAATGGAACCCGAGTGCAGCACCATGCCCCCAATCAACTGCACGTCGTAATGGCGCAATCCCAAGGTACGCTCGGAAACCTCGCGAACCATGGCAAAAGCCTTCGGGAGGAGTTCATCCAAGGAAGCACCTTGGGCGACGTCAGCCCTCCATTGCGCCGTTTGCTGAATCACATCATCCTGTGAAAGGGATGTGGCCCACTCCTTGTGCATATCAATCTTTCGAATGGCCTTTCGGTATTTCTGCACCACACGCGCATTTCGTGACCCAAAAATACGATTCAGCCCACGCCCCAAGGCGTGACCAACTTGGCCGAATGAGTCACTCAGGGTGTCGAGGTCAACCATAAGCGAGGCATTCTAAAGGCTTGGCCACTCTAATGAGCCAATCAGCGTTTGAATTGTGGATCCATCTTCCTTGAGCAACACTTGTAAATCTTGAGCAATCTTTGAAAGCAAGTCAGGAGTTCGGAAAGCTGCCGTTCCAATCTGCACTGCCGAAGCACCTGCGACCATAAAATCAAGAACGTCCTTTGCGGAAGCTGCCCCCCCGCTCGCCACTATTGGGATTTCCACAGCCTGAGCACTCTCATAAACAAAGCGTAAAGCTAACGGGCGAATTCCACTTCCGGAAACGCCCCCGAAGCCCCGACCTAACTGAGGCTGTCTCGTCCGCCAATCCACCAGCAAGCCAAGAAAAGTGTTCGAGACCGTCAGGGCATCGGCCCCCGCTTGCTCCGCGGCCTGCGCAAACGGCACAATGCTTTCCACATTGGGAGAGAGTTTGGCCCAAAGTGGCTTCTCCGTAACGACGCGGCATGCCGCTACAACCTGGGCCAAGGCAATTGGGTCAGTCGCAAAGCGAGTGCCGCCTTCCACATTCGGGCAAGAGAGATTGAGCTCAATGCCTTCGACCCCCTCCATTTCCGAAAATGCAATGGTCATTTCTACGTACTCCTCCAGGGTATGCCCCCCTGCGTTCGCAATCACAGGGACCGACATTTGCGCCAATTCAGGGGCAACCTTGTCACGCCAATAATGAAGTCCTCGGTTTTCAAGGCCAATAGAATTCAGAATACCGCCTTCATATTCAGCCATGCGCGGGTTCGGATTTCCTGCGCGCGGCTGGGGAGTCACGGTCTTCAACACCAGAGCCCCTAAGTGATCTGGATTCAGAAAAGAGAGTGCCGACGCATCATGGCCGAAAGTCCCCGAGCCTGTCAAAAGGGGCGTGCGAAGAGAAAGAGAGCCGATGGTTGTGCTGAGTGTCATGACGAAGATGGATTGAGCGCCCATTCAACTTTTGCCCATCCGAAGATCAAGAGAAGAAAGCCCACGGAAATGCACGAGTCGGCAAGATTGAAAATCGGCCAAGGGTGAAAGAGCCACGGGATGACGTCCGGCCACCAAGTTGGAGCCGACCCTAAATCGACCATCACAAAATCACGCACCATGCCATTTCCGTCCCACGGAAGCCATCGAGAGAGATTGTCATATAAATTCCCGAGAGCCCCTGCCGAAAGAAGACCCAAAGTAAACAGGCCTCTTCGGTGATGGTCTGCCTGTCGCGCGGCCACGACAAAGAGCCCTAAGACCGCAAGAACACGAATCACGGTAAGTGCCGTCGTCCAGTTTTGGCCCAAACCAAAAACACCTCCAGGATTCCAAACCTTGACGAGAGCAAGCCATGTTCCAGAAACTGGAACAATGCCATCGCCAATCATCATAAAAGCCCAAGACTTTGTCCATAAGTCAGCGAAAAGGAGCAGCAAAACAGGAGCCCAAAAGAAAAGTAAACGGGCACGAGAAAAGGGCTTTCCGTGGGGACAGGCTTCAAGTTTAGGAGCAGACATGGAAGAAAGGGTGTACGGGGGGAACAGGCAATGGCTAGTCTAAATGCGTGGACGCCGCCATCCTAAGCGAAGCTTATCGAGTAACCTTGCAAGAGCACCTGGCCGCTCTCGCGGGGGAGGTCGGCTTGGCGCCAGCAACTCTCCAAGCCTACTCGGCAGACCTCCACCGGGCCGCCCTCTATTTCGAACAAGTCGGTGCTAAAAGCTGGTTGCAGGTCACCCCAGATTTACTGGTCACTTATCTTTCCGATTTGCGCAAGGAGGGCTTCGCAGCAGCCTCTCTCGTGCGTCACCTCTCTTCCTTGCGAGGGCTCTACCGCCTTCTCAAGGTTGAGGGCCGGCTACCCCAGCAAGACCCCACTCAGTTTGCCGGCAAGGTCCACCTGTGGCAGCGACTCCCAGATGTTCTCTCCCCCGAAGAATGCCTCGCGCTCTTGGACGCCCCCAAAGGAACTCATTGGATGGCGCAAAGAGATCGCGCACTTCTCGCTCTTCTGTACGGGGGCGGTTTGCGTGCCAGTGAAGCGACCCAGCTACAACTGCCTGACTTGAGCTTCCATGACTCCGACGGCCACCCGCAGGCCCTATTGCGCGTCCTTGGGAAGGGCAGTAAAGAGAGACTCGTTCCACTTGGCGGGCTGGGGCTTGAACGCCTCCATGAGTGGCTTTCTGATGGGCGAAAGAGCAGACCCCATCCTGAGGCCTGGGTTCTTTTAAGCAAAGGTGGGCGTTTCTTGGACCGTATTCGGATTTATCGTTTGGTGCAGGCTTATGCCCAAAAATCAGGAATGGGCCGACCCGTGCATCCTCATATGCTACGCCATTCCTGTGCCACCCACTTACTTGCTGGAGGCGGCGACATGCGCAGTGTGCAAGAGTTTTTAGGACATGCCGATTTACAAACAACGGAACGCTACACCCATGTAGAAGAAGCGGAACTCAAGGCGTATCATCGCCTTCATCATCCAAGAGGCTAAGGCAATACGCGTCGAAGATGCGCGAGGACATCTTGAGCAATTCCCTGATGAATTCCTGGCAAACTCATGAGCTCTTGAGCCAGAGTATTCTTCAAAAGAGTCAAGTCCCCTTTGCAAAAGTCCAATAGAAGTTTTCTCCGCGCAGGCCCGACACCAGGAACTTGTTCCAAAACTAGACGGAGACTCTCTCTTCTCTTTCGGTGATAAGTAATGGCGAAGCGGTGCGCCTCGTTCCGGATTCGCTCCAAAAACAGTCGTTCGGGTGTTTGCGAGTCAAGGATGAGAGGGTCCGAGTGGCCTTTCCGATAGATGCGTTCTTCGGCCTGCAGGGGACCCTTCCCTTTACGTGATTTTGCCAACGCAACGACAGAGCCACTTGGGTGGCTTGCGGGAATGACCTTCCAGGCAGAGCTTAATTGCCCTGGGCCTCCGTCTAAAACAAGGAGGTCGGCGAGGCCTTCTTCTGATGCACGCGCAAAAATTCGCTCGACGACTTCTTCCATCGCAAGAAAGTCATTATTTCCGACGGCTTCCGAAAGGCGGAATCTCCTCCATTGTGCGGGCTCTGGCCGCCCTTCAATAAAGCGCACCTTGGAAGCAACGGTCTCATTTCCCTGTAAGTGACTAATGTCGACACAATCGACCACGCGTGGAGGTGGAATATGGAGACGATCGGCAAGGCGAGCGGAAACTTCCACCCATTGGGCGGAAGACAAGACGCCCTTTCGTGCACGTGCGTTACTTTCGGCCATTCGCAAAAGTGCCTTTTTTTCACCACGCTTTGGATAAGAAAACCGAACACGGTGCCCTGCTTTTTCATGAAGCCAGGAGAGAAGGGTTTCTTCTGAATCAGGAGGACTTGGTAAAAGAATTTCAACGGGAAAATCGTTTTGGGCGGAATAAAGTGCAGGAATGAGAGAAGCCAGCGCGGTCTCTCGGCTTTCTGCCCAAGGGATCGTTCCGTGACGCGTATGCAACCAAGTTCCTCCTCGATACTCCAGCACGACAAATTCTCCGCGCTCATCTAAACCAAGGACATCAAAGTTCCGTTTTGAATCAAGCTGAACTCTCTGGGGATCTCCGAGCGCGCGGAGAGCGGTCATACGGGTTTGAGCACGTAGGGCAGATTCGTACTCCATACGCTCACTGGCCTGTTTCATTTTCGTGGCCTCCACCCGGAGCCGGTCCTCCACATTCCCTTTCAAGACGTGGATGGCCCCTCGAACGCTTTCTTTATACTCTTCCTGCGTAATGTGTCCCACACAAGGCGCGCTGCATAATCCGACTTCGGCCTGCAAGCAAGGACGTGATCGATTTGCCAATGTGTGGTCCGAGCAATCGCGCAGACCGAAGGCCTGTTTCAAAAAACGTTTCGCCTGTCGGGCCGAAGACGCCGAGGGATAAGGGCCAAAAAAATCCCCCTGTTTCCGACGTTTTCGCGCAAAGCCTATACGAGGATAGGTATGACTCTGGTCAAGGGTTAGGTAGAGAAAACTCTTGTCATCTTTTAAAAGAACGTTCAAAGGCGGTTGATGAGCTTTCACCAAATTGGACTCTAGCAGGAGCGCTTCCTTTTCCGAAGAGGTGACGCGGAAGTCCGCCGACGTTGCATCGGCCAATAAATTATGGAATCTCTGCCGGCCGTCGGCCCCCTTCTTTCGATAGACCTGTACTCTCCGGTGAATGGACTTCGCCTTGCCGACATAGAGAACACGGCCATGCTCATCAAAAAACAAATAACAGCCCGGCTTATCAGGCGCATGTTGAAGGTCCGCAAGAAAGACAAGTGGAAGAGAGTTCATCCTAAGAGAGAGAGTTCCATAGAATCGAGTCTCTTTAATTCATCGCGTAAGCGAATGGCGGCCTCAAAATCCATATCAGAGGCAGCGCGCAGCATGCCGGCTCGGAGCTCTGCTCTCCTTTCTTCCAACTTTTCTGGAGTCGGGGCTTCCGGAGAATTGCGCGAGGCAACCCCTTCTCTTTGATTCAGAATGCCCATCAAGGAAGGTTGAATCTCCTTTTGAATCGTCTGCGGCACGGTCCCCGCTCTTTCATTCGACTTTTGCTGAATCACGCGCCGGCGGTCGGACTCCTCGATAGCTGTATTCATAGAATCTGTGCGACGGTCCGCATAAAACACCACATGCCCGTCGACATTACGAGCAGCTCGCCCGCAGATTTGGATTAAGGCGGTGGAGGATCGAAGAAAACCCTCACGGTCAGCATCAAGGACCAAAACAAGGACGACCTCGGGAAGGTCCAGGCCCTCTCGAAGTAGATTAATCCCCACAAGAACATCAAATACGCCCAGGCGCAAGTCCCGCAAGAGTTCGGTTCTCTCGAGAGTGTCAATATCCGAATGCAAATAGCGAGCGTGGAGCCCACCCTCTTGGAAAAACTCTGTGAGGTCCTCAGCGCTTCGCTTCGTCAATGTGGTCACAAGAACTCTCCCTCCGGCTTGAATCGCCTTGAGGCTCCGTGCCATAGCATCTTCCACCTGGCCCTTTGCTGTAACGACCTCAATCGGTGGGTCCAGCAAACCGGTTGGCCTCACAATTTGCTCCACAACAGCGCCATTCATCAAACCCTGTTCGCGGCGACCCGGTGTTGCAGAAACATACAGGACGCGACCCAGAAGCGATTCGAATTCTGACTCTGCCAAAGGGCGATTATCCTTCGCGGAAGGCAAACGAAATCCATGAGAAACTAAAGACTCCTTGCGTGCCAAGTCACCTCGGACCATGCCATATACTTGGGGCAAGGTCACATGGCTCTCATCAATAACACAGAGGAAATCTTTCGGGAAATAATGCATTAAAGTAAAGGGAGGTTGTCCCACATTTCTTCCTTCAAAATGCCGTGAATAGTTTTCGATCCCGCTGCAATAGCCCAACTCTTCAAGGTCCTCCAAATCAGCCAGCGTTCGACGTTCAAGTCTCTCTGCCGCCAGTCCTAGTCCGGACGTCTGCAAAACACCACACTGAGTGATCATTTCGTCCCGAATACGTTCGCAAGCAAGTTCCATGCGTTCTTCCGGTTGCACATAATGCCCAACGGGATAAAGACGGAGAGAGGAGGGTTCTTCTAGAATTTCCCCTGTAAGCGGGTCGCACACAAGAATCCCTTCCAAGGTGTTACCCTCAAACTCAAGCCGCCAAATTCGTTGTCGCTCATGGATGGGCCAAATTTCTGCGGCCTCTCCACGCACCCGAAATGTTCCGGGACGAAAATCAGTCTCTGCTCTTTGATGTTGTGTTCGGATAAGCCCTCGGAGGAGCTCTTGGCGAGGCATGACTGAGCCTTGAACAAAATCCAAGGCGAGAGCTGCGTACGTTCCGGGGTCCCCCAGTCCGTAAATACAAGAGACTGAGGCAACGACCAAGACATCACGACGAGCTAAGAGGCTGGCGGTTGCCGCATTCCGCAGCCGATCAATTTGCTCGTTGATGCGCGCGTCTTTCTCAATGAATGTGTCCGAGGACGGAAGGTAGGCCTCCGGTTGGTAATAATCATAATAAGAGACAAAATATTCGACCGCATTTTCTGGAAACAGCAAGAGGAATTCTTGGTAGAGCTGAGCTGCCAAAGTTTTGTTTGGAGCAAGGACCAGGGTCGGCACTTGAAGTTTCTCCACCACGTTGGCCAAAGTGAATGTTTTCCCGGACCCCGTTACGCCTAATAAAGTCCTTCGAGCATTTGTAGCGGAAAAAGCGGCCAACAATGACTCGATAGCCGCGGGTTGATCGCCGCAGGGCCGAAAAGGACTATGAAGTTGGAAGCTACGAACCACGATACGAAGTTAGGGAAGGGTGTATTCTAGTCACGAGCGCGCCAGTGCCGCTCCCCCACCTCCCATGAGCAAAAGACAAGCCTCCTGTCTCCAGTGTGGTCAGCAATATGACCAAATCCCCGACTCCGTGACGGCAAGCCACATCGAGTGCCCAAAGTGTCAGGGTGTGGTAGAAATTAAGATTGATGCCCCTTCGATGGAAGCAAAGTCGCTCGGCGAAGACAAACGCGTGAAAGAGCGCCCTTCGCGGGCGACCCGAGTTGATCGTGCTGCGGTCAAACTGACCCGGAAGCCGACCCCTGTTGTGCCGGCCGCACCCAGGAAGGCCCCTCCAGTCGCACCCGTTCTTCCTCCGAAGCCTGTCATGAAGCCTAGGGTGCCAGTAGCACCGCCCAAACCAGCACCTCCTGCCACCCCTGCTGGGCCAACTCCAGAGGATATTGCCGCAAAGAAGAAACGCGCACACGAGATTATTGCGAAGGCACGCGAGAAGAAAGCCAAGGAGATCACACCTCCTGCCGAAGCCCCCTTCGTTCCACCCGTGCCAAAAAAGCTAAGCGGTGCGGAGCTCATTGCAGAACTGAAGAAAAAACAAGTCGGGTCCAAGACCGTTTCAAGAAAGCCGTCGGACAAGGGAGCCGCCGCGAACACTGTCGCAAAAGTGCGTGGGGCGCGGCCAACGCAAAAGAAAACGACAAGGCGATCTTCTAGAAGAAGTGAAGAAGCACCGAAAAAGAGCCCCGTCCCCATGATTGCGGGTCTTGTGCTCGTTGTCGGCATCCTCAGTGGCAGC
>Ga0302119_10000101_pt1 | contig 32561 bp, 32 predicted proteins | sample AG5_Tmax_MG_FD_203114 | JGI IMG/M metagenome (GOLD analysis project Ga0302119, IMG submission 203114) | Marine microbial communities from Western Arctic Ocean, Canada - AG5_Tmax | ecosystem: Environmental > Aquatic > Marine > Oceanic | place: Canada: Western Arctic Ocean | collected 2017-10-01 | reverse complement strand
TTTCTAAAACATCAGCAATGCTTTTGCCTTTATAAGTGATTTCCAGTGTCTCTCGATTGTAGCGATGGCCATTACAAACATCACAAGAAACATAAATATCGGGAAGAAAGTGCATTTCAACCTTGATCAAACCATCACCTTTGCAAGCCTCACAGCGCCCTCCTTGTACATTAAAACTAAAACGACCTGACTTATAGCCCCTTGATCGAGACTCTAGAGTTTGAGAAAATAAATCCCTAATCAAAGTAAGGGCGCCTGTGTACGTTGCAGGGTTCGATCTTGGCGTTCTACCAATAGGGCTTTGGTCAATGCTGACCACTTTATCAAACAGCTCCATGCCTTCGACTCTCTCATAAGGGGCGATTTCCACTTGCGCCCTATTGAGAATTTTTGCAGCCAATAAGTACAGTGTATTATTAATCAAAGTGGATTTTCCAGACCCTGAGACCCCAGTAATGCAAGTGAGCACGCCAACCGGAATTTCTAAGTCAACACCTTTCAAATTATTACCACTAGCGCCAAAGATGCGCAGCCATTGATCGGCTTTTTTCCGCGTCTTTGGTGTTTGAATTACTTGACGGCCACTGAGATAATCGCCGGTTAAAGAGTTGGTATTTGCAATAACCTCTTCAGGCGTACCAACAGCGATAATTTCACCGCCATGCACTCCTGCGCCAGGTCCAATATCAATCACGTAGTCAGCCTGTCTGATGGCATCCTCATCGTGCTCAACAACGATGACTGTATTGCCCAAATCTCTCAAGTAAATCAACGTGTCAAGTAACTTCTGATTGTCGCGTTGGTGCAAGCCAATCGACGGCTCATCCAATACATACAAAACACCCATCAATCCAGCACCAATTTGTGAAGCCAGACGTATTCTTTGCGCCTCACCGCCAGAGAGACTGTTGGCCTTTCGCTCTAACGAAAGGTAATCCAAGCCAACATTAATTAAAAAATGTAAGCGCTGAACAATTTCTTTGAGAATCTTACTAGCAATTTCGCCGCGCTTACCTTCTAACTCAAGAGTGTCAAAAAAATCAAACGCTTGACCGATAGACAACTTGGTGACACTTGAAAGATTTCTGTTTCGAATGAAGACATTTCGTGCCGCTGTATTGAGGCGATCACCTCGGCACGTGGCGCAAGGCTTGCTCACCACATATCGCGACAGCTCCTCCTTAACACTACGAATTTCGCTTTCTTCATAGCGTCGCATCATTCTGGGAATTACCCCTTCAAAAGGCTTCTTCTTATTCGACCAACCTTTTCTGCCCTTTATTTTTGAAAAATCCATCTCATTTTTACCACTACCGTAAAGAATGATGTGTTGGTGCTCTTGGGATAATTCATTGAATGGCGCATCAATCGCAAAACCGTAATAATTAGCAACAATAGAAAGTATTTGGTAAAAATAGGCGTTGTGTTTACTCCAACCATAAATCGCACCATCTTCCAAACTAAGCTCCGGATTAGCAACTACTTTTTCTTCATCGAAAACCTCTTTTACACCCAAACCAGCACAAGTTTCACAGGCGCCCACTGGATTGTTAAAAGAGAAAAGTCTCGGCTCTAGTTCACTTAAAGAATAACCACAGTGTGCACATGAAAATTTAGACGAAAAAGTCATTTCCTGCCAGTTGACACCCTCTTCCATGGGTCCTATTTTGACAATGCCATCACTCATATTAAGCGCTGTTTCTAGTGATTCAGACAATCTTGATGAAATATCATCTCTGACTTTTAATCGATCAACAACAATATCAATGGTGTGGAATTTTGCACCATCCAAGTCGTCAAGCTCTTCAAGATAAAGAATCTCACCATCAACTCTCGCCCTTAAAAAACCTTGATGAGACAATTCTTCTAATAATTTCTTATGGCTACCTTTGCGGTTTTGCACAATCGGCGCAAGAATGAGTATCTTCTCGGCTTCAGGCAATTCCAGAATACTATCCACCATTTGTGAAATAGTTTGTGAGGCTAATGGTACTTGATGCTCCGGGCATTTTGGCGTACCAACTCTGGCATACAGTAGCCTTAAATAATCATAAATTTCAGTGATTGTACCGACCGTTGACCTAGGGTTGTGCGAAGTGGCTTTTTGTTCGATTGAAATGGCTGGAGAAAGGCCTTCAATGTGGTCAACATCCGGCTTCTCCATCAAAGACAAAAATTGCCTCGCGTAGGCCGATAAAGATTCGACATAGCGCCTTTGACCTTCTGCATAAATAGTATCAAACGCCAATGACGACTTGCCCGACCCGGACAAACCGGTAATGACAACTAACTTATTCCTAGGAAGGGTGACATCAATGTTCTTTAAGTTGTGAACTTTGGCGCCGCGGATACTGATCAGATCCATAATAACAAGCCGGTTTATTGAGGGACAAAGGGTTAATTATACTCATGCCTTGTGTAAAATCATTATTTTGTAACGAATTCATTGATTTAATGGCTATATACAGTCGAATTCTACTTAAGCTTAGCGGCGAAGCCTTAGCTGGCGATGACAATAGTATTGACCCAAAAACCTTAGACAGAGTCGTTTCGATTGTACGCTCTGCGCTAGATTTAGATGTTGAGGTGGCTATTGTTATTGGTGGTGGTAATATTTTTCGTGGCGCAAGCCTTGCTAGAGCCGGCATGAATCGCGTCACAGGTGATCACATTGGTATGCTGGCAACGGTAATGAACGCGTTGGCCATTGCAGATGCTTTCGAAAGAAATCAAATCTCTTCAACCGTGATGTCCGGCTTTCCTATTGGTGGCGGCGTATGCGACCCCGTCGATCACAAAAAAGCTAAAGCAGCACTATCCCAAGGCACGGTAGTTATATTCTCTGCTGGCACTGGCAGTCCGTGCTTTACGACCGATACAGGTGCCGCACTCAGAGCTATCGAAGTTGAGGCCGATGTAGTATTCAAAGCCACTAAAGTCGATGGTATTTATTGCTCTGATCCTTCCAAGAACCCAAACGCAATAAAATACGATTCCTTAAGTTTTAACGAAGCAATTGAAAAAAATCTAGCCGTCATGGACACCGCAGCATTTGCACTTTGTCGAGAACACAATATTAATATTTGCGTTTTCTCTATGCTAGACGACACCAATACCTTATCAAATATTTTAAATGGACGCTCAGTTGGAACAACTGTGAGTCAAAACGGAGATTTAACATGATTAATGAAATTCATAACGATGCAGATGATCGTATGAAAAAATCCTTTGCCGCATTGGAGACTAATTTTAGTAAGATTCGCGCAGGACGAGCACACCCCTCCCTATTGGAGCAGATTCAAGTTGAGTACTATGGCTCGATGGTTCCTATTTCTCAGGTATCTAACATCAGTGCCGAGGACTCAAGAACGCTCAAAGTCTCTCCTTGGGAAAAAGACATGGTGGCGCCAATCGAAAAGGCAATTATGAGTTCGGACCTAGGCTTAAACCCAACAACGATGGGGCAAATCATGCGCATCCCATTGCCAGCGCTCACAGAAGAGCGCCGTAAGGAATTAGTACGGGTTGTTCGAGATGAAGCCGAGCATGCGAAAGTTGCTATTAGAAATATTCGTAGAGATGCCATTTCTGACTACCGAGATCTACTAAAAGAAAAAGAGGTATCAGAAGACGATGCTCACCGTGCAGAAGACAACATCCAAAAAATTACCGACGCGCATATTGCTGAGATCGAAAAAACACTGGTTAATAAAGAAAGCTCACTTTTAGAAATATAGAGCTTTGTCAAACACCAATAAAAAAGCCCGCATTAGCGGGCTTTTTTATTGGTGTTTGATGGATGCTACAGTATCAACATACCTGTCAAGACAATTGCACAAGTATTAGCAACAAACTCATCGTCCGACTCAAACGTATCTTCACAAGTCTCTGTCATACTCTCAAAAGTCTCTTCAAAGAATTCAACAACATTATCTGCCGCCTCTTCAAGAACAGTCTTAGGCTCAAGAGTCATTTCAAGCGCTTCTTCATCGATTGAAACCATTTGCTCGCCGCAAGGCATTGCAGCCTCTACAACCACTTCCGTAATTGTACCAACACCCGAAAGCGCACCTGTTATCACGTCGTCTTCAGCAAACGAACCGTAACCAGTTTCAGCAGTCTGAAAATAGATCAAAGTATTTTCCTCAGAGTTGTACGATGCGACAATCGCCTCGGTACCACTTTGTGCAGAAATAAATTCGCCAGCTATGAAACCACTATCGCCAGATAAAACAAGGGATGTATACACTGTATCATCACCACTTTCATCAGTACACGGGTCGAATACCACCACTTCATCTAAAGACTCAACCGGACCTGAATCACGATCATCGCCACCAGCAACAACATTAGTCGCTAATAATAAAACACATAAAAATTTAATTAATTGGTTTGTCACACTAACCTCCATTAGTAAAAAGTAAACAAGCTCCTTTATTGCGAATATTTTATACTACTTATATTTTTTACAATAACGTTCTTGTTGAATTATTATGCTAAATGACACACAAACTTTTTTTGACCAATTTGATCACGAAGATATCACAATGCAATGGCTAAGGGCTGGCCAAGCCGCTCTGCAAGTTAAGAACGGCAACGTAGACAAATGGTCAGAGGCCCTTGATCTAATAACGCCCGATAAAAAAGGCGTTGCCAGTGTTGCAAAGCAATACATTAGTATTGCCAGCGCCACTACCAATCAAGCGCAATTGATTGAAGGCCTTGGCAAGTTGATGCCATGGCGCAAAGGGCCATTTTTGATTGACAACCTAGCACTAGAAAGTGAATGGCAAGGCGATATGAAATGGCAGCGCCTAACGCAACATATTCAGCCTCTCAAAGGCAGGAAAGTATTGGATGTGGGATGTGGCAATGGCTATTTCACTCTAAGAATGGCGCTCGAAGGTGCGGAACTTGCTCTGGGTATAGAGCCGTTTTTACTGTTTAACTATCAATTTAAGGCGATCAAATCGTTGACATCATCCTGTGCAACTGCGCACTTATTGCCAATTAGACTCGAGAACATGGCGTCAGCGCCCATTTTTGACTCTGTGTTTTCAATGGGTGTACTTTACCACCAAAAAGACCACACGCTCCATTTGCAGCAACTAAAAAAAATGATGGCGCCAGAAGGCGAGCTTATTTTGGAAACACTCGTCGTCGATGGCCCCAAAGGTCACACTCTTATTCCGCAAGATCGCTACGCCAGAATGCGCAACGTTCACTGCCTACCCAGCGTGGAGACGCTTGAATCCTGGCTGGAAGAGGCAGAATTCAGTCAAATCAAGGTGATTAGTGTATGCAAAACATCTACTGAAGAGCAGCGAAGAACTGAATGGATCGGCGCAAATAGCGCCTCTCTCGAAGATTTTCTCGACCCATCGAATGATAATTTGACAATTGAAGGGCTTCCAGCACCAAAAAGAGTGATTGTCATTGCACAGAAATAGATCGCATTCGAGTATAATTTAACCTATTTTTTTAGGCAATAGAAATGACTTTTCCTCGCCACCTAAGTTTAATCTTTTTCTTGCTCACTTACGCTTTCAGTGTGCAGAGTGCGCCCAATGTTGTGGTAAGCATTAAGCCCATTCATTCAATTGTCTCAAGTCTTATGCAAGGTACGGGTGCGCCTCAGCTTCTACTCAACACCAATGACTCCGCTCATAGCTTTCATATTCGGCCTTCGCAAGCAAGTGCTCTAGAAAATGCAGATCTTATTGTCTCGATTGACCCTAAGTTTGAGGCTGGCCTAGCAAACACCCTTAATAATTACAGCGCGTCATCTCAACTGGTTATTAGCGAATTAAATCTTGCTAACTTTTATACTTTTAGAGGGGATGACGAGAAAGATGAGTACGATTACCACCTATGGTTAGATGTCAATAATGCTAGAGCAATCGCCAAACACCTGCTTAATCGTTTGATTAAAATTGATGCAGACAATACCCCTACATATTCCAACAATTGGGCTGCCCTTGATGCTAAGTTACTGCAGCTACATAAAGATAATTACGAGCAATTAGCAGGACTTAGTGCTATTAATTTTGCCAATTATTCTGACACGATTCAATATTTTGAAAAAAGTCACAACCTCAGCCAACCCATTATCATTACGCCCCATCATGGCGCAAGGCTTAGTATTCGCGATGTATTGACTGCCAAAAAGGAAATGAAGCAACAACATGCAAAATGCTTACTTTACACCAGTGAGACCAACCTTGAAAAACTTGATGTATTAACTGAAGGAGCGGCAATTGTTGTCGCAGAAATTAGCATTTTAGGAAATGAACTTGCAAACGGCCCAGATCAATATTTCAATTTAATGAAAAACCTCACCTCACAAATAGCACAATGCCTCCAATAAGACCCAGCTTCAATAAAGCAGCTGCAAAATATAATGATCACGCATTCTTGCAAGATGAGGTAGCACTTCGCCTTTCAGAGAAGCTTAATGTCATCTCAGTCAACCCTGAAGTGGCGATAGATTTGGGCGCAGGAACGGGATTGTTGAGTGGCAAACTCTCGCAAAAACTGCCGAATGCGCAGCTGCTTTGCGTTGATTTCGCCCAGCAATCATTACAATCAAATCCATCTCAACACAAGGTTTGTGCTGATGCCCACCAGTTGCCATTTGCGGATAAAAGCATTGACTTCATTGCATCTAACTTAATGATGCAGTGGTGCTCGGATTTAAAAATTCTTTTTGCTGAATGTCATCGAGTGCTTAAACCTGGCGGACTCATGCTTTTCTCAACCTTTGGCCCAGACACATTGAAAGAGTTAAAGCGCAGTTGGTCTGTCGTTGACTCCGACTCACATGTTAACACGTTTATAGATATGCACGATGTTGGGGATCAAATGCTGCAATCAGGCTTTACCAGTCCAATTATGGAAATGGAGACTCTAACCTTGACCTACGACAAAGTTGTCGATCTGATGCGCGATCTAAAAGGTATCGGCGCTCAAACCGTACGCAATCGCTCAAAATCCTTAACAGGGAAGACAAAGTTTAAAAAAATGATTGAAATGTACGAGGTCTATAGAAATAAAGGTAAGTTACCAGCAACATATGAAGTCATCTATGGTCACGCATGGAAAAGCGAGAGCAAGCTTAATGCCATTGCACTTGAGAATTAAGCCACTACTTATAATTTCTTTAGTTTGACCGCAGTTCCGCAAGAAAACAACTCCGCTGAACCTTGCAACACTGTTGATGTTGTAAACCTGACACAAACAATGCCATCAGCGCCCATAGATTTGGCATCGGCAATCATTCTATCCAAAGATTGCTCTCTAGATTCGGCTATCATCTTAGTATATTCAGTGATTTCACCACCAATCAAAGTGCGCAAACCCGCAAGAATATCTTTGCCAACATGCCTTGCACGAATGGTGTTGCCTTTTGCAAGGCCAAGCGTTTCGATAACTTGGTAATCTGAAAATGTATCTTGTGTTGTAATTAACATTCGCTATTTCTCCACTGTTTTTGAATAATGTTTATCTTCTGTGTTTGTGACCCGTTCAACGATAACCTTGATAATTAATAGTGCAATACCAACACTTCCGGTAATTATCATAAATATGAACGACGCATCCTCTTGGGGACCCAACAACAACCATAGGGCTGCAGTACCCAATAAAATATAACCCATTCTTTCCATCATCATCTCCATGTTTGATTTTAATCAATTTAATTCTATCAGAGAATCTATTGGTTTAGGCGTAATTGGTCGCCAACCTCAACACAAGTCATGGAATTTAAAGTGTTTATTACAATTGCATTTTGCCCAAAAATCGCATCCTTCCCATCTCCAGTCAAATTCAGCTTAAGTAATGTTGCAAGTGGCTCTTTGGGGTTGTCTACAAAGCCAGTGTCTTGCCGGATTGTTGTAATTTTACAGCGAGTGCAAGGCTTTTTCATGACGAACCGATATCGACCAGCAGCTTCATCAAGATAATACAAAGTTTTCTTCTCTATCTGATCAAGCCTATCAACAACAACATTAGGGCGAAAGCGATCCATCGTTACTATTGATGCGCCATTTAATGCAAGGCTCGTATTAAGATAATTAAGGCTTACACTTGAGGTGATTAAGTATGGAAACTGATCAGAAAAAGCACTTTGGGCACGTTCAGAACTCAAGTATTCATCTGGAACTGCACGCCTCTCATTAGGCGAAAATCTAACAAGCCTCAGGCTCGAGCCTTTGTATTTACCTAAATGTTGAGTCAGCCAAGTAGAGGCCTCCTCACCTTCGTCATACGCTTCGCAAAGATCTTGCCAAACTGTTGCTTTCACCAATTTTTTCCTTCCAAAATCTAGTGAAACAATCAAAGGCTTAGAGTTTGAGTAATATAGTTTTAGCTGAGACGGATCAATTTTTACCCTAACTGTTGCCATGGACTCAATCTGGCGCTGAGTAACAAAATGATAATCACTGTCTGTGATCATCCATTCTCTATCGTACTGGAGGCCATTTAAACCAATTTTGGCTCGCTGAAGTGAAATCCCCGAAAGAGACTTAACAGGATAAATAAATAGATGACTAATGTTTATCAGCCTTTCCTCTCCTTTAGCCATTGCTTGTAATTTGGTGCGTGTTTATAAAGAATCAAAATAAATAGAAAAGTAGTTGCTGTGACAAAATAATTGTAATTAAGATCAAACAGCGGTGAGTACCACTGCCCTTGATAATGGTATGCCCAGACAACAAAAATAGGAAATACAATAGTGCCAGCAGTTGAGGCAATAAATGGCGTCTTATTTGAACAAAAAAGGGCAATACCGTACACAATCAAAGACACACATAATGCAACTGGAGACAAGATAAGCATCACTCCTGCACTAGTGGCAACACACTTCCCGCCCCTAAATTTTAAGAAAATTGGATAAGCGTGACCGATGACCGAGCACACACCAATAACAATCATCAGGTTGTCTGCTAAATTAAGCCAATACTTGGCAAGGATAATGGCGAGAGCTCCTTTTCCAATATCAAAGAACAGTGCCAATGCGCCCGGAATTTTTCCAGCTGATCGAATGGTATTGACCGCACCGACATTGCCGCTGCCTTTTGTGCGAATATCCACTCCCCACAATTTACCGAATAACAACGAAAACGGAATGGAGCCCAAAAAATAGCCGAATAAGGCGATCAAAACAAATTCAATATTAAAGATCATTACTTGACACCTTCTCTAATAATAATCCCAGTCGCTTTACTTCCTTCATAGGCATGCCATCATAGCAAGGGAGATAAACCATTGACTTGATTAATTGTGCCGCCCTTGATGCAGTATACGCACTTTTTTTGGATGTGTCTTCAACTGCAATTAAACTTTGTCTATTAGTCGCATCAAAGCCATTTTTTCTAAGAAACGCAATTAAGTCATCAACCTCTTGCTCTTTTTTAACAAAAATAGGAAATACCCAATAAATATGACTTGAAGCGCCGTCACCCGGACAACTGTAATATTTACTGGCGAAGCTGTAGAGTAATTTTCCGCGTTCGGTTTGCGCTTGATAGCACTGCGAACGATGATCTTTAAAACGCCTTTTCATCACCGACAATAAAGGTGTACAGGGTCTTTTTCTAATATTTTGAAAAAAACCATTACCAGAAAAGCCTTTGGACCACTTATACAGTAACTCGTCGTAATCAATAGTAAGCAACTTACAGTATTTAACAAGTGCGCCAAATGAGAAACTCATCGTGAGAGTTTTTAGAAAGCTGTACTTAAGTATTTTTTTTAGATAACTTGATGTGCTTTGAACAGGATAGACTTTATAGGCCTTAATCATTGATTCTCTAAGTGTTGTATCTTTGACTTGTAGTATTGCGCCGCCCAGCGCAGTGGCGGTTTTAATGGCGCCAAAACTAAACATTGAGATATCAGTCAATTCGTTAGGCTTGCAACTCTCGGCACCGTAAGCTTGAGCAAAGTCTTCAATCAGCAAAATATTTTGATTATTAACAACACTAGCAATATCGTCAATCGAGCTATGTGTGCCGAACAAGTGCGTCACAATCACCACACACGTGTCATCGGTAACAAGCGCCTTAACAGACTCTGCACTTGGCAAAGCGGTACGCTCATCAATCTCAAGGGGAACGGCGACCAAACCATGCTCCTCTATGATTTCAACCATATCCGGAATAGTTAGGGCCGATATTAGCACTTCACCACCCTCTTGGTAATTCAATGTTTTGAGCAATAAATCAAAACCCGTTCTTACCGAAAGACAGCTGAATGTCGATTGACCGCCCCACTGCGCATTGATTGCTTCTATGGTGTTACTATTATTGGGCGGAGCGATGCATTTTCCCACGCCAAATAAGAGATCTGAGTATGAGATATCTATGCGTTTTCTAATCCACATAAAACAGCGGTAGTATCGATTGCAGCATAAAACTCATTATAGGTTTTACGTGAGGCCTGTAAGGACTAACTACTGCCTAATGTTGGGCTGATATTGAGCAATCCACTCATCAACACTCATTTTTCTCACTAATTGAGCAATAAGTTCTAGGGATAAGTTATGGAAATCTTTCAAGCGAACGTAAGATTTACCCATATCAAGCTTCCTTTTTGAGTGTTTTGGATACTCCGAAACAAACCAGTCAAGCAGCTCTGGCATGGCATAAATGCCCATATGATAAAAACCGATAAAGTGCTTTTGAGAGGCAAGATTGATAAACGGCAGGGGCAGCTTTGGATTGCAGTGATAGCCCGCTGGAAAAAGGCTGTGTGGTACTACGTCGCCAATCATGCCATAACTCATGACCTCTTCAAACCCCTTGGGGATGGTATCTAAAATTGTCCTTCTAAGTGCAACAATGCCATCCCGCCTATCATCTGGAATTTCATTCAAATACTCTTCAACTGTCAGTTGCTTGAGATTGCATAATTAATTACAAGTCTCCATAATTAGTTGAGGCGCCAGGACTTTCATCAGCAAGATCTTTAATGGCAACTTCAACCTTCTGGCAAGGTTTTTGGGAATGCAATCGGTTGGTTAATTAGTCGCCGCTCCATAACTCATCAGGCCATCCAAAAAACCTTCATTGTAATGGATCTTAACAAAACTGCCAAGGGGTAAATTGATCTTACTGCTTGAGTCGATAGCCTGTTTTGAACATCCAAGCGACAACCGCTAAACAAGCACTCAAAAAAATCAAAATCATCATTAAACTGGTGCCAACACTAACATCAGAAACTTCAAAGAAGCTCCAACGAAAACCACTCACCAAATACAACACTGGATTAAACAAAGTGACTTTTTGCCAAAACTCTGGCAGCATGCTAATCGAGTAAAAGCTGCCACCTAAAAAGACCAGTGGGGTAACGATTAACAGGGGCACCACTTGCAGTTTTTCAAAATTCCCCGCCCAAAGGCCAATGATAAAACCAAATAAACTAAAGGTGATGCAAGTAAGTACAAGAAAAGACACCATCCATATGGGGTGGGCAATTTGCAACTCGACAAAGAAACTGGCAGTAATTAAGATGATGACAGCCAAAATAAGTGACTTGGTTGCTGCCGCACCTACAAAGCCAATCAATGCCTCATAGAACGAAATGGGCGCCGAGAGAAGTTCGTAAATTGTGCCAGTAAATTTTGGAAAGAAAATGCCGAAAGAAGCATTAGAAATACTTTGTGTCAGAATGGAGAGCATGGTAAGGCCAGGCACAATAAAGAGGCCGTAAGAGACGCCCTCTATTTTATCAATACTGGCGCCAATTGCCGCACCAAAAACAATAAAGTACAGTGCAGTTGAAATCACGGGAGAGGCAATACTTTGAAATAAAGTTTGCCAAAAACGCGTCATTTCATTGACATAAATCACTTTGATTGCACGGAAATTCATGCCGCCCCCCTTACCAAATCAACAAAAATATCTTCCAATGAACTCTGGGAAATTTTCAGGTCTTTAAATGCTAAGCCCGCTTTGCTAATTGCTTGCAAGACGTCGGCAATTTCTGCACCATCCCCTGTAGGATCGTAAGTATAGGTGATAGAACAACCATCTTCCGACACTTCAAGATTAAAGTCCGACAGAGATTCGGGAACAGACTCAACAGGCTCGCTCAATTCCAGAACAAGTTGTTTTTTGCCAAAGTTCGCCATCAGCTGGTCTTTCTCCTCAACCAATAACAACTCGCCATTGTTAATAACACCAACTCTATCCGCAATTTCTTCAGCTTCTTCAATATAGTGTGTTGTTAGAATAATGGTCACACCCGAAGCTCTAAGCTTGCGAACAATCGCCCACATGTCTTTTCTTAACTCAACATCAACACCGGCAGTGGGTTCGTCGAGGAACAATATTTTTGGTTCGTGTGACAAGGCTTTAGCAATCAGCACTCGGCGCTTCATACCGCCGGAAAGTGCTCTTAATTCATCATTCTTCTTATCAAAAAGAGACAAATCCTTCAATAGCTGCTCTAGATAAGCTTCATCTTTCTTACAACCAAACAGTCCACGACTAAAATTTACGGTACTCCAAACTGTCTCGAATGCGCCAATCGTTAGCTCTTGTGGCACCAATCCAATAATTTCTCTGGTTTGGCGAAAATCCTTAATAATGTCTTTACCAGCAACAGTGACAGTGCCAGAACTCGGGGAAACAATACCGCAAATCGCAGAAATAAGCGTTGTCTTTCCAGCGCCATTTGGCCCAAGAAGGGCTAGAATTTCACCTTCTTTAATATCGAGAGAGATATTCTTTAAGGCCTCAAAACCCGTGCCATAAGTTTTGCACAATTTGTTAATAGAGATAATTGGATTCATAAATTGGCGATATTCTCAATGTTGAAATTTATGGCTATTTTATAGCACGGCCACTACATTTGACACCAAGTAAGCGGCTTGGTGGGATTCCCTCTGATGATATTCTTCGCTTCAAGATCGAGTTGCACGGTTTTCATCCACCAGCCAGACTTTGCATCACTCGGCCATAAGTCTTGAGGCAGGTATGGCTGAATCAAATCTAGCATTTGTTTTTGAGTAATGCCTATATTGTTTTTTAGTACCACACTAAGCAGGACTTTTCTCATTGCTAAGTATTTAACTTTGTTCACGTTATTATTAGACCCCGGGACATTGATATTTTCAACAACAATTTTATCGTCCACTCTATTCAACTCCCACCCTAAAACCAGCGACGAACTTTTTCTTTATAGACTGTGTAATGCTCTCGAAAATTAAGCTCCATCGCCCTCTCTTCGGGGATTATTTGCAAAAGGTTCATCACCGGTATAAACAGTACAGCCAACACTAACGAGAAGCCATTAGCCAAAAATACGCCCCAAGCCAAAAGCACACAAAACAAACCCAAATACATCGGGTTACGGGTGTATTGATAAATGCCTGTGATCACCAAAGTTCCAGCCTGTTCAGGGTGGAGTGGATTGGTGGTGGTTTTCGCTTTAGCAAAAGATACAACGCCAAGAATTGAGGCCAGTGCGCCGAACGAGCCAAGGGCTATCGCCACAGACAATCGAATCCCGTCATTAAGTACCGATTCTGGTAAATATTGATTCACTAACCACATACCAAAGACAAACAATGCCGCCAATATAGGTGGTGGAATTTTGGTTTCAATGCTTTTCAACATAAATAGTGACAAGGCAATAAAAGAAGCTTTTAATTCTACTCCTTCCACAGCTATAAAAATAGCTCAAATCACCCTAAACAAGCAACTCTCTGATGGATTGCTCAAGTGCGTCTGTAAAGCCAGGATCGTTCCCAGGATAAGCGGCGCAGTGCCCCCAGCGAGAGTTATACGTTCTAAGCTCGGCATTTGCTATGAATTCAACCTCAATTTGATTATCTTCCAGCGGAAAATATAAATGATAAATATGTAATTAATTTCAATATTTATGGGTATTTATGCCAGGCCGATTTAAAGGGAGACACGTAAGAAGAGATTAAAACTAACTTCAAGTAATTTTCAGGCAGTCGCAAGACTTGCAAACTGTGAGTTATCGTTACAAACAAACTAAGAGTATTTTTTACCCCAAATTTCAAGACTGCTTGTTGCGAGAATAATCACCAAGATACCCAACCACTGCGAGAAAGCGAGTGAATTATGAAAAGCAACAATACCAATCATAATGGTAAATATGGGCTCGAAAAACATCACGTTTGACGTACGTACTGGGCCAATTTTTGCAATCGAATAAAAGAAGAAATAAAACCCGCCGATCATACCCACGGCAGATGCTAAACTCCACTGAATCATCTCAAAGGTTACTGAGCCAATAGGCTCTGGTGTGACAACAAAATAAATCAGTGCAAATACACCTGTCGGCAATATCATTAGATATTTAATCAAACCCCAGCCCGGCTCAACATCTTCATGTCGGGACAGGATGTTAACGGCCGTCTGGGCAATGGACGCAACCGTTCCCCAGAAAACACCCCAAGCATTCCAATCAGAGGCGTCGCCTTGCACCATTAACCAGATACCAAACAGAGATACAATTAGCGCAGCGGCTGATATAAGGTCAATAGAGCGACTCTTCATCACCGAATTAGCAAAAAAGGTAAACAGCGGGAAAGTGTAGATCACCACAACTGCTAGACTGAGCGGGATCAACTTGAGTGAATACATATAACAGCCGACAAATACAGCCTGCAAAATACTGATCGCAACCAAGCGAATATAAAGTGCTTTTGTTTTTTTCTTTTTACTGGGCTTATCTAGTGCACTTGAGAGTAGCAGTGTTGTTGTGTAGCGAATACAAAGCAAAAGAAAAACACTGCCACCGGCGGCATAATACAAAGGCGCCATCGAAGCAGCAAACGAAAAAAAGAGTGCCGAGACAATAGCAGAAAGAATATTTGCAGAGAGTAGCGCTTTCACAACAACAAAGATAAGACCAAATAGAAAGCCTGCATTTTATAACTCAAAAATGTTGGGCGTCAAGCTTTATATTCAACTCTACGAAGAGCCTATTTGGCGAGTTTGCGCCTCATTTGCTCCGGATTGTTGGTAGTGAGAGAGGACGCGCCCCAACCCAGCATACGACAAGCCCAAGCCTCATCATCAATAGTCCAGCCGGTGTGGTATGACAAACCCAACGCAAGCACTACTTCTACCAACTCTTTTGAATTTTCATTGTTTGAGCTAAGTCCATCTGCACCGGTATCAAGCAATATCGGCAAGATTTTCTCAATATCAAAATCTGCCTCAAAGTCATTTAGCCAATTGGCCTGATACTCCGGCGCTAAAGATTTACACGCTTTAATTACACCCACATCAAAACCAATAATAACAACTTGGTCAGGATTTAAATTTGACTGTCTAAGCTGGGCCACCAATACCGGCACGATTTCAGTACCGCATTTGATTTCAATAAGAATCTTCTTGCCACTAGGGATGGTTGCAATGACTTCCTCTAACGTTGGAACTCGCTGCCCAGAAAACTCGTCACCCCGATAACAGCCGATATCGATAACCTTCAATTCTTGCAAGGTGGACTCAACAACGAAAAGTTTTTTATCACCAACTCGCCCAGTATTGTCGTCGTGAATACAAACAATAACGCCGTCTTTCGTTAGCCGAAAATCCCCTTCAATTGCGTCGGCATTATGCTCCCAAGCCAACTCAAATGATGCCAGGGTATTTTCTGGCGCAACGCCAGAAGAGCCCCTATGGGCAACAATCATCATAAATACTTTCTCGCAAGCTTTTCACCGAGTGCTCTTGACGTAGTCCACTTGCCGCCAAAAACGGTGATGATTTCGCCATTTTGCTCAATCACATATTCTCGTGATGCCTTATTAGGGTTTTTGTGTGAGATCAACAGCGGCCTAACACCTGCATAATTACCAACAATATCTGACTCGGTTACGCCATTGTTAAAGTAATATTGATAGACGGCCAACAAATAACTGATTTCCTCAACCGACGCCTTAATCGGCTCATCAATCGATTGACGAACTTCGGTTGTACCGACAAGCGTTTTGCCATGATGGGGTAACACAAAAAAGACACGCTCCTCATTGGGCACTTCCAATATAAAGCCGCTATCTAATGGTCGATCAATAATAATGTGGGAGCCGCGAATCAAATCAAGATGCGTTTCAGTACTAATATCAGAGCGTTGCAACAAATCTTCCGCCCAAGGGCCAGCAACATTAATGACTTTGTCGAATTGATGGCATTCCCCAGACTCTAAATGGATTTTTCCGTCGCTTTCAAGTCGACTAACAGGGCTTCTCTCAATAATCTTACAACACTCGTCTCGCAGCTCATCAGCTAACATCAAGCCTAAGTTCTTGTCGTCCATTTGTCCATCAGAATAACTGTAAAGAGCCGACAGATTGCTTTTGTTAAACTGAGGAAATTGCTGTGAAAATTGATCAATATCTTCTTTACGGTGCTTTTGAATGGCGTGCTTTCCCGCCAAAATATCGTACAAGTACAAGCCAACACGTACCATCCAAGCGGGACGTCTGCTCGTTTTATATACAGGAAGATAAAAACGCAACGGATGCGTCAATTCACTGGATTTATTGAGCCAATATTTCCGCTCTTTAAGGGATTCTCGTACCAAACGAAATTCGAAATTCTCCAGGTATCTCAGACCACCATGCAGTAGTTTAGAAGAGTTTGCACTTGTCTCGCTCATCAAAGAGCCGCGCTCAAACAACGTCACTTCATGGCCCTTTTTTAAAGCCTCTGAGGCTACACAAAGGCCGTTAATGCCACCGCCAACAATGCCAATTTTCATTCAGATTGAATCAGTATTTTCTAAGTCTGCATTATAGAGCTGTGACATCATCAAAAATGTTGTTTATAGTCACTTGACAGTCAGTTTTATTGATGAACAACCACTTGCTCCAGAAACCTCTCTGCAATTGCCTCCAGTTTTACAATAAAGTTCTTGGTGCTTCTAAAATCTCTTCCAAGCAAGTTTTTGGTCTTTACCTCAAAATACTTCACCTCATCACCAAAAGATTTGTCAAGAATTTGCATCAAATGAACGAAGTGAATATCAGCATAATTCGAGAAAACGAATTTAAAATTAATCGATTTTGTTGTGGGGTGTCTTCTTTCGGTTACCTTTCTAGATAAGCAGAAAGGTGACAAAACCTAAAAGAGCAAATCATTGATTTGTAAAAAAGGATTTCACTAAAAATTTAAGAAATTATGAGAACGAGCCTTAAAGCGTCAGCAAAGATGGATAAACCTGAATTCAAAAGACCTAAAAATGCCATTTTTAAACGAAAAACACCGGTTTAGTAACCTTTTAAGCATTAAATCGGTGTTTGAGAGATGGGCTTTCAGAAATTTTCGAAATTTCTTAAATGGAATATTAAAACAATGAAATAGCCAATTCCATCCAGTAACTCGGCATAAGGCCAATCACCAAGATAAGAATACCGTTGATGGATAAAACCATCTTCATGTCCAGTGGTGCAGTGACTGTAATTTCGCCTTCGGCGTCATCAAAATACATCGTTTTGATGATTTGCAGATAGTAGTAAGCACTAATCACGGCAAAGACAACCGCGGTGACTGCAAGATAAACATAACCCGCTGAAACAACTTGTTGAAGGATGAACAGCTTAGAGAAGAAGCCAATAAATGGTGGGACGCCAGCCATTGACAGCATCACTGCCAACATGATTAAAGCAAACCAAGGTGAGTGCTTGCTAAGACCTCTAAAGTCGGCAACTTGCTCGGCCTCAAAACCTTGTTTGTTAAGCGCAATGATTGAGCCGAACGCGGCCAAACTCATTAAGATGTAGACCAATACATAGAATGCAGCAGCACCGTAACCCTCGATGACTCCAGTAGCAAAACCAAGCAAGATAAAGCCAATATGCGAAATCGTCGAGTAAGCCAAAAGACGTTTGATATTTGATTGCATCAATGCAACCAAAGAACCAAGAGCAATGGAAAGAATCGCCAGTACCATAAACAGGTCCGACCAATATGCTTGCATTGCACCAAGACCATCAATCATTAAACGAATTAACATTGCCGCTGCAGCAATTTTTGGTACGGTTGATAAAAACATGGTCACCGAAGTTGGTGCACCTTGATAAACATCCGGCACCCACATATGGAATGGCACGGCGCCTAACTTGAAAGCAATACCAATAACCAAGAACACTAGGCCAAAATTAAGAATAAGCACTTGCTCTGAGGCCAAGGTTGCGCTCGTTGCGAACGTCGCAATTTGGGCAATATCAAGAGCACCAGTAATACCATAAATCATCGACATACCATAGAGCAATAAGCCCGATGCAATTGCACCCAGTACGAAATATTTCAACGCCGCTTCAACAGCTGTTGCACGGTCTCTGGCAATCGCAATCAGCGTGTACAAAGACAACGACATGATTTCAAGACCAAGATAAATCGTCAAAAGACTGTGGGCGGAAATCATCACCATCATGCCGAGCACGCTGAGCAAGGCAAGAACAAAGTACTCACCTCTAAACAGATTGTGCACTTTAAGGTAGTGGCGAGTATAGACAAGCGCCACCATAGCAAAGCCCATGGTAAAGACTTTAAAGGTTGAACCCATCGCATCAAGCACAAAGGTGCCATCGAAAATAACCTGAGATTCACCGATTAAAGTAAAGGCTAAATAGCCGGTAACAAACAAGGTGATTTGCGTTAGATAGTAAGTCAGATTTTGAAAGCGCTGTGAGGTGTACAAATCAAGCAGCAAAATCACGACAATGGCCGACAACATAAAAATCTCTGGCAGAGCAAAGCATAAGTCGGCAATATTGAATTGATAATCGATCATAATGTCACCGGTATTTTAGTTGTGAGCGCTTGCTCAAGAAGGTTAACAACGGATGCGTGCATCACTTCAATCACGGGTTGTGGATAAACACCCATAACAAGAACCGCCACAGCAAGTGTTGCCAAGATAAAGAATTCCCGGTTGTTAATGTCACTCAACGTGCTGACAGCTGAATTCGTTACCGGACCCCAGAATACACGTTTCACCATCCACAACGTGTAAGCCGCACCGATAATAAGCGTTGTTGCTGCAAGGAAGGCGTACCAGAAGTTTGCTTGAAGCGCACTAAGGATAACCATGAACTCACCAACAAAACCTGACGTGCCTGGAAGGCCAGCATTCGCCATCGCGAATAAAACCGCAAAACCAGTAAATTTCGGCATGGAGTTAATGACACCACCATAGGTTGAAATATCTCTTGAGTGCAGGCGGTCGTAAAGCACACCAACCACCAAGAACATCGCGGCAGAAATAAAGCCGTGGGAAATCATTTGAATCATTGCACCTTCAAGGCCAAGATAAACACCTTCAAGGTTGCCAATAATATTGCCATCTGTACCCATCTCAACGATTGAGAATAAAGCAAACACACCCAAAGTAACAAAACCCATATGGGAAATTGATGAGTAAGCAATGAGCTTCTTCATGTCTTTTTGTACAAGGGCAACAAAACCAATGTAGACAATTGCAACAAGGGAAAGTGCAATCACAACGGTTGCAAACTCTGACGATGCGTCTGGCGTGATTGGTAATGAGAAACGGAAGAAGCCGTAGCCACCCATCTTCAACATAATGGCAGCTAGAATAACCGAGCCGCCTGTTGGTGCTTGTACGTGTGCGTCGGGCAACCAAGTATGTACTGGGAACATTGGCACTTTAACCGCAAATGCTAAGAAGAATGCCCAGAAAATCCAACTTTGCTCGGTGAGCGTTAATGGCAAATCATTCAGTGCCGCAAGTGAGAATGAGGCGCCATCGCCCTGGATAGTGTACATGTAGATCAAAGACACCAGTAGAAACACAGAGCCAAGGAATGTGTAGAGGAAGAACTTAACCGCTGCATAAACGCGATTTTGGCCGCCCCAAATACCCACAATAAGCAGCATTGGAATGAGTGAGGCTTCCCAGAATACGTAGAACAGAATCGCATCCATTGATGAGAACACGCCAATAATGACACCCTCCATCATTAGGAAAGCTGCCATGTAATCGGCAGGTCTATTTTTAATAACTTCCCAGCCAGCAACAATCACCAAAATAGTTGAGAATGTCGTGAGGATAATCAAAGGCATCGAGATGCCGTCAATACCTAGGTGATAGTTGATGTTAAATTGTGCAATCCAAGGGGTGTTTTCAACAAACTGCATGGCAGACGTTGAGGTGTCAAAGCCTGTCCAAAGCGTCAGCGATAGTGCAAAAACGACAACAGAAACTGCAACAGCCACCCACTTTGCAACCTCACTACGGTTGTTACCAATCGCTAGAACCAAGCCACCGCCTAATACTGGTAGCCAAATCAATATACTGAGTAACGATTCCATACTACGATCCTAAGTCAATAAGTGGGGTGTCGCCTGAAACCAGAACCCAAGTTAAAACAAGCATTAAGCCGATAATCATAAAGAAGGCGTAATGATATAAATAGCCTGTTTGCACCGGTCGGATAATCGAGCCAGCAAAGCGTGCAAATCTGGCGGAGCCGTTAACCATAAATTGGTCGATGATTGTCATGTCTGAAATGCGCCATAAAATGTCGCCCAACTTTTTCGAGCCACGAACAAAAACAATCTCGTTAAAACGATCAAAACCGTAAAGTGACTCTAAGACGTAATTTGTACGACGGAAGCGTTTTTGGATAGCATCTGCCCACTGCGTGCGATAAAGTGAGAACAGCCAAGCGGTGGCAATACCACCAACCATCATCCAGAATGGGAGTGTCATCACAGAGTGCATGATTAGAGCAAAAGCTGAATCGAAGTGGTCTTTCAGTGCTGCAACAGAGCCGTGCGTCACCGAGTTAATCGTGATTGCGTTGTCTAGCCAGCCGGTAAACAGCATTGGTTCAATCGTAAAGTAACCAATAACGGCCGATGGAATGGCAAGCATAATAAGTGGCGCTGTGATTGAAGGCGCGGTCTCGTGGAGATGCTCTTCGGTGTGATGATCAACGCGCGACTTGCCGTGAAAAACCAAAAAGAACATGCGGAAAGAATACAAAGCGGTAATAAATACACCGGCCACAACCGCGTAATAAACCCATTCTGCAAATGGTAAATTGGAGAAATGGACCGCCTCAATAATCATGTCTTTTGAGAAAAATCCGGCAAAGCCAGGGAAGCCTATCAATGCCAATGTGCCCACCAATGAAGTGATATAAGTAATCGGCATCTTCTTGCGTAAATTGCCCATCTTACGAATGTCCTGCTCGTGGTGCATGGCAACAATAACCGAGCCCGCTGCGAGGAATAATAACGCCTTAAAGAAAGCGTGTGTCATTAGGTGGAAAATAGCCACTGAGTAGGCGCTCACACCGAGAGCGACAGTCATATAACCCAGTTGAGAAAGCGTGGAATAAGCAACAACGCGCTTAATGTCGTTTTGAACAATACCAAGCAAACCCATAAATAAAGCAGTAATCGCACCGACACACATAACAACCGTAAGAGCGACGTCACTGAGCTCGAAAATAGGCGACATACGAGACACCATAAAAATACCGGCCGTTACCATCGTTGCCGCGTGAATCAATGCTGAAATCGGCGTAGGACCTTCCATGGAGCCCGGTAGCCATACGTGGAGTGGTACTTGTGCTGATTTACCCATTGCACCAACAAATAGTAGTAGGCAAATAACAGTAATAACGGACATATCGCCAAAGATTGTTTGGCCATTCACTTGATCGGCCAGAGCGAATGTCTCGGCGTAATCCAGCGTACCAAAAAACATCAACAATACCGCAATACCCAATAAGAAACCAAAGTCGCCGACGCGGTTAACTAAGAAGGCTTTTAGGTTGGCTTCGACCGCAGACTCCTTACCATGCCAGAAACCGATCAATAAGTAGGACACTAGACCTACCGCTTCCCAGCCGAAAAACAACTGCATGAAGTTATTCGACATCACCAGCATAAACATCGCAAAAGTAAACAGCGAGATGTAGCTGAAAAACTTAGTGTAACCATCGTCATCATGCATATAGCCGATGGTGTAGATGTGTACCATTAAAGAGACGAATGAGACAATAACCAACATCACCGAAGTTAGGTTATCAACCAAGAATCCGACACTGATGTTTAGACCGCCAATTTGCATCCAAGTGTAGAGGTTCTCGTTAAAGACATCGCCGCCTTCAAGCACGTGGTGGTTGAAAACATACAACGCCAAAACAGTCGAAATAGCAACGCCCAAAATGGTAATGGTGTGCGACATTGTGCGACCCAAGCGATTACCTGCAAGGCCAACAATAAGTGAGCCAACAAGTGGTGCCAAGGCAAGTGTTAAGTAAATATCTTCCATCATTAGCCCTTTAAACTGTTGGTGACGTCAACATCAATCGAGCCACGATTTCTATACATTAGCGTAAGAATCGCTAAGCCGATAGCAACTTCCGCTGCTGCAACTGTCAGAATAAAGAAGACAAAAATTTGCCCTGCAACATCGCCACTGTAATAAGAGAAAGCGATGAAATTAGTATTAACTGCTGCCAAAATTAACTCAACACACATCAACAACATGATAATGTTGGTTCTGTTGATAAAGATTCCCGCTAAGCCAATACAAAAAACGATGGCACTTAAAATGAGGTAGTCCGATAGGGCAATCATTTTGACTCCTTACGTTTGCCAGAGGGAATAGAGACAATGCGCATTCTATCTTTCGCTTGCACGTTCACTTGCTCTGAAACATCTTGTTTTTTACTTCTAGAGCCTTTGCGATGAACCAGTGTAATTGCGGCAATAATCGCAATCAATAACAACACTGCAGCCAGCTCGAATGGGTACACGTAAGCGGTATACAACACATTCGCAAGCTCTGTGATGTTGCTGTAATCAGCAGCGTGTCTAGCCGGCTCGGCCACAACGTCAAGGCCAAATTGGCCAGCACTTAGGACCAACGCCATTTGTGCAATCACAATCGCCGCAACAACAATGCCGAGTGGTAAATATTTAGTGAATTTGGCACGCAGCGTTGATTGATCCACATCAAGCATCTTGATAACAAATAAAAACAACACCATCACTGCACCAACGTAGACCAAAATCAACGTCACCGCTAAGAATTCAGCCTCTAGTAGCAACCAAATACTGGCCGCACTGAAAAACGACAATATTAATAGCATTGCCGCTTTCATTGTGTTTCTCGCCGTCACCATCAACGCAGCACTTGCCACGAAGCAAAAGCCGAACACATAAAATAGTACTGATGTAAATTCCATAATCAAAATTACCTGTATTTCGAATCTTCGGCGCGAGCCTGACCGATTGCCTTTTCGTTTTCGTCGCCAATCGCCAACAAACCTTCTTTGTTAATAATACTGCCTTCTCTAGATTCGAATGCGTAGTCAAAAATATGCGTTTCTACAATCGCATCAACTGGACAAGCCTCTTCACAAAAACCGCAGAAAATACACTTGAATAGGTCGATATCGTATTGTGTTGTGCGGCGCGTGCCATCGTCTCTCATTTCGGATTCGATGGTAATTGCATTGGCCGGACAAACCGCTTCACAAAGCTTGCAAGCAATGCAGCGCTCTTCCCCATTCGGGTAGCGACGTAAGGCGTGAAGCCCTCTAAATCTTGGCGAAATCGGCGTTCGCTCTTCCGGGAATTGCACAGTAATTTTGTCAGTTACAAGTTGTTTGGCAGTAATTTTCATGCCAGCACGGATCTCGCTTAATCCAAAGTCTTTAACGAGTTTTTTTACTTTTTTAATCATTCAATTTCCTCTTTAGAACCAAGGGCCAATTTCAAGCTGGGTCATTAAAGCCACAGCAAAAATCCAAATAATGGTTAGCGGTAAAAACACCTTCCAACATAAACGCATAATTTGGTCGTAACGGTACCTTGGGAATGTTGCTCTAATCCACAAGTACAGGAATAAGAAGAAGCTCATTTTTGCCAATAGCCACATAATATCTGGTACAAAAGCAAACCAATTCTCTAAGTAAGGCACACCTTCAAACGGAGAATGCCAACCACCGAAAAACATCAATACGGCAAGGGCTGCCATCATAATCATGTTGATGTATTCAGCCATAAAGAATAAGGCAAAACACATGCCTGAATATTCAACGTGGGTGCCGCCAACAATTTCGGACTCACCCTCAACCACGTCAAATGGTGCACGGTTCGTTTCAGCAAGTGCCGAAATCCAGAATACAATCATCATTGGGAATAACGGAATCCAATACCAATTCCAAATGCCGCCCGACTGATCGGCAACAATGGTGTTTAAGTTAACAGAGCCTGCAATCATCACCACAGTAACAACAACAAAGCCAATAACAATTTCATACGAAACTAACATTGAAGCACTACGAAGCGCGCCTAGAAGCGGGTATTTTGAATTCGACGCCCAACCTGCCAGGATAATTCCGTAAACACCGACCGAACCAATAGCCAAGACATAAAGTAAGCTAACATCAAGGTCAGTAATATAAAAGCCTTCGCCCATTGGGATAACCGCCCAAATAGCCACTGCCGGAACAAATGCCAAGATTGGCGCAAGCAGAAATAAATAGATATTGGCTTTAGAAGGAAAAATAATTTCCTTAAACATCATCTTGAAAACGTCGGCAAATGGCTGCAATAAGCCAAGCGGACCAACACGATTTGGGCCGATACGCAGCTGCATATAACCAATAACTTTACGCTCAGCGTAGGTCATATAAGCCATCATAATAATGAGCGGCAGAATTAAGGCGACACCCTTAATAAGAATAATAACAACATCGGCCAAGCCGCCGTCAAACCACGGTATTAGCTGATGAATAAGATCTACAAATGCTTGCCACATAATAAAGTCTCGCCCCTACCGCTGTCTTGCTTGGTTTGTGTGAACAAACACACAGCCCTCAGCAACGGTTTCGTTAATATTGACAGGAACGCCTTTATAACAATCGCCCTGTGATAATTCAAGTATTTTCGCCGTCGCCTCACTAACGGTCGCCTCACTTACTTGGCCGATTTGTGTTTGCTGTAAAGATTGCGCATGCCTTGTTAATACGTCCGACGCATAAGGCGTGTACTGCCAAACAGTAGCAACATTCGGCACTTCCATGGCAATAATATCAACTTCATCGGTTACTGCACTTGGGCTAAGTGACAATGCATCATCCGCCACTTGTGGCGAGTCCGTATAGTCAAAACCCGACAGCTCTAATAAATCAGCCAATACTTTAAGTACTTTCCAGCCCGGCTTAGAATCGCCCGCAGCCTTTACTGAAGCACTATAAGATTGCGCTACATTGTCAATATTGATGTGCGTTCCGGAAGTCTCGTAGAAACTTGCAAGCGGCAAAATAACATCGGCGAAACCCAATACCGTCTCATCTTCAAAACTATTAAGCGCCACAACAAAAGCATCATCACGGCTTAAATTTTCAATCGCAGCAGCTGAATCCACACAATCAAATGTAGGGTAAACATCCAACAAAACAAAAGTGTTTAAATTTGCATCAAACATTTGCTTTGCATTCAAACCGCCGCTTGGCTTAAAACTTACTTTTTCTGCAGCAAGCGTGTTGCCCGTGGCGCTTGCGTTAAGCGTTTTGGCGTTTGATGCTTTTGCAATTTGCTCCACAAGCTTGGCCACTTGGTCTGCACAAGGGTTACCACTAACCTGCTCGCCCAATACCACAACGCCATTTTCTGCAGCTGACAAAGCATTGGCAATATCAATCTGCGCTTGATTAACTTTTGTACCTATTAAATAATCTGGCAGCGCCTGAGAATTAGCCTCTAATAGGGCTTTCAAAACGCCCGAAAGTGTAGCGACCGTATTTTGCGGCGCGCTTAATACACTGTTCGCAATTCGATAATTAAAATCGAACGCCTTAGCATTGACAGTAGAAACTTTAGCGCCCTGAAGGGTGGCTTTTCTAATACGATGATTGATCATCGGCTGCTCTAAGCGTAAGTATGAATTAACAATCAATGCATGATCGATAGCCTCTAACTCTGCTAAAGAGATAGTAGTCTCTAATGCGCTTGCACTGCTAGGATTAGCAACATCTAAGCGAGTGTCCAAGTTTTCAGAGCCTATGCCACGCGTTAGTTTTTGTAATAAATACAATTCTTCCAAGGTTGCATTCTTTGAGGCCAAAGCGCCAAACGCATCAGCTGAATTCTTTTTAATACCACTCATTGCAGCTTCAAGCGCAGCCTCCCAAGAGGCTTCTTGCCATTCGCCTTTGGCCTTAATCTTTGGTGTTAAAGCGCGATTTTCATTTGTAAGGCCTTCGTATGAAAAGCGATCTCTATCCGAAATCCAAGTTTCATTAACGCTCTCATTGTCTCTTGCGACAACACGCTTGACTTTGCCTTTGTGTGTTTGGGTGAAAACATTAGAGCCGACTAAATCATGACGTGCAACACTCTGTACAGAGCTCATTTGCCATGAGCGGACTTCATAACGGAACGGCTTTGAAGTTAAGGCGCCCACTGGGCAAACATCAATCATATTGCCTGAAAGTTCTGATTGAATACCTTCACTTAGGAAGGGTTCAATTTTCAGTTCTTCGCCACGCCCAGTTGCGCCCATTTCAACTATGCCCGCCACTTCTGCACCAAAACGCACACAACGTGTACAGTGGATACAGCGAGTCATATCGGTTTGAATTAATGCGCCAATACCTTTGTCGGCAACAATGCGCTTGCCTTCATTAAATTTGGAAACGTCTGAGCCGTATTCCATTGCCACATCTTGCAACTCACACTCGCCACCTTGGTCGCAAATTGGGCAATCCAATGGGTGGTTAATGAGTAAAAACTCCATCACTGCTTTTTGCGATGCCTTGGCTTTTTCATTATTTGTGTGTAATCGCATTCCTGGCGAAGCTGGAGTTGAACAGGCTGGTTGCGGCTTAGGATTGCCCTCAATATCAACCAAACACATGCGACAGTTAGCTGCTATCGATAATTTCTTATGGTAGCAAAAACGAGGAATATCAATACCTTCTCTGTCGGCAATCGAAATAATAGATTCGCCCGAGTGGCCGTGAACAATCTTACCGTCAATTTCGATTTCAATATCAACCATCGCTGTTTACCTTATTCACCATACTCTCGCCGTGTTTGATGTAATACTCAAACTCGCCTCTAAAATGTCTAATAAAACTCTCTACAGGCATTGCTGCGGCATCGCCTAATGCGCAAATCGTATTACCCATAATTTTGCCTTGAACGCTCATTAATAAGTCCAAATCTTGTATTTTTCCTTGGCCATCCATGATGCGCTTTAATACACGATACATCCAACCAGTACCCTCTCTACAAGGGGTGCATTGACCGCATGACTCATCGTAATAAAAGTGCGCCAAACGCGTTAAGGCTGCCACCATGCACGTTGTGTCGTCCATAACAATCACCGAGCCCGCGCCTAACATAGAGCCCACTTGCTCAATGGAATCATAATCCATTGTCATCTTCATCGCATCAACTGCTGGAAGCACTGGCGTTGACGAACCACCTGGAATAACTGCTTTTAATGTTCTGCCTTCTCTAAGGCCGCCCGCCATTTCCAATAACTCAGAAAATGGAGTGCCCATTGGAATCTCGAAATTTGCAGGCTTGGTTACATGGCCCGTCACCGAGAATAATTTACAACCACCAGAATTTGGCACACCTAAATCGGCGAACCATTGACCGCCACGCGCCAAAATATCTGGAACGGAAGCAAAGCTTTCAGTATTATTAATCGTTGTTGGCATGCCGTAAAGCCCAACATTGGCAGGAAACGGCGGCTTAAATCTTGGCTGACCTTTTTTACCTTCTAGCGACTCCAATAATGCTGTCTCTTCGCCACAGATATAAGCGCCTGCGCCCAAGTGGGTATGCAAGTCAAAATTGACTTCGCTATCGCCAATATCCTTCCCCAAAAGTCCAGCATCGTAAGCTTCTTTTAAAGCCTCTTCAAAACGATAGTAAGGCTCCATGAATTCGCCACGAATGTAATTGTAGCCTACAGTGGCGCCCATCACATAACCGGCAATCGCCATGCCTTCAATCACCGAATGCGGATTGAATCTTAGAATGTCTCTGTCTTTACAAGTGCCTGGCTCGCCTTCGTCAGAATTACAAACAACGTACTTTTGTCCGTCCTGGTTGCGAGGCATAAAGCTCCACTTAAGACCAGTCGGGAAGCCAGCACCACCGCGCCCTCTTAGGCCGGAAGTTTTTAGTTCACCCAAAATCGCCTCTGGCGATAACTCACCATGAAGAATTTTGCGCCAAACGCTATAACCGCCCGTCGCTTCGTAAATCGCTAAACTTGATGGGTTTTCTTTATTTATATTTTTGAAACAGACTTCGTTCACTGTAAACCGTCCAAAATCTCATCAATTTTCTTCTGTGTTAGGTTTTCATAATATTGATCACCAATTTGAAACATTGGTGCGCCAACACATGCGCCTAAACACTCTACTTTCTTAACACTAACCAAGCCATCTTCACTCACTTCGCCTGTTTTCACACCTGTTTTTGTCTCTAAATACGAGATCAAATCATCCGCACCATTGAGCATGCATGAAATATTATGGCAAAAACGAATGACGTGCTTACCTACAGGTTTGTGGTTGTAATTTTCGTAAAAAGTGGCCACTTCGTGCGCACTAATCACAGGCATTTCCAGGTAATCGGCGACTGCTTGAATTAGTTCACTGGTTAAACTGCCGTCGTTTTCAGCCTGGACAATTTTCAATGCCTCCATCACCGCTGAACTTTGATAGCCAGCAGGATACTTGGCTACCCAAGTGTCAATTTGTTGTTTTGCTTGTTCTGAAATCATTTATCTGTCTATCTCACCAAATACAATATCTTGTGTTCCAATAATCGTAACTACGTCGGATAGCATATGACCTCTGGCCATTTCATCCATTGCCGCTAAATGTGCAAAACCTGGTGCGCGCATCTTAACGCGGTATGGTTTGTTAGCGCCATCAGAGACTAAGTAAACACCAAATTCACCCTTAGGGTGTTCAATAGCAGAATAGACCTCGCCTTCAGGTAGGCAATAGCCCTCTGTGAATAATTTAAAGTGATGAATGAGTGACTCCATATCATCTTTCATATCTGCGCGTTTAGGAGGGGCAACTTTGTGGTCATCCGACATCACCGGACCAGGATTGGCTCGAAGCCAAGTGACACACTGCTCAATAATTCGAGTCGACTGACGCATTTCTTCCATGCGCACCAAGTAGCGGTCATAACTGTCGCCAGTAACGCCAACAGGAATATCAAACTCCATCTTGTCGTAAACCGAGTAAGGCTCGTTTTTACGAATATCCCACTCCACGCCTGAGCCGCGAAGCATTGGACCGGTAAAGCCAAGTTGCATTGCGCGCTCTGGAGTAACAATGCCGATATTAACCAGGCGTTGTTTCCAAATTCTATTGTCGGTCAAAAGGTTTGAGTATTGATCAATACTGTCTGGGAAATTCGCAGCAAAGTCGGCAATAAAGTCCAATAAAGAACCTTGACGATTGGCGTTCATTTCTTCAAGCTCTTTGGCCTTGCGCAATTTTGATTCTAGGTATTGCGGCATTTTGTCCGGTAAATCACGGTACACACCGCCCGGACGATAGTAAGTTGCGTGCATACGTGAACCACTGACTGCCTCATAGCAATCAATCAATTTTTCACGCTCTCTAAAGGCGTACAAGAAAACACTCATTGCGCCAACATCTAGGGCATGAGTACCTAGCCACATGAGGTGGTTGAGGATGCGAGTGATTTCATCAAACATTACTCGAATGTATTGGGCGCGCTCTGGAATTTCAAGGTCAAGCATGGTTTCAATAGCCATTACATAAGCGTGCTCGTTACACATCATAGAGACATAATCGAGTCGGTCCATGTAACCAATCGATTGATTGTAAGGCTTTGATTCTGCTAGTTTTTCTGTACCGCGATGGAGTAAGCCAATATGCGGATCAGCACGTTCAACGACTTCGCCATCCATTTCAAGAATAAGACGTAGCACGCCATGTGCTGCAGGATGTTGTGGCCCAAAGTTAAGGGTGTAATTGCGCATCTCAGACATGATTATTTCCTTATTACCCTTGGAACATTGATATTAGGTTCAATACTTACAGGCTCATAAACAACTCTGCCCAATTCTTCATCATAGCGCATTTCTACTTCGCCAATCATTGGGAAGTCTTTTCTCAGAGGATGACCTACAAAGCCATAATCAGTCAAAATTCTGCGTAAATCCGTGTGGTTTTCGAACAAAATACCAAATAAATCAAAAGCCTCTCTTTCGTACCAATCCGCTGAATTCCAGATACCGGTCACAGACTCAATAATGAGGTTATCGCCCGCTAAAAGTGCTTTGACGCGCAGACGTTTATTGTCAGAAACAGAGAGCATGTGATAAACAACACCAAATCGATGACTTTGTGTTTTGTCGGATTGTTGAATTGCACGGCCGCGGCCATAGCCTGACGAGCTGGCGTTGCCATCCCAGTCCGATTCGCCGTAAGTTAGATAATCAATACCGCTGAGATCAACTAAGATCTCAAAATTAAAATCGTCCCTTAATTTCGTACACGTTTCGATAATAGCACTACTATCAATGGTTAATGTGAGCTCGCCGTATGCCTCTGTAATACCTTCAGCGCCAAAAACATCACTTAATTGTTGCTTTAATTCGATCATATTTACGTGCGAGCAATGGTGTTGGTTCGACGGATTTTATCTTGCAACTGCAAAATACCGTAAAGTAAAGCTTCAGCCGTTGGCGGGCAACCCGGCACATAAACGTCTACCGGCACGATTCGATCGCAGCCACGAACCACCGCATAAGAGTAGTGATAATAGCCGCCGCCGTTAGCGCAAGAACCCATGGATATCACGTATCTTGGCTCGGGCATTTGGTCGTAAACTTTGCGCAACGCTGGCGCCATTTTGTTGGTTAGAGTGCCGGCAACAATCATTAAATCGGACTGTCGAGGCGTTGGTCTAAAAACAATACCAAAACGGTCAAGATCATAACGAGACGAGCCCGCTTCCATCATCTCAACTGCGCAACACGCCAAGCCAAATGTCATTGGCCAAAGAGAGCCGGTACGCGCCCAATTAATTACTTTGTCGAGTGAGGCGGTGACAAACCCCTCTTTCATTAAACCTTCAATAGCCATAATTAACTCTTGTTATTCCCACTCTAATGCGCCCCTCTTCCACTCGAAAATAAAACCAACCACGAGTAGTAATAAGAAGATAGACATGCCAATAAAACCAAACCATCCAAGCTTGGCCTGCACAACAGCCCAAGGGATAAAGAATGCAACTTCCAAGTCAAAAAGGATAAAAAGGATTGCCACTAAATAGTAGCGAACATTGAAATGCATTCTGGAGTCTTCAAATGCGGGAAAACCACACTCAAATTGTGAATTTTTTTCTTCGTATGGATTGCTTGGGCCAAGAAGATAGCCAGCCAAGGTTAGACCAACGCCAAATGCGACGCCTAGGAATATAAATACTGCAATCGGTAAATAATTTTCTAACACTTTTTCTTGCTCGGATTAGGGGTGCGAATATTATAACAACTTAATCACAAAACAGCGAGAAAGTTGGCGCTGAAAACACAGGGAAAATCCGAAAACGTGGGCTTAAGTGTTGAGTTGCGTGCCGCCGACAGTGAGAGAATCCAACTTCAGGCTTGGTTGGCCAACACCGACTGGCACACTTTGCCCTTCTTTGCCGCAAACACCTATACCCGGATCAAGTCTTAGATCGTTTCCAACCATGGATATTTGGTGCAATACTTCATCGCCCGCACCAATCAATGTTGCTCCTTTAATCGGCTTGGTGATTTTGCCATTTTTGATAAGATAGGCTTCATTGGCAGAAAAGACAAACTTGCCGTTGGTGATATCCACTTGACCGCCATCAAAATTCTTGGCATAAATACCGTCGTCAACCGAGGCAATCATGTCCTCAAAACTGTCCTCACCACTAAGCATGTAGGTGTTGGTCATTCTTGGCATGGGAATATGCGCATAAGATTCGCGTCTGGCGTTACCTGTGCTTGATTCGCCCATGAGCCTAGCATTAAGCTTATCGAACATATAGCCTTTCAGTACACCGTCTTTAATGAGAACGGTTTCTTGAGTCGGTGTACCTTCATCATCAATGGTTAGGCTGCCCCTACGGTTAGCAATTGTACCGTTATCAACAATAGTGCATTTCTCATTGGCAACTTGCTGGCCAATCTTGCCGCTAAAAACGGACGTTTTTTTGCGATTAAAATCTCCTTCAAGGCCATGACCAATCGCCTCATGCAATAATACACCCGGCCAGCCAGAACCAAGAATCACTGGCATCTTTCCTGCAGGCGCATCTTCCGATTCAAGCGCAACCAAAGCCATGCGAATAGCTTCTTGGGTGTAGATCTCTATAAATCCATTGTCGACAAAATAACGGTAATCATATCGACCGCCACCGCCGCTTGAAGCCTGCTCTACTCGACCGTTTTTTTCAACAACAACACTGACGCTTATCCGAACCATTGGGCGGCAATCCATTTGATAGACGCCATCGGTCGAGGCAATTAAAATTTCA